>CDZH01049402.1_pt1 | contig 33223 bp, 26 predicted proteins | sample 557721 | NCBI WGS metagenome assembly CDZH01 (sample SAMEA3182062, study PRJEB8094) | gut metagenome | biome: human; feature: gut; material: Stool; isolation source: human stools | place: Canada | collected 2013-01-14 | reverse complement strand
TTTTCACGGGCTACATCTATTTTGTAGCCCTTTTATGGCGGAGAAGGAGAGATTTGAACTCTCGCGCCGGTTACCCGACCTACACCCTTAGCAGGGGCGCCTCTTCGGCCTCTTGAGTACTTCTCCGAAGCAAGCGGGGCCTTCTCGTATCCGCTTGCCTTAATATTATATCCGAAAGCGCGCGATTTGTCAATAGCTTTTATTTATTTAACGGCTTCGGTGAGAATGTTTTTAGCCTCTTCAAATGCTTCGGTGAGCTTCGAGCTGTCCGATGCGCCTGCCTGAGCGCTGTCGGGACGTCCGCCTCCGCGTCCTCCGCAGACTGCCGCTGCGGCTTTTACGATATTTCCGGCGTGAGCGCCCGAGGACACCGCGGCTTTGCCGCAGAACGCCAGAAGATTGAGCTTTCCGCCGAACCGGACGGCAAATATCGCCGCCGTGTCGGGGTACTGCTCCTTGATCTTGTCTCCGAGAGAACGGACGGAATCGATCGAGGTCTCGCCGAGGTCGGCGCACGCAAAACGCACGCCTCCGAGATTTTCGGCGCTGCCGATGATCTCATCGAGCTTGCCTCCGGCGAGCTTTGCGTTCAAAGCGTCGATCTCCTTCTTCGCCGCGGAAAGCTCCGCCGTTACCGCGTGAGCGCGGGCGACGAGCACGGATGCGTTCTGCGCTTTGAGCGCCGATGCGCAGTCCGAAATGAGAGCGTCACGCTCGGCGATGCAGCCGAGAACGCCGTATCCGGTGACTGCCTCTATACGGCGGACACCCGCCGCGACGGACGATTCGGAGATGATCTTCATAAGTCCGATCTCACCGGTGTTCGAGCAGTGCGTACCGCCGCAAAGCTCAAGCGAGAAATCTCCGGCACGGACCATGCGGACGGTCTTTCCGTATTTTTCGCCGAACAGCGCCATTGCGCCCGCTGCCTTTGCGGATTCGATGTCGGTTTCGACCGAGGTCACCTCCTCGGCGAGTAGGATGTGCTCGTTCACGAGCTTTTCGATCTGCGCGATCTCTTCAGCGGTGAGAGCCTGGAAGTGTGAGAAATCGAAACGGAGCCGATGCGCGTCAACGTATGAGCCTGCCTGCTCGACGTGGTCTCCGAGAATCCGGCGGAGCGCTGACTGAAGGAGGTGTGCGCCGGTGTGGTTGCGCTTGATATCGGCGCGCCGTGCGGCGTCTACAGAGGCTTTTGCGCTGTCTCCGACCTTGACCATTCCGGAAACGATCTTTGCCGTGGACACGAATACCTCGTCCGATTTTTTCGTATCGGTGATCTCAAGGGTGAAGCCGTCCCCGGAGACAATTCCGGTGTCTCCGACCTGACCGCCCGATTCCGCATAGAACGGGGAGGGCTCAAGTATTATGCCGAATTCGCCCTCGCTTACGGCATCCGCAAGCTCGCCGTCGCAGATCAGCGCTTTGACCTTCGTATCGGCGGTGAGAGAATCGTATCCGACAAACGAAGTCTTTGCCATCCCGGAAAGAACACTGCCCGTGGCGTTGTCCCAACCGCCCGCCCCGTTTCTTGCGGCGCGCGCTCTCTCCTTCTGGGATTTCATGAGAGAGTCGAAGCCATCTTCGTCTACGCCGAGACCTGCCTCGGCAGCCACATCCTTCGTGATATCAAGCGGGAATCCGAAGGTGTCATACAGCTTGAACGCATCCTCTCCGGAAAGCGTGCTGCCGCCTTCGGACTTCACGGCGGAGATTCGCTGCGAAAGGATGGAAAGTCCGGAATCGATCGTTTGGTCGAAACGCTCCTCCTCGATGGAGATGACCTTCTTTATGAAGTCGCGCTTCTTCTCAAGTTCGGGATAAGCGGAAACGTTTTCGGCGATGACCGTTTCGCAGAGGGAGGAAAGGAACGAATCCTTTATTCCGAGCAGCTTGCCGTGACGCGCCGCGCGGCGGAGCAGACGGCGGAGTATATATCCGCGTCCTTCGTTTGAGGGGAGAACGCCGTCGGAGATGAGAAAGGTCGAGGAACGGATGTGATCCGTGATAACACGCACGGACACGTCTGCCTTTGCGTCGTCGCCGTACTTTATGCCTGCGATCGAGCAAACATTGTCAAGGATACGGCGCACCGTATCCACCTCAAAGAGGTTGTCAACGCCCTGCATGATGCAGGCGAGGCGCTCAAGCCCCATTCCGGTGTCGATATTCTTCTGCGAAAGCTCGGTGTAGTTTCCGGCGCCGTCGTTGTTGAACTGCGTGAATACGTTGTTCCAGAATTCCATGTAGCGGTCGCAGTCGCATCCCGGCTTGCAGTCCGGAGAATGGCATCCGAATTCCTCTCCGCGGTCAAAGTATATCTCGGAGCAGGGACCGCAGGGACCTGAGCCGTGCTCCCAGAAGTTATCGGCTTTTCCGAGACGGACGATGCGGTTTGCGGGCATTCCGATATCCTTCGTCCATATCGAATACGCCTCGTCGTCGTCGGTGTATATGGTCGCCCAAAGACGATCCTCGGGCATTTCGAGAACCTTCGTTATGAATTCCCACGCCCAGGTGAGCGCTTCCTTCTTGAAATAATCTCCGAAAGAGAAGTTGCCGAGCATCTCGAAATATGTGCCGTGGCGCGCGGTCTTTCCGACGTTGTCGATATCGAGAGTGCGGACGCACTTTTGACAGGTCGTCACACGGTGTCTCGGCGGCTCTTCCTCACCGGTGAAGAACTTTTTCAGAGGGGCCATTCCGGCATTTATGAGAAGCAGCGATTTGTCGTTTTCGGGAACGAGAGAAAAGCTGCCCAAACGCAGGTGTCCTTTGGATTCGAAAAACGAGAGATACATCTCCCTCAGGTCATTCAGCGAAGTCCACTTCATTTGTCAAAATCTCCTTAGAAACAAAAAATCTTATCAGATATAATCTTCTCCCGATTCCGTTCGTTCGGGAAGTCGCGCGCAGAGAAAATCGAAGAAAGCATCATCAGGCTCGAAAACGATGCCGACGGGCTTGTCCGTGCCGCTGTCGAATACGGCGAGGCACACTCTTTTCGGGGCGACGGACACCGTATAGCGGTAGAACGTGCAGCCGCGCAGAGCCTCTTTCAGCTCACGGTCGGAGGAGTAGAACGCCGCAAGCCTGAGATACGAAAGCGACATCCTGCACTCGGCGACGCTGCGCTTACCCTGCGTCCTGTATACCTCGAACACCTCTTCGCCGCCGTCGTCGGCAACAACGTACCTGAATACCGTAAAACGGTATCTTATCGCAAGATAAAGACAGACGGTCAGGGAAACGAGCCCCGCGATCTGCACAAGTCCGCGGAACGGGATACCGGACGACGATACGGCAAATGCACATACCGCAACGGCGAAAAAACCGATTATCAAATAATCGGCAGTCCGCCCGTCGCTCTTCGGCGTATATTCCACGGGATCACCTGCTTTCCGGCGAATACGGCAAAGGACCGTATTAAAGCCAAAGACCGCAAACAACTTGCGGTCTTTTCACTTAAGCTTCTTCTTTTTTTATGATTTCCTTACCGTTGTAATATCCGCAATTGCCGCATACACGGTGGCTGAGATTGAACTCACCGCAATGAGAGCATCTTACCATCGTAGGAGTGGTAAGCTTCCACACGTTGGAACGTCTTTTATCACGACGGGCTTTGGAAGTCTTTTTCTTCGGTACTGCCATTCCAATATACCTCCTTTGGTTTTTCGTATATCAAAATCATACGATAAAATCACACATTCGATTTATTATACAACATATTTTCTATCAAATCAAGTCTTTTTTCAATTTTCTTCTCAATATTTTTTATTTCTCCGCTTTCGGAGCGAAAAAACGGTCAATCATCCTCCATGGAATCGCGCAGACGTCTGAGCGCGTCCATTCTCGGATCCTCGAAAACCTCGTCCGCTGCGCACGAGCACGGACCGTCGCGCAGCTTCTTTCCGCATTTCGGGCAGAGTCCGGGGCAGTCCTCCGAGCAAAGCGGACGGAACGGAGCTTCGAGCGATATCTCCTCGGCGATATCCGCGTCGGGAAAGAGTGCGCTGTCCTTTACCGTGAGAACCTCGTCGGCATCGCAGTCGAGATCGTCGCTTCCGTCGAGCTCCGCGAATCTCTCAAATGAAAAATCGAGCGGGTATTCGAATTCCTCAAGGCATCTCACGCATACGCACCTCAGCGGAGCGTGTACCGTGAAATCCGCTTTGATAAATCCGTTTACGTCCGTTACGCGGCAGTCGATTTGAGCCGGTCCGGCAAGTGTTACTCCGGCGGGAAGGAGGGCGCCGTCGGGGGAATCCGGGAATTTGAAGTCAAAGCTGAAATCGAGCCGGTCTTTCCTTCGGTTCATGATCTCCGTAATATCAAGCTTCATGTGAATGCCTCCTTTCGGGAGCGGCGCCGATCATGCGCCGTCATTTTGCGGAGAAAAATGCGGCGCGGCAGCGTATCCTGAGTTTCTACATTATATATTATCTCCGGGTAAATGTCAATACAGACGCAAAAATTTACCGATAAGGTGTTGATTGAGGCGTGATTTTATGTTATACTCCTTTCGCAGGATATTCGCCGCACGGCGAAGAAAGGCACGGATATATATGAAACTTTTCGGTAAAATAATAAAGGCGGTGCTGACGGTTCTCGTTTTCGCCGTGATAGGCGCTTTTATTTTTCGCATAATAATCGCAAACGCGGAATACGTTCTTGATGAAATAACGCCTACGGAAAATGCGATGAACGCATATGAAAAGCTCGGCGAGGACGCTTTCATGACAAACAGGATAGACGATACCATATCGGGGAAGGAAGACGGCGCGGACGGATATTATTCGGCTTTTTCGTTTATCTACATTCCCGAGTACGGCGAGGTGCAGGTGACGGCAAGGGTAAACGACAGCACTCTCGACCGTCTCGGTCTCGAAAAGCTTCCTCATTTCTTCCTCAGAAATTACGCGACCGGCGAAACATGGGACTGCGTTTTCTCCGAGGACGAACACAGCCTGATGTACGGATACCGCAGGATGGTGTTCGAAGGCATCAACATAACCGAGGATTCGGACATACTGCTCTGCATGTCCTCGGACGGATCGGATGTTCCGGAAAGCGAGCTTGTAATACACTTCCGTGAGCAGAAGCTCAAGGCGTATAAGCTTTCCGGAGCGGAAAAGAAATCACTCAGGGAGGGGATAAAGCTTGAACAGGATTAAATTTGTTTCGATTTTGCTTGCGTGCATGTGCCTTTCCTCTTGCGGACTCCGACGCTCGGAGACAGGTGCCGACGTTACGCAGACATCGCCGTCCGGCGGAGCCGGCAGCAAGGTCACGTCGGCGGACACCGACGGAGGAGAGGAGACCCCGAAGGACAAAACGGTTCGCCTTTCCTTTGCCTGCGCGGGGGATAACATAATCCACGAATCGATCTACACCGAGGCTGCCGCAAAAGCGTCTTCGATGGCATCCGCGGGAGGCTACACAGGGAATTATTATTTTGATTCGATGTACACCGCGAATGTGGAGGCTCTCGTCGGCACGGCGGATATCGCGTTCGTGAATCAGGAGGCTCCGATCACGGGACTCAAGGCGTCGGGATACCCGAACTTCAATTCTCCTCCGGAGGCGGGGGACGCGCTCGTTTCAATGGGATTCGATATCGTGAACATAGCGAACAACCATATGCTCGATATGGAGAATCTCACCGAAGGATACCGCAAAACGATCGAATATTGGAAGACGAAGGACGTGCTCCAGATCGGCGGATACGAAAACGATGCCGATTACGAAAAGCTCCGCTTTTACGAAAAGGACGGCGTAAAGATCGCAATGCTTTCATTCACCTACGGAACGAACGGCTACAGGGTCAATTCGGCAAGCCCGTGTGTCGTTCCGCTCATAGACGACAGCGTGATACGGGAGAGAATAGCGCGCGCACGCGGGGAAGCGGATCTTGTATTCGTTTCGATGCGTTGGGGCGATGAGAATACTCAGGCGCCGAACGCCGAGCAGAAGCGGCTTGCAAAGCTTATCGCGGACTGCGGCGCGGATGCCGTCATAGGGCATCATTCGCACACCGTCCAGCCGATTGATTGGGTGACGGGGGAGAGCGGAAAGAAAACGCTCGTCATTTACTCTCTCGGAAACTTCATTTCGACGCAGCTCAAAGCCGTGAACATGGTCGGCAACATCGTGACCTTTGACATTGTGAAAGAAGAGAATATGCCTGCATATTTGACAAACATCGTTTCCAACCCCACGGTGACGCATTACGTCGCGGACGAGACCGTTCACGATTCGCAGGATCTTCCCGTGAGAAGCGGCGTTGAGGTATATCTCATGGAGGATTACACGCAGGCGCTCTGCTCGGCGCACGGCGCGCAGCTCTACGGAAGCTTTACTCTCGATACGCTGAAAAAATATATCACCGACGTTATCCCCGACGAGTTTCTGCCCGCGTATCTGAAAACGTCGAAATAGCCTGTCGGGTCAAATTGTTTGTAAACATTTTTACAACGCTATTGAAAAGCGCGGAGCTATAGTATATAATATTTTTACGGAATAAATAAAGAAAGGTTTCTGGCTTTATGAATTATATTTCACTTCTTGAAGGAGAAGGCGCTTCGGTAAATCCCGTGCAGGGCATCGGAACGATTGTAATGCTTGTTGCGATGGTCGCAATATTCTATTTCTTCCTTTACCGTCCTCAGAAGAAGCAGGACAAGGCGCAGAACGAAATGAGAAACTCCCTCTCGATCGGCGACGAAATCACAACCATCGGCGGGATAATCGGAAAGATCGTTTCGATCAAGGAAGAGACTCTCGTTCTTGAGACCACAAAGGAAAAGACCAAGATCCGCATTCTCCGCTCCGCAGTCCGCACGGTTGACGTAAAAGCCGAGGACGCGCAGGACTGAACGGACACGCTCATAAAAACGAAACCTCCGCAGTATAATGTACAAACATTATCTGCGGAGGTTTTTTATGAATAATGCAAAAAACGAAGGCTCGGACGCATCGAGACTTGCGCTCGCGCTTTTGAAGGGGACTGCCGTCGGGATCGGCGCGGCGGCTGTGCTCATGCCGATCCTCGCGCTGGCGGCATATTCGTCTCCCGATCCGTCAAAGCTTACCGTGTATCTGGGATATGCCGCGTTCGCGCTTGCCGCGGCGGTATCCGGTATCGCCGCCGCAAAATTCACCGGAGGCGGAATGCTTCCCGGCGCGATATCGGCGGCGGGACTGTCCGTGCTTGTTTTCGCCGTTTCTCTTCTCATCGACGGCGGAAGCGAGACCTCAGCCGCCGTATCTGCCGCGTTTCACTTCGGCGCGGTCCTGCTCGGGGCGCTGTCCGCAGCAGCCGCGGGAAAGCGCAAGCCGAAAAAACGCGCGAAGCACTCATCGCCGAAGAAAGCACCGCGCAGACGATCGCGGTAAGCCGTATCATTCATGCGGCGAAGATGCCTTGTGGCAGGAGCGCGACCGCGTAAATCGGCGATCCGGAGGCATCTCCGACGAAACCGACGAAAACGGCGAATCCGATCGGCGTTCAATGACCGAAGTCCGGCGATCGCCGCCGACAGAAAATCCGCCGCCCCGCATTCCCGGATCGGGAACAGCGAAAGCGGCGGATTTTTAATTGATCGGGTTAAGAGCGTGAATTATACACGGACGAAGTGAGTCATAACGGCGGAACCGTCGTTGTTCCTCTCAAACGACATGTTGTATCCCGCTTTCATGAGAAGCGCGCCCGAGAAAACTCTGCCGCTTCTTTCCTCGCGGTAATATGCGTCGGGATCGAGTCCGCAGAGACGGATCAGGAACACGTTGCAGAGCGGGCTGCTCTTGGTAACGACCGTGAGAAGCACCTCGCTCTTGTCCTCGGCGACAAAGGACCATGCCGCACGGTTAAGATCCTCCATGGGATAAACATGGCGGTAGAGATCGCCGGTGCGGATAAGCTCGTTGTACTTGTGATAGTCTTCGACCTCGCGTCTGACCTCATCGCAGTCCTCCTCGGAAAGGCGGAGCGGATCAAGCTCATAGCCGAAGGTTCCCCAAAGCGCAACTGCCGCACGGGTGGCGAAGGGAGTACGCGCAGCCGCGGAAACGTGCGCGCCCATGGAAGATGCGGGGTAAACCATCGATGTGCCGAACTGTATCGACAGACGGTCGATAGCGTCGGTGTTGTCGCTTGCCCATATCTGGGGCGAGTAGTAGAGCATTCCCGCATCAAAGCGTCCGCCGCCGCCGGAGCAGCTCTCGATGAGGAGATCGGGGAACGCCTTTGTCAGACGGTCGAACAGCTCATATGTTCCGAGCATATAGCGGTGTGCGAATTCGCCCTGGCGATCCGCGCTGAGAGCGGACGAGGATGCCTCGGTGAAGTTGCGGTTGAAGTCCCACTTCACATAGTCGATGTTGTTCTCGGAAAGAACCGCATACATCTGCTCGAATACGTTGTCGCGCACCTCGGGGCGGGACATATCGAGCATGTACTGACTGCGCGCAAGGCTCTGTGCGCGTCCCTCGGTGTGGATGCACCAATCGGGATGAGCGCGGTAGAGATCGCTGTCCGGAGAAACCATTTCGGGCTCATACCAGATACCGAACTTGAGACCTGCGGCGTTCACGCGCTTGATAAGCGAGGAGAGACCGCCCTTCAGCTTGTTCTCGTTTACATACCAGTCGCCGAGAGACGAGCTTGAGTCGTTTCTCTTTCCGAACCAGCCGTCGTCCATAACGAGCATCTCGATGCCGAGCGTAGCCGCTTTCTCAGCGAACGCGGCAAGCTTGTCATCGTCAAATCCGAAGTAAGCCGCCTCCCAGCTGTTGATGAGCAGCGGACGTCTGATGTCGCGCCACTTGCCGCGGACAAGGTTCTTTCTGAACAGGCGGTGGAAGGAACGGCTGACGCCGCCGATTCCGTTTTCGGAGAACATCATGACAGCCTCGGGGGATGCGAATACCTCGCCGGGGGCGAGCGTCCACTCAAAGCCCTCGGGATTGATTCCGACTGTCACGCGTGTCGAGGCGAAATAGTCGTTGTCGGCGCTTATGAGATAGTTTCCGCTGTATATGAAGGTGAAGCCGTAGCAGTCGCCGCATTCCTCGCGGGTGTCGTGACGGGGCATTATGACAAAGGGGTTGTGGCTGTGTCCGGAAGCGCCGCGCACGCTCGAGATCGACTGGGTCATGTGTCCGAGAGGCGTTCTCGAGAGAGTGCACTCATGTGCATGGCGTCCGTGCGTGGTGATCATGTCATAGTCGCCGAGCGGCAGATTTACGCAGGCGGATGCAACATTCTCGAGCGCGAACGGCTTTGTGCCTTCGTTCTTCACCCGTACCGAACGGGTAATTGCGGCATTGTTATTGAAAGCCGTGTAGATGAGGGTGACAATCGCGCCGGTCACGGGATCGGTGAGATCGACCTCAAGCGTGTCCGCTTCGCTCTCATCGTTTACATAGGTTGCGGGAAGTCCTTCTATTCCGTTCTTTCCGGCATAGATGCGGTGATCGCGGTAAACGAGATCGCAAACGAGGTTGCCCTCCGCCGCCTTCGTCGAATATGCGGTCAGACGGTAATCTCCCATTCCGGTCGTCGGATACTCAAACGGAGACATATTCGGCGCATGGGTGCCGTCGTAGGGACCGCCGCCGAGATAGGGCGAGAAGGAGTCGCACGCGACCTGTCTGAGGCGGAGAGAATCTACGTTATCGTCGGGGATCGACGCGCCGAAGTAGAGGTGCACGAGACGTCCGTCCTCGTGGATCTCAAATATGTAGCTTGCTTCGGCGGAGTCAAGCTTGAATATTCGTTTTTCTTCGTTAAAGCTTACGCTCATTGTATGTTCCTTTCGGTTTTCAAAAGTATGGTACATATGAATGATATCATATGCCGGTGTCGATTTCAATAGAAAATGATCAAATTCATTTAATTTGATATTGAAATATTTCTTCCGCTGTGATATACTTTTCTTATAAAACAAAAAGGAGAGCGCGCACATGGCGCGGTTTTGTCATGAACAATTCAGTTAACGCTATCGATTACGTCGTTTCCAAAAAGGCGTCGGGATCGAATCTTATTGTAAGAATACTTCTCATCGTTCTCTATGCCGCAGTCGGAATCGGTATTATTGTGGGACTCAACGCCGTTTTCCGCATCGTCGGCTTCATCGCGGGCGGAGTACTTGCCCCGATTCTGATCTACATACTTTTCGCTCTTACATGGACTCATGTCGCATATGATCTCAAGTATCAGATCTACACCCCCACTGCAAATCTGAACGAGGTTCCCCACACCGTGGTAGAGTTCGACAAGATCAAGAGAAACAAGAAGAAGGAAAACGTTGATCAGGTGATCTACCGCCGCGAGATCCGCGAGGCGGAGGTCATCGCTCCCTATACCGAGCAGTACAAGAGCCAGTACACAGACGGTGTAAAGCGCACCATCGATTTCAGAAGCGCACCGAATGTGACCAATGACTGCTACTTCTTCCGCTTTGCGGAGAAGGACGGCTCAAAGACGGTAATTATCGTTGAAGTCGTTGCAAAAATGGTCGACCGCTTCAAGTACAGCAACAAGGAAGCTACCGTGGTATCCGAGGTTTCCCGCTGAGGCTTGTCATAATCGGGACATCCCTCCGATATACTTGTTATATCGGAGGGATTTTGTTATGCGTAAAATCAGATTCTTTATATTTTGTTCGGCGGCGCTTTTTCTCCTTTTTTCGTCGTCATGCGCTTCAAACGAAGGAGAGGGCGCGTCTCGGGACGAGGCTCTGTTTCCCGAAGGGGCGATCGTGGAATTTGCCTCGGAGGACGGATACAGGCTACGCGTGGACAGGGGTGATGGCTCCGTGAGGATAACGGAGCCGGAAAATCTCCGCGGCGTTGTCTTTACATTCCGCGGCACGGAGAACCGCGTAAATTGCGGCGAAACGTCGATCCCGATTTCCGACGGCGCGTGTGCGGGAGGGCGTGATTGGCTGAACGCCGCGCGAGCGAACGGCAAACGCAAAGGGGATACGCTTGCGTTTGTCAGGGACGGAGCATGCTTTGAAATAAAATATGAAAACGGCGAGCCCGCCTACGTTACGATCACGCGAGGCGGACTTGTGCGCCGTGCCGCGATAACGGTGGAAAAATCGGATTGACGGCACGGTGACGGCAGACAAAAACACCGCGGGATTTATCGAGGAAGCGGCTTTGATAAATCCGTTCGGCGCACCGTGACGTGACGGCGGATACGCCGTCGAAAAAGCCTGCCGCATGAATAAAAATCCACCCGCGAAGCGGGTGGATTTTTCGCTTAAATGTTTTTGTTTTTTCACTGTCTGCTTGGGGGCGGTTCGTGAGATACCGGGCACTCTCCTCGGCTTCCGAGGACGAAACGATGATCTTCGGCGAATAGTTCTTCACCGCGCTCTGCGCGCACGACGCGAGAGCCGACCGGGATTATCCCCCCGAGAGGATCGCGCTCCACAGCGCGAGGGAGAGAAGTTTTTTCATTCGTCTTTATGCCTTTCCGAATGGTGGTTATGCATAATTTAACACATCTTTTCATGAAAATCAACATCTGATGCTTTCGAATGTGCAACATATAGAAAAGGCACATTCCGGGAAATTCACGGAATGCGCCTTGGGGGGATAGGTCGGTGAAATTTCGGTATGCAAAGATGCGAAAACGTGCTGCTTTTCGCTACGGTGAGCTGCCTAAGCGGAAATATATCGTTTTTGCAGCCCGGCGCGGGATTTACACCCTGCGTACAAATTTCGTTTACTTCACCTCAACGTCGGAGGAGGAGGGAGCGGGGAGATCGTTCGGGTCAACTTTGACGTTCATTATGTAATTGCAGTGAGGTGGCTCGAATGTGAATGAATCGTCATAATCCATTGCGGAGACGAGAGGGAGGTCTGCATCGGGCTCGAAAGAGTATGTTATCGTCAGTACTCCGTCCTTCATCAGGTGGTAAGATTTGAAGGGTTCCTTCGGATAATCATCGGGGTACAGTCCCGGGTAGACTACAGGGTCAACGGCGTGAACCTCGGCATTGGTTGAGCCGACATGAATATCGGCAAAATCGCTGTATTCAAGTGGTCTCACCAAGTAAAAAATGTTTCCTCTGCGCCGCCATGATTCACACGTTTCATTGCATTCTTCGGGAACCTTATCGAAGAAGACATAGGTATATAAAATCATGTCATCCCGACCGTAGACTTTATAAACGACATACAGATGGTCTTCGTCGATCTGCTTCATAAATTCTATGGGAAGTACATCATTTATACGATACAGGGATGAAATGCGAAGGTTTCCGTACAATTCTCCGTATCCGTATACACCGAAATAAAGATCTGTGTCATTGCGCTGGTAGATATTCTGAATATCTTCAACCTTCATACCGGAGTCTTTGACGCTTTGAACCATTTCGGCTACCGCACCGGCTTTGACCACGCCTAATAATTCCCTGTTTCCTGTAAGTCCGGGAATATCGGCGGAAAGGTTATTGACTATTTCTATCTTTCTTTCGGTTTCCGGAGGCTCTTCGGGCGCTGCGGTATCGGTAACACTTTCGGTTTCAGTATTGCTTTCGTCGGTTACGTCGGCTTTGGGTTCTTCTGCACGTTGAGGAGCCGAAGAAGTGAAAGCGTAGATAATCCCCGATGCAAGCATAACAATGATAAGAGTGATGACTATTATGATCGCAATGGTTGAATTTTTCATTGATTTATCTCCTGTTCATTTGGGAAAACGGTTACCGTCTACTTCATCTCAACGTCGGAGGCAGGGAGATCGTTCGGGTCGATTCTGATGCTCATTGTGCGATCTCCGATTTCGAACGTGAATGAATCGTCATACTTCAATTCGGATACACGGAGAGCGTTTGCTTCGGTGTTGAACGAGTAGACGATTGTAAGCAATCCGTCCTTGAGAAGGTGATATGAGCAGTATGATTGTGTGACATATTCGGGATCTTCTGCGGGATTTATAACAGGGTCGACGGCGTGAACTTCGGCATTGGTTGAGCCTGCATGAATACCGGCAAAATCGCTGTATTCGAGAGCCTTTGCCACATAGAATACATTTCCGTGCCGTTTCCATGATTCATAGGTGTCGGTTGCCGTTTTTTGATTTTTAACAAAGAACAGGTAGGAATACCATATTTGATTATCTCTGCCGAGCGTTTTGTAGACAACATATACATTGTTTTCATCGATCTGCTTAATGAATTCCACCGGGTATATCAAATTAAGCCTGTACAGAGATGAAATTCGCAAGCTTCCAAAATTTTCTCCGTAGCCGATCAAGCCTAAAATATCTTCCAGATGACTATACGAAAACTCGTTTTTAATGTCCTCGACTTTCATTCCGGAATTCTTGACATTTTCCGCCATTTCCAAAACAGCACCGGCTTTGATTCGACCGTATTTTTCCTGTTCGTCTTTGCTGATACCGGGAATGTCGTCGGAAATACTGTTTTTAATCTCTGCCTTTAACTCAGGCATCAGGGAAGAATCGGTATCCTGCGTATCGATTTCTTCCGCTTTTGACGCAGTTGTTTCTGTTTTGTCTTCGGCTGACGCACCGGCTTCGGTGCGCTGCTGAGGAGCCGAAGTGCTGAAAGCGTAGATAATCCCCGATGTAAGCATAACAATGATAAGAGTGATGACTATTATGATCGCAATAGTTGAATTTTTCATTGGTTTATCTCTCTTTCATTCTTGGGATGCGGTGTGCGTACAAATTTCGTTTACTTCACCTCAACGTCGGAGGAGGAGGGAGCGGGGAGATCGTTCGGGTCGATTCTGACGTTCATTCTGTAGTCGCTGTTTTTGTAGGGTGCGAATGTGAATGAATCGTCATAATCCATTGCGGAGACGAGATGACGGTCTGCCTCAGGATCGAAAGAGAAGGTTAACGTCAGCACTCCGTCTTTCATAAGATGATAGGATTTGAACGGCTCTGTAAATCCTTCAGGATGCTTTGCAGGACTGACCACAGGATCGACGGCGTGGACATCGGCGGAGGTAGAACCTATATGAATGTCGGCAAAGTCACGGTATTGGAGGGCTTTTGCAACGTAAAACACATTTCCTCTGCGCCACCATGATTCATGTGTTTCATTGCATCTTTCGGCAATCCTTTCGAAGAACAGATATGAGTAGCATATTTGATTGTTTCTGCCGATTGTTTTATATACAACATATAAGTGGTCTTCATCAATCTGTTTCAGAAATTCCACAGGGTATGCCGTATTAATGCGCTGCAATGATGAAATACGAATACTTCCGACTTCTTCGCCGTAATTGAACAGTCCCAGAATACTTTGCATATCAAATACCGAAAAATCATTTTGTATATCTTCGACTTTCATGCCGGAGTTTTTAACTTTTTCGGACATTTCGGAAATAACACCGGCTCTGATAAGCCCGTAGAGCCCCTGATCTTCTTCTGTGATCCCGGGAATCTCGTCGGAAATGCCGTTTTTGATATCCACTCTTACCTCGGGATCAAATAATGATTCGGAAGCGGAAGTTTCGGGATTATCAGTGCTTTCGGAATCCGTTACGGTATCGGCAATGCTTTCGGCAGCTGCGTCGGCTTTTGGTTCTTCGGCACCCTGAGGTGCCGAAGAAGTGAAAGCGTATATGATCCCCGATGCAAGCATAACAATGATAAGAGTGATGACTATTATGATCGCAATGGTTGAATTTTTCATTGGTTTATCTCCTTCATTTATTGGGATACGCGGTAATAGCGAATATCGCTGTCATAAAACGGGGATTTTCTGCTTCTTGCCCATCCGGGAGATGAATCGTTTGTGGGATGATCGTCCGCATCAAGAAGCTTTGAGTCATTCAGCCCGTTTTTATGAGCCCATCGTCCGGTATCGGTTCTGTACCAAAAATGATAATCAAAATCCCATTCAGAACATTCTTTGTATGAATTATAAACAAACTGTCTTCCGGCTCGCATACAAACGATCCATTGATTGCTCCTCATAGAACTCAACGTAAATATGGAATCGGAGGCTGTCCATTTGCCGGGAAAATAAATATCCAAGAATTTCCCGGAATCTTCAAGAAGGGCTCTGAAATAATCAAGCATTTGCTGAAGAGTTTTTCCTTCCGCATTATCTAAGTAGTCAATGTCATCGAAAGTTATCCAATTTAGGCTATCATTCACAACAAAGAAAGCGTACCCTTGACAGTTTAAAAAGCTATTTTCCTGCACATACGGTTTTGCTCCGTAATAGATGAGTGTTGTTTCTATCGCACTTTTGCTCGCCTGTGAACGTGTTCCGGACCACGCGACAAGTCCCGCTTCGCTGTATACACGGATTTCATATGTTGTATTCGGAGAAAGATCGGTCACCACAAAGCTTGTATTAGTGGAAGTGCCGCAGTTGCGCCAAGCCCCTCCTATTGCACGTCGTTGGATGAGCCAACGGTCTGCACCGTGAGGAATCGGAGTGGACCACGACAGTGAGATCGAAAACTGCTGCCGATCGGTTACGGTCAGATTTGTCGGCTGAGCGGGCAATGTAGTCACGGAAACGGTATTGCTTACCGCCGATCTGACGCCGCTCCATGCTGTACTTCCTCTTTCTGCATATACGCGAAATTCGTATGTGGTGTTCACATCGAGACTGCTTGCAACATAGCCTTTATAGGTTGATATGTTGCGGTTTGTCCATGCACCGCCGTTCTTTCTGCATTGAATTAACCAGCGGTCCGCACCGTGCGGAGAAGCGGTCTCCCATGTGATGTATACGGAGTTTTCGGTAAAGCTTTCGACCTTAACATTTTTGGGCTGAGCGGGCAATGTGGTCACGGAAACGGTATTGCTTACCGCCGATCTGACACCGCTCCACGCGGTGGCTCCTCTTTCGGCGTACACACGGAATTCGTATGTGGCGCTTGCGTCGAGACTGCTTGCAACGTAACCTTTGTAGGTTGATATGTTGCGGTTTGTCCAAGCTCCGCCGTCTTTTCTGCATTGGATGAGCCAGCGGTCCGCACCGTGCGGAGTGGCGGTCTCCCATGTGATATATACACCGCTGTCGGTGTAGCTGTTGACCTTAACATTTTTGGGCTGAGCGGGCAATGTGGTCGCGGAAACTGTACTGCTTACCGGAGATCTGACGCCGCTCCACGCGGTGGCTCCTCTTTCACCGTATACGCGGAACTCATATTTGGTGCTTGCGTCAAGGCTGCTTGCAACGTAACCTTTGTAAGTTGATATGTTGCGGTTCGTCCACTCACCGCCGTTTACCCTGCATTGAATGAGCCAGCGGTCGGTTCCGTTCGGAGTTGCAGTCTCCCATGTGATATATACGCTGCTGTCGGTGTAGCTGTTGACTTTCACGTTTGTGGGCTGAGCGGGACGCTCGGGAACCGAAAGTCTGCTGCTGACCTGAGATTTTACACCGCTCCACGCGGTAGCTCCTCTTTCGCTGTACACACGGAAGTCGTATGTTGAATTCGGGTCGAGATTGTTTGCAACATACTCTTTGACTGTTGAAGTCCCCAAATTGAACCAGCTTCCGCCGTCTTTTCTGCATTTGATAAGCCAGCGGTCGGCACCGTGCGGGGTTGCGGTCTCCCATGTGATGCGCGCACTTGTTCCGGTGTAGTCGGTTGTTTTAAGATTTATCGGCTGAGCGGGCAGTGTCATGGCTGTGGCGATATCGGTGCCTGCCGACCGCGTACCGCTCCATGCAGTACTTCCGTTCTCGGCGTAGACTATAAAATCGTATGATGTACTTGCGGAAAGCCCTGTTACAGTATAGTAGTTGTTGAGCGAGGTTGTTCCTGCGTTGATCCAACTTCCGCCTATCGGTCTGTATCGGATAAGCCAGCGGTCGGGTTGGGTTTCCGGAGCGTCCCAATTCAAATTGGTTGTCTCTCCGGAATAACTGACTGCTCTGAAGTTTTTCGGGGCTTCGGGAACTGCCGCTGCTTCTGCCGCTGCAGGAGCAGCCGGCTCGGGAAAGGAGGTCTCCCCGAGATTGTCGGTAAGCCTTAAATTGTCTCCCGGACTGTACCTGAATTGAGGTTCATATGAGGCAGCTTGATTAGAGGGACGGGATATAACGGGGGCAGTGCAATTTGCCGAAAAACCTAACCGAGGTGATGCGAGTACTGCAACTATTGTTGCTGCACTTAGGGCAAGGATAAGAGATTTGTTCATAAATGCAATTCCTTTCAATATTTTATCCGCATAATGAATTTTATCAGATAAATATATGAAAGTCAATAAATTTCCACAATACGACAAAAAACATTGAGATTTTATGTATTTATATGTCTGCTTGCGCGGTTTAAAGATGCCTTTTGAGGCTTCTTCCCTTCATTTATATCCAACAATAATTTTTGAGGTATACATGTACTCCTCAGCCAAATTGTGGCATAAATTATGAAGTGTGTCAACAAACGCCACAGAAAATTAAATTAGTTTACAAAGAGGTCGCTTTTTGTCCAATTTTAAGTTGTCCGCGCTTCGCCGGATTTTCAACCTACGGTGAGATTCTTTCGGACAAGCCGGAGGGGGTTATATGGAGATTTTCCGTTCGTCGTTTGGCCGGTGGGGAGTTCTTGCGCCGTGAGCTTCGGGCGCAGATGCGGAGCGTTTGGAGAAGAGCCGCGGGAAGGCAAAAAAACGAAGGGGCTGTCACTTTACATGACAGTCCCTTCGGAACAAATCGGTATTCTGCTGCGGGATTAATACATACCGCCCATGCCGCCGCCCATACCGCCTGCGGGTGCAGCCGGTTCCGGCTCGGGCTGAGATACGACGAGAGCCTCGGTGGTGAGAACGGTGGAAGCTACGCTTGCCGCGTTCTGGAGAGCGCTGCGTGTAACCTTGGTAGGATCGACGATTCCCGCCTCAACCATGTCGCAGTAGGTCTCGGAAGCTGCGTCGAAGCCGTATCCGACCTTGCCGCTCTTGCGAACCTTGTCAACGATGACGGAGCCTTCGAAGCCTGCGTTCTCGGCTATCTGACGGAGCGGAGCCTCAAGTGCGCGTACAACGATGTTTACACCGGTCTTTTCGTCGCCTTCAACGGTGTCGGAAAGCTTTGCCACATCGTCAATGACGTTGATGTAAGCGGTACCGCCGCCTGCAACGATGCCTTCCTCAACTGCTGCGCGGGTAGCGTTGAGGGCGTCCTCGATGCGGAGCTTCTTTTCCTTCATCTCGGTTTCGGTAGCTGCGCCGACCTTGAGCACGGCAACGCCGCCGGAAAGCTTTGCAAGTCTCTCCTGAAGCTTCTCGCGGTCGAAATCGGAGGTGGTGGTCTCGATAGCGTTCTTGATCTGGCTTACGCGGGCTTTGATTGCCTCGGGATCGCCTGCGCCGCCGACGATGATCGTGTTGTCCTTGTTGACCTTGATCTGACGTGCGTGACCGAGCTGCTCGAGAGTGGCTTCCTTGAGCTCAAGTCCGAGCTCGCTCGAGATGACCTCGCCGCCGGTGAGCACTGCGATGTCGCGGAGCATTTCCTTGCGGCGGTCGCCGAAGCCGGGAGCCTTGACCGCTACGCAGTTGAACGTGCCGCGGAGCTTATTGAGAACGAGAGTCGTGAGAGCTTCGCCTTCGACATCCTCTGCAATGATGAGCAGGCGTGCACCGCTCTGGACGATCTTTTCAAGAAGGGGAAGGATCTCCTGGATGTTCGAGATCTTCTTATCGGTGATAAGAACAAGCGCGTCGTCGAGAACGGCTTCCATCTTATCGGTATCGGTTGCCATGTAGGGGGAGAGATAACCACGGTCGAACTGCATGCCTTCGACTACTTCGCAGTAGGTTTCGGCGGACTTAGACTCCTCAACGGTGATTACGCCGTCTGCGGTGACCTTTTCCATAGCGTCTGCGATCAGGGTACCGATCACCTCGTCACCTGCGGAGATAGTGCCTACGCGGGCGATGTCTGCAGTGCCGTTGACCTTCTTGGAATTAGCGGTGAGGTCTGCGACGGCGCGGTCTACAGCCTTCTGGATACCGCGGCGGATAACCATCGGATTTGCGCCTGCGGTTACGTTCTTCATGCCCTCGTGGATGAATGCCTGAGCGAGAAGAGTAGCGGTGGTGGTGCCGTCTCCGGCAGCATCGTTGGTCTTGGTCGCAACTTCGCGGACGAGCTGTGCGCCCATGTTCTCGGATGCGTTCTCAAGCTCGATCTCCTTTGCGATGGTAACACCGTCGTTGGTGATCAGCGGAGTGCCGAACTTCTTGTCGAGGACAACGTTTCTGCCCTTCGGTCCGAGAGTGATCTTAACCGTATTTGCAAGCTTATCTACACCTGCGAGAAGAGCGGATCTTGCATCTGCTCCGTAAAGAATATCCTTAGCCATTGTAAATCCCTCCTGTTATTACTCAACTATTGCGAGAATGTCGTTCTGACGAACGATGTTGTATTCGGTATCACCGCACTTTACTTCGGTGCCTGCGTACTTGCTGGTGATTACACGGTCGCCGACCTTAACGGTCATAACGACTTCCTTGCCGTCTACGAGTCCGCCCGGACCTACCGCAACGACCTCCGCCATTTGAGGCTTTTCCTGAGCACTGCCGGGGAGAATGATTCCCGCCGTGGTCTTTTCCTCTGCTTCGATCGCCTTTACTACAACGCGGTCTGCCAAAGGTTTGATATTCATAATATACCTCCTGCTTTTGTGCATCGCACTTTATTTATTTCGTTAATCTGATTTAGCACTCACTGTGCCTGAGTGCCAATCACATGATATATTCTATACCCGGCATATAGAAAAATCAAGGGAATTTCGAAGAGTTAACATATCGTTTACAAAATATGCCTAATATGTTTTTACACTGACCTGCGGCGAGTGCTAAACGGGCGGAGAAAAGCCCGAAAAAAGGGGAAATGACCGCGACACGTCCGCACGCGGATGTAATAATCCGTGCGGATCGGGCGTAAACTGTAATATGCTTGATAATATTAACGCTCTTCTGTCGGGAATGATAATGCCCGTGCTGCTTCTCGGCTGCGGGCTTTTGTTCTCGTCGTATCTTCACTTTTTCTGGATCGTGCATCCGGTGAAATTCTTCCGTTCGCTGAAAAAGGGTCTGACCGGAGGGGGACAGACACCGTTCAAAGCGATGACCGTGGCACTTGCGGGCACGCTCGGCGTGGGGAATATCGCGGGTGTGGCAAGCGCCATTGTTGCGGGCGGCGCGGGCGCGGTGTTCTGGATGTGGGTCAGCGCTCTTCTTGCGATGGGGGTAAAGTATGCCGAGGTCGCACTCGCCGTGGCTCACCGAAGAAAAAACGCCGACGGCTTTTTCGGCGGCGCGATGTACTATATGTCGGATATGCTTTCTCCGCGGCTCGGTGGATTTTTCGCGCTCCTCTGCCTCGCAAATTCCCTTGTGACGGGGAATATCGTTCAGTCGAACGCTGCCGCCGCGGTGTATTCCGAGCGCATCCCGCCGATCGCCGTCGGCGCGGTCATGTGCGTGCTTTCGCTTGCGGTGATGCTCGGCTCTCTCAGACGGATCTCCGACGTGACGGTGAAGCTTATCCCGTTTCTTTCGGGAGTGTATATACTTCTTTCCCTTTATATAATATTTGCGAACACGGAAAGGCTGCCGGGGATATTCGCCGATATCTTCGGCTCCGCGTTCTCGCTTAAAGCCGCGGCGGGCGGAGCGGGAGGCTTTGCGCTGAGCCGCGCCGTGCGCTTCGGGGTCACCCGCGGCATACTGTCGAACGAAGCGGGGTGCGGCACCGCGCCGACCGCGCACGCCTCCGCAAATACAAATTCCCCTCACGATCAGGGGAATTTCGGAATATTCGAAGTGTTTGCGGACACGGTGGTGATCTGCACGCTGACGGCGGTCGTGATACTTCTTCTCGGCGACGGCAGGGGCGAGGACGGAGTAAGGCTTTCGGTCCTTGCGTACCGCACGTTCGCGGGACGCGCGGCTGGGCATGTGATCTCGGTATCCGTAATTCTTTTCGCATACGCGACGGTGATCTGCCAATCGTACTACGGCGTGGTCGCGCTGAGATATCTTACGCACAGCCGCCTTGCGCTCGGAGTTTATTTCGTGCTGTTCGGCGTTTCGTGCATCGCGGGGAGCGTCATCGGCTCCGCGCTCATGTGGAATATCGCCGACCTGTGCGTGTCGGCGATGACCGCGACGAATGTCGTTGTGCTTCTGTATGCGTTCTTCAATAAGCGGGAACGCCGCCTCATGCTTCCGGGAGACGGCGGCTGATCTTTCAATCTTCAAACCACAGACCGGAGTCCGGCGGGACTTTCTCTTTGCGCTCCTTCGGCATTGTGCGGAAAAGGGATGCGGGATGCACTTCGGCGGCACCCGCTTCGAGGAGCAGTGACTCGCATTTCTCGACGGTGGAACCGGTGGTGATGATATCGTCGATCAGTATGAAACGTTTTCCGTCGACCTTTGCTCCCGACTTCAGCCGGAATGCGTCCGATACGTTTGCGCGCCGCATTGCGGCGGAGAGCTTTTTCTGATCTGTGCCTCCGCTTCGGATGAATACCGCGTCGAATCCGGCTCCGGTATACTCTGCGGTCAGCGAAGCCAGACGTTCCGACTGATCGAAGCCGTATTTCATTTCGGCATCGCGGCTCCTCGGCGGAAATGTCACGGTGAAGTCCGATATGTCCTTTCCGATATCGGAGCTCAGCGCGGCGGCGAGAGAACGCGCGAAGAATTTTCGGATGTCGCGGTCGTATTCGCGCTTGAAACGGTATACAAGGCGACCGATATCGCTGTCCGCCCCCGTATAAAATCCGAGCACCGTGAGCTTGGCGGTATCGGGGGACGCACCGCAGCGGCAGCGGCATGATTTCGCGCCTTTTCCGCATACGGGGCAGGTGAGTGCGAGCGCATCGGAATATGCGCCGAGACACTTTTCGCACATTTCCGCGCCGCGGTCCGGATCGAGAAGCTCTCCGCACAGGATGCACTTTCTCGGAAACACGGTGTCGCAGATGCGCGCGGCGATGCGGCGCAGCGTAAGCTTATTCACCGAGCGCCTCCGTTATGTTCTCCTTCAGGCGGGTGAGGCGTTTTGTGTGCCCCGTATTCTCGATCATCGTCGAGAGTACGGACGGGTCGCCGACGAGTATAGCCATACGCGAGGCGCGTGTGATCGCGGTGTATATAAGGTTTCTCGTGAGAAGCATCGGAGCGCAGCGGTAAAGCGGGATTATGACAAACGGGTATTCGCTGCCCTGACTTTTGTGAACCGTCACGGCGTAGGCGTGGTCAAGCTCGTCCGCAAAGGCAAAGTCGTAGTCGCAGATCCTTCCGTCAAAGTTTATTCTGAACGTGCCGGAGGCGTGATCCACGGAAATAAGCTGTCCGATGTCGCCGTTGAATATTCCGACGCCCGAAACCGAATCCTTCTCCCATTCGACGGAGTAGTTGTTCTTGGTCTGCATTACCCGATCGCCGTCGCGGAATATCTTTTCTCCGAATGCCTTCTCCGCTTTTTCGGGGGCTCGGGGGTTCAGAAGCTGCTGAAGGCGCGCGTTCAGCTCGACCGTGCCGGACGCGCCCTTTCTCGACGGTGTTATTATCTGTATATCTCCCGCGATGTCCTTTCCGTATTTCGCCGGAAGCCGCTTTTTTATAAGCTCGGCGACCGTAGATGCGGTTTCGCCGTCGGAATACCGCGGCATGAGAAAGAAATCTCCGTCCTTATTAGAGCAGTCGGGAAATTTCCCTTCATTTATCATATGTGCGTTGGTGACGATCATGCTTTCGCCGCTCTGACGGAATATTCTCGTCAGGCGAACGAGCGGAAACGCCTCCGAGCATATGAGATCGTCAAGGACGTTGCCCGCGCCGACAGGCGGAAGCTGATCCGCGTCTCCGATCAGGATGAGGCGCGCGCCGGGCTTGATCGCGCGGAGCAGGGAATGGAACAGGAAGATGTCGATCATCGACGCTTCGTCGATGATGAAGACGTTTTCATCGAGGAGATTTTTCTCATCGCGGAGGAACGAAGCGTTTTCGTCGTCTCCGGTGTATTCCATTTCGAGAAGGCGGTGGACCGTTTTTGCTTCATACGACGTCGCCTCGCTCATGCGCTTTGCCGCGCGCCCCGTCGGTGCCGCAAGCGCGCACTTCAGTCCGAGCCCGTCGAATATCGAGATGAGCGCGCGGATGACCGTCGTTTTTCCGGTTCCCGGACCGCCCGTTATTACGCAGACTCCGCCGGAGAGGGCGGCGTAGATCGCTTCCTTTTGGAGATCGGCATATTCTATATGCGAATCGTTTTCGCAGCGCGAGATAAGTATCGGAATATCGGCATCGCCGATTCTCGGGCAGAGACGGTAAAGCTGCACGAGTTTCGCGGCGCAGTATTTTTCCGCTTCGGCGGCGCGCGGCAGGCTTATGTATCTTTCACCGTTCGAGACCGTGCCGACGGCGTGTGACCTTTTTATCTCGTCATCGAGCACCGGGGCGAGAATTTCGGCGGGGACATCGAGAAGCGCGGCTGACGTATCGGTAAGCTCGCCCTCCGGCATCAGGGTGTTTCCCGTTTTCTGCATATATGCCGAGAGGACGTAGGAGATTCCGGCAGACAGCCTTTCGTGGGAATTCTTGTCGGTGCCGATCGTGAGCGCGATCTCATCGGCACGGCGGAATCCTATCCCTTGGAATTCGCTGCAAAGACGGTACGGGTTTTCGCGTATTTTTCCGACGGAGTCGCGTCCCCATTTCTTGTATATTCTCATTGCGGTCGCGCCGGAGCAGAGATTGCGGCAGAACATGATCACGTCGCGCGCTCCCGCCATCTCACGGAAGCCCTGCGATATGACGGCGGCTTTCTTCTGCGATATACCGTTTATCTCCGCGAGCCAATCGGGATGATTTTCGATCACGTCGAAGGAGTCCTCGCCGAATTTGTCCACTATGCGGGAGGCGGTCTTCGGTCCGATCCCCTTTACGGCACCGGACGAGAGATAGCGCAGAATGTCCCCTTTCGTTTCGGGCATGACCCTTTCGAAGAATTCGCACTTGAACTGAACGCCGTATACCGGATGATTGACGAACGATCCGTATGCGGTGATCCTGTCGCCCTCGGTCAGATAGGGAAGCGTACCGACGACGGTGACGCATTCCCCCTCGGATTCAAGCAGGCAGACGGTGTAGCCCGTTTCCTCGCTTGAGTAGATAACGGAATCCACCGTGCCGGGGACCGACATATTCTTTTTCTGTTCGTTTATCGTCAGCTCTTCCGGCATGGCATTCTCCTTTTGATAATAAGAAATAGTGAAGGCGGGTGCACCGCATCGTACATTACGGCAAGGCCGGGCGCTTTCCCCGGCATGTGAGCGCGGTTTCTGCAAAACGCACCGTATCGGCGCTTTTCAGCGAAAACTCACCCGCCCGAAAAAGCGTCATCACTTCATTTGTTTATTGTACCATATTCCGAACAAAAGTTCAATCTTTTGAGGATTTTTCCTCGGAGACATTATGCGGCTGTGATTCTTCGGAGCTTTTGTCGGAGACGTTCTCGCCGCGGGACAGCGTACAGCCGCGGCAGGCGATGCAGTTATGTCCGCAGTCGGAGCTGTTGTTCTCGTCGCCGTCCTCGCTTCTCCCGCTGCGCGTCATGAGAAGAAAATATACCTCGCGCGCGGCGCAGTAGATTCCGTAGACGGCAAATACGCAGAGCAGACAGCAAATTATTTCATAAAGCATAAAAATATCCCCCTGCGCTCAGTATATGCCGCAGGGGGAGTATTTGCAATTATCAAAGTCCGAATTCGCTTCTGAGGGTATCTGCGAGATCGGTCTTTTCCCAGAGTACGCCGAGTTCCTCGCGTCCCATGTGACCGTAAGATGCAAGAGGCTCATATATGGGCTTACGCAGATTGAATTTTTTGATTATCGCATCGGGACGCAGATCGACAAGCTCGCTTATCACATCGCCGAGGCGGGAGATGTCGCACTTTTCGGTGCCGAAGGTCTCGATCATGAGCGATACCGGGCGCGCAACGCCGATTGCATAGGCGAGCTGAATCTCTGCGCGGTCGGCGATTCCCGCCGCAACGATGTTCTTCGCAAGGTAACGCGCGGCATACGACGCGCTGCGATCGACCTTTGTCGGATCCTTTCCGGAGAAAGCGCCGCCGCCGTGACGTGAAGCACCGCCGTAGGTGTCAACGATTATCTTACGTCCGGTGAGACCGGAATCTCCGTAGGGACCGCCGATGACAAAGCGTCCGGTGGGATTTACATATATTTTCGTTTCCGCGTCGATCATGCCGGAGGGAACGCAGGGCGCGATGACGTGATCCGTCATGTCGCGGCGGATATCATCGACCGACGCGTCGGGGCTGTGCTGAGTGGAGACGACAACCGTGTCGATGCGCACGGGCTTGCCGTTTTCGTACTCGACGGTGTACTGAGTTTTTCCGTCGGGGCGGAGATAGGTGAGCGCGCCCGTCTTGCGGACCTCGGCAAGGCGCTTTGCGGTCGTGTGCGCGAGGGAGATCGCAAGCGGCATTAATTCGGGCGTTTCGTTTGTCGCATAGCCGAACATGATTCCCTGATCTCCGGCGCCCGTCTCGAGCGAATCGTCCACACCGAGCTTTGCCTCATACGAATGATCCACGCCGAGCGCGATATCGGGAGACTGACGGTGTACCGACTGAATGACGGCGCATGTGTCGCAGTCGAAGCCGAGCTTTGCGCGGTCATAGCCGATCCTGCGGACGGTTTCGCGCGCGACGGACTCTCTGTCGATGTGCGCGGATGAGGTGATCTCGCCCATTATGAGGATCAGTCCCGTTGTGCAGCTTACTTCGCAGGCGACGCGCGCGAACGGGTCTTCCTTCAGATATGCGTCGAGTATCGCGTCGGATATCTGATCGCATACTTTATCGGGATGTCCTTCCGTAACGGATTCGGAGGTAAAAAGTCTTTTCATTTTGATTTCCTTTCCCGTATCAAAAGCAGGCGGCAATACATACGAAACAAAAACGCCTCCGGCAGAGCGGAGGCGCGAATGTGCTTTGACCTCTTATCTGTCGGGAATTAGCACCTTGTCCTGCGTGCAAAGCAGGATAGGTTGCCGGGCTTCACAGGGCCAGTCCCTCAGCCGCTCTTGATAAGTTTGTATTTTTCTTTTCGGTCTATTGTATCACACATTGCGGCGCAATGCAATAGAAAATATCGAATATCGACGTTATTTTGAAAAAATTGTGCTCTTTATGCCGAGCTCCTCGGGCGTTTTGTAGACTATCTCGGTTTCCTCGGGGATACCGTAAAGGATTTTGAATTTTCCCGCCTGATACGAATCACGGAAGGGAAGCGTCCAGCCGTACTTTGACTTCACGGGATACGAGAGCACGAGCGGTCCGTCCTGATCTTCACCGACGAACGAAGCACACGCATTTTCGTTGAAGCGGTTGACTTCGTAATTCGAAAAGTATCCGAATCCCACGGAGAGGAAGAGCATCAGCGAGAACGTGGCCGCGAGAACGGCGGAAAGGCGGAATTTCCGCTTTGTGATGGTGAGAGTCGCATCGGCAATCGCCGTGACAACGAGTATGCATAATACGGTTTTGACGGAAAACATTTCACATTTGACGGCGGCAAAGGACATGGCGAGAAGCGGAACAAGCGATTTTTTGAATACGCTGTCGGGCAGATCGGCAAGCATGTATACGGTCGTGACGGCGAGGAAGATGACCGTGATGTAGAGCGTGCGCGGTCCGTATACGGGAGAGATCAGCATGGCGCCCGATACTCCTACGCAGGCGGCGGTGAAGATAAACGGAACGACGCTCTCCCCGCGCAGCGCGGAGATCATAAAGTATACAGTGCAGAACGCAAGAGAGACGACCGCGGAAACCGTAAGCTGGGCGACGGACGGAGTGAGTCTCGGGAAAAACTTTGTTCCGGCAAGTAAAAGCACGGCTGAAACTGAGCACGACAGAGCGGAGGCTCCGCAGAATACGGCGTATGCGATATTTCCTTCCCGTTTCCGCACGATCTCGATGAATCTTTTTCCGAAAGTGTATCCCGCAACGGTAAAAAAGAAGAGGAAAAAGACGAACACAACGCCGACGTTGAACACTATTCCGAAAAATTCGCTGAGGTTTCCTCTTATTTTCCCGAACAGGGACTTTGCGTAAAACTCCGGGTAATAGGTCTGGCGGATGGAGTTGCCGGGCGAGAACATCACTGTGGCGAACGCCGCCGCAGACGTGAATATGCTTACGATGTACGAGGTGCAGAGCTTCTTTTTCTTTACGGCGGCGATGTAGATCGGCATTACGATGCAGATGAACAGCGATGCCGTGGCGCTTTGCTCGGCGGTGAAGGATGCGAAAAAGGCGAGTACGGGAAGATACCGCGCGCCGCGATCTTTATCGGCGAGGCGTGAGTAAGCGAAGAAGAGCAGCAGAGTGAGCATTACCGGGAAGACATAATTCAGTGATCCCGTCGCCCAATACACGGCTTCGCGGAGTATCGGAAGTCCGATCAGCGAGAATGCGGTGCACGACATGATAAGCGACGAGGGAAAACGCGCCCGGTTGTTTCCGGAGGCGATCTCGGCGACGAGAAGAACCGTCAGCGCAATGACGAAGAACTCGAACACCTTCCACGCCGCAAGCGGCAGATAAAGAAGCACTTCATCTAAAAGATGTACGAAGAATCTTCCGTTTGTCTGCGTATAATGGACTGCGGTCTCCGAAAGAAAATATGATATTCCGCGGCGGAAAAACATGCTGTAATAGTAGTCGTCTCCGTAGCGTATCACGGGGATCAGGTTGAAAGCGTGTATTGCGAGAAATATCCCGTATACGATATAATGAAGTCGTTCTTTAAGCGCTTTTGCGATATTTTTCATTTTTCCTCCGAATCATTTCATATCATAGGGATCAAAGTGTGTCGGCGTCGGCTTACGGAGAATAAAACGTCGATTTTTATACGGTGCGGTCTGCTCAGGCAAGAAAGGTGAGAAACGATACCAGTCCGTATGATGCAAGCGACATTATCAGACCGGCGATAAGTACTCCGCAGAATATTGACGGGATCGCGTATTTCATCCGCATATCGAGCATGGCGGCGACAAGAGCGCCCGTCCACGCGCCGGTTCCCGGCAGGGGAAGCGCGACAAATATAAGAAGTCCGAGGGATGCGTATTTCTGTACCTTGGGGGTGTTCTTCTGAGCTTTGTTTTCTACCCAGAGGGCTATTTTATCAAGATGGGGGATCTTTTTCATCCATTCGAGTACATGACGGACGAAGAGAAGTATGATCGGAACGGGGATCATATTTCCGATCACGCAGATAAGGTAGTTCGCTACCCATTCAAGCCCGAGCGTTGCGCCTATCGGGATGGCCGCACGAAGCTCAAGTACGGGGACCATTGAGAGGAAAAAGACCCAAAGGTAGTTTTTCAGTGAGAGCATATTACCGCCTTTATTATTATCAGATTAAAACTTTTAGAATATTCTATCATGTTTCCGAAAAAATGTCAATAGTGTCGAAGTAATAAATGATGCGGCGCATTTATTTTATCGGAAACGAAAAAACAAGTTGCCAAACGGTTGAAGGTATGGTAAAATTACAATGACCGTTTCCGGGTCATCACGCTCGTCGGGGAAGTTTCGCAATACCGCGCGGCTCCGCAATGATCGGGCGCGAGGACTGCACCGTCGTGCTGCGCGCACTTTTGCCCGCTTTGCATTCGGACAGAAAACGTGCAGGAGACGTACTTCACAGTTTATCCGGATATGCGGTCCGTAAAAATGATATCCGCAAAGGAGAATCCATGTCGATAAAATTTGAAAAGAACGGGATGCGCTTCCGTCTGAGAACGAAGAATACGGAATACGATCTCATGATCCTTCACGGAAAGTATCCCGTACATCTTTACTACGGAAAAAAGGTTCGCGGGCTTGATCCGCAGTATTTCCACCGCCTGCATTCGTTTTCGCCTTACAAGCGCGAGGAGGATGAGGAGCTTTCGCTCGACGAGGCGTTTCTTGAATGCCCGTTCTTCGGTTCGGGAGATTTCCGCTCCACCGCTCTCAAAATAAAGAACGCGGACGGCAATTCCGTAACGCTCTTTACATATAAGAAGCACCGCATTTTCAGCGGGCGCCGCGAGATCTCCGGTCTTCCGTTTGCGCGCGCGGACGAGGACGCAAAGACTCTCGAGATCACGATGACCGACGATGAGGTTACGGGATGCACGCTGAAGCTTTACTACACCGTTTTCGAGGACTGCGATGTCATAAGCCGCTATTCGGTGCTTGAAAACCACGGCAAGGCTCCCGTAGATATCGAGAAGATGATGAGCCTCACCTGCGATATTCCCGGACGCGAGTGGGATATGATAAGCCTGCACGGCGCGCACTGCTGGGAGAGAAACGTCTGCCGCCTTCCCGTCAGAATGGGATCGCAGAGCGTGTTCAGCCGCCGCGGCGCGTCGAGCCACCAATTCAATCCGTTTATTGCGATAGCGGAGCATAAGGCGACCGAGGAGCGCGGAAGTGTATACGGCTTCAACTTCGTCTACAGCGGCAACTTCCTCAGCGAGGTCGAGCAGGGGCAGGAGGAATACACCCGCGTTCAGGTCGGAATCGGAAGCGAGAACTTCGGATGGAGGCTTGAGCCGAGCGAGGTATTCGAGGCACCGGAAGCCGTCATGACGTATTCGGCATCGGGCATCGGACAGATGAGCCGCAATTTCCACAAGTTCACCCGTGCGCACATACTTCCGCCCGACAAGACGGAGCACCGCCCCGTCGTCCTCAACTCGTGGGAGGCGGTGTTCTTCGACATAGACGAAAAGGTACTTATCGACTTCGCAAGGGAGAGCCGCAAATACGGAATCGATATGCTCGTCATGGACGACGGCTGGTTCGGCAAGAGAGTGAACGACCGCGCCGGGCTCGGTGATTGGTTCGAAAACCGCGAGCGCTTCCCGGACGGATTAAAGGCATTTGCCGAACGTGTGAAGGCGGAGGGCGTCGGCTTCGGCATCTGGATCGAGCCGGAGATGGTCAACCCCGACAGCGATCTCTACCGCGCGCATCCCGAATGGACGCTCCGCGTCCCCGGAAGAACGTCGTCGCTCTCGAGACATCAGCTTGTCCTCGATATGTCGAACCGTGATGTCGTCGAGTATCTCAAGACATCGTTTGAAAAAACATTCGGCGGTGTGCCGATCGACTATATAAAGTGGGATATGAACCGCCACCTCTCGGAGGTGGGCAGCGACTTCCTCCCGCCCGAAAGGCAGAAGGAGGTTCCGCACCGTTATATGCTCGGCGTGTATGAGCTTCTCTCGTGGTTCCGCAGCCGATTCCCCGATATTATTATCGAGACGTGTTCCGGCGGCGGCGGACGTTACGACCTCGGAATGATGCGATACGGCGAGCAGATATGGACAAGCGATCTTACTCTGCCGGCGGCGCGCACGGTGATCCAATACGGCTCCACGCTTGCGTATCCGGCGGCGACGATGAGCTGCCATGTTTCGCATCCCGGCGTCGATCCCGACGAGATCGACTACCGTTGGGCGGTCGCAATTCACGGAATGCTCGGATACGAGATGAACATACTTACGGTCGATGAGGCGGTCAAGGCGCGCATTCCTCACGAAATTGAGCAGTACCGCGAGTACGAGCACCTCATAAAGGACGGCGAGCTTTACCGTCTGAAGAATCCGCCGGAGAACGGATGCGCTGCATATTATTACACGAACGGCGACGGCTCGGAGATACTTCTGTCGTTTATCCAGACGGAGGACAGCGTGAAGAATGTCTCATACAGGCTGAAGATCAGCCGTGCCGAGCGCGGAGCGGTCTATATCGACCGACGCAGCGGCGAAAGATTCACCGGCGACGAGCTGCGCGCGGGAATCGTGTACGAAACCGCACCGAAGCATTTTGCATCCGTGCGCTATCTTGTAAAGGAATAAGCCGCCGAAACGCGGTTCAATAAACAAAAGGGGATTTTTATGGAAAACTACATTTACAAAGGGGATCGGTACAGCCTTGAAATAGGCACTTCGGCGATCCGCGTTTATCAGGACGGCGTGAGAGTCACCGACCTCATGCCCGCCACATCCGTCGGAACCGTTACGGAGGTTGACGGAGAATTCACAGAGCATGAGGAGCACGGCGAGCGCACTCCCGCCGCGATTGAGAAGATATCGGACGGCGAATTCTTGTGGAAGGGAACTTCCGATCTGTGGAACAAGGAATACCGTCTGTCCTGCGATAGGGAAGGCTTCACCTATTCCGTGACGCTTAAGGGCAAAGGACGTGTCGGCAAGGTCGATTACTTCAGCGCGCATCTTGAGGATACCGATTACACCTGCTCGGACTACAATTTCTGTGAATACTTCATTCCCTGCGGCGGAACCGATCCGGCATTCCGCAATATAATGCCCGCGGCGCTTCCGTACCGCTCCTTCTTTGAGCTCCTGATTCCGCCGCCGTACTGCTTCTCGTTCCGCACCGAGGGACTTGACGGACGCTTCGGTCTCGGAATGTGCGCGAAGGACGGAGAGTACAACTTCTTCCACTTCGATTACAATCTCGGATTTAATACGCGCCGCCGCGGCTTCTATCTCTCGACCGCGCTCGACGGACATACTGCCGTTGACGGTGAATTCACTCTTCCCGTTATCCGTGCGTTCTTCGGAGACGACGATCTTGATATCGTAAGAAAGTATTCCGCTTATCACTTTGATACGGGGCTTTGCCGCAAAAACGAGAGAAAGGACATTCCGCGCTGGTGGAGAGGTCCTATCGTCTGCGGATGGAACGAGCAGGAGATGCTCATCACCGACGGATGCTCTCAGGCGGGAATGGCAAGACAGGACGCATACATGAAGATCGCGGACATGATAAAGGATCACAACATACGTCCGACGATGCTCATAATCGACGACAAATGGCAGAAGACCTACGGCGACTGCCTGCCCGATCCCGAAAGATGGCCCGACATGCGTGCGTTTACCGATGAAATGCATTCGCGCGGAATACATACGATCCTGTGGTTCCGTCTGTGGGGCGGCGAGGGACTTCCCGAGGATGAGGTAATGACCGGAGAGGGAATCCCGTACAGAAGCTTCAGCCTGAACTATCCGCCTTATGCCGATCCCACGAACGAGAAGTACCGCGCGCATCTCAAGAAAATACTTCATTATCTCCTTTCGGACGAAGAGGGATGCATGAACTGCGACGGCTTCAAGCTTGACTATTCGCTCATCATGCCTTACGGCAAGAGCGCAAAGTCTGCCGGCGGCAAGTACGGTGCGCAGATGACGAAGGAACTTTACAATCTGATCTACAGCACCGCAAAGGAGATCAAGCCGGATGCGCTTATCAACGCAAGTCCGTGCCATCCTTATTTTGACGAGGTTTGCGATCAGGCGCGTCTCCACGACTATTCGTGGGATCTGCGCAACGAAACGGAGACGATGGGTCTGAGAGCAAAGCTGTTCGAGGCTGCTATGCCGGGTGTGCTTATCGATACGGACTCCGTAAACTTTGCAAACCATGACGACGCTATGCGCTTCTACCGCAATATGCCGAAGATCGGTATTCCGGATATCTACCGTTTTTCCGACGATCCGGCGATCACCTTCACCGACGAGGACTGGGTGGAGATCGAGGCGATGATGAACGCATACTCCGACGAGATGGACGAAAAGTACGGAAAATAAATATAAGCCGCTGCCGCGAGAATCGGCGTGAATAATTGAAATACGGCTGCCGCAATTGAGGTTACTCAATTGCGGCAGCTTTTTGTGCCGTGGGAAATAAAGCGGGGGATGCAGGGCTTTTCCGGAGGTATTTTTCGCTTTGCCTGAAACTGCAACAGTTTGGGCGGCGTTTGGGGAGCGCAGACAACGGAGCATCAGCGATGACAACAGTTTTTGGGTGGGTACTCCGAGCGTGGGCAGACGTCACAGCTGCCGGGGAGGTACTCCGTTCGACTTGCGTGAGTGGTAGGCAAAATAAAAATCCCGCAGATAATTCTGCGGGATTTTTGAAAGAATCGGATCAATTACTCTTTGATCTCGATAACGACGCCGGAACCAACGGTACGTCCACCCTCACGGATAGCGAAACGGAGTCCCTTCTCGATAGCGATAGGAGTAATAAGATCAACGCTCATGTCAACGTTGTCGCCGGGGCGGCACATCTCAACATCATCTGGAAGAGTAATCGTGCCGGTAACGTCGGTAGTTCTGAAGTAGAACTGAGGACG
>CDZH01039760.1_pt1 | contig 33468 bp, 30 predicted proteins | sample 557721 | NCBI WGS metagenome assembly CDZH01 (sample SAMEA3182062, study PRJEB8094) | gut metagenome | biome: human; feature: gut; material: Stool; isolation source: human stools | place: Canada | collected 2013-01-14 | reverse complement strand
GTTTTTTCGCTCATATATGTTCGAGACCCAGTCTGCTCCTGAGTGCAGACCGGGTTCCTCGACAGGCTGAAAAACCATCCCCCACTCCGATCGGAGTGGGGGATGGTTTACTTTTCACTTCTTCAGGCCGAACAGAGTGACCTTTGTGCCGACAGGCATGGGCGAGGAGCGGGAGAGGTTGAAGCTGTTCAGATTTTCCCACTTGCAGGGCGCGGAATACTGGTAGCCGGAAAAGCTGCCCGCGTTGGTGCCGTAGAAGCTGATGGTGCCGACGTCGTCGCCTGCTTTCGGCTCATAAAAGAGCATCGTGCCGCCGCCGAGATAGCCGAGTGCGGTGGCGGTTGAGCCGGTTCCGCCGCCGCTGATGGCGCCGGAGTGGTAGCCGCTGCTCTGCCCGTTGACCCGCACGGTCACGCGCAGATCCGAGTATGCCGCGCTGCAATACAGCTCGATGCGGTGATACTGCGTGAAGTCCACATCGCTGACATCCAGGGTGTAAGCCGCGGTACTGCTGCCGAGCGTCACCTCCTTGATCTTGACGAGCGGAAAGGCCGCCGCCGTTTCCGCGATGGCGTCGGCGTTGGCCTTGAGCGCCGCGTCGATCTTGGCGTTGTCGGCGTTGAAGTCGTCCATCCTGATGCGGTCGGACTTTGCCCATTGGTTGAGCTGGTAGTTGGTGGTTTTTGTCATGCTTCCTCCTGTGTTTCAAGCCCTGCGATCAGGGCGAGGTTTGTTTTCAAGCCGCCCTGCCGGGGCGGCCGATGGTGTATGATTCAGTTTTTCGTGTAAAATTCCGAGGTTTCCGCCGGTTTTATGATCTTTTCTTACGGCGAAGATATCTCGAATCACCTGTAGGAGTGATTCGCCGGTTTGGTGTCCGTCCGCGTGCAACGAGGGCAAAAAAATTTTCCGGCTTGACATTTTCGCCCGCCGGATTATAATGAAGATAGCAAGGGACGCTGCGACAAGCGGTCGACCCAAGGAAATTAGTTTAGTTGAGAAAACTCAAGAAAACCGTCACTTGGCCGAGTGGCGGTTTTCGCGTTTCTTTATCATAATCGTTACCGTAAAGGAACCGATATGTAAAGTGATCCGCATGGTCTCACCCCCTTTCGGGTGGTGTGGCCGACCGCCTGCCGTCTGTGCAGCGTCCTTGCAACTATTGTACCATATGGCAGCAAAAAGTCAAGCCCTCCCGGCCGGGAGGGCTTGCTGCGTATTCAGCGTGGGATACGCAGGCAGCGGTAGGTGCTGCTGTGCGCGTTGAGCGCCGGCTCGTCCGCCGGACGGGGCCATGCTCTTCCGAGCTGCTTCAGGATGCAGCAGGTCTTGGCGTGCGCCATGTCCATCAAGTCCAGCACGCGCTCGTGGGGCGCGCGGTCATCCGACCGGTACGGCACAAACGGCACCTGCGGTTCCGCTTTCTTCATGTCCTCACCTCCTTCCCTTTTTGTGCCGCCGGACCGGCGCGGGGCACACATCCGTGCAACCGAAACGAAAAAATTCAAAAATAGATAACAAACCCTTGCGGTTCTGTGCTATAATCAGCACAAATATATCACCAAAGGAGATGCCGCTTTATGGCAAAGAAACAATTCAAGGCAGAATCCAAGCGTCTGCTCGACCTGATGATCAACTCCATCTACACCCACAAGGAGATCTTCCTGCGCGAGATCATCTCCAACGCGAGCGACGCCATCGACAAGCTCTGCTACCTCTCGCTGACCGACGATAAGGTCGGCCTTGACCGCGGCGATTTCAAAATCGAGATCACCGTGGATAAGGACGCGCGCACGCTGACCGTGAGCGATAACGGCATCGGCATGGACAAGGACGAGCTGGAGAACAACCTCGGCGTCATCGCCTCGTCCGGCTCGTACAAATTCCGTCAGGAGGCCGAGCAGAAAGAGGACATCGACATCATCGGTCAGTTCGGCGTGGGCTTCTACTCCGCGTTCATGGTCGCGGACGAGATCACGGTCGTCACGAAGAAATACGGCGCGGAGACCGCCTACCGCTGGCAGTCCTCCGGTGCGGACGGCTACACCGTCAGCGAATGTGAAAAGGCGAGCGTCGGCACCGACGTCATCATGCACCTCAAGGCGGACACGGACGAGGAGAAATATTCCGAGTACCTCGACGGCTACCGGCTCTATGAGCTGGTGAAGAAGTATTCCGACTACATCCGCTACCCCATCCGTATGCTGCGCCCGACGCGCAGGGTCAAGGATGGCAGCGACCCCGAAAAGCCCGAGTACGAGTATGTGGACGAGATGACGACGGTCAACTCCATGGTGCCGCTCTGGCAGCGTCCGCGCGGCGAGGTGACGGACGAGGAGTACGAGAAGTTCTACCAGTCCATCGCTCATGCCTTCGACAAGCCGCAGCGCGTCATCACCGCGAGCGTCGAGGGCGCCGTGACCTATAAGGCGCTGCTGTTTATTCCCTCGCAGCGGCCGATGGACTTCTACAGCGAGGGCTATGAAAAGGGTCTGCAGCTCTACTCCGCGGGCGTGATGATCATGGATCACTGCGACGCGCTGTTGCCGGATTATCTGCGCTTCGTGCGCGGCGTGGTGGACTCCCCCGACCTGAGCCTGAACATCTCGCGCGAGCTGCTGCAGCACGACCGTCAGCTCAAGGTCATCGGGAACAGCCTGGAGAAGAAGCTCCGCGCCGACCTCGAAAAGCTGCTGCGCGACGACCGCGAGGGCTACGAAAAATTCTACGAGAACTTCGGCCGCGCCATCGGCTTCGGCATTGCCGGGCCGGACGGGCTGAGCCGCAAGGACGCCTTGCAGGACCTGCTGCTGTTCTATTCCTCGACGGAGAAGAAGCTCGTCACCCTGCGTGAGTACGTCGACCGGATGCCGGAGAGCCAGAAGTACATCTACTACGCCGCGGGCGAGAGCGCGGCGGCCATCGACCACCTGCCGCAGACCGAGCTGCTGAAGGACAAGAACTACGAGATCCTCTACCTCACCGGTGAAACGGACGAATTTGTTCTGCAAATGCTGGGCAAGTATGCCGACAAGGAGTTCCGCTCCATTGTCGACGGCGAGCTGGACCTCGGCGACGAGGAGGAAAAGGTCCTCGACGAAAAGCCGGAGCTGATGCAGTTCGTCAAAGAGACGCTCGGCGATAAGATCAAGGAGGCCCGCGCTTCCCGCCGTCTCAAGACGCATCCCGTGTGCATGACTGCGGGCGAGGGCCTGAGCTTCGAGATGGAGAAATACTTCAAAAACTTCCAGATGCCCACGCCCGTCAAGGCCGACCGCATTCTGGAGCTGAACACCGACCATCCCGCTGTGCAGGCGATGGAGGCCGCCATGACCTCCGACCGCGCCAAGGCGGAGCTGTACGCGAAGATTCTCTACGATCAGGCGCTTCTCATCGCAGGCCTGCCGCTTGAGGACCCGAGCGAATACACCGATCTGGTCGCCCAGCTGATGAAGTAAGGACCGCCCCGCAAATCTGTTTTGGAGGACGCCGCCATGAAAAAGCTGTCCGCGCTGCTCCTGTCCCTGCTGCTCCTGCTCACCGCCTGCGGCACGCCCGCTACGCCGGGCGACGCCGTGACACTGCCGACGCCGAACGACGAGATCCTGGTCGAGGAGGGGCTGCGCGCCGAGGATCTGCCCGAGGTCTGCCGCCTGTGGTTTGACCTTGCCGAGACCTCCGGTGCGGCGGACAAGAACAGCAAGCTTCCGCTTGCCTCCCGTGCCGACGAGGGCGCGTGCGATTACCTCGCCGTCCGCCTGCCGGGCGGAACGTACACCGATCTCATTCAGGAGGGCAAGCTTGCCGATGAGGGCGTCACGCTTGCCGATTTCTCCGGCGGCAGGGCGAAGCAGGAGGGCTCCTACGGTCAGCTCGCGTGGAACGGCGAGCTGTACCACGCCTTCACCGTCTCCGCGGCGGACTGCACCCTCCCGAACCTCACCGTGCCGGACGGCGGCATCCTCCGTCTGAACATCTCCGGCGACTGCACCGTGGACGGCGGCGGCACGGAGTACGCCTGCTTCGAGGGCTTTGACTGCTTGCTCGTCACCGGCGACGGTACGCTGACGGTCTTAAATGCCGCCGCCCTCGACTGCGGCGGTAGGGGATCTCCCCATCCCCTCGCTGGTGCTTGACGGCGATGTGACGCTGCGCTGCGACGACATTCGCCTCGCCGCTCCGAATACAGTCGACGTGCCCGCGCTCGCCGTGCTCGGCGGCACGCTCTGCACCGATATGCTTTGGCTCAGCAACGGTATGCTCGTCAACGCCGGCGGCACGCTCAGCGTGCAGGGCTCCGTGCAGGAGCTGAAGCGCGCGGTGTTCCGCGGCGGCACGACGCTCCTCGGCGCGGCCGAGCAGAAGGCGGAATTCATCCTCTCCGGCGGCACGGCGCACCTTGCGGACGGTCTTGCCGAGGGCTCGACCGTCGAGGGCGGCGCGGGCGTTTTTTCCGCACAGAGCTTTTCCGGCGCGGCGGTCAACGACTATGGCGCCGTCCTGTGGGACGGCGCGGATGGCTCCGCCTATCGCGGCGTTTATGGCGCGGGCTATTACCCGACGGACTACAGTCCGGATTGGGCGGGTACGGTCCCCAGCGCGGTGTGGGATGCGCTGAACGCCGAAAACCCTTATGAAAACGACTGGTTCGCCGGTACGCTGACGCTGGAGAACACTCACGCGCCCGAGCTGCTGCCGTGGGGCGGAGCGCACCTGCGTGTCCTCGGTGAAAACACAGTTGGCGGGACTCTCGGCGGCACGGGCCTGCTCTTCACGGGCGGCGGTTCGCTCGCCGCAGGCGAGCTGAGCGTGTGGAGCTTGGGCAGCGTCCGCGCGCCCCTCCTCGCCGTGCAGGACGGCACGAACGTCCGCTGCGGCGCGCTGCACATGGGCAGCAATGCCGAGGAGAAGGGCACGCTGCTCGTGGAGAGCGGCAGCCTAACGGTGGGCGGTGAATTCTGGCTGCAAAATGCCGCGCTCACCGTCACCGGCGGCGAGCTGACGCTTGCGGGCGACGCGAGCATCGACCGCGGCGAGGTGCATATCTCCGGCGGCACCGTCTCGTTTGAGCACGGGCTGTGGCTCGGTGAGGGCGACATCGTCATCACCGGCGGCACCGTCATCGTTCCCGGCGGAGAAGCGGGTCTGACCGCCGAAAACGGCAAGGTCACCATCTCCGGCGGCGCCGTCCGCGAGCCGTGACAGCATAAGAGAAAAGAGGCGCGAGCCGACGGCTCGCGCCTCTTTTTGTCGATTTTCGGCGACAAATCGTATAATTCATAGGCGATAATACATTTTGTATTCATATTTTCAGCCACGTCGCCGCCAGATGCACGGCAAAGCAGACCGTCATGCCCACCGCTGTCGGCAGCGCGACGCCGACGAGCGTCCATTTCAGGCTCTTCGATTCCCGCGCGAGCGTGAGCGTGGTCGTGCCGCAGGGGAAGTGGAACAGCGAGAAGAGCAGCATACACAGCGCGGTCGTTCCCGTCCAGCCGTTCGCCTGTAGCATGGTCTTGAGCTCCGCGAGCGACGCGCCGTCCACCAGCGTTCCCGCCGAGGAGTAGCCCATGAGCAGGATCGGCAGCACGATCTCATTCGCGGGAAAGCCGAGCAGAAAGGCGAGCAGGATCATACCGTCCAGCCCCAGTGCGCGCCCCAGCGGATCGAGCGCTGCCGCGCCGTGCGCGAGCAGCGTCGTGCCGCCCACGGTGCAGTTCCCCAGCAGATAGATGAGCAGGCCCGCGGGCGCGGCGACCGTCACCGCGCGGCCGAGGACGAATACCGTCCGATCCAGAAGCGAGCGCACCAGCACCTGCCCCACGCGCGGACGGCGGTAGGGCGGCAGCTCGAGGGAAAAGGCGGAGCTTTCGCCGCGCAGCAGCGTGGCGGACAGAAGGCGCGAGACGAGCAGCGTCACGCACACGGAGAGCACCAGCGACGCGAGCAGTCCTGCGCTTGCACCGAGCATGGCTTCTCCGGAAAGGAACGCGGTCAAAAGCGTGATGAGCAGCGGAAAGCGCCCGTTGCACGGCACAAGGCTGTTCGTCAGCATCGCGATGAGCCGCTCGCGCGGCGAGTCGATGATGCGGCAGCCCGTCACGCCGCAGGCGTTGCAGCCGAGACCCATGCACATCGTCAGGCTCTGCCGCCCGTGCGCCCCGGCGCGGGCGAAGCAGCGGTCGAGCACGAACGCCACGCGCGGCAGATAGCCCACGTCCTCGAGCAGCGTAAAGAGCGGGAAGAAGATCGCCATCGGCGGCAGCATCACTGATACAACCCACGCAAGCGTGCGGTACATTCCGTCCACCAGCGCGCCGCGCCAGAACGGCGGCAGGAAGGCGAGAAGCTCCCGCAGCGGCTCCTGCGCCGAAAACAGCGCCCGTGAGAGCAGCTGTGACGGCACATTCGCGCCCTCGACCGTCAGCCATAAGATCGCCCCGAAGAGCGCGAGCATCACGGGGATGCCCGTCGCGCGGGAGGTAAGCAGGCGGTCGAGCCGCCGGTCACGCCGCTGCGCGGCGGTCTCGTCCCGCCGCTCGCACAGCCGCACCAGCGCCGTAGCGTGGGCGGAGAGCGCACCCACCAGCGCGTCGCGCAGGGCGTCGCCGGTCAGCTCCCCCAGCTCGGCGCGGGCGCGGACGCAGACCTCCCCGATACGCTCCGCCGCCAGGGCAGGCAGATCAGCGCCGAAGCGGGTGAAGAACAGAGCGTCGTCCTCCAGCAGCCGCAGCGCGTAGAAGCGGCTCTGCTCCCGCGCGAACGGCGCGAGCGCCGGCTCCAGCACGCGCACCGCGCGCTCGACCGCGCGGGGATATTCGACCGCCGTCTCTCTCCGCCGAGGCTTTTCGCGGACGGCGGCGGCCAGCGCCGCGCGCAGTTCGTCCAGCCCCTCTCCGCGGCTTGCCGCCGTGCCGACGACCGGTACGCCGAGCGCGCGGGAGAGCGCGGGCAGGTCGAGCGCGATGCCCTTCTTTGCCGCTTCGTCCAAAAGATTCACGCACACGACCGCGGGAATGTCCGCCGCCTCGAGCGTTTGCAGCACGAGGTTCAGGCTGCGCTCCAGACAGGTCGCATCCGCCAAAATGAGCACGGCCTCCGCTTCGCCGGAGCAGAGATAGTCCCGCGCGATCTCCTCCTCGGCGGAGTTGGGGAACAGCGAGTACGTCCCCGGCAGATCGACGAGCGTGAAATGCTCGCCGCCGTATGTAAGATCGCCGCGCGCCGCGGCGACGGTTTTCCCCGGCCAGTTGCCCGTGTGTTGCCGCAGCCCGGTGAGGGCGTTGAACACGGTGGATTTTCCCACGTTCGGGTTTCCCGCCAGAGCAATGATATGCGCCTCGTTCGGCATGGGGCGATCCCTCCTGAAAAATCAAAGCATTTCGATCTGCACGCCGCCCGCGTCCTCGCGCCGCAGCGCGATGACCGCGCCGCGCACACCGTAGGCGACCGGGTCGCTCCACGGGGAAACGTGCAGGGCGCGGACGCACGAGCCCGGCACGAAGCCGAGGTCGAGCATCCGGCGGCGCTGTGCACCGGTGGAGCGCAGCGCCGTCACTACGGCGCTCGCGCCGACCGGCAGCGCGTCAAGTGTCATCTGCATTGGGGCCACTTCCTCTCCCTTTGTCAGGGTATGCGCGAGGCCGTACGGTGGTGCGGAGCCGAAAAAACAGCTGCCCCGAAGGGCAGCCGTCCGGCATGGTCTGTTTGATTGTCTGTCGGGGCGTTACACCTGTGGGTCCCAGGAGATGCTGTTTTCCCCGACGCGGATGTCTGTGGCAAGGCAGATGCTACGGCTCTCCGCCCCGTTCGTCACGGTGGCAGAAAGCGTAACGCCGCCGTACCGCGGAACATTCAAAAGCCGCACGGTGCAGATGCCGCCGTCCGTCGTCGTTTCAACGGAGATCAGACCGTTGTTGTCCGGCGCGCAGCTCGCCGACCACTCGTAGCCCTCGCCGCTGACGCTGGGGACGAAGCGGAATACCAACGCAATACCATCGATGTCGAGCGTCAGACCGCTGATGGTGATCGTGTCCGGCAGGGGTGCGGGCGTCGTTATTTCATTGCTCGGTGCCTTGCTGTTTTGGAGTGAACGGTATCCCGACAGCATGGTCAGCACGCCGCAAATCAGCACCAGTATGCCTACGACGTAGCGCAGAGATCTGTTCTGCTTTGCGATCCTCCGGAGCTCCTCTGCAAAGGCCTCTCGCTCGGCAGTCTCCTCCGCCGAAGCTGTCGCAGGTACCTCACCGCATAAAGCCGCTTCGCGGCCACACAGCTCGTCCGTGCTCACGCCCAGCTCGTCGGCGAGCGCCGCGAGCTTATAGAGGTCGGGGAGCGATTCCCCTGTCTCCCACTTGCTCACCGCCTGCCGCGAGATGCTCAGCCTTGCCGCCAGCTCCTCCTGCGTCATACCGCGCGCCTTGCGCGCACGGATCAGATTTTCCTGAAAGCTCACCGCCGCTCTCCTTTCTGTTTTCTGTCCCCATCGTAGCGCATTCTGCGGTGGCAGGCAAGAAAAGCTCTCGGGATTTGCGCAACGGACGGTTGCATCAGCCGTTTTTCGCGGCCCTTTCGGCGCGTTTGAGCTTGTAGAGCTCCTCGGCGGCGAGCCGCGTCTTGGCGACCACATCGCCATTCCCCTGCGGGAAGCAGTAGTAGAGCACGTCGCGGTCGCCGATGCAGATCATGTCGCCCAGCTCATACCAGAAGTAGTCAGCGTAGAGACTGTAGCTGGTCTCGGGCTTCTGCGTGAAGTCCAATTTTCCGCCGCAGCCCATGAGGCGGAAGCCGTTCGCATCGTGGCGCAGGCGACCCTCGCCGACGCGGCAGATCTGCCGGAAGTTGACCATCACGCAGATGCTCACCGGAGCGTCGAGCAGATAGCTGCCCTGCTCCAGCTCCTCGCGCACGCACGCGCGTTCCCACGCATACCAGTCGGGAACATGGGTGAATTTCGCCTCGGCGTTTTCGCATTCCAGCGCGCCCAGCTCCGTCAGGCGGTAGCGCACGCCGCAGTCGCGGCAGATAAGCTCCGTGCCGCGGCCCTCCGTTTCGCCCTCGGTGCCGCAGTGCGGGCATTTGTAGAGCACGCGGTTGAGACCGTCGGCGCGGAACGGCTCGTTCACGACGACGCCATTTTCCTGCTGCCAGCGGAAGTTATCAAAGGAAAATTCATCCGCGAGCAGCGCGTTGATCTCGTCCACGCTCTTTTCCGCGGCCTCCTCGGGCGAGAGCAGATAGCGCAGTTCCGCGGAGACATTGACCCTGCGGTTCTGCAGTCCGTTGTAGAGCGGGTCGCGCGCGAACGCGCCGCAGGTACGCAGCAGCACGACCGGCACGCCGAGCGCCTTGACACACTTGCCGAGGCTCTCCGGCAGCGGCGTGGCCGTGCCGTCGAAGCTGTAGCTCGCCTCGGGATAGAGGAGGATGGAGCTTTTGAGCTTCTTCACCGCGTAGAGCATATCGCGCACGAGCGCGGTGTCCGGCTGAAACTTCCGCGTGGGAATGCAGCCGAGTGCGCGCATCAGTCCCGCCTTGCCCACAAAGCCGTCCGACGTGCAGACGATGTTGAAGGGGCGCGGATAGAGCACCGCCGCAGCGATCTTCAGGTCCAGAAAGCAGGAGTGATTCATCAGAACGAGACAGGGCTCGTCGGGGCCGAGCCGCTCCATGCCCACGCGGTCACAGCGAAAATGCGTCGCGCGCAGGTCAGGCGCGGACAGCGCGCGCAGGAGCGCGCGGAACAGCATGGACGGACGGCGCGGCGGCGTGTGCTTTTCTCTCGGCTGCGCAAGCGCCTGCTCGTAGGGCATATCCACGACCTTGATCTTCATGGCGGACCTCCTGCAAGGGGATTTATGTTTCCTCAACAGGATACCATGAACAAGGGCGCAATGCAATCCAAAATCAGGCGCGGGCGAGAACGTGGCTGCGGTCGAGCACCGCGTAGACCGCGATGCCGGCGGCAATGCCGAACACGCCCTGCACAAGGTTGCCGGGAATGGACGCCGCCGCGGCCAGACCCTTGCCGAGCCACAGGCTCGCATAGCCGAAGTAGCCGAGGACCATGATGATCTCCGCCGCCGCGCCGCCGATGAGCTGCGCCGCCAGCTTGCCGCTGCGCTCGCGCATGGCCTCAAAAATATACGCCGCGGCGACCGCCATCGTGAACTTGATGACGAGCGTGCCGGGGGCATAGTGCGGATAGCTCAGCAGGTCGGCGAGCATCGAGCCGAGGCCCGCCGCCGCGCCGCCGTACCACGGCCCCAGCACCCACGCCGAGAGCAGCACGGCGCAGTCGCCGAGGTTGACGTAGCCCTGCATGGGCGAGGGCACCTGAACGACCATCGTCATCACGGTGCAGAGGGCGGCGAACAGCGCCGCGAGGACCAGCTTACGCAATTTCATATCCGTCATGAAAATCATCTCCAAAAAAGTCTTGCATTTCTGCTTGGTCTGTATTTTAATCAGAATTGGACTTAATAAAAGCATCAAATCAATATATTTTCATAGAACCAGATTGGAGACGCCCATGCTCACCTACGATCTTGACCGGCGCGGCAAGCTCGCGCGCTACGATTATCTTTACCGCTGCATCCGTGAGGACATTCTCGCGGGCCGCCTGACGGCGGGCGAAAAGCTGCCGAGCAAGCGCTCACTTGCAAGCCATCTGCAAACGGCGGTCATCACGGTGCAGAACGCCTATGCCCAGCTCGAGGCGGAGGGCTATCTCTACACGCGCGAGAAGCGCGGCTACTATGTCGCCGACGTGGAGCGGCACCCCGCCGCGCCCGGGCGCGCCCCGGCCCGGAGCGCGCCGCAGCCGCAGCGTTCGTGGCTGCTCGATCTCAGCTCCGGCAGCAGCGGGACGGAGGACTTTCCCTTTTCCGTGTGGGCAAAGCTCATGCGCCGCGTGCTGAGCGAGGAGGGCGAGGCGCTGCTGCGCGCCACGCCGCCGAACGGCGCGGACGCACTGCGCAGAGCCATCGCGCAGCATCTCTACCGCTTCCGCGGCATCTCCGCCGCGCCGGAGCAGATCGTCGTCGGCGCAGGCACGGAGTACCTCTATAACCTCATCGTCCAGCTGCTCGGGCGCGAGGCCGTCTACGGCGTGGAGGACCCCGGCTACTCCAAGGCCGCGCGCATCTACGCGCTCGGCGGCGCAAGGACTTCGCCCGTGCTTGTGGATGAGGGCGGCGTGAGCCTGAGATCTCTGGAAATGAGCGGCGCACAGATCCTGCACACCTCGCCGAACCACCAATTTCCCACCGGCGCGGTGACGCCCATCGGCCGCCGGCAAAGCCTGCTGCGCTGGGCGGAGGCGCGGGAGGGCCGCTATATCATCGAGGACGATTACGACAGCGAGTTCCGCTTCACGCTGCGCCCCATCCCCACGCTGCAGAGCATCGACCGCGCGGGGCGCGTGATCTACGTCAACACCTTCTCACGCACGCTCGCGCCCTCGCTGCGCATCAGCTATATGGTGCTGCCCAAGAGCCTGACCGAGCGCTACCGCGCGCAGCTCGGCTTCTACTCCTCCACCGTGCCGGCGATGGAGCAGCACACGCTTGCGCGCTTTTTGGACGAGGGGTATTTTGAAGCGCACATCAACCGGATGCGCAAGTCCTACCGCGCGCAGCGCGACGCGGTCATCGACACCATTCTGCAAAGCCCGCTCGGCGAGCACTGCCGGGTGTCCGGTGAGGACGCGGGGCTGCACTTCCTTCTGACGATCGACACGAAATGCACCGACCATGTGCTGCGTACCGACGCCGAGGGGCGCGGCGTGCGCCTCTCGTTCCTCTCGGACTTTGCCCTGTCACCCGACGCGGCAAAACCGCACACGCTGGTGGTCAACTACCCCGGCATTGACCTTGCCCATCTTGACGTGGCGTTGAATATCTTGAATTCTCTTTTATGAAGGCAGAAAATGAACTCCGTGTAAACATTTCTATAATCCGCTAAAATATTTATATAAATCTATTGACAAAAGTTTTCACTGTGCTATGATACGGTACAGCAAGGAAAACCCCGGTAAGGAGGTGCATGATGAAAAAGAATCTATACAGCCTGACGCTCTCGGACGAGGTGGTGCGGGAGGTCGACGCGCTGGCGCACCGGCTGGGCACGAACCGCTCGGCGTTGGTGAACCGCATCCTGTCCGAGTACGTCTCCGTCCCCACGCCGGAGCGGCGCATCAACGATATTTTCGAGGCCATCGAGGCGCTCGTTTCCCCCTCGCGCGAGCTGGTGCCGTTTTTCGCGCCGAACTCGCAGTCCATGTCGCTCAAATCGAGCCTCGCCTACAAGTACCGTCCGACGGTCAAGTATGAGGTCGATCTCGGCGGCGGCGAGGATACGCTGGGCACGCTCAACGTCGTGTTCCGCACGCAGTCGGCGGAGCTGATCGCCGCGCTGACGGACTTCTTCCGTCTGTGGGCGCGTATCGAGAATGTCTGTCTCGCGCCGGCGCTCGGCGGCACGATCGCCTGTTCGCTCTACGACGGGCGCTTCGTCCGTCCGCTCGCCATGCCGCGCGGACACGCCCGCTCGGCGGAGGACATCGCCGGCGCCATCAGCGCCTATGTGCAGCTCTTCGACCGCCTGCTCAAGGGCTATCTGAGCGGCGATCTGAGCGCCAAGGACGTGGAGCTGGCCTACCGCGGCGACCTGCGGGGCCGCGGGCTTCTGATTTAAGCGATTCGCAGTTTTGTCAATAGAGGTGAATTTATATGAACGCTGAAAAATATACCCAGAAAACGCTGGACGCCGTCAAGACCGCGCAGAGCATGGCACAGGAAAACGGCAACCAATATCTGACCCCCGAGCATCTGCTCTATGCCCTTGTCGATCAGGACGGCGGACTCATCGCGTCGCTCTTCGGCAAGATGGGCGTGGACTGCGACGGCCTGCTCTCCGAGCTGGACACGCTGATCCGGCGTCTGCCGAAGGTCTCCGGCGGCAGCGGTGAGGTGTACGCCTCACCGGAGACCGGCAAAATTCTGAACCTTGCCGAAAAGACCGCCGAGAAGCTGCACGACGATTATATCTCCGTCGAGCACCTGATGCTCGCTATCTTCTCCGAGGGAACGAGCGACGTCAAGCAGCTGCTCCAAAGCCACGGCATCACAAGAAGCCGCTTTACCGACGAGCTGAGCAAGGTCAAAACCACTCCCGTGACCTCGGACAATCCCGAGGAGACCTACGACGCGCTCAAGAAATACGGCACCGACCTTGTCGAGCGCGCCCGCAGCAAGGAGCTTGACCCCGTCATCGGCCGCGACGCGGAGATCCGCAACGTCATCCGCATCCTGTCGCGTAAAACCAAGAACAACCCTGTGCTCATCGGCGAGCCGGGCGTCGGCAAGACCGCCATCGCCGAGGGTCTTGCCCAGCGTATCGTGCGCGGCGACGTGCCCGAGGGGCTCAAGGACCGCACCATCTTCTCGCTCGACATGGGCGCGCTCATCGCGGGCGCGAAGTACCGCGGCGAGTTCGAGGAACGTCTGAAGGCCGTTCTGAACGAGGTCAAGAAGTCTGAGGGGAAGATCATCCTCTTCATCGACGAGCTGCACACCATCGTCGGCGCGGGCAAGACCGAGGGCAGCATGGACGCAGGCAATCTTTTGAAGCCCCTGCTCGCCCGCGGCGAGCTGCACTGCATCGGCGCGACCACGCTTGACGAGTACCGCCAGTACATCGAAAAGGACGCCGCGCTCGAGCGCCGCTTCCAGCCTGTACAGGTCGACGAGCCGACGGTGGAGGACACTATCTCCATCCTGCGCGGACTCAAGGAGCGTTATGAAATTTACCACGGCGTGCGCATCCACGACAACGCGCTCGTCGCCGCCGCGACGCTGTCCGCGCGCTATATCACCGATCGTTTCCTGCCCGACAAGGCCATTGACCTCGTGGATGAGGCCTGCGCGATGATCCGCACGGAGATCGACTCCATGCCCGCCGAGCTGGACGATCTGCGCCGCAAGATCATGCAGCAGGAGATCGAGGAAATGGCCCTCAAGAAGGAGGACGACCAGCTCTCCCGCGATCGTCTGGAGGAATTGAAGAAGGAGCTTGCCGACGAGAAGGAGCAGTTCAACGCCATGAAGTCCCGCTGGGAGGCGGAGAAAAACGGCGTGGAGAGCGTCAAGAAGCTCAAGAGCGAGATCGAGCAGATGCACGGCGACATCGAGCGGGCACAGGCAAATCTCGAGTACGAGAAAGCCGCGAAGCTCAAGTATTCCGATCTGCCCGCGCTTGAAAAGCAGCTCAAGGACGCCGAGGCTGCGGCCGAGAAGCACAATAGCGACAACTCCATGGTGCATGACACCGTGACCGAGAACGAGATCGCCGACATCGTCGGCAAGTGGACGGGCATCCCCGTCAGCCGTCTGATGGAGGGCGAGCGCGAAAAGCTGCTGCGCCTCGACGAGATCATCCACAAGCGCGTGGTCGGGCAGGACGAGGCCGTCCGCCTCGTGACCGAGGCCATCCAGCGCTCGCGCGCGGGCATCGCCGACCCGAACCGCCCCATCGGAAGCTTCCTCTTCCTCGGCCCCACGGGCGTGGGCAAGACGGAGCTGGCCAAGTCCCTCGCGGACTGCCTGTTCGACGACGAGCACAACATGGTGCGCATCGACATGACCGAGTATATGGAGAAGTTCTCCGTCTCGCGTCTCATCGGCGCGCCCCCGGGATACGTCGGCTACGACGAGGGCGGTCAGCTGACCGAGGCCGTGCGCCGCAAGCCGTACAGCGTCGTGCTGTTTGACGAGGTCGAGAAGGCGCACCCGGATGTCTTCAACATCCTGCTGCAGATCCTCGACGACGGCCGCATCACCGATTCGCAGGGCCGCACGGTGGACTTCAAGAACACCATCATCATCCTGACCTCGAACCTCGGCTCGGCCGAGCTGCTTGACGGCATCCAACCGGACGGCAGCATCGCCGAGAGCGCACGCAATGCCGTCATGGGCGAGCTGCGCCGCGCGTTCCGTCCGGAGTTCCTCAACCGGTTGGATGAGATCATCCTGTTCAAGCCGCTGACGAAGGAAAATCTGAACGGCATCATTGAAATTCTGATGCAGGGTCTGCGCAAGCGCATGGCGGACAAGACGCTCAAGCTCGACGTCACCGACGCGGCGAAGAGCCTCATCATCGAGCGCGGCTTCGATCCGATCTACGGCGCACGCCCGCTCAAGCGCTACCTCCAGAGCGCGGCGGAGACGCTGATCGCGAAAGAGATCCTGCGCGGCGACCTGCCCGCCGGCAGCACGCTCGTGCTCGACGCGGAAAACGGCGAGCTGACCTGCCGCAAGAAGTAAAAAGAGCAGCAAAAAAGCACCGCGAAAGCGGTGCTTTTCTGTTACTCTGCGTCGAAATCAGGATAGCCGTTCTTGAGCTCCTCGTTGTAGATGGCGCGCTCGCCGCCGATGAATTTGGGGCGCACACGCGCCGCCAGCACGATGGCCTGCCCGATATGATCCTGCTTGAGCCGCACGGGAACGGCGACCTTCTTGAGGTGCATCCCGATGAGCGTGCCGCCGATGTCCAGTCCCGCGTCGGCGCGGATCTCCTCGAGCGCGACGGGGTGACGGAAGCTCTCATAGGCAGCGGTCGCAAACGAGCTGCCCGCCTTCGGCTGCGGCAGAACGTTGACGATCTCCGCGTTCGGCACCGCCTCGTGCTCCACGATGAGCGCGCGGTTCAAATGCTCGCAGCACTGCGCCGCGAGATAGACCCCCCTCGGCGCGAATACGCTCTGCAGCCCGCGGAAGATGGCCTGCGCCGCCTCCGGCGTAGACCAGCTGCCGACCTGATGACCGACGACCTCGCTCGTCGAGCAGCCGATCACCACGATCTGCCCGCGGTGCAGGCGCGCCGCCTCGACCAGCTCCTGCGCAGCATTTGCCGCCTCGCGCTCGACCTCGGCGAGCAGCGCGTGGTTTTCCACTTCATGTACCATTCCTGCCATATAAAAGCACCTCTTTCATTGTCTGTTGTGTTCTGCCGCCGCGATCTTGTCCCTCGTCTCCCGACGGATCTCCTCGCGCAGCCGCTTGAGATAATCGGAAAACGCCACGTTTTCGTCGGCGTAGGTCAGATTCAGTTCATACTCGCGCGGCAGCCACGTTGCAATATCGGACTCGTTGTGCTGGATGACCGCCTCGAGCTTGTCGAGCGCCTTGTAGAGCCTGGCCTCGTCCGTCTCCAGCGCGTCCATCTCGGCGTAGAGTGTCTTCAGCTCCACGCTGTACGGCGCGGGAAGCGACGCGACCCAGGTCTCCAGCGCCGAGCGCTCGCGCTCCTCGTCGCCGCCGGACTTGAGAAAGCTCGGGATATCGCCGGTAAAGCACTCGCCGAGGTCGTGGATCAGGCACATCCGGATCACCCTGTCCATGTCCAGCGCGGGAAACTCGTCGCGCAGGAAAAGCGCCGTCAGCGCCAGCCGCCAGCTGTGCTCGGCCACGCTCTCGCGCCGTCCGCCGGAGGTGTAGCAATGCCTTGTCTCGTCCTTCAGGCGCTCCGCCGTGTGCAGTACGCGCAGCAGCTCCTTTGCCTCCATACCGTTCTCCTCCGTTCCGCAGCGTTCCTTACGGGCAGTATAGCACGGCGCGGACGGTTTGAAAAGCCCCCGCGAAAAAATCGCGCGGCGCGTCCCTTGCATTTTCCCCGCCGCTCGGGTACAATAAACGCAGCTGCGGAAAAGGAGGTCACGCCATGTCGCAGGTCACGAAGCGGGCGCTGGAGGCTTCGCTGAAGCATCTGCTGCTGCAAAAGCCGCTCAACAAGATCACCATCAATGACATCGCCGAGGACTGCGGCATCAACCGCATGACCTTTTATTACCACTTCAAGGACATTTACGACCTTGTTGAGTGGTGCTGCGAGGAGGACGCGAGCCGCGCCCTCGCGGGCAAAAAAACCTACGAAACGTGGCAGCAGGGACTGCTGCAGATCTTCGAGGCCGTGCAGGACAACAAGCCCTTTATCCTCAATGTCTACCGCTCCGTCAGCCGCGAGCAGGTGGAAAACTACCTCTACCGCATCACCTACGATCTGCTCGAGGGCGTGGTCGAGGAGCAGGCGCAGGGCATGAGCGTGCGGCAGGAGGACAAGGCCTTTATTGCCACGCTCTACAAATATATGTTCGTCGGTCTCATGCTCGACTGGATCAAAAGCGACATGAAGGGCGACCCCGCGCTCATGGTGGAGCGGCTCGAGCAGGTCATCCACGGCAGCGTTTCCGCCGCGCTCGGGCGGCTGCGGACGGACAAGCCGCTTTTATCAAACCCGGCGGAATGATAAAATTTTATACAGTTCCACGCCCCGTGATAAGTTTTTTATCACGGGGCGTTTTCTGCCGATTGTTCTTTTTTCAAAAGCGCGGTATGCTTTCCCCATCAAAAGGAAAACCTACCGTCGCCCGGCTCCCGGGGTCGAACGTGTTTCGTGAGCCGGCGGCCAAAGCAGAAAGATCGAAAGGAGAAATGATCCATGTATTATTCCAGCGGCAACTATGAAGCCTTTGCCCGCCCCAAAAAGCCCGAGGGCGTGGACAACAAATCCGCCTACATTGTCGGCAGCGGCCTGGCGGCCCTGACCGCCGCGTGCTATCTCGTCCGCGACGGACAGATGAAGGGCGAGCGCGTGCATATCCTTGAGAAAGGCCCCACCGCAGGCGGCGCCTGCGACGGCTGGAAATTTGAGAACATCGGCTACGTCATGCGCGGCGGCCGCGAGATGGACAACCATTTCGAGGTCATGTGGGACCTGTTCCACTCCATCCCCTCCATCGAGACCGAGGGCGTGAGCGTGCTCGATGAATACTACTGGCTCAACAAGGCCGACCCCAACTACTCCCTCTGCCGCGCGACCGAGAAGCGCGGCCAGGACGCGCACACCGACGGCAGGTTCGACATCTCCGACAAGGGCGCGATGGAGATCATGAAGCTCTTCTTCACCCCCAACGAGGACCTGCAGGACAAGCGTATCACCGACTTCTTCGACGACGAGGTGTTCAATTCCAACTTCTGGCTCTACTGGCGCACGATGTTCGCCTTTGAGAACTGGCACAGCGCGCTGGAGATGAAGCTCTATATCCAGCGCTATATCCACCACATCGGCGGACTGCCCGACTTCACGGCGCTGCGCTTCACGAAGTACAACCAGTATGAGTCCATGATCCTGCCGATGGTCAAGTACCTCGAGGGCTTCGGCGTGCAGTTCCACTTCGGCGTGCAGGTGACGAACGTGGAGTTCGACTGCAAGAGCGACCGCAAGGTCGCCAAGCGCATCGACATTCTTGAAAACGGCGCGGCGAGCGCCATCGACCTCACCGAGAACGACCTTGTGTTCATCACCAACGGCGGCTGCGTGGAAAATTCCTCGATGGGCAGCCAGAACACCCCCGCGCCCTACAACACCGAGATCAAGGAGGGCGGCGGCTGGGATATGTGGCGCAAGATCGCCGCACAGGACCCCGCCTTCGGCCACCCCGACAAGTTCTGCTATGATCCCGAGCAGACCAACTGGATGAGCGCCACCGTCGAAACACTCAACCAGCGTATCATCCCCTATATCACCAAGATCTGCAAGCGCGACCCGTTCTCCGGCAAGGTCGTCACCGGCGGCATCGTGACCGTGAAGGATTCCAGCTGGCTCATGAGCTGGACCATCAACCGTCAGCCGCAGTTCCGCTCTCAGCCCAAGGACCACTGCCTCGTGTGGGTCTACTCCCTCTTCACCGACAAGCCCGGCGACTTCGTCAAGAAGCCCATGCGTGAGTGCACCGGCAAGGAGATCTGCATGGAGTGGCTCTACCACATCGGCGTGCCCGTCGAGCAGATCGAGGATATGGCGGAGAACAGCGCCAACACCGTGCCGGTCATGATGCCGTATATCGACGCCTTCTTCATGCCGCGCGCCTACGGCGACCGTCCGAAGGTCGTGCCCGACGGGGCCGTGAACTTCGCCTTCCTCGGTCAGTTTGCCGAGACGCCGCGCGACACCATCTTCACCACCGAGTATTCCATGCGCACGGGCATGGAGGCCGTCTACACCCTGCTGAACATCGACCGCGGCGTGCCCGAGGTCTGGGGCAGCGTGTACGATGTGCGCGACCTGCTCGACGCGACCGTGAAGCTGCGCGACGGCAAGAAGCCCATCGACATGGAGCTGAACCTCGTGGAAAAAATGGCGCTCAAGAAGGTGCTCGGCAAGATCGAGGGTACCGACATCGAAAAGCTCCTCAAGGAGTACCACATCATCTGATACCGTTTCCACGCGAGCTTCTCATAATGAAAGCGAGACGCGGAGCCTCAAGCAGGGCTTCGCGTCTCGCTGTTTTCTTTTGTTATCTCCGTCCCGCAAGGCAGCAGAGCAGGAACACGAGCAGGTTGCAGAGCACCACGCTCGCGCCGACCGGCGTGGAGAGGAGGTACGAGGCGATCAGCCCCGCGCAGAAGCACACCACGCTCAGCGCGCCCGCGCACACGACCACCGCGCGGAAGCTCTTGAAAATGCGCATGGCCGAGAGCGCGGGGAAGATAATGAGACTGGAGATGAGCATGGCGCCCATCATGCGCATTCCGAGCACGACCGTCAGCGCCGTGAGCAGCGCGAGGAGCGAGTGGTAGGCGCCCACCTTCACGCCCGTCGCGCGGGAAAAGCTCTCGTCAAACGTGACGGCAAAGAGCCGATGGTAGAAGAGGATAAAGAGCGCCAGCACGGCAGCCGCCAGCGTCACCGAGAGCGCCACGTCGCCGCGCGACATGGCGAGGATGCTGCCGAACATATAGCTGTCCACATCCGTGGTCATGCCCGTGGTGAGACTCGTGACCACAATGCCGATGGCGAGCGCCGAGGCCGAGAGCACCGCGATGGCGGCGTCCGCCCCGATGCGGCTGTGCTCCGCGATGCGCAGCAGCAGGAACGCCGAAGCCACCACGACCGGCACGGAGAACGCCAGCGGCGCGAAGCCGCAGGCGACCGCGACCGCCAGCGCGCCGAAGCTGACGTGGGAAAGGCCATCGCCGATCATGGAATAGCGCTTCAAAACGAGCGGCACGCCGAGCAGCGCCGCGCAGAGCGAGACGAGGATGCCCACGGCGAAGGCCCGCAGGATAAAGGGATAGGTGAACATTTCCAGCAGCAGACTCACAATGCACCTCCAAACCGCTTGCCGGCGGGGGAGGCAAGATACTCCGCCACCGTGCCGAAAAACCAGCCGTCGCGCCCGATGTGCAGGATCGTGCGCGCCTCGCGCAGAGCGCCGCGCATATCGTGCGTGACCATGATGACCGCCATCTTCTCTTTTTCGTTGAGGTAGCGCAGGGTCTTATAGAGATCCTGCGTGGCGGCGGGGTCGAGACCCGTGACCGGCTCGTCCAAAATGAGCAGGCGGTCCGCCGCGCACAGGGCGCGCGCGAGCAGCACGCGCTGCTGCTGTCCGCCGGAAAGCTCGCGGTAGCAGCGGTTCTGCAGCTCCAGCACGCCGAGCTTGCCCATGTTCATCAGCGCCGCGCTCTTCTCCGCGGCGGAGTAGAAAAAGTGCAGCCCGCGCTTGTTGGCAAAGCCCGAGAGCACGACCTCGCTCACCGTAGCGGGAAAATCGCGCTGCGCGCTCGTCTGCTGCGGAAGGTAGCCGATGGCGCCCGCGCGCTGCGCGGGGCAGTCGATCGTGCCGGCGAGCGGAGGAAGCAGCCCGAGCAGGCTTTTCATCAGCGTCGACTTGCCGCTGCCGTTCTCGCCCACCACGCAGAGGTAATCCCCCGCGCGGACGATAAACGTCAGATGCTCGAGCAGCGCGCGGTGCTCGTAGCCGAGGCTTGCGTCACGGCACGCAAGCAGAATATCCCGATCCATCACAGCAAGCCTCCTTTCAAAGCCTCGTAATTTCGCTGCATCAGCGTTAAATAGGTCTCGCCCGCGTCGAAGTCCGCGCGCGAGACGGTCTGCATCGACCACAGCCGTTCGATGCGCGCGCCGGTGCATTCGCTCACCGCCTCCGCGACCTTCTGGCTGCTCAGGTCGATGGTGTAGACGACCGGAATGTGCTCGTCGTTCACCTTGTCGATGAGGTACTTGAGCGTGGCGAGGCTCGGCTCGGTGTCGCCCGAGCAGCCGTGGAACGCCGCGCGGTAATGGAGGTCGTATTCCTCACAGAAGTACAAAAACGGGAAGCGGTCGGCAAAGATCAGCAGATCGCGCACGGCGTTCGCGCGCAGGGCGCGGAGGTCCGCGTCGAGAGCTTCAAGCTGCGCGCAGTAGTCCTCGCAGTTCGCGCGGTAGAGATCCGCGTTTTCCGCGTCCGCCGCGCAGAGCGCGTCGGCGACGACGCGGCAGAGCCTGATGGCGTTTTTCGGCGACGTCCAGATGTGTTCGTCGTACTCGACCTCGTCGCTGTCGTCATGGTCATGCTCCGCATGGTCGTGAAGCTCGTGGTCGTGGTCATGGTCATGCTCATGCGCGTGGTCGTGGCTGTCCGCGCCCTGCATCCCCTCGGAGAATTCCTCCTCGCGGGCATCGACAAAGTCCATCATGCGCAGCACCGTGCCGATGTCCTCGCCCACGGCGTCGAGCATATCGTCCGCCCAGACCTCGCCCTCGCCGCCGTTGTAGATGAAGACGTCGGCGCGCGAGATGGTCACGGCGTCGAGCGGGGTCGGCTCAAAGCTGTGCGCCTCGCGGCCCGGGGCGAGCAAAAGCGTCACGTCCGCGCGGCCCCCCGCAATGGCGCGGGCAAAATCGTAGTAGGGGAAGAGCGTCGTCACGACGCGCAGCCGCCCATCGTCTGCCGATCCCTCCCGCACAGCGCAGCCGACGAGCGAAAGCGAAAGCACGAGCACGAGCAGCGCGCCGACGAGCCGTATCCTGTTTTTCCTCGCCGTCACGGCGCGCTCACCTCCCCGAAAAGACTGTTTTTCCAATCATACCATGCTTTTGCGGATTATCAAGTGATTTGTAATGAAATCGTCACACTTTCCCGCCGCGCCCTATGCTATAATAGCCACACCAGAGGATTTCATTCCAGCTTATTCTGTGAGGAGGCGCTGACCATGAAGCGTATGTTTTCTTTCTTCCTTGCCCTTGCGCTGCTCGCCGTGCTCAGCGGCTGCGGAAAGCAGGAGCCCACCCCGAGCAAGCCCGACGAGCCGACGCCACCGCCGGAGGAGGGCATCACGCTCACGGAGCTGAATGTGGAATTTGTTGCGGGCGACCGTGACACGGACGCGCTGATGCAATTAAAGAAGGAGCTGCCGCCACTGCTCATCGGCGCGCTCGCCGACGAGGGCGTGACGGTCGGCAGGGTCAATGTGACCTTCGGCGCAAGTGACGAGGCCACCGCCGACGCGCTCGCGCGCGGCTCGGTGCAGGTCGGCTTCATGCCGATGGAGACGTATCTGGCGCACAAGGACACGCTGCGGCTGGTCTCTGTGCCGGAGGAACCCGCCGGCGACACGGAGCGTGTCGGGCTGTATTTCCCGGCCTCCGACCAGAACCGCACGCTGCGCGCGGCGTTTGAAAAGGACGCGGCGGACGGCGGCGCGCTGCATGCGTGGGAGACGCTGCTCGGCAGCTTCTGGATGGATAATGGGAGCGACCCCGTGTTCGCCGTGCCTGTGGATGACGATGTGGCCCGGCGGTTTCTCGACAGCATGATGGACGTGAACGCCAATGGCATGATGGCGGACAGCATTCCGCGCCTGACAGAGTACGTCAGCGCGGATGAGGTGTTCTCCACTGCGGATCTTGTGGTGCTGCACGGCGAGGCTCCGGATGAGGCGCTTTGGATGGAGATTTACGGCTGCACGGTCGGCGGCGAGACGGTGTCCGTCAGTACCGCTGACGCCATCGTCGGCGGCGACGAGTTCGCTGCGGCGCTGCTTGCCGCGCTGGAAAAGCTCAGTGCGGACGAGACGGCACAGACGGTGCTGCGGCTCTACGATGGAGACGGTGTGCGCTACGGTGGGGCCGACACGCAGGCTGTGGAATTTGCGCAGTATCTGCTCGGCAATACAGAGGGCGTTTACCAGCTCACGAGCGAGTAAAAGAGAAACGCGCGGCGACGCCGCGCGTTTCTTAGCCTCTGCACAGGCTCAGATCATCATCTGTATCCCGTTGTCCTCAATGCCGATCTCGATTTTCGGCACACCGGGGGCGTATTCGCCGTCGAGCGTCCAGGGAATGCTGCCGTCGCTCTCCGCCGTGACATGGCGGACATGGCGGAAGATGAGCGCGTTGCTCGTTTCGTATTCCTCGTAAACGATGGCGCGGATGGTGCGCTGGAGCTGCAGCGGTGTTTTCGGCACGGGCACGAGCATCAGCTCAAACTGCCCGTCGCACAGGTCCACCGCCTCGGGCGAGAGCTTCATCAGTCCCGCGATGGAGGTCGAGTTGCATACCGCGCCGAAGAGGTACTCGCCGTCGAACACCTCGCCGTCGGCGGTAATCTTCATGGGATAGGGGCAGAGCGTTTCAAGGTCCTTCACGCCCTCGAGAAGATAGGCAAAGTGACCGAACATATTCTTGATGTCCTGCGGCACGGTGTAGGCCGTGCGCGTGAACGCGCCGAAGGACGCGACGTAAACGAAGTTCTTTTCATTGAACACGCCCACGTCCAGGTCGCGCGGCTGAAGGCGCATGGCGCTCTGCGCCGCGAGCGCGGGATCGGAGGAAATGGACAGGCTTGCCGCGAAGTCGTTCGTACTGCCGCCGGGCAGGTAGCTCAGCGGCGGACGCTTCTCCCGCGGCAGGCGCATGATGCCGTTGACCGTCTCGTTGAGCGTGCCGTCTCCGCCGTGGCAGACGACGAGATCGAAATCTCCGCCGAAGCGCTCGGCCAGCTCGGTCGCGTCGCCGTGCCGCCGCGTCTCCGCCACGCGGACCAGATAGCCCGCCTTGGAGAAGATCGAAACGGCGTCGAACAGCGGTGCGCGCGATTTCGTCTTGCCCGCGCGGGGATTGACGATGAACAGCAGCTTCTTTTCCACAGCATTCATCCTTTCTGCGAACGAAAAAAAGTTTGAAGATTCGGTTAATTTTAGTATAGCACAGAAATTGTGCTATTGCAATTCCGCAATAATCATAGTATGCTAAGCTTGATCTATTCTGAATACGGGCAGGCACTGTGCCGGCCGAGGGCAAGGGAGGAAACATGAAGCAGAAAACCTATCTTCGCTGGGGCGTGACCATTACCGCCGCGGCCTGCGCCATTCTCGTGTTTTACGACACCTTCTTTCAGGACGGCGTGCTGTTTATTTTTATAGAAAAGCTCTTCGGCATCCTCAAGCCCGTGCTCTACGGTCTTGCGATGGCCTACCTGCTCACGCCCATCGTGGACTTTTTCGACCGTCTCCTCCGCGACAGGCTCGGCGTCAAGCGTGCCGGACTGATGCGCTGCCTGAGCATCCTTGTGACCTGGCTCCTTGCGCTGGGACTCGTGTATCTGCTCTTCAGCATCCTGATTCCCGAGCTGGTCGCGAGCGTATCGCTGCTCTTTTCCAATCTCGAGAGCTATTACCGCACCATCTACACCTGGGTCACGCAGCTTGTGGAGGACAATCCCTACATCTCCGAGCGTGTGCTCACGCTGGTCCGTGATTACTACAACGAGCTGGTCGACTGGGTGAAGAACACCGTCATTCCCGGCGCGCAGGTCGCCATCGTCGCCGTGACCGGCGGCGTGCTGAGCGTGCTGGTCTTTGCCAAGGACCTGCTCGTGGGCATCGTCGTTTCCGTTTACATCCTCGCCCGCAAGGAGACCTTCGGCCTCCACACGCGCAAGCTGCTCTACTCGCTCGTCTCCGCGCCGCACTATGAGCGCGCGCTGCGCGCCACCCGCGAGGCCGACCGCATCTTCTCCGGCTTTGTGCGCGGCAAGCTGCTCGACTCGCTCATCATCGGCATTCTGTGCTTCATCGTCTGCTCGATTTTGAAGTTCCCCTACACGCCCATCATCGCGGTCTTTGTGGGCGTGACGAACATCATCCCCATCTTCGGTCCCTTCCTCGGCGCGATCCCCAGCGCGTTTTTGATCCTGCTCGTGAGCCCCCGCCAGTGCCTCTACTTTATCATTTTCATTATTGCCCTCCAGCAGTTCGACGGCAACATCCTCGGCCCCAAAATTTTGGGCGAGACCGTCGGCATTTCGAGCTTCTGGATCGTCGTCGCCATCCTTGTCGGCGGCGGCTTCGGCGGCGTGCTGGGTATGTTCCTCGGCGTGCCGGTGTTCGCCTGCATCCACTCCGCCGTGAGCTTCCTGTGTGAATCGTCCCTGCGCAAAAAGGGCGTGACGGACGACGCGATATTTGAGCCCCGTCGGGTTTTGACGGGCACGACCACAACACCAAAAGGAGAATCCCATGAATAAGCACATCCTCACCCTGTTTCTTTCCCTGACTCTGCTCCTCTCCCTCGCCGCCTGCGGCGGGAACGCCGACACGACCGACGCGCGGCGCGACGCGAACGAGATCGTCGTCGGCATCGCGCAGGACCTGGAAAACAGCCTTGACCCCTATACCTCCGTCACCGCCGCGAACCGCGAGGTGCTGTTCAACGTGTTTGAGGGGCTCGTCAAGCCCGACGCGGACGGCAACCTGAGCCCCGCCGTCGCCGAACGCTGGGAGGTCTCCGACGACCAGCTCACTTATACGTTCCATCTCCGCCCCGGTGTGAAGTTCCACGACGGCAGCGAGGTTACGGCAATGGATGTCGCATGGTCGATCGACAAGGCCATGCAGTCCGGCAGCTGGGAGGCGCTGGATAACATTGACGCCATCGACATCGGCAGCGACTATGTCTCCGTTGTGCTCAAGGCTGCCGACAGCGATTTTCTCTCCTACATGACGCTGGCTATCACACCGGAGAACCACGCCGACGGCGCGGACCCGGTCGGTACCGGTCCGTTCAAGTTTATCTCCCGCGCCGCGCAGCAGAATCTTGTGCTGGAGCGCTTCGCCGATTACTGGGGCGAGAGCGCGAAGGTGGACAAGGTCACCTATCAGATTTATGAGAATGCCGAGGCGCTCGTCATGGCGCTCAAGAGCGGCGCGGTGGACATCTGCGCCCACCTGACCGCCACGCAGGCAAACCAGCTCACCGAGAGCTTTGACATTCTCGAGGGCACCATGAACCTCGTGCAGGCCGTGTATCTCAACCACGCCTACGAGCCGCTTGCGAACGAAACGGTGCGCAAGGCGCTGTGCTATGCGCTCGACCGCGAGCAGGTCTTTGACGTTGTGGCCGACGGTCACGGCACGGCGGTCGGCAGCAGCATGTACCCCAACTTCCGCAAGTATTTCCTGCCCGAGCTTGCCGACCTCTATCCGCATGACACGGAAAAGGCCAAGGCGATGCTCGCCGAGGCGGGCTATCCCGACGGCTTTGACCTCACCATCACCGTTCCCAGCAACTACCAGCCGCACATGGACACCGCGCAGGTCGTTGCCGAGCAGCTCCGCGCCATCGGCGTGAACGTGACCATCGACCCCGTCGAGTGGGCGAGCTGGCTCGAGAATGTCTATTCCGGCCGCCGCTATCAGGCTACCGTTGTCGGCGTGGACGCCAGCACCCTGACTGCCCGCGCCATGCTCGAGCGCTTCACCTCTACGGCGAGTAATAATTTCACAAATTATTCCAACGCAGAATACGATGAAGCCTTTGCCGCCGCCATCCGCGCCGCGACCGACGAGGAAGCGACCGCCCAATACCTCCGCTGCGAGGAAATCCTTGCCGAGACCGCCGCGAACGTCTACATTCAGGACCTCGCGGACCTCGTCGCCGTGCGCAAGGGTCTCAGCGGCTACCGCTTCTACCCGCTCTACGCCATCGACCTGAGCACCGTGGCCTACACCTGACGAAAATCCGAGGGCAGACGCCCTGACCGACAAAGCGAGGCGAACACCATGCGTTATACAGCGAAAAAAATCGCAACGATGCTGCTGACGATGGTGATCGTCTCGTTTTTGACCTTCGTTGCCTTCTCCCTCCTCTCCGGCGACGCGGCGACGCGCCTGCTCGGTACGGAGGCGACTCCCGAGCGGCTTGAGGCCCTGCGCATCGAGCTGGGGCTGAACGACCCGCTTCTCGTGCGCTACGGCCGCTGGCTGTGGGATGCGCTGCGCGGCGACCTCGGCACCTCGTACCGCTACGGACAGAGCGTGAGCTCGCTCATTGCGCAGCGACTGGGGCCCACGCTGACGCTCACAGCGCTTGCGTTCGCGCTCATCGTGGCGGTCTCCATTCCGTTCGGCGTGCTGTCGGCCAAATACGCCGGCGGCCGGCTCGACCGCGCGCTGACCGTGATCAATCAGGTCGTGATGGCGGTGCCGCCGTTTTTCACCGGCATCCTCTTTACCTATCTCTTCGGCCTTGTGCTGCATCTGTTCATCGCGGGCGCGTTCCCGGCGGGCGGCGTGGGGCATTACATCGGTTATCTCTTCTTCCCCGCGCTCGCCGTCGCGCTGCCGCGTATCGCCATGACGGTCAAGCTCCTGCGCACGTCGATCTTAGACGAGGCACAGCGCGACTACGTCCGCACCTCCATGAGCCGCGGACGCTCGCGCAGCGGTATTCTCTACCGCCATGTGCTGAAAAACACGCTCGTGCCGGTCCTGACCTTCCTCGCCATGACGGTCGCCGACCTGCTCGCAGGCAGCGTCGTCATCGAGCAGGTGTTCGCCGTTCCCGGTCTCGGGCGGCTGCTGCTGACCTCCATCGAGGGGCGCGACGAGCCGGTCGCGCGCGCCATCGTTGTGCTGCTGGCCTTCGCCGTCATACTCTGCAATCTCCTTGCCGATTTGCTCGCGCGGCGCATCGACCCGCGGCTCGGCAGCGGAGCGGGAGGTGCGGCATGAAAAAGAAAAATACCTTTCTGCGCGTGGGCCTCGTGCTCACGGCGCTGGTCGTCGGCTTCATTGTCCTTGGCCTTTTCTGGACGCCCTACTCCCCCAACGCCATGGACTTTTCGCGCCTGCTGCCGCCGTCCGCCGCGCACCCGATGGGCACGGACAAGTTCGGCCGCGACATTTTGAGCCGCGTCATGGTCGGCGCGGGCGATACGCTGCTCATTGCGCTCGGTACCGTCGCCATCGGCACCGTGGTAGGCACGCTCGTCGGCGCGCTGACCGGCTGGTACGGCGGCTGGGTGGACGAGGTGCTCATGCGTCTGAACGACGCGCTCGCCTCCTTTCCGAGCATTCTCATTCTGCTCGTGCTCGTGAGCCTGCTCGGCGGCGGGCGAGAGCACATGACGCTTGCGCTCGGCATCGTCTTTGTCCCAAGCTACGCGCGTATCGTGCGCAGCGAATTCGCCCGCGCGCGCACGCAGAACTACGTCCATTCGGCGGAGCTGATGGGCGCGTCCACCGCGCGCATCCTCTTTGTTCACATTCTGCCGAACATCTGGCACACGCTCGTCTCCGCCATCACCATCGGCTTTAACAACGCTGTGCTCGCCGAGGCGGCGATGAGCTACCTCTCCATCGGCGTTTCGCCCGACGAGGCGAGCCTCGGCTATATGCTCTCGGAATCACAGAGTATGCTCGATTCCGCGCCGTGGTACGCGCTCGGCACGGGCGCGGTCATTGTGCTGCTGATCCTCGGCGTGAGCCTGATCGGCGAGGGCCTGCAGCGCGGCGAGAACTGATTTTCAGAAAGGAGATGCCCCCATGGTCGAGATCCATGATCTGCACGTCCGCTTTCACGGCGCCTCGCGCGAGGCTGTGGCGGGCATCGACCTGACCATCCGCGACGGCGAGGTCGTCGGGCTCGTGGGCGAGAGCGGCAGCGGCAAGACCGTGACCGCCATGACGCTCTCGGGCCTCATCGAGCGCAAAAAGGTCACGCTCTCCGGCGAGGTGCGCTTCGACGGGCGCGATATCCTACGCCTGCCCCGCGCGGAGCTGCGCGCCATTCAGGGCCGCGAGCTCGGCGTTGTCTTTCAGGAGCCGATGACCGCGATGGACCCGCTCATGCGCATCGGCCCGCAGGTCGAGGAGGCGCTGGCTGTCCACACGCAGCTGACGAAGGAGCAGCGCCGCGCGCGTGCGCTCGAGGCGCTGCGCGATGTGGACCTCCCCGCGCCGGAGGAAATTTACCGCAAGTATCCGCACGAGTGCTCGGGCGGCCAGCTCCAGCGCGTGATGATCGCCGCAGCCATCGTCACCGATCCGCATTTGCTGCTGCTCGACGAGCCGACCACCGCACTCGACGTGACCGTGCAGGCGCAGATCCTCGCGCTTTTGCGCCGCTTGAATCGGGAGCGCGGCATCTCGATGCTGCTCATCTCACACAATTTGCAGGTCGTGCGTCGCATCTGCTCGCGCGTTGCCGTGATGCAGCGCGGTCACATCGTTGAGGAGGGCGCGCCCGAGCAGCTTTTCACCGCGCCGCAGCATCCCTACACCGCCGAGCTCATCAACGCCATTCCGCGCCGCGTGCGCAGAGGTTAACGCCATGGACGACCTTGTTTTAGAAGTCAAAAGCCTTACAAGCTGGTACCGCGACACCGATGAGCATGGGCGGCGGCACGACCATACCGTGCTGCACGACGTGAGCTTCACGCTTCGCCGCGGTGAAATTTTGGGGCTCGTGGGCGAGAGCGGCACCGGCAAAACGACGCTGGTGAAAAATATCCTCGGTCTGGTCAAGACCCACACGGGCGAGATCATCCACTACACCAAGCGCCCGCAGATGATCTTTCAGGACCCCTACTCCTCGCTCAACCCCGCCTACACCGTCGGCTGGAGCTTAGAGGAGCCGCTGCGCATCTACGGCAAGTACGACGCCGCTGAGCGGCGCCGCCGCGTCGCGGAGATCGCCGAAAAGGTCGGACTTCCCGCCGAGTGCCTGACGCGCAGGCCGAACGAGCTTTCCGGCGGGCAGCGCCAGCGTGTTTCCATCGGGATAGCGCTCATCCAAAAGCCGCGGCTCATCATTGCCGATGAACCGGTCAGCGCGCTCGACGTGACCATCCAGCGGCAGATTCTGGAGCTGATGCGCACGGTGCGCGACGAGCTGGGCATCTCATTCCTCTTCATTTCACACGACCTCAACGTGGTCTATCAGCTCTGCGACCGTGTGATGGTGATGAAGGACGGGCGCATCGTGGAGGAAAACACGGTGCAGGAGCTTTTTGACCACCCGCGCGAGGCCTACACGCGCGAGCTGCTCTCTGCCGCCGACTGATGCCATGAAAGCCTTGTTTTCCCATTACAAAAAACTGCATCTCTGGCTGCTTGCGAACCTCGCGCTTCTATCGGCCTTTCTGCTTGCGCGGCGCAGCCGAGGCGCTATGAACGCCCTGACGGAGGGCTTCACAAACCCGCTGCGCCGCATGCTTGGCAGGCTGTGCGAGTGCGTCCCCTTCTCCGTCTCGGAGGGGCTGTACGTCCTCGCGGCGATGGGCTTTCTCGCCTTCCTCGTGCTGGGCGTGCGCGCCGTAGTGCGAAGCCGGCACAGAAGCGGCACAGTCTACGCGCTCGTGCTTGGGCTTGGGAACGCGGTTTTGACCGTCTATGTGCTCTTTTGCCTGCTCTGGGGCGCGAATTACTACGCTGACAGCTTCACCGACAAAAGCGGCATCGATGTCAGGCCGGTCGCCGTCGACGACCTCGAGCGCGTGACGCGGCAATTCGCCGCACTGGTGAACGAATACGCCGGAGACATCCCCCGCGCCGCCGACGGCGCCTTTGCCGGCGACCGCGCGGAGATTCTCGCCTACGCGCCGAAGATCTACGAAAATCTGTATGAGGAGTTTCCGTTCCTCGAAATGACCGACGTGCCGCCCAAGACCATGCGCTTTTCCCGCGTGATGAGCGCGATGGGCTTCACCGGCTTCTACTTCCCGTTCACGGGCGAGTGCAATGTAAACGTCGATTTCCCCGCCGCGACGCTGCCCACCACCGTCGCGCATGAGCTTTCTCACCGCCGCGGCATCGCGAGCGAGCAGGAGTGCAATTTTCTCGCCGTGCTCGCCTGCCTGCGCTGCGGCGACGCCGCCTACCGCTACGCGGGCGCGCTGTCGGGCTACATCTACCTTGCCAACGCGCTCTATTCCGCCGACGCGGAGCGCTGGCGCGCCGTGCGCGAAACGCTTGACGAGCGCGTGGTCGCCGACCTGCGCGCTTCCGGCGCCTACTGGGCACAGTTTGAGGGACTGGCGGACACGGTCTCCAACGCCGTCTACGACGGCTTTCTCAAGAGCTACGGCACCATCGGCGTCAAGAGCTACGGCGCCTGCGTCGACCTGCTGGTGGCGTATTTCAAGTAAAGCAGAAGCGGCTTGCATTGCAAGCCGCTTCGCGCGTTTTCGTCTGCCGGCGCGAGTGCGCCGCCGCAAGCGTTTTGCGCGGCAAAACCTTGACGGAGGGCGAATTCACTTCGCCCAAGCATTTCAATTCCCGATCCGGGATTCCAAAAAAGAAGCGGCTTGCATTGCAAGCCGCTTCTTTTTTGGAGCAGGGTACGGGAATCGAACCCGCCTTCTCGGCTTGGGAAGCCGATGCACTACCGATGTACTAACCCTGCAAAGTGAGGCTATTATAGCAGACTTCCCCGCGCAATGCAAGGCGAAATTTGCCTGCCGGCACAGTTTTCCGTATATGCCCCCGGCGGGCGGCATAGGATGGGGCAAAGGACATAAAAAGGAGTGCATCCCATGAAACGAACGGTATTTTCTCTGCTGGCAGCCTTCGCCCTGTGCGTCAGCGCCGCGGCGGTGGGGCCGGCGGTGAGCTGTCCGAGCGCGCTGTTGATGGAAAAGCAGACCGGCACGGTGCTCTTCGCGCAGGATGAACACACGCCGCGCGAGCCGGCGAGCGTGACGAAGATCATGACGCTGCTGCTGGTGATGGAGGCCATCGACTCCGGCGCGCTCTCCTACGACGACGTGGTGACGGGCTCGGCGCACGCGGCTGGCATGGGCGGCAGCCAGATCTGGCTCAAGGAGAACGAACAGATGACGGTGCGCGACCTGCTCAAGGCTGTGTGCATCGTCTCGGGCAACGACGCGGCGGTGGCGCTCGCCGAGCATCTTGCCGGCAGCGAGGACGCCTTCGTGGAGCGCATGAACGCGCGGGCGCAGGAGCTCGGCATGAATGACACGCACTTCGTCAACTGCACGGGCCTGCCCGTGGCGGGACACCTCACGAGCGCCTGCGACATCGCGCTCATGTCGCGCGAGCTGATCCTCAGGCACCCCGACATCCGGCAATTCACGACCGTCTGGATGGATTCGCTGCGCGGCGGAGAGTCCATGCTCGTAAATACAAACAAGCTCATCCGCTTCTACGACGGCGCGACCGGCCTCAAGACCGGCTCGACCGGCTCGGCGGGCTATTGCCTGAGCGCGACGGCGGAGAAAAACGGCATGGAGCTCATCGCGGTCGTGCTCAAGGGCAAGACGAGCGACGAGCGCTTCTCCGACGCCAAGAGCCTGCTCAACTACGGCTTTTCGACCTGGTCGCTCGTGACCGTCACGCCCGACGAGGTGCTGCCGCCCGTACCGGTGACGCTCGGCGTGCGCGGCACGGTGCAACCGGTGCTCACGAGCGAGAACACCCTGCTGGTGGAAAAGACGCTGGCAAACGGCCTGACGAAGGAAGTCGCGCTGGCAGAAAGCGTCGCCGCGCCGGTATACGCGGGCGACACGCTCGGGCAGCTCACGGTGCGCGACGCGGCGGGGAACACGGTCGCCGAGCTGCCCATCCTCGCGGGCGAGGACGTGGGCCATGTGACCTTCGTGCAGATGCTGGGACGCTGTCTTGCGCGTGGCTTCTGCATGGGACCGCAGAGCTGAACCCCACCGAAAGCGGCAGAATTCGCGGAATGACCAAAAAAAGACACAAAAATTTTACATTTTCTCTTGACAAAACGCTGTGAGGGTGTATACTGTCCTTGTTTTTAATAAGTCTTGATAGAGGCGCGGCCAACATCAGTAGCTCTGCATGACCGGCAGGAACCGGAGAGCGAAAGGGGCGGCCGCCGAGGGGACACACGGATTCCTGTGCGTGCGTTCACCGGGCCGGGGGATAACATCCGTCGGACTGTCGCCGAAAGGCGGAGAGCTGTCATGATCGGAATACGACCGAAAGCGTATTTGCAAAGGGTGTTGTGTTTAAGTCATGATGGAAGCATCATGGCTTAAATTTTTTGTGCAGACGCACGAAAGGAGAATCCCTCATGTTTGTCAACACCTTCTGGTCCCTCGTTCCCCCGATCGTCGCCATCGGCCTTGCCCTGCTGACGAAGGAGACCTACTCCTCCCTCTTCATCGGCATCGTCGTCGGCGCCCTGCTCGCCACCGACTTCAGCCCCATCGGCGCGCTCGACACCATCATCAACGACGGTCTGACCGCCGCCATCGCCGACAACGCCGGCATCTTCCTCTTCCTTGTGATTCTCGGCGTGATGGTCGCGCTCGTCAACGCCACCGGCGGCTCCGCCGCGTTCGGCCGCTGGGCC
>CDZH01063974.1_pt1 | contig 33541 bp, 32 predicted proteins | sample 557721 | NCBI WGS metagenome assembly CDZH01 (sample SAMEA3182062, study PRJEB8094) | gut metagenome | biome: human; feature: gut; material: Stool; isolation source: human stools | place: Canada | collected 2013-01-14 | reverse complement strand
CCAACTATCTAATCAGACGCGAGGCCATCTTACAGCGGATTGCTCCTTTGGTGAAAGAAAGATGTCTTTCTTCCACATCATGCGGTATTAGCAGTCGTTTCCAACTGTTGTCCCCCTCTGTAAGGCAGGTTCCTCACGCGTTACTCACCCGTCCGCCACTAAGTGTTACAAGAAATTTCCTTTAGCAAGCTAATCTCAATTTCAGCGCAACACTCCGTTCGACTTGCATGTGTTAGGCACGCCGCCAGCGTTCGTCCTGAGCCAGGATCAAACTCTCTAAAATATTATATCTAAACGCCCTCGGGCATTCAAATCTATCTTAGAGCATTTTCTGCTCATTCGCAATACTGACGTATTGTCTTGTCCTTTTACTTTTGAAAAGTACTCTTTTATTCTCTCAATTTCTCTCGAGAATTGTCGGGTCCTTATTATTGTCGTTGTTTAATTTTCAAGGTCCGTTTGCTGCCCTCTTTTTCAGAGCGCCTGATTATAATACCACATCCACTACTTCTTGTCAACACTTTTTTTAGAAAATTTTTAAAAACTTTTTCCTCTTGTAATATTACACAATATATGGTATATATGCGATTTTTCACATAATATTCTCGGCAATTATTTTACCATACATCTGAGCTTTGCCAGTATTTTTTTCTCCGCGCGAGACACCTGAACCTGCGTCATATTGAGGAGCTTCGCGGTTTTGTTTTGGGTAAACGACTTATAATATCTTAATTCCACAATCTTTCTTTCGGTGTCACTGAGTTTATTCATTGCAAAGTCAAGCAACAATTTATCGGATATTTCGTCCTCGGTGCTTACGGTGGGAATCCCTATTTCGCATATGCCGTCCTCGCTCTCATAGGTCAGCGACACTGTCGGCTGTGCCGCGCACAGCGCTTCCGTAACTTCCTCCGCACCGATTCCGAGCGCATCGGCAATTTCCGAAATTTTCGGTTCTCTGCAAAGCTTTTGCTCAAGTTTTTGCTTTTCGTATGTTATTTTAAGTCCGAGTTCTTTTACGCTTCTTGATACCTTGACCGCTCCGCCGTCACGGAATAATCGCTTGATTTCTCCTAATATCACGGGAACCGCGTAGGTAGAAAAACAAAGTCCCCTGCTCTCGTCAAAGGCGTCGGTTGCCTTTATCAATCCCATACATCCCGCCTGATATAAGTCGTCGTACTCTATTCCTCTGCCGACAAAACGCTTACACAGGGAATGTACAAGTCCGAGGTTTGTTTCGATAAAGCGGTCACGCTCGCACTTTTCCTTAAGCATTTACGCCGTAGCGGCGGCTTATTTTTTTAACCATAACAATACTTGTGCCTTTTCCGACCTTGGAGCGTACTTTAACGGAATCCATAAAGCTTTGCATAACCGCAAAGCCGAGTCCTGCCCGTTCTCCGCCCACGGTTGTATAAAGGGGTTCCATTGCCTTTTCGACATTTTCTATACCGCAGCCGGTATCACGGATTTTGATTTTGAGCATATTCCCTTCGCACAGCTCGCCCGATATGTATATTTTCCCGATTTTTTCCTTATAGGCGTGAACAATACAATTCGTCACCGCTTCGGAAACGGCGGTTTTTATATCTCCGATTTCCTCAAGCGTGGGGTCAAGCTGTGAAGCAAAAGCGGCAACGCACGCACGAGCAAAGCTCTCGTTTGCCGACTTTGCCAAAACATTCATAGTGAATTTATTATTTACCTGCATTTTAACAATTACCCTCCAATTTTGCCAATCTTTCGAGTCCCGCAAGCTTCATTACCTTATATATTTGCGGCGACGCACCGGTAATATGAAGTTCTCCTCCGGTTTTTGAAATGTTCCTGTACCGCCCCATAACAAGCCCTATTCCCGAACTGTCCATAAAGCTTATATTTTTAAAATTAAGAACAAGCGTACCCGGCATATTAAGCTCAACGGCACTGTCTATTGCCTCGCGCATTTCTCTTGCCGAATGATGGTCAAGCTCACCCGACAGGTACGCGGTTACCGTCTGACCGCTTGACCGTATTTCAACTGACATATATAAACACCTCACTAAACAATAAAGGACAAGCCTCATATATATAATAAAGGCTTGTCCTTAAAAAAATTGTCAAAATATAGCATCGGAATTAAATTTTTTTGCTGTTTCTAAAAGTAAATCTCTTATTCCGCTTGCAAGGTAGAGCGAGCCGAATACAAATATCGGTTCGCCGCCCGAGACTGAAATTGCTTTTTTAACAGCGTCGGCATAACTGTCTGCCGTAAAGCAGGGGCAAAAGACACCTGCCGCATCGGCGAGGCTTTCCTTATCAAGCGACCTCGGCATATCATTTACCGTCACCGCCACCGCATCGCGGCAATGTTTTAGGGTTTCAGCAAGCACGAGCTTATAGTCCTTATCCCTCATAGCTCCGATAATTGCCGTAATTCTGCCGCTGTATTTTTCCATTACCGCCGAAAGCGCCTCGGCAGAATCCGGATTGTGCGCTCCGTCAAGAACAATAAGCGGTTTTTTGCAGATTACTTCGTTTCTTGCCGGAAAAAATGTATTTGCAAGCGCTTTTTTTACCGTAACATACGGTATATTATAACCGCTGTGCCTAACGGTTTCTATAACAGTCAATGCGTTTTCAATCTGGTAATTGCCGAAAAGAGATAAATCATATCTGCAGCCGTCATATATAAAGCTGTTTTCGGAAAAATCGCTTTTAATAATTTGCAAACGGTCGGTATCGGGCACGAAAAGTTCATCAGCATATTTTTCGATAACCGCAAGCGTTTCGGTCTTTTGGCATGGTGAGGAAACCGTGATAAAATCCTTTATTATTCCGCACTTCTCCTCCGCTATCTTTTCCAAAGTATCGCCCAAAATGCCGATATGGTCAAGTCCTATCTTAGTTATCACCGCCGCTTTTACCCGCATAAGGGTATTTGTTGCATCAAGCCTTCCGCCGAGACCCGTTTCCGCTATTACTATATCGCATTTTTCATCCGCAAAATACGAAAAAGCCGCCGCAGTTATAAATTCAAACTCCGACATTGCCACTCCGGTATTTTTAACCCTTTCCGCATATTCCGTCATTTTTTCTTCAGGAATAAAATTACCGTTTATTTGTATTCTTTCTCTGAAATCTATTATATACGGTGAAATATAGAGACCCGTTTTAAATCCTGCTGTTTCAAAAATTTTTGCAAGCATTGCAGAGACCGAACCTTTGCCGTTTGTTCCGGCGATATGTACGGCGTCAAATTTTCCCTGCGGATCACCGAGTTTTTTTAAAGCTTCCGTGATCCGTTCAAGTCCGGCAGGTAGCTTAAAATTTCCGAGAGAATGTATATACTCAAGCGTTTGCGTATAGTTCAAGCCTTTTCATACCTTTCCAAAATTTAGCTTGTATCATTTGTCTTAAAAAGCATAACATAATATCGGACAGAGACCGAAAACATACAAAACAGCGCCTTATGAAAAAGCACTCGGTGCTGATGCAAATGTGAGTATGCCGCTGTCCGAATGCTCCGGGCGGCGGCATAATTTTTTACGCTTGCACGGACTTAAAAGAAAGGGGCTGCCTTACGGCAGCTTCTTTTTTGCCTTTTAAATTATCCAACTGCCCCTGTCTTCGCTGCCGTTTGCCGCAAGATCGGCTACTGTGTAGGAATCAAAAAAACTGTTAAGGGTCTTATAAAGCTCACGCCACATAGGAAGCGTGCGGCACCGTTCCTCCATATCGCACGCAGGCGAATCCTTTTTAAGGCAGGCGACAGGTGCCAGCTCACCCTCGGTAATTTCAAGTATTTCTCTTACCGTGTAATTTTCGGGTGCACGGCAAAGACGGTATCCGCCGCCCTTTCCGTGCGCTCCCTCAACAAGACCGGCCTTTGACAGACCGGTCATTATGCTTTCAAGATATTTTTGAGATATATTCTGCCTTTCGGCAACGGTCTTAAGCGGAATAAATTCGTTTCCGTGCTCGGCAAGCTCAATCATTACCCTTAAGGCATATCTTCCTCTTGTTGAAACAGTCATAAATTACTCCGCAAACAAAGGCGTTGAAAGGTATCTGTCGCCCGTATCGGGAAGCAGAACAACTATTGTTTTGCCCTCGTTTTCGGGACGCTTTGCAAGCTCAACAGCCGCCCGGACAGCCGCTCCCGACGAAATTCCGACAAGCACACCCTCGTTTTTGCCGATTTCCTTACCGAAAGCAAAAGCGTCGTCGTTTGTAACCGGAATTATCTCGTCATAAACCGCGGTATCAAGCACATCGGGGACAAAGCCTGCGCCTATTCCCTGTATTTTATGAGCGCCGGACGGATTGCCCGAAAGAACGGCAGAGCTGGCGGGTTCTACCGCAACAACCTTAACTTCCGGCTTTTTGGATTTAAGGTACTTGCCTACGCCGGTAACGGTTCCGCCGGTTCCGACGCCTGCTACAAATATGTCAACCTCACCGTCGGTATCATCGTATATTTCAGGTCCGGTGGTGTCAAAATGCGCTTTGGGGTTGGCAGGATTTACAAACTGACCGGGAATGAAGCTTCCGGGTATCTCTTTACTTAATTCTTCAGCCTTAGCAATAGCGCCTTTCATACCCTTTGCGCCTTCTGTAAGTACCAGTTCGGCACCGTAGGCTTTCATAAGCTGACGGCGTTCAACCGACATCGTTTCCGGCATTACAATAATAATTTTGTAGCCTCTTGCCGCCGCAACGGAAGCAAGACCTATGCCCGTGTTGCCCGAGGTCGGTTCGATAATTACGGAATCGGGTTTAAGCTTACCGCTTTTCTCGGCTTCGTCAATCATTGCCTTTGCAATACGGTCCTTAACCGAGCCTGCCGGATTAAAGTATTCAAGCTTTGCTAAAATTTTTGCCTTTAAGCCGTATTTCTTTTCGATATGTGTGAGCTCCAAGAGCGGGGTTTTTCCTATAAGCTGATCTGCTGATGTATATACTTTTGACATAATAATCTTCCTTTTTTAAAATTAATATTTTTCGTTTCGGGTTTAACTACATCGGCTTTTACAGCACATTCGTCCGTAGAGTAAATTTAAGGTTTTTTTCATATCTTTTTACCTACCAATCTGATATGTTGGTAGTATTATAGCACGCTCTTATTCATTTGTCAATAGCAAAAAGGAATTATTTTCAAAAAAACAGCCGCCGAACGGCGGCTGAAGCTTATAAATCGTGGAACGGAATAAACGGCGGCGGATTATCGGTATGCTCGCCTATCATTTTTTCCATCCATATCATATCGTACCACTTACCGAATTTATATCCGCATTCGGTGAATTTGCCGACCGTGCGGTAACCCAAATGCTCATGGGAATGAGGACTGTTAAGGCTTAAATATTCGTCCGGCTTTTCGGTATACGATATACAGGCGTTCATATTAAGAACATTTTGTTTTTTAGAAATTTTTTCAAGCTCGGCATACAGTGCTTTGCCGACGCCCCTGCCAGAAAGACCTTTTTTCACATATATACTTGTTTCTACCGAGTGAGAATATGCCGCTCTTTCCTTAAAAGCGCCGGTGTAAGCGTAGCCGACTGTCTCGCCGTTAATGCTTGCCGTTATATAAGGATATTTTTTAAGAGTGTTCAAAATACGGCTTTTAAATTCTTCGAGGGTAGGCACCTCGTACTCAAAGGTTATTGCCGTGTTTTCAACATAATAAGCGTATATCCCGAGAAGGCTTTGGGCATCATCAGGTGTTGCTGTTTTTATAATAATTTCATTTATCATATCAATCCAAAACCCGCCGCTTCGCTTACAGGAAGTGAAAAAACTATTGTTCCCGCCGCCGTATCGGGGCCTGCGCTTTCAAGTATTGAGCGCATTATTTCCGACTTTTCGGAGACAGACGAAACTATAAGTATTACTTCCTTTTCTTCCGCTATCGAAACATTGTAAAACTTTGCGGCATTTTCGCCGCCCGTTCCCTTGCCGTGAATTACCGTACCGCCTCTGGCTCCTGCCTTTCGCGCGGCATTCATAACCGTATCCGTTTTACCGGCGTTTGCTATCGCAATTATAAGCTCGTAATTAAATTTAAGCTCAGGAACATATTTAGCGTCTTTATTTTCTCCGTTAAGATAAGCCACTGTTTTTCCTCCTCCGATACTTTTTACGGGAAGCGCCACGGTTATACCGTGACCCGGAACGCCGATAAACATTCGCTGTTTTTGAAGCTCTATAAACTGTTTTGTCTTTTCTTCGTCCGCAAACGAGAAAACTATTCTTCTTTCCGTACTCTCAATACCCAAAATATCGAGCATACTCGGCACAGCGGTGCCCTTTCCGTGGAACGAGATATCAAACGGCAGATTTAATTCCCTGCATATTTCCGTAAGCTTGCCGTAAACCTTTGGGTCGCAAACCGATATTATATAATTCATTAATTTGCTCCCTCCCAAAGCTCAACTATATCATAATCACCGTATTCCTCAAAAGCAGGCTGTCTTTCACCGTCCTTAACGCGGTACGCAAATCCGACAAGCTGTATTGAAATAAGAGGCATCATCGCCACGACCGCAACCGCTCCGAATGCGTCACAAATCGGATTTCCGCCGACGGCAACGCTTGCGCCGATAAAAAACTGCAGCATAAAGGTTGCTGTCATAGGTCCCGAAGCAACTCCGCCCGAGTCAAATGCTATTGCGGTGTATATATCGGGTACAAAAAACGAGAGTATGATAGCTATAAGATAACCGGGAACCAAAAAGTACATAAGTGAAATTCCCGTAAGCACGCGAAGCATGGAAATGCCCATTGCCGCGGCTATCGCAAAGGAAAGACTGAGCTTTATCACCTTGCCTGAAATTGCGCCGGCGCTGACATCCTCAATTTGTTTTTCGAGCACCGAAACCGCCGGTTCCGCGGAAATAATAAACCATCCGAGAAGAACGGAAAGCGGTATCATAAGCCACCGAGAATTACCATCCGCCAGTATACCTCCGAGTGATTCGCCTAAGGCGGAAAAGCCGACATTTACGCCCGTCATAAAAAGCACAAGCCCTATATATGTATGAAGTATACCCACAAGGATTTTTACAAACCTTCGCCTTGTAAGCTTAAGCGAAAACACCTGAAACAGTAAGAATATAACAACTATCGGCAAAAGCGAAAGTGAAACCTCTTTCATATAAGCCGGCAACGCCTTGGCATACCCGAGTCCTATTTCGGTAGTGTACTTAACACCTGCGGATTTTACCGCGGATATTTCGCCGTTTCCCGAGTAAAAAAATCCGAGTATAAGCACCGCAAGTATAGGACCAGCCGAGCAAAGCGCCACAAGACCGAAGCTGTCCGACTCGGCTTTTTCGTCGCTTCGGATCTGCGAAACCCCCACGCCGAGCGCCAATATGAAAGGCACGGTCATAGGACCCGTGGTAACGCCGCCCGAATCAAAGGCAATGCTTAAAAAATCGGGATCCGCAAAGGCGGAAAGAATGAAAATTATTCCGTAAAAAAATATTAAAAGCCAGCGGAGCTTTATGCCAGTAAGTATTCTGAACATACAAACCGAAAGAAAAAAGCCTACACCCAGGCCTACCGCAATAAGCAAAACCGCGCTGTTGATATGCGGCGCCGTATTTGCAAGCACCTGAAGGTCGGGCTCCGCAACGGTAATTGCAAATCCAAGCAAAAAGCTGATTAGCAAGATGAGCGGCATTTTTTTGGTCTTTGTAACAGCCATACCTATTTTACCGCCTATCGGGGTCATAGAAACCTCCGCACCGAGGGTGAAAAATCCCATACCGATAACAACCATTACCGAGCCTATAAAAAAGCTTAACAGCAGATCGGGGCGCATAGGAACCGCTGCGAGGCACAGAACAGCGACTATAAGGAAAATCGGAAGTACCGAGCCTGCCGCTTCCTTTATTTTTTCAAAGATTGCCGTACGGTTTTTCCCAAGCAAATCAAAGTTCAAATCATTCCGCCCCCCTTTCGCAATCATATAGGCAAACGAGAATAATCCGAACCCGTTTTTGAGTGCGGATTATATTCGCTTGCCTAGAGAAATTATATATGAAAAACGCCTTATTTGCAACAAAAAATTGCGGCGCAAAATTTTCGCACCGCAATACATTATTCTGACCTGTCTAATCCAATATTTTTCCGTCGGTAGAAATCGTAACAACGTTCCAGGGTATAAATTTTCCGCTGTTTTTGAGGGCTGTAACCGCCGCATTTTCAAGTCCGCCGCAGCAGGGAACCTCCATTCTTACCACCGTAACGCTTTTAATATCGTTGTTCTTTATTATTTCGGTAAGCTTCTCCGAATAATCCACGCCGTCAAGCTTAGGACATCCGACAAGCGTTATATGCCCCTTTATAAATTCCTCGTGAAAGCCCGCGTATGCATATGCCGTACAATCCGCCGCAATAAGAAGCTTTGCGCCGTCAAAATACGGAGCGTTTACGGGAACAAGCTTTATCTGTACCGGCCACTGTGCAAGTCTGCTTTGCATACGGACGGCACCGCTGTTTTCCTCCAGCTTTTCTTCTCTTACTATGCGCTTTGAATTTGAACCGGGGCAACCGCACGGCAGTTTTTGCCCTTCTCTCTTTTTAGCTTTGTTTTCCGCAACTGCCGCTTCATTGTAAGCCTCCGCTTCACGCACCGTAAAGCTTATAGCCCCCGTCGGGCACGCAGGCAGGCAGTCTCCGAGACCGTCGCAATAATCGTCCCGCATTAATTTTGCCTTTCCGTTTACCATCCCGATGGCACCCTCATGGCATGCCGCCGCACAGGCACCGCAGCCGTTGCATTTTTCTTCATCTATCTGAATTATTTTTCTTATCATTTTTAATTCCTCCGTTATTTTATGTGACAATTATAATTTGTTTTTCAGTACAAGTATGTTGTATCTACAACATTTTAAATAAAAATTTCATCCCTTCCGTTTTTTACAAGCACCAACGCGGCAGAAAGGAGATAACGGAGGTATTTATTCGGATCATCTAGATCTATTTTGTAGGTTTCGGTTATTTTATTTATGCGGTAAAGTACGGTATTACGATGCGTATAAAGCTTTTCGCAAGTAGTTTTAAGTGAGTGATGGCATGAAAGATATGTGTACAGCGTTTCCGTCAATTCCGAAGAATTTTCGCTGTCATACCTTGCAAGCTCCGAAACGGTGCTGTCAATCATACCGTCCTTATCGGCAAGCTTTTTAAGCGATAAAAGCAGCGCGTATTTTTCGCCCTGCTCGCAAAATCCGCCTTTTTTATTAGTCAAGAGATAGCAAAGCGCTTCGTTTGCGGATTCATACGCCGCCTTTGCCGAAAAAATATCTTGAAGCTCGCCCGATACCGTTATACCGAGCCTCTCGCTTTTTGCAATTTCCGAAAGTCTGTTTATATCGTGGTCCTTATGTATAAACATCACTATTCTGTTTTTATATAAAAACGGATGCGAGGCGTGGAAATCGCTTTCAAGTATTCTGCGCAGAAAACCGTCTGCCTCGGCACCGCCCGCGTAACCGTCCAAATCGATTACCGCAAGTCTGTTCGGCTTAAAATTAGAAAGATATGTTGAAAAAGCTCTTAACTCAAAATGTTCTCTGTCCGAAAATTCTCCGTCAAGCAGTTCTGTTAAAATTTCCTCTGCAGTACTCTTTACTATTTGTCTGCGTTCAAGATAAAGTTGCTTTGCCGTAAGCCGTGCCGCAAATTCAAAATCAGAGTCCGGTGAATTCAAGCTCGCTCCATCCTCAAACACGCAAATCATATATCCGAGTGCGGTATCACCCACAGTGAGATTATAAACGCGGTAACAGCTTGAGCCTTTTTTGGTTATGAAAAAATCCGAAGTTGCCTTTTCGGCGTCTTCGCTTATTGCGGCGGACGCCTCAAACGACAGCTCTCCGTGTGAAACTGCGGTTTTATAGTCTGCCGACGCATAATCGGCAGATGCAAAGCTTGAAACTATATGGAAAGCACAATCTACAACCAAAATCGGGCAATTAAATATTTTGCTTATATTCTCCACAAGCCCATTTATTTCACTGCTTTCTAAAAAGGCATTTAGAATTTTGTCGTCAGCCATATTTCCACTCCTTTGTGCCGAAAGCACAGTTTACTTTATGTTTATTATACTGTAAGACTGTTGAAATTTCAAGTATGCCGGATATAATAGTAGATGTAAAAAGAAAAAAGAAGATGATACCGATGTGCAGACAAACGGTAATAAAACAACAAATTGAATGATATGATATTTTGGAGGCTTTTATATGTTTGAAATGAGACCTTATGCTAAGAAAAACAATTCCTTTTATAATCCGTTCCGTGATATGGATGAATTCGAAAAGAAGTTCTTTGCTTCTCCGTTCGGCTTTTTTGAGAACGGCGCGCTTGATGAGTTCAAGACTGATGTCAAGGACGAGGGCGACCGCTATGAATTGGAAGCTGACCTGCCGGGTTTTGAAAAGAAGGACATCCATCTTGACATAAACGGTGACATACTCACCGTAAGCGCCGAAAGACATTCGGAGCACGAGGAAAAGGATAAGAAAGGAAAGTATGTCCGTTGCGAGCGTTCTTACGGTACTTACAGCCGCGACTTTGATGTATCAGGCGTTGACACCGAAGGCATTAAAGCCAAATATGAAAACGGCGTGCTTAAGCTTACAATGCCTAAGAAAGCGGACGCTCTGCCCGAAGCAAAGCATCTTGAAATCGAATAACAATAAAGGGAACGGCTCTGAGGATTTTTCCTCAGAGCCGTTTTTTATTCCTGTGTTTCGGTTAAATGCACATCAAGCTGATTGAACGGTATGGTCATTCCGTTTTCCTCAAGCGCTTTTCTTATCTGCTCAAGCAAATCATATTTAAGCGAAAGATAATCCTCTGTTTTGCACCACATCTGCATAGTTATATCAACCGAGCTTGCCGAATACGCCGTAACACGGGCAAACGGCGGCTCCGGAGCGTCTCTTATAACCTTTGGATTATTAAGCGCGGTATCGATTATAACGGTTTTGGCTTTTTCCGCGTCATCGGTATAGCTGATCGAAAAAACAAGGTCCAGTCTCCTCGTGGCTTCGCTTGTATAATCCACTATCTGACTGTTTGCGGCAATGCTGTTCGGAATCATTACCCGTCTGTTATCAATCGTTTTAAGCACCGTGTGCATCATATCTATCTGCACAACAGTACCCTTTTCACCGCCGATTTCTATAAAATCGCCTGTTTTAAAGCGTTTAGTGATAAGAAGGATTATTCCCCCCGCAATACTGCTTAATGAATCCTTAAGCGCAAGGGCTACCGCAACCGCCGCCGCAGAGAGTGCCGCCAGCAATCCCGCTATCGAAATACCGAGCGCAGTAACCGCCGAAAGTATTACTATTATGTGCAAAACTATATTAACCGTTTTGCTTAAGAATTTTTGGAGGGAAATGTCCATATCGAGCTTTAAAAACGCCTTTTCCATTATTCTTATAACAAGCCGTGTTATGTAATGTCCGCAGATAAAAATCAAAAGCGACTTTAAGAGAGCAAGCCCGATTATCGGGAGCTTATCGACTAACTCGTAGTACATTTCATACACTCCTTATATCCTTCTTTATCTGATCCGCAAGCTCCTCCGCGGAAGAAAACTTGATTTCGCCCCTTATAAATCCGAGCAGGCTTACCGTCATTTTCCGTCCGTATATATCCGCGGAAAAATCTTTAATAAAGGTCTCGCTTATTATATAGTCGGTTTTAAATGTCGGCCTTACCCCTATATCGGTTATCGCGGAATAAGCCTTGCCGTTTATAAATGCGGAAGATTTATAAACGCCGAACCTGACCGGTATCAGCACTTCGGGGTATTTCTGATTAGCCGTAGGAAAACCTAAGGTTCTGCCCCTTTCGTCCCCCCTTATAACGGGCGCCGTATACGAAAACGGTTCTGTCATAAGGCGGTTTGCCTTTTCGGGCTCGCCGTTTTTAAGAAACGCACGGATTTCGGTTGACGAGACAGTTTCGCCGTCGGCGGTTACAGGCTCGCATACCTTAAGCGTTATACCGTTTTCTTTACAGAACTCCGAAAGCAAAGCGGTATCGCCCGATGCGTTTTTACCGAAACGGTAATTAAAGCCGCACGAAATATAGTCAGGTGAAAATGTATCCCTTAAAAATTCCAAAAAATTATACGGCGGCATATTCCTCACCTTGCCGAAGTCGAGCTTAAAAACCTCGTCCGTACCAATGCTTTTAAGAACCCTGCATTTATCTTCGGGGGTCATAAGAGCAATAGGTTTGCCCGATAAAGCCGCCTTAGGCGGCAAAGGAAACACCACCGCAATTTTTTTATATTCGGGCGGAAGCTCAAGCACCGCCCTGTGACCTTTATGCACCCCGTCGAAGGTGCCGAGAGCCAACGCTGTTTTCATTATATTCCGTCTCCCGGATAATTAATTACACATTTTACCGCAAGCTGATTTTTAGGTATATCCGCTTTGCCGACACCTAAAAAAAGTCCGTCGTATTTTACACGGAACAGTTCTCCGTCCTTAATGTCCGCAATTTTAAGTCTGTCAAAATCAAGCTGACCGCCGTTTGTAAATCGGAAAGCCTGCTTTTCGGTAACTGCGGCTTCTCTTAAATAGGATACCGCCCGTTCCTCGCTTAACAAATGACGGCTTATGCTTTCCTCTGTCAATTCTTCAAGCGGTACGCACTCGGAAAGCGAAAAACCGCCCGTAAAGGTTCTGCAAAGCGCCGAAAGGCACGCTCCGCACCCCAAATACTCGCCTATATCTCTTGCAAGAGATCTTATATATGTTCCTTTAGAAACATGAAAATTTACGGTAAATTCATTGTTTTCTAGAGGTTTTATAATTTCAGCGGAAAAAACCTCGACAGAACGCTTTGGAATATCGGTAAGCTCGCCCTTTCTTGCAAGGCTGTAAAGCCTTACTCCGTCTTTTTTAAGTGCGCTGTAAAAAGGGGGTCTTTGCATAATTTCCCCCGTAAAATGCTTTACCGCATCGGACAGCTCGTCCGCCGTTACACAAACGGGCTTTTCTTCAAGCACAGTACCGGTTATATCGTCTGTATCAGTGGTTACTCCGAGCCGTACCGCCGCCGTATACGATTTGTCCGCATCAAGCAAAAGCGAAGACAAAGCGGTAGCTCTCCCCAAAAGCACAGGCAACACGCCCGTAGCCATAGGGTCGAGTGTTCCCGTATGCCCCACTCGTTTTTCCTTTGCGGCTCTTTTTATGCGCGCTACTGCCCCGAACGAGGTTATTCCGTCAGGCTTATTTACGAGTACAAGCCCCTGCATAAGCTTCCTCCATAACCTCTTCTACGGCAGCTAAAACCTTCTCCTTAACTTCGGTCAAGGTTCCGGTAAGCGACGCTCCCGCTGCTCCCTTATGACCGCCGCCGCCTATCTTTTTGCATATCAAGGAGGCGTCAAGCGGCGGATAGGTACGCAAAGAGACCTTAAACTCATAGTCATCCGTCTGCTTTACCGTTACGCCGGCGACAACGCCTTCTACGCTTCTTGAAATAACCGCGATTCCCTCAAGCTCTGTGCCGCTGCAACCCGTTTTTTCCTGCATTTCGGCAGTAACGGGCAAAAGTATGCACCTGCCGTCGAAATGAAATTCGGAGGCGTCAAGCACCATTCTTTCAAGCTCCAAAAGCTTACGGGACTTCGTATCGAACATAAGCCTGTTGATTTCGGGTGCGTCTATGTTGTATTCATATAACTGAGCGGTTATAATGTGTGTTTTTGCCGTAACATTTGAATACTTAAAACAGCCCGTGTCCGTGGCTATACCGGTATAAAGCGCCTTTGCCGTAACATCGTTTATATTTACTTTCATAATGGAAAGCAGTTCATACATACTTTCCGCCGTAGCCGCGGCGTCTGCGTCAAGATACAGGTTTTTCGCAAAACGGACATTTGATATATGGTGGTCGATATTAAGGTCGACTATATCGCCGAAATCGTCCTGAAGACTGCCGAGCAGTTTTTTATCCGCGACATCTACCGCTATTACCGTAGCGTCGTTCCTTTGCACATGGTCGGTCGGTCTTGCAAAATAATTATACTTTTCGGGTATTACATCGGGACAGATAACGCAAGCCACCTTCCCTATTTCCTTAAGTCCGTAATACAGCGCAAAAGCCGAACCCAAGGTGTCGCCGTCAGGCGACGCGTGGGTAAGAATAATATAATTATCGTGCTTTTTTAAAAATCTTGCGGTCTGCCGCAGTGTCAGATCACGGCAGCCGTCATTATTTTTATTTCTCATTTTTTCCTTCCTCGCCGAATGATTCGATTATTCTCGAAATATTGGCGCTTTGTTCAATGGAATCGTCCGCCACAAAGCGCAGCTCAGGCACCTTTCTTAAGGTGAGCCTTGCCCCAAGCTCCCTGCGTAAAAAGCCCGAAGCGCCCTTTAACGCCTTTACCGAACTTACGGTTTGCTCATACCCCTCTATTGCGCTGACATAAACGGTAGCGTAAGAAAGGTCGCCCGAAACACTTACCTTGACTATGCTTAAAAGCCGGCTTACGCGCGGGTCTTTTATTTCTCTTAAAAGCTCCGACAGCGCAATTTTGATATCTGACTCAATACGGTTGATTCTGTATCCTGCCATTAATCTCTGTACTCCTCCATAATAAAGGCTTCAAACTGGTCGCCCTCTTTAATATCGGCGAATTTTTCAAGTCCGATACCGCATTCGTAGCCCTGTGCCACTTCCTTGACATCGTCCTTAAAGCGGCGCAGAGAATCTATCTTATCTTCGCATATAACTATGCCGTCGCGCACAACACGGATCTGACAGGAGCGTGTAACCTTGCCGTTTGTAATATAACATCCCGCAACCGTACCGACATTGGAGATTTTGTAAACGGTGCGGACCTCCGCCGTACCGAGCTGATTTTCACGGTATTTCGGTGCCAGCATACCCTTCATTGCCGATTTGACCTCTTCAATGCAGTCGTAAATGATACGGTACATACGCATATCAACGCCGTCACGCTCCGCCGCGGCCTTTGCAACGCCGTCCGGACGGACATTAAAGCCTACTATAATAGCGCCGGAGGTCTGAGCCAGCATTACATCCGATTCGTTTATAGCGCCCACACCACCGTGGATAACATTTACTCTTACCTCGTCATTTGAGAGCTTTACAAGGCTTTCTCTTACCGCCTCAACACTGCCCTGAACATCGGCTTTAACAATGATGTTAAGCTCTTTAAGGTCGCCCTCGCTTAACTGTTCAAAGAGATTGTCAAGCGTAACCTTTTGTTTTGCGTTAAATGCCTCTTCCTTGGCCTTTTGTTTTCTCTGCTCAACAAGCTCTCTTGCAAGCCTTTCATCGGAAACCGCGTCGAACACATCACCTGCGTTCGGAGTTTCGGCAAGACCTGTTATCTCAACAGGAACCGACGGACCTGCGTCCTTAAGCTCTCTGCCGTTTTCGTTTGTCATAACGCGCACACGACCGACAGATGTGCCCGCAACGATTATATCGCCCGTATGGAGCGTTCCGTTCTGCACAAGAAGCGAAGCTACGGGACCTCTGCCCTTATCAAGACGGGCCTCGATAACAATACCCTTTGCCCTTCTGTCGGGGTTTGCCTTAAGCTCCATCATTTCAGCCACAAGAAGTATATTTTCAAGCAGTTTATCTATGCCCATATGGGTCTTTGCGGAAACGGGAACACAAATAACATCGCCGCCCCATTCCTCGGGTACGATACCCTGCTCGGTGAGCTGTTGGAGAACTCTGTCGGGATTAGCCTCCGGCTTATCCATTTTATTGATTGCGACTATCATCTGAACATTTGCCGCTTTTGCGTGGTTTATCGCCTCAATAGTCTGCGGCATTATACCGTCGTCCGCGGCGACAACAAGCACGGCTATATCGGTAGCCATTGCGCCTCTCTTACGCATTGAGGTGAATGCGGCGTGACCGGGTGTGTCAAGGAAGGTTATATCTTCTCCCTTGCAGTTTACCCTGTAAGCGCCGATATGCTGTGTAATTCCGCCTGCCTCGGTATCCGTAACCGCCGTATTTCTTATAGCGTCAAGCAACGAGGTCTTACCGTGGTCAACATGCCCCATAACAACCACAACAGGACTTCTGGGTTTAAGGTTCTCCGCATTATCCTCGGTATCATCCATTATCTGTTCTTCAATGGTAACGACCACCTGCTTTTCAATCTTAGCGCCCATCTCGGTTACAACTATTTCGGCGGTATCGTAATCTATCACCTGATTAACGGTTGCCATCATTCCGAGCTTAAGAAGCACCTTAATAACCTCTGCGGCGGTTTTCTTGAGTGCGGCGGCAAGCTCGCCTACTGTTATTTCATCGCCCACCGTAACGGTTATCGGAGTCTTCTTTATGCGTTCAAGCTGAAGTCTGCGCATTTTGTCCGCCTCGGTCTCACGCTTTACGCCCTGCGGACGACGGTAATCCTGCGATTTTTGTTTTATCTTCTGTTTGCGTGAGAAATTGTCGCGCATTGTGTTTGCGGGAGCTATTCTTTCGTACTTTTCATTGTATTTGTCAATGTTGACATTTGAAGTACGGGTATCAATATGGCGTATTTCGGCAGGTCCTCTTTTGGGAGCCTCACCGGGCTTTTTATCCTTTTTCTGCGAAACAAAGGGCTTGGGATCCGAAACGCCGTGTTTCTTTTCTTCGGGCTTCTTCTCTTCTGTTTTCTTTGCCTCGGGCTTTTTGGCAGCCGGCTTTTCGGCTCTCTTTTCAGGCTTCTTTTCGGCAGGCTTTTCTTCCGATTTCTCGACAGTCTGAGGTTCCTCTTTTTTCTCCTTTACCGGCTTTTTAACCTCCGGTTCCTCTTTTTTCTCTTTTACCGGTTTTTTAACCTCCGGTTCCTCTTTAACAGGAGCCTTTTCGCCGTTCTGAGCCGCGGCAGCCGCTTTAAGCTGTTCAAGAATAGCCATTTGCTCGGCAAGCTTTTTATTTTTTTCTTCTTCTCTTGCCTTTTTTGCCGCCGCGCGGGATTCCGCGCCGGTTGCAAAGTATTCGTCAAGGCTCTTAACCTCGTTTTTATTAAGCAAAGCGCTGAAAACCACGCTTATTTCCGTTTCGTTAAGCACCGCTCCGCTTTTTTTGGCGACACCCGTCTTTTCCGCCACAATATCCGTTATATCCTTTGAACTGACATTAAAATCCTTTGCAAGATCACTGATCTTATATTTATTTGTCATTAGCATTTCCTCCTTCAACTACGCCTTTAAAACGGCGTCGGCAAAACCGCTGTCATTAACCGACAGTATTCCGCATCTGCGGCCGACTGCGGCAGACACCGCAGCTATATCCAACTCTTCAAGAACAAGCGTCCTTACATTTTCCTTGCCTGCAAAAAATTCCGCTTCCTTACGGCTTTTATCCGAAACATCACTGCCGATTACTATAAGCCGAGCCTTTTTTTCCCTTACGGACTTTAAAGCGGCGTCCGCTCCGTAGCTGAGCCTTCCCGCCTTGGAAGCAAAACCTAACAGCGCAGTGATTTTTTTACTGTCCACCGTTAAGCTCACCTTCTATTTCGGAAAATACGCCGTCGGGCACCTCACAGCCGAACGCTCTTGACAGAGCGCCCGATTTCTGTGCCTTTTTAAGACATTCCGGCGATTTGCATATATATGCTCCTCTGCCGTTAAGCCTGCCTGTCATGTCAAGCTTAATCTCACCCTCCGGTGTTTTTACAACTCGTATAAGCTCGCTTTTTTGCTTCATTTCACGGCAGCCCGTACACATACGCATAGGTATCTTTTTTGCTGACATAATCCCGCTCCTTAAAGATTACTCGCCGAAAAATCCACTTTCGGGGTGAATGTCTATCTTCCAACCCGTAAGCTTTGCCGCAAGTCTTACATTCTGTCCCTTATTGCCTATCGCAAGCGACAGCTGCGCTTCAGGTACGCTTGCCTTGCAGACTTTCGGCTCCTCGCTCTCTATTTCTACAGACACTACCTTTGCCGGAGAAAGCGCTTCGGATACGAACTCCTTGGGGTCGTCGCTGTATCTTACTATATCTATCTTTTCGCCCGCAAGCTCCTCGACTATCTTATTTACGCGAGCGCCTCTCGGTCCTATACAAGCGCCTACGGCGTCAATTTCGGGATTTGCGGACCATACGGCTATCTTTGTGCGTGAGCCTGCCTGACGGGAAACCGCCTTTATCTCAATAGTACCGTCGAATATTTCGGGAACCTCTGTTTCAAACAGGCGCTTAACAAGACCCGGATGTGTGCGTGAAAGCATTATTCTGGCTCCGCGCTCGGTTTCCTTTACATCGACAACATATACCTTAATATGCTCGCCCTCTGTAAGGACCTCATCAGGCACCTGCTCAAGCTTCGGGAGAGTTGCCTCATTATGTCCGATTGTAAGTATTGCGTTGCCTGTCTTGGGGTCGATACGCTGAACGACCGCGGTTACAAGCTCACGGTTATGGCTTTGGAACTCTGCCAATACCTGACCTCTCTCTGCTTCCCTTACGCCCTGGCGGAAGTTGTTTTTGGAATTCTGAGCTACCACACGGCCGAACTTCTTGGGGTCAAGCTTTATATCCACAAATCCGTTTTCCACTGCACTCGAATCAATTTTAGCCGCATCTTCCTTTGAAATCTCGGTATACGGGTCCGTCACCTCGTCAACAACGGTTTTACGGGCGGTAACGCTGAAAATTTCCTTTTCCGTATCGATAACGCACGAGACAATATCGTTTCCGCCGTAATCCTTACGGGCAGCCACAACAATGGCATCCGCAATTTTTTCCGCTATAAATTCCTTCGGGATACCTCTTTCCTCTTCCATAAGCTTAAGGGCGTCGAAAAACTCCCTTGTACTGTCTGTTTTTGCTTTTGACGATTTTCTAACTGCCATTTTTCTTAATTCCTCCGAACATTACTGTATATTTGCTTTAGATATTTCTTTAAAATCAAACGCATATTCCGTGCCGTCGGCATCTATTACAATGCCGCCGTCCGCCGAAATTAACCTGCCCGTAAACTCACGCACCCCGTCTTTCGGCTTATAAAGCTTCAAATGCACGGTGCTGCCCACCGATTTTTCAAAATGCGACGGACGGGTAAGCTCCCTTTCTATTCCGGGAGAGCATACCTCAAGATAATACGAAACATCAATCGGGTCTGCCGCGTCTATAATAGGGTCTATCGCGTGCGACACATTGGTGCAGTCGTCGATACTTATACCCTCCGGCTTATCTATAAATACACGCAGATACCATGACGCTCCTTCCTTTAAAAAGCGGACATCCCAAAGACTTACGCCTTGTTCCTCTACCGCGTCCTTTATAAGACCGTAGACCTTTTCGGCTGAATTTGCCACTTAACCATCTCCAATACAGATGCGCAAAACAAAAGTGAGCGGGTCGCCCCACTCACCTTTCTGCTTACTTAATGCAAACATTATAACACAAGCGTTATAAAAAATCAAGTACCTATTTTAAAATCAACCCACAGACGAGCCGGAGGAAGCCGAGGAGTCAGAACCTCCGTATGAATTAATGTATATCTTCACAGGTGCCTCCGCACTTATTTGCGTTCCGTATTTAGGCTCCTGCTCAATAACCGTTCCGGGATCCTTGTCCTCGTCATACTTTTCGAGTACCTCTATATTGTCATACAAAAAGCCCTGCTTTAACAGTTCTATCTTAGCGCTGTTTTCATCAAGACCCTTAACATTCGCAATCTTGATTTCCTTAGGCCCGAGGCTTATTGTAATCTCTATTTTAGTATCTCTTACAACATTGGTGCCCTCTGCTAAGGATTGAGCGCATATCTGTCCTCTGGCAAACTTATCGCTGTATTCCTTGCCCTTGATTACGAACTGGAATTTTTCATATTCGGTATTTTCGGTATTGTCAACAAGCTCGGCATAGTATTTACCCGTAAGCTGAGGAACAGGGAAAAGCACATCCGAAACCTCCGCTCCGCTGTCGATAGCGCCGATGGAATCTACCGACGGCGCTTCCTCCGAAGCGCTTACGCTCTGCTCCGAAGAATTTTTCTTTCCGAATATATCCTTTTTAAACACCGTTAATATAAGCGCTGCCGCAACAAGAAATACCGCCGCGGTACACGCCGATGAAATCACAACATACTTAGCGGTGCCGCCTTTCTTTTTGGGTCTTACGGCGTTTTGCTTGCTTCCGTTTTCCTTAACGCGTTTTTCGGGTCTTTTATCAGCCGCCGTTTCGGCGTACACAAGCTCGTTCTTAAATTCCTCGATATTTCGCGTGCGGTTTTCGGGCATCACCTGCAAACCGTTGGCAAGTGCAGACAGCACATGACGGGGAAGCTCCTCGGCAAATTTTGCCGGAATGGACATCGAATCGTTTTTAAGCCTGAGCGTTGCTTCGGGCGGAACAGTGCCTATAAGCACATTAAAAAGAACGGCGCAAAGCCCGTAAACATCGGTATAAGAATCAATATGAAGTTTTGATGAATCATATTGTTCTATTGCGGCAAAGCCTGAAAAGACCTCCGATTCAAGCTCGCTGTCGGCACAGCGGAATTTTCTTATTCCGTATCCCGAAATGCGCAGTTTACCGTCACGCCCTACAAGCACGGTTTCGTTTGAAATTCCGCCGTGAACAATGCCGGCGTCATTCATACCTTTTACCGTATCTATAAGAGGAAGAAAAAGCGGTCTTGCCTGTTCCCATTTAAGAGCGCCGCCGTTTTTGTTTAAAAATTCTCGCACCGTAATATACGATATGTTCTGCATAACGGCGTAGACCGTTCCGTTTTCCTCAAACGCGTCGGTCACAGGCATAAGGGAGGGAAGCTCGGAATTGACGATAAAACGGTTAATATCGATAAATTCCATAAGTCCCTCGTTAAAAGTGTACTCGCCGCCCTTAAGCATTGAAACGGCGCCGCCGCTCTTGCGCTCGCAAAAGCCCACGGGAAGGTACTCCTTAATTTTTACCGAGGTATTTTTTGAATTGTCCCAACCGATATATACGGTTTCCGTGCCGTTGTGCGACTTTATAAGTCCCACGGAATAGCGGTTGTTAAGCAAAAAGCCTACCGGAAGATAATCCTGCGGATTTTGCGAAGCCGATTCACAGCCGCAAACGGGGCAAATTTTCTCGCCGCCGTTGTCGCTCATACAGCCGGGGCATAATCTGTCGGTATTGAACATAAACTTCCTCCGAAGAAAAATTTGGAACCGAGACGGCATTGATTAAAATATACCGCCGCCAGTATAGAATAATTATACCATATATGTCAAGCGTCGGTGCCGACAAGCTCGAATCTGTTATTATTTTCACTGCCGGACTGCTTTTTGCCGGAATCCTTTATAGGTATCATATTCTTGAAAACGCAGGTGTGGCGTTCGGTTATTACCCTATCCTCATGCAGGGAGCCGAAGTACCAATGCTTAAAATCGCACGAACGCCCGATCTCCTCAAGATAACCGTTAAGCTTATTTACACGGTCGGTGTCCCCTCTGCGCATAAGTATCGCGCTTTTAACGAGAGACGGCGGTTCGTGGGTTATTATATAATCGACCTTAAGACCCGCTTCGTCAAGCCGTTTTGCTCCCTCTGCCATTTCGGCAGGTGTCGGTTCCTCCTCTCGCCACCAGTTCCCCTGCTCAAGGCGCATATCCTTATCCGTGCTTTCTCCTCCGCCGAAGGTGAAAAAGCTGTTCCCGTCTATTTCAAATATCTGACCGCGCATAAGATGAATAAGATTACCCTTTATTCTGTGAACCATTCCACCGTGCCAATATGTAACCCTCGCTTTACAGATGGTATCGAGATTATCGTGCGTTCCGTCCACAAAAGCGGTAACAAACCGCCTCGTTGCAAGAAAATCTATAACCTGACGCTCGGTTTTTCCGCCCGAAAAAATATAACCGAAATCGCCGCATACAATAAGTATGTCGCCGCTTTTCAGTTTTCTGAAATTTTTATCGTAAAGTCGTTCGAGACAGCCGTGCATATCTCCTGTTATGTATACCGTAAAATTCACCTGCCGAAATTCAATTTAAGTCTTTAAATAAAAATAGAGTTGTGATATAATACGATTATACAATATATTCAGGGAGATTTCCATGCTAAAAAAGATTTTTTCCGTAATTTTCATAATTTTTTTGACAGTTTCAGTAATTATCGTTCCTCTTAACGCCTCGGCGTACGAGGTTTCGGGTTTCGATATAACCGCTAAGGCAGGTATGCTTGTATCGCTTGATACGGGTGAGGTGCTGTACAGCAACAACATAGATAAAAAGATGTATCCCGCGTCACTCACCAAAATAATGACGGTAACGCTGATGCTTGAAAGCGAAAATTATAATCCCGACGGTAAGGTTGCCATGACAAAAGAGGTTCAAAAGCTCGTTTCGGGAACCGGAAGCTCGGTTTCAACTCTTAAGGTCGATGAAGAGATAACCCAGCTTGATTTGGTCTACACCGTGCTTATGTCCTCGTTCGGTGACTGTGCCTACCTTGCCGCAATTTATTACGGCGGTTCAGTAGAAGCGTTTGTCGATATGATGAACAATAAAGCCGCCGAACTCGGACTTTCCGGCACACATTACGCAAACCCCGTAGGCTTACACGACGAGAACAACTACACAACCGTCCGAGATGTATACACCCTTACAAAATACGCGCTTAAAAACGAAACCTTTAAAAAGGTATGCGAATCGCCGAGATATACGATAGAGGCAACCAATATGTCGCCTGCGCGCACAATATCAACCACCAATCTTATGCAGGACACAACGACAAATTATTATTATCAGTACGCGCACGGCGTTAAAACCGGTTTTACGGATGAAGCGGGGCGCTGCCTTGTAAGCACCGCCTCATACGGCAATTATAACTATATGTGCATACTTATGAATTGCCCCAATAATCTCGGCCGCCGCGTCGAATTTATAGAAAGCGCAAACCTGTACCGCTGGGCATTTAACAATTTCTCATTCAAAGAGGTTGCCGGTTCTACCGACCCGGTATGTGAAATGCCGGTGGAACTTTCGTTTGATACTGATTTTGTGGCGCTCTACTTTGAAAAATCCTTTAAAACCGTTTTACCAAACGGAGCGGACGATTCAACAATAGTTGTAAAGCCCAAGCTTTCAAAGGAAAAAACCGAGGCGCCCGTTAAAAAGGGTGAAATTCTCGGTACAGCGGACATAATATATGCGGAGCAGGTCATCGGAACGGTTAATCTTGTGGCGGGGAATTCGGTAAAAGCAAGCCGACTGCTTATAGCTCTTAAATATGTCAAGCGGTTCTTCTCTTCGGCGTATATGAAGATAGTTTATATTGTAATAGCTGCGGCTGTTCTGATATTTATAATTATGGTTGTGAGACTTAATATTTCACGGCTTAAGAAAAGGCGTGTTAAATATATACCGTACGGTAAAAAGAAAGGTGACAGAAATGAGCATTAAAAGAACGGCGGCGATACTTTTGTCGGCAGTGCTTTGTCTTTCATTTGCCTCCTGCGGCAAAAAGGAAGCCGAAACCACGGATGATACCTCCTCGGGTTACGGAATTCATCACGCGGTAATAACGGTTGAAAATTACGGCGAGATAAAGCTTGAGCTTGACGGGGACACCGCTCCCATAACCACCGAGAATTTTATAAACCTTGCCAAAAGCGGCTTTTATGACGGACTTACATTCCACCGTATAATATCCGGCTTTATGATTCAGGGCGGCGACCCGAAGGGCAACGGAACCGGCGGAAGCGACAAAACCATTAAGGGAGAATTTTCAAATAACGGCGTTAAGAATAATATATCCCATAAAAGAGGGGTTATTTCAATGGCACGCTCGCAGGATATGAACAGTGCGTCTTCGCAGTTCTTTATAATGCATAAGGACGCCGATTATTTAGACGGTTCGTATGCGGCGTTCGGTCATGTTACCGAAGGAATGGATGTTGTGGATAAGCTTGCCGAAAACACCCCTGTCGCGGACTCGAACGGAACCGTACTTCCCGATAATCAGCCGGTGATAAAATCCATTACAGTAACAGATTAATTATAAGCATTAAAAAAGCTCCGAATTTCGGAGCTTTTTGTTTTATACAGTTGTTTTTTGCTTTTCCTTAATATCAGATTCGTGCAAATCATCTATTGTAACGCAGCTCTCGTGCGGAATTGGTTTCCATGTAACCTTTTTAAACAAAGCTACATATTGCGTATATCTTCCGATTATATCAAAGGTAGGCCAAGTAAAAGAATAAAGTAAAATTTTCGAAAGCGGCAGCTTTTTGATCCTTTTATGTTCAATTACAAACAAATATAAAGCCGTAACCGTATTTTCAAGGTATTTGCCAAGCCTATAAAGAATACGCCACCAAACCGCCACAAGTATACCGAGGAACAGCGCCTGAACGCCAGGTCCTGAGCTTATTTTAACCGGAAAAATAAATTTCAGTAAAGAGCCTAAAAGCGTGCTTTTGGTGAAAACCGCCGTGTCATTTATTCCCACAGCATAGCAGTAAAAGCCGTAAGCTGCCACAGGGACAATAAGCCATTTTACTATATTTATAACGGAAAACGGAGTTAATTGCATAAGCGTATCGTAAGAAGCGGCACGGTGCCTTACCGACTCCGCAATGTCAAGGCAGAATTGCCTAAATCCCTTTTTTCTCTTTTCTTTAGCCTTGTTCCAACGCGTTTTTAAAAAATGTTTACCGCAAAAAATATTTATAAAAAGGTACGGACCCGTTTCGGCAAAGGCAAGCAAGTGACCTTTAGACCAGCGAAGCCGCTGTCTTAAAGCAATTTTAAGGCTTGTAGGCTGTTCGTCGTAGAACTCCGCCGCATCGTTGTATGTTATTGCGTAACCCTGTGCGACGGCATCCGCCGTAAGCGCTCTGTCCTCTGTAAGGGAGGTGTATTTCCAACCATCTATTACAACCTCGCTCGCAAACAAAAAGCCTGTTCCCTGTATATTCGTCGCAAGCCTCAGTACCGAACGGGCACGGTGGTTAAATCTTATCGACCTGAGCCAGTGCAGCGCATATGTAGAGGCAATCCAGTTTTCGTCGAAATTCTTTGTGTTGCGGTACGAGGTTATTATCTTCTCTCCCGCATCAAACGAATCGTTCATTCTTGAAATGTAATCGGATTTAAGCAGGTTATCCGCATCAAAAACAAAATATCCCTCAAACGATTCACGGCCGTAGTCCTCGCCTATTTTGTCAAACAGGAACTGTAAGGCGTAACCTTTTGTTTTATGCTCGCTGTCAAACCGTTCGTAGCAAACAGCGCCCTTCCCCCGTACAATATCGGCGGTTTTATCCGTGCAGTTATCCGCCACCACAAACACTGTCACAAGCTCCGACGGGTAATCCTGCTTTTTTATACTGTCAAGCAGGTTGCCGATAACCTTTTCCTCATTTCGTGCGGCAATTACAACAGCATACTTGTGTTGCTTTTTTGCGGGCGGAAATTTTCTTGTAAAGAAAAGACCTATTATTTTATAGGCTGTTTTGTAAATAAGCATTGCCGAAATCACCGAGCCTATGACTGCGTAAACAGCCTTAAGCTCAGGATACCAGCCGCCTATTTTATCCGCGGCATTTGCCGTATACAAAACAGCCGACATTATGTTGAAACTCATTTTTTATCACTGTATTTGCCGTTGTAGCTTTCAATACAACGGGTTATGATTTTTACGGCTTCTTCCCTGCCGCCTATTTTATCAACAGCCGTTTCCTTGCCCTCAAGCTGTTTGTATACCGAGAAAAAGTGTCTCATTTCGTCAAACAAATGCTTGGGAAGCTCATCCACGCTGTCAAAGCAATTATATGTGGGATCCTTAAACGGAATGGCAATTATTTTTTCGTCATTTTTTCCGCCGTCAAGCATTGTAAGCACGCCGATAGGATAACATTCCACCAATACAAGCGGATCCAAAGGCTCGTTGCACAGCACCAAAACATCAAGCGGATCTCCGTCGTCCGCAAGAGTGCGCGGAATAAATCCGTAATTTGCCGGATATTGCATAGAGGTATACAGAATACGGTCCAGTATTATACATCCTGTTTCTTTGTCAAGCTCATATTTTTTCTTGTCTCCCCTTGTTATCTCGATAACAGAGAGGAAGCTTTCGGGCTTTATGCGCTCAGGTGAAACATCGTGCCAAATATTCATATTTTTGCCTCCGTTAGATATTAGTGTTTTTAGTTAACCATTTAATTGTACCATAAACCTGTTGTTTGTCAATAGCCGGCAGAAATTACCTCATACTCGGCGCTGAGCCTTTCCCACTCGGTCATAACGGCGTCAAGCTCCGTTTCCGCATCGTCTATTTCACCTTGAATTTCCTCAAGCTTTAAATAATCCGTCGCGTTTTCTTCCCAGCCGAGTTCGGCCTTAAGCCCGTCAATTTTTTCTTCAAGCAAGGATATTTTTTCCTCTGCCTTCGCTATCGCTTTTTCGTATTTTGATTTTTCCTTAAGCGGCGTTGTATAGCTCTTTTTCTGCTTTGCCTGTACCTCCTGCGGTTTTTCCTCGGACGGCGATTCCTTTTTCCCCTCAAGGTACTGCGTATAACCATAAGGGTAATAGGACACAGCGTCTTTTTCAAAAACCAAAAGGCTGTCCGAAATTTTTCCTATAAAATACCTGTCGTGTGAAACAAATAAAACCGTACCGCCGAAATTCATAAGCATCTCTTCAAGAGTTTCCTTGCCCACAATATCCATATGATTGGTAGGCTCGTCAAGGATAAGAAAATTCGGTCTGCGCTTAAATATCTTACAAAGAGCAAGTCTTACCCGCTCTCCGCCCGACAGCATATCAACAGTTTTAAAAACCTCTTCTCCGCTGAATAAAAACGCCCCGAGGGCGCTCCTCGCTTCGAAATCCGTCATTCCGGGAAACGCCTTTAAAAAATCTTCCAAAACAGTGTCACAGCTTGAATACTGCGCCATCTGCTGGTCGAAATATCCTATATTAACCCTTGTGCCGAAGCTGTATTCTCCACCGAGCGGTTTTACCGTGCCCATGAGCGTTTTAATAAAGGTGGATTTGCCGAGCCCGTTTCCGCCTATTATGCCTACCTTTGCGCCGCGCTTCATTTCAAGATTTACTGCCGAAAGCGGCTCATCATACCCTATAATAAGGCTTTTGACCGACAGAACATCCTTTACGCCTATATCCTCAGGCTCAAACTCGGCGTGAAATGTCCTCATATCGTATGTCTCCGGCACCTCTGCCGGCTTCATCTTCTCTATCTGCTTAAGCTTCGACTGTGCCATTGCCGCCTTTGTTGGTTTATATCTGAATTTTTCCACAAGCTCGGTCAGGCGTTTTATTTCTTTTTTCTGCGCCTCGTATTCTTTTTTCTGCTGTTCCCTGAGTTCCCTCTTTGCTTTTACAAACTGCGTGTAATTGCCTGCGTATTTGTGCGTTTTACCGTGTTCTATTTCATACACCGTATTCACCGTATTGTCAAGAAACATACGGTCGTGCGAAACTACAACAAACGCCTTTTTATAGTCCTTTAAATACCCCTCAAGCCATTCCACCGCCTCAATGTCAAGATGGTTTGTAGGCTCGTCGAGCAAAAGTATATCCGGCTTTGAAAGGAGTAGCTTTAAAAACGCTATTTTTGTCCTTTGACCGCCCGAAAACTCGGACAGCGGACGGTATTTCTGTTCCTCGGTAAAGCCGAAATGCTTTATTGCCGCCTCGTATTCCTTTTCAAAATAAAATCCGCCGTAAGCGGTAAATCTGTCAAGAAGTACGGTATAATTCTTAATATTTTCTTCGCTTTGTTCGCTTTCCATTTTTTCCTGAGCCTCTTCAAGCTCGTATTTAAGCGAAAGTATTTCGGAATAGGCAGAGCGTATTTCTTCAACAAGGGTCACATCGTCATCCTCAAACGCCATTTGCGAGAGTACTCCGATCTTAGGCTTCCCCGACACAGCAAAAAAGCTGTCTGTATCGCTGTCAAGCTTTTCAAGCGTATATTCTCCGGAAATAAGCTTTAAAAGAGTGGTTTTACCGCAGCCGTTACGCCCCACTACCGCTATTTTACTCTCGTCGTTAATTTCTATATTCACATTTTTTAAAATTGTCTCTCCCGAAAGCTCCACAACGCCGTTCTGAATTTTAAGCTGCAAAATAATACCCCCTGTCACTTAAAATAACAAGGAACATTTTAACATTTTTTAACAGGCTTTGCAATAGCTGATATGTGCGTCGGGAATAAAGTGAAAATTAAAAGTAAAAAAAACTTGACAAACCCCAAAAATAGGGTATAATAGTTTTGTTACAAAATTTTGGGGAATTGTGTAACGGTAGCACGACAGACTCTGACTCTGTTTGTTGGGGTTCGAATCCCTATTCCCCAGCCAAAAAACGGCAAGCACCGTAAGATGCTTGCCGTTTTTATTTTACTTTCTTTTTAAAAGATTTAGGCAAACGGGATTAATCCGAACCCGTTTTTTGAGCGCGGATTTCTCGCATTGCCGCGTTAGAATACTCATTAATCCGTTAGGATTAACTGCGTTTTGAGCGAGTTCGGATTATTCTCGCTTGCCTAATGTAATATTTGCGGTATATTTCTTATTTTCATACCTTTTGATTACGCACCGCATATTTTCATTACTAAATTATGCGGCAGTATTTTTGCCAAAACTCTGTAAAACTTGTAAAAAGCGAGGTTTGTGTATACGCCTTTTTTGGCAGCAGAAGCTTTAAGCGATTTACGAGCCATTACGGACGGATTTACACGAGGCAATGTGTCAAATGTATGGCTTGAGCCGGGATTTATGCCGGCAACCGGTAAAAATTCCGTGTCCATAGGACCGGGGCATACGGCAAGTACATTAATCTTGCGGCTTTTAAGCTCAGAGCGGAGCGCTTTTGAAAGACTGAAAACATATGCCTTTGTGGAGCAGTAAACTGCCATTCTTGTGTTAGGCGCAAATGCTGCTATGGAACAGGTGTTTATGATTTCGGAATTTTCCTTCATAAACGGCAGAGTGACCGAGGTTATAACGGTTAGTGACTCACAGTTAAGTCGAACCATTCCACCGTTGTCTTCGGCGTTCAGCTCATCAAAATTACCGAGTCTTCCAAAGCCGGCATTATTTATTAAAAGCGAAACCTCCGGTTTCAAATCTGAAAGCAAGGAAGCATATTCCTTTATACAATCTTCCTTTGTAATGTCAAGCGGCAGTATTCTTACCTTCTTGCTGATTTGCTCGGCTACTTCCTTAAGCTTGTCCTCGCGCCTCGCAATAAGCCATATTTCGTCCAATTCACGGCGGCAGTTTGCGGTTTCAAATGCATACTCTCTGCCAAGCCCTGAGGAGGCACCCGTAATAACTGCAATTTTCATTGAATTCACTTCCCTTTAAAGGTCATTATACGATATTTACAAGCTTTTTTCAAGAAATAATTTTACCGCCGCATATGCGGCGGTAAAATGTCACTTAATAAACTGTTTTGCAAAGTCTTCACAGTACAAATTAAGCTTATCAAAATCCATAGCGTTAATATAATAGCTTTCAAGCTCATCGTGAACCGCTTTTGCGCCTGCGAGAGTTTCACAGGCCGTGCAGAGAAGCTCTTTTATTACTTTTTTATTGAATTTTATTCTTTCGCGGCTTAAATGCAACTGCGGATACGAAATAAAGCGCCTTGCGTGTATTCGTCTCTCCTTACCGTCAAATCGGTTATAATCGTTTTCGGTTACAAAAGCTATTTTAAGCTCGGGAATTATGATATGGTCGGTTATAAGACCGGGTAAAAACGGATTTTTCACGGTTATGGTTTCATATCCGTTTTTCAGTGCGTATTCCCGTATCTGTTCCGTAATTATATTCGAAGCGCTGCCGTAGGAATCGTTTATCACGATTTTCTCTGTAACCTCATTATTAATTGTATCTGTAAACGAAACTATACCCTTTGGCGTAATTCCGCCGATAAATCTTACCCATTCCTTGCCGGAGACACTTTCTTTGTTTATCGGTATGGTTTTTCGGCAAAGGCGCTGTGCGAATTCCTCAGTTTTTAATTTGTCGGTACAGGCGAGAGCGGTTTTGTAATTGTCGAGTATTATTTCTCCCGCCGCCCTTATATACTGCGCCGCTGTGCGGTGAAGTGCTTTGTTATAAACCGTTGCGCTTATAACTTTGCTTTCGTTTCCGTCAAAACAGCCGTCATTCCAAAATTCACCGAAATTAAGTATTTTTTCACATACGCCGGGATATGACGGATCAACCGTGTGAGGTGCCGTTCCGTCCATTATAATACGCTTTTTTTGCGGTAAAATTACCGCATCAAGAGAATCGGGGTCCGAGCTGCACGGACATCTCAAAGTTTTAATACCTGATTTTTCCGCATAATCGGCAATTTTTTTCATAAACGAGGATTTGCCTGTGCCGGGTCCGCCTTTGATAATAAAGCATCTCCATTCGCCGTCAGGCAAATAAGCCTTATCAAAAACAGAATAAAATCCTTCGCAGGAATTTGCGGCTAAAAAGTATTTCAAGTTGTTCTTTTCCATAAATCACCCTCCAAACATTATATACTATTCCCGTAAAATACTTTTGACACATCAAGAAAAATGTGTTATTATATACGGGAGTCGGTCAGACGGTTGCGGATAGAAATATCTGAGGAAAGTCCGAGCCCCGCAGGGCAGAATAGCGGCTAACGGCCGCCGAGGGTGACCTTAGGGAAAGTGCAACAGAGATATACCGCCGCAAATGGCTTTGGTTTTACCGCCGAAGGCTTCGGCCGCCCGTTTGCGGTAAGGGTGGAAAGGCGAGGTAAGAGCTCACCGGTCCCACGGGAACGTCGGGACCCTGTAAACCCTATTCGGAGCAACGCTGACTGTAACGATACGCTTGCTCGGCGTGTTACGAAAAGCGGCTTGAGCGCACGGAGCAATCCGGCGTCGAGATAGATAACCGTCCACGACAGAACTCGGCTTATCGACCGACTCGTTTGATTGCGCTTTGCCAAATTAAAGGTTGACTTTTTGAGCGAAGTATGTATAATAACTATTTGTGGATGTAAGCTGTAAGTAAGATTTATCTGAAGTTATCGGCTCCTCCTCGGTTGTCCCCGCCGTGTAAAATTTAGAGGACGAAAACTTAATATGCGGGTATGGCGGAATAGGCAGTTTGCCTGTGAGCGCTGCCTGCGGCAGATACAGCGAACAGGGCAAAGGCGCTGCGGTCGAAATTTTTTGGCGCTCCAAGCCGTAAAAAATTCCGGGAAACCGCAAGAGTCACGCGTGCGCGGTTGCCGAATACAATTTAATATATGCGGGTATGGCGGAATAGGCAGACGCGTTAGATTCAGGTAACGCCATCTCGGTGTAAATTCGGTAAAACCGCAGAAATGCGTTTTTATAATTGCGGATCAAGCGAAATGCTCCGCCTCGGAAAGTCCTCACCGTGTAAAATTTAGAGGACAAAAACTTAATATGCGGGTATGGCGGAATAGGCAGACGCGTTAGATTCAGGTTCTAATGATCGCAAGGTCGTGGAGGTTCAAGTCCTCTTACCCGCACCATTGACTGCTCATATCTATTTGGATGTGAGCATTTTTTGTTTATCCGAAACCGAAAAATTCATGTATTTTCAATGCTTTTAGGGATATTCAAATATCAATAAAGGATTTCAAAAATGAGCTAAAACTTACACCAAATAAAAATATTGTACCAAAAATGCAAACAAAATGCTAATTATAGATTATGTATATTTGCTTTTTAGGTCAAAAAATCGACCCTGTCTTGACAATCAAGACAGGGTTAATCTTTATATTAGGTTTGTATTGGTAATAAAATAAATTATTAGTTTTAATGTTTAAGGTTTACTTGATTGTGAAAGTCGAATATGATAAAATCATAGAGAATTAAGAATTAATAAATAACGAGGTGCGTTTGTTTTATGCTACCGAAAATTTTATATAATGCAGATGAAGTTATCAATGAATTATCATCTTTAGCCAAAAGCAAAAATTTGGTGTTTAGAGGATATGGTAAACAAACAGAACTTTATCCTAATATTATTAGAAATGGTGACCTTACAAATAGAGAAATTGAATTACTTATTAATTTTGAAAAGTATGGCTTACAATATTTTTCTGTTAATAACGCCATTGATTTTATGTCTTATGGACAACATTTTGGTTTGCCAACAAGGCTTTTAGATTTTACATATAATCCATTTGTTGCATTGTTTTTTTCAATATTTATGCCTAAAGGTTCAAATTACACAAATGAAGAAGATAAGGAGTTTTATTATATACGATATTCCGACTTAAATGACCAAATAGTTTTCAACTCTTTACCATTGTTATCGACTATTGAAGATGATTTTTTTAAAGCGGATTCATTTACTTATCAGTGCATTAAAGGTATAGAAACAATAAATGGTATTTTGAATTCTCTGTACGAAGAAGCTAAAGACGACAATAATATTGCAATTAAAAGAATACTTATGTATTGCAAAACTATCTATAAAACTACACATAATTACAATTCGTCACCTAATATTGAGCAGCTCAAGCCATTTATAGATGATCTGTTAGACAAATTTCATTCAAAAAAAATATTATTCATAGATGCAAATCAATGTAATAACAGAATTGTTATGCAACAAGGATTGTTTATGTTTCCATATAATTTAGATAAAAAAACACACTTGGAAACTATAGAAAAGAACACTTGTTTAATAAAAATCCATAAAAACACTCGTCGAGATTTATTAGATTATCTAGACACATTAGGCATTAATCCTTTTAGATTAATGCCTGATTTGCAGAGTATTTGTTATGCAATCAAAAGAAATGTAATAGATGAACGAAAAGAATCATCAATTCTTTTTAAAAAGAAAACACAAGATTTTTAAAATTATAGAATATATTCGAAAAAGTGAAAACTTTGAAATCTGAGACCTTAAATTCAATGGTGCTTTTTATTATAAAATCCAGTGTTTATATAGCATTTCGGACCCGCAATTTCTTTTGTTTTTTTGGACTTAAAACAGAAAACTACAAATTTATATAGGCCAAATTACCGAAAACAAACCTTTTTGAATATAACTGTCTGTTAGCGCGTGCCCTGTAATTCCGCAATTTTCAAGGTATATTCTTCTTTTTGTTGAGGCGTCTTCTATTGCAGTTTTTGTGTGGGCGCTTGGTATGCGGCTTTGAGCGTTTTTCTTTGCCCAAAATATCCGCTGGAATACTTGTCACAGACCAAAAAACGGGCGCATAACATAAAGCTGTGTGCCTGCCGAGCTTGTTATATTTACAACAGAAAAAATACTGATATGGCGGAGGGTTAACTCTCCGCCATACTTTCCCAATTCGGGAAATACCATATTTCGGCGTGCCTGTCGGTTATATCTCCGCTTTCATCGTAATAATCGATATGCGTGCGGAATTCTCCGTTAAGCGTTATTTGAATATCCAACTTTCCGTTTTTTTCGTATATAACGATCTCATCCACCAACATCCTGAGATGCGTATCACTTATCGCACCGTCGGCTATAATACCGTCAAGCAGCTCTACGCTTTT
>CDZH01074542.1_pt1 | contig 34074 bp, 30 predicted proteins | sample 557721 | NCBI WGS metagenome assembly CDZH01 (sample SAMEA3182062, study PRJEB8094) | gut metagenome | biome: human; feature: gut; material: Stool; isolation source: human stools | place: Canada | collected 2013-01-14 | reverse complement strand
CAAGGTGCACCTTAGACTGCGGTTTCAAAACCCCGGAAAGCCCCGCACTGCGGGGCTTTGTGGCTGAGAGGTGCCCAATTACGGGCACCTCTCTTTATCTTGTGCTAAAATCGAACGGCCTTCGCCACTCAAAAAACCTTCCTGTAAAGTTCGATTTTTCGCCAATAGACACTTCCGCAACTATCGCCAAAAAGTTACCGGCACGACGCTGTTCCAAACCGCATTTCATCGCATTTTCAGCCTCTCGCACAAACGGCCCACGTTCGATTTCACGAGCGAAAGTGAGTACACGCTCGGCTTTCGGCGAAAGATCGCACACAGCGGCCCACACGCCGAAACAGGGGCGTTTCGGATGGGGGGTGGTATCACTACCCTCGGAGCGTTCCACACGTTTCGGAAACCCTGCGTGGCCGGGGTTTAAAACGGCAAACTTTGCCGCTTTTGGGTCTTGGTCGGAGACGCTCCTGAAGAACGCAGAGAGCCTTCGGGACAGCGATGCGCTTATGCGCGTCGCTGTTCCGAAGGCGTCGCGGCCCCGCTGGGCTGCGTGATCTTTTTTCACTTCTGTCGAAATTGTGACTTGTATGCCATACGTGCGTGTGCGAGATAGGGGTGGTATCACTACCCTCGGAGCGCTTTGCGTGCTGCTGAAACGCTGGACGGCCGCTTGTCAAAAGGGCTCATTTGCCGCTTTCTGAGGTTGCCGAGCAGCACTCCCTGCGCGGTCACTTTTTCTGCTAATATGCAGATATCCCTGTCGGCAATTTCAGTTGCAAACGCTTTCCCTCCCCCAACCACAGCGGGGCTTTGTGCTTCCAGCAGAATTGCGTCCAACAGAACAACTACGGTCTCGTTGGGATGCATGGATTCATCAAGTTTCGGTTGTCTAATTGTATTAGATTCGTCATCAACTTATACCACAAGATCGTAATTTCGATTGCACCATAAAATTTATGAGTGACTCATAAACTGACCAATATCTTTCGCTTTCGTTGTATTCACTCTATGATAGGCACAACAAGAGAGCTGCAAGGCTCACTATGAGGTTCATTCGTTCTTCCTCCTAAGAATCTCATATTGGTTTTCTTTCAGCATCGTTTACGTTTTTAGGATATGGTCAAGTCGGTCAAAGCAGCCCCGGACTGCCGGGGTCATCAGGTTGATGAGCACACCGTCCAGCAAGGCAAAGATCACCGTGCCCTCCCGCACCACGCCCAGCCCCAGACCGGCCCGCCAGCAAATCAGCAGAGCAAAAATCACATAGGCAAAATCCAAAAATATCTTGCAGGTGCCATAGCGCATACGGACCCGCTCCGCTACCAGCGCACAGAACGCCTCGGCGGGATAGTTGGTGAAGTTGCAGTTTTTGGTAATGGTAAAGCCCAGACTGATCAGCCCCATTCCGCACAAGAAGCAAAGCATCTGCTGGAGATACCCTTGGGGAGCAAGGTACTGGAACGGCGCAAAGCGGTAGCGGAAAAAGTTCAGCAGAACGCCGTGAGCCAAAATGGGAAGCAGTTGGAAGCAGCGCTCCCACTCGAATTTGCTCCGCAGCATGAGAAGCTGGAGCAGGAAAAACACGCCATACAGGTAAAGGCTGGCGGTCCCCACCTTGATCCCGGCGGCGCCCGCAATAGCGGAGGCCGCCGCCGTGGAGGTGGTCTGCCCCAGTCCCGCGATAATGCCCAATGTGACGCCTGCGCACAGAACCGTGACGCCTGCCAGCATTTCCACCGCATGAATCAATCGTTGTTTCCTCTGAACAGACACGGAGAGCCTCCTTGTTATAAGGATGCCGGGGCTACTGGGATCAAACCAGCGGCCCCGGCAAAGCAATTATTATGGTAAATCAGATTAGAAGCCGATGGCAATGGCCACGCCCATGGAAACGAACGCGAACAAGAAATAGATGGCCATCAAGGGCAGGAAGAACTTGTACCACTTCTGGACAGGCACCTTGGCATAGTTCAGGAAAATCATCAGGGTGCCGTAGCTGAACCAGAACATATTGGTGATGCCATCGCCGAACTGATAGGCCAGAACAGCGGTCTGGCTGGTGAGGCCCAGCTCCATAGCGATGGGAACGATGATGGGAGCCAGCAGAGCGCCCTTGCCGGAGCCGGAGGGGATCAGGCCGTTGATGAAGGACACCAGAATTACGATGCCGATAGCGGCGGCCAGCGGGGGCAGGCCCTTCAGCAGCTGCGTGGCGTTATAAACGATGGTGGCGTTGATGTTGGCGGAGTTCATGACCCAGTACACGCCACGAGCGAAGCCGATCACCAGCGCGCCGCCCACAGCGCCGCCGGCGCCCTTAACGAAGGAGTTTGCAATCTCAGAGGGATGCAGCTTACCTACGATGCCAGAGAACAACGCGGAAGCCAAGAAAACGGCGGATACGTCATCAATGCCCCACTTCACGCCGCCGAAGCCCTTCTGCATACCGATGACGGTCATAATCATAGCGGCCAAAATGCTCAGCAGCACCGCCACGTGGCGGCCGGTAACGGTGACGTCCTTGCTGGTGTCCAGCACCAGATCGGAGACGTCTACGCCGTGGACTAAACTCTTTGCGGGGTCCTTGGCGATACGGTTGGCATACACCACGGTGTAGGCCACGCCGATGATGGTCATGATAGCCCACAGCACGGCGCGGAAGCCCAAGCCTACGAACACGTCGCTGTCAGCGGACAGCAGGCCCATGTTCTGCAAAATGCCGTTGCACACGCCCACGGTGTAGAGGTTGGTAGGGCCGGTAACGAAACCGCCCATCAGTCCGATGATCAGCACGGCGCAGGCCACGATGCCGTCATATCCCAGTGCCAGGATCATAGCCACCACCAGGGGTGCGAAGGGGATCAGGGTCTCGATCCAGCCCAGGAAGCCGCCGATGACGGAAAACAGCACCATCAAGGCGATCAGCAGGAACGTGCGGGAGCCAGAGCCGAATTTATGGACCATCTTGGTGATGCTGGAGTCAATGGCGCCGGTGCTCTTGTAGATCTCCAGCGCACCGCCGATCACCAGCACCAGGATCACCAGATTGGAGGTATCCTTGATGCCCATGGGCACGGCCCGGAACAGGTTGAATACATTGTTAAAGTTAAAGGCGTTCTTGGGCAGAGCGGTATAAACGCCGTCTACCAGGGTACCGGGGGTAATGATGAACGTGAACAGCCACGCCACAACAACTACCGCGAAAATCAGGACAAAGGGGTTTAGGTTTAAGGGTTTCTTCTGTTTCATAGGTTTCTTCTCCTCTCCAAATATCAAAGCTGCGTAAAGCAGGGATTCCCTATGGGCGCAGAAAGCCCGGACGCTTACTTAGGCTCGTTGGCCAGTGTCTGAACTGCCGCCAGATAGCCTACGGTGCCCTCCTCCATCATGGCAATGTCGATGCTGTCCCGGGTGGTATGGCACAGCTTGATCTCTGCCGGAGAATAGCCCAGACACTTGACGCCCTTGGCGGCATAGTGGCCGGTGTCGGTGGCGAAGGCCCAGGGCTTGGTCTGAATCTCGCGGCCCACGGCGTCCTCAATGGCGGCCTTGACCTTCTGGATATAGTCGGCGTCAGCGCTGGCGACGAAGGGATTCTCACCCTGATAGCCGCGTCCCTCCACGCCGGTATAGGTAGTCAGGGGGAAGTAGAGCAGCTCCGCCTTAGCGGTGACGCCGTCCACATGGCAGTTTGCGATGGCAGCTTCCAGCTTTCGCTGGACTTCCTCCGGGGTATCGTCCCCGCTCTGGCGGTAGTCCACATAGAGCACGATCTCATTGGGGATGATATTGGTGCCCTCCTCAGAGGAGGTGATGCGGGTGCAGGACATAGTGGAGCTGCCGAACAGTCCGTCGCTGCCCATGGGGACCTTTTGCAGTTCCGGCAGCAACTGGGCCAGAAAATCGAAGGGATTGTGGCCCACATGGGGAATAGAAGCGTGGCAGGACTTGCCGGTAATGGTGATGACGCCGCAGCAGCGGCCTCGGCTGCCGATGGCAATGTCATTTTCCGTAGCCTCACCTACGATGGCGTAATCCGTCAGCATTCGGTTCTCCTGGGTGTGGACCATAGCGCCGTAGCCGGCGATCTCCTCGGAGATCACAGCGGCGGTGATGATGTCACCCTTGGGCAGCAGGCCGGCTTCCTTCAGCAGGAAGGGAACATAGATCTGAATGGCCATGGTGCCTTTGGTATCGGAGGCGCCCCGGCCCCAGACCCGGCCCTCGGCGATCGCGCCGCTGTAGGGGGGGTAAGGCCACAGGCTCTCATCACCCTCGTAGACCACATCCATGTGGCAGTTGAGCATCACAGAACTGCCGCCGCCGGTACCCTTCATGGTGCCGAACACGTTGCCATAGCGGTCCACCTCCACCTTGTCGTAGCCCAGTTCCTTCATCTTCTCCTGCACATAAGCGGCCACTTCGCCCTCGTGCAGAGATTGGGAGTTGCGCCGGATCAGCTCCGAAGCGGTATGGACAATGTCGTCCTTGTACTTCGCGGCGATCGTTTTCAATACCTCGTTCATAGCTTCCTCACTTTTCATGTTTTATGAAGACCAGCTGCCGTGGGAATTGTGTCCCGCAGCAGCCGGAGATCATGCAATAGAACGCTTAGACCTTCTCCAGCGCCTCATCCAACTCGGCGATGATGTCCTCCGCATCCTCCAGACCAATGGAGAATCGCAGCTGCCCCATGGAGATGCCTGCGGCCTTCATATCCTCAGGGCTGTAGGCTCGGTGGGAAGTCTTGGCCGGATAGGAGATCGTGGTGGCAAAGCTGGCCAGGCTGGGCACAAACTTAATCGTGGAGCACTCACGGATTAAGGCGCTGGCCCCCTGCTCGCCGCCGGCAATATCGGCACTGAGCATACCGCCGCAGCGGCCGTCCACAAACAGCTTGGCGGCCAGCCCATGCGAGGGAGAGGATTCCAGACCGGGATAGTAAACCTTCTCAACCTTGGGATGGCCCTCTAAAAACCTCGCCACCTTCAAAGCGTTTTTAGAGTGCTGTTCCATTCGCAGATCCAAGGTCCGCAGACTCCGGCACAGCAGCCACGCCTCCATGGGTCCCATAATGGCACCGTACAGCGTGAAGCAGCGGTGGATCTGGGCAATGTTTTCCTTGTCGGACACCACCGCGCCGCCGATCAAATCGCTGTGACCACCCAAATACTTCGTGGCGCTGTAGACCACAATATCGGCGCCCATGCTCAATGGCCGGGCCACGGCGGCGGTGGCGAAGGTATTGTCTACCACGAGCTTGCAGCCGTGGGCGTGGGCGATCCCGGCAATGGCGGGCAGGTCATTCACTTCCATCAAGGGATTGCTGATGGTCTCAGTGTAGACCACCTTGGTATTGGGGCGGATAGCAGCCTCCACCTTGGCTGGGTCATCAAACTCCACAAAGGTGACCTCCACGCCAAAGCGGGGCAGTTCATGCTTAAAATAATCATATACGCCGCCATATAGGACTGGCGAGGAAACGATGTGGTCGCCGGCCTGCACATTGGCAATAATGGCATTGATGATCGCTGCCATGCCTGAGGAAAACACCAGCGCACCATCAGCCCCCTCAGCTGCCGCCAGCATTTCTTCCGCGGCATCCGTACTGGGATTGGTCATTCTGGAGTACACATAGCCATCGGCCTCTCCTGCATAAACAGCATCCAGAGAGGGCACGTCATCAAACGTGAACACACTGCTCATATAGATAGGCAGCACCTTTGGAACAGAAACACTGGATTGAATTTTCTTCGCCAGCTCCAAATCACCTGTATGGGCCAGCTTTGTTCTCATGTGACTTTCTTTCATGATGGTCGTCCCTTCTCCTTGTTCATTTTAGCATAAAAGTTTGGTGGGACCCCTTGCTTTTTTGTATTATAACAGGTACATTCTTAGAAGTGAAGCAACTGTTTTTCACATAGCGATATGAGTAAAAGTCATTACTCGAGTGGCGTACAAAAGACATTTGTCTGTATTGCGTATTGTGAACAGGATTGTACAGGCTCTCTGTTCCTGCCTGAGCAGCCGCTATATTTTCAACAGCAAAGGAGTCCTGAACCTCTATGACACTTCAGCAGTTACAGTATCTGGTTGCGCTGGCAGAGAGCAACTCGATCAACCAGGCAGCCCAAAATCTATTTGTCTCTCAGTCCGGCATCAGCAAGGCGATCAAGCAGCTGGAAAGTGAACTGGGCTTTCCCCTGCTGGAACGCAGCAGCCGGGGCATCACCTTCACCAGCCGCGGCACAGAATTTCTCCATGACGCTTACAGTCTGATCAAACAGTTCCATACCATGCAGAATCACTATCTGCAAACGGAACCTCAGGGCATGATTACAATGTCCATCACCTCCCGTTACTATATTTTTGTAGCGAAAGCAGTTGCAAAAATGGCAAATCTATTGAAGGAACACAACTATTTTATCCGTCTTCAGGAGGGAAAAGTCAGCGATATCATTCAGGATGTGGCAACCCGTCGGAGTCAGCTTGGCTTTATATCCTACTATGATACCAACGCAGAGTTTATTCAGCATGAGCTTGAGCGCTTCAATCTGGAATTCCACAGTCTTTGCAGCAACCAGCTCCATGTTTTCCTGTCCAAGAACCATCCGCTTGCCAAAGAACCCAATATCACCCTCTCCATGCTCAGTCCTTACCCATATATCTTCTACGACGGCGGCAACGATCCATACGGCTATACTGAGGAGGTCTTTTTCCCCGTACATCCGCAAAAATCCATCGCCGTATCAGACCGTAGCTCCATGCTGAATATCATCCGCCACTCAGAATGTTATAACCTTGGCTCCGGCTGGCTGTTGGAAGGCTACAGCGAATCCGATCTCATTACCCGCCCCCTCTCCCTTCCCGCCGACACAACCATGCAGGTCGGCTGGATCACAAAACGCGGATATATGCTGGATGCCGAATGTGAACAATTCCTCAAGTTCTGTCAGGAAGCCTTGGATGACTGCTGCACCGGAAGCCTGTAAATTTATCCGATGTTTATGGACAAAAACGTTCCGAACGGATGTGTTTTCCATACAGCGAGCTTTAAAACAAGCAATCTTGACAGCATCAAAGCGGCGTCTGCGACGCCGCTTTGATGACTTCCACACCGCAAAGACTATCCTGTGAAAACGCTTCTGAGCGTTCGCATACCCTGACCCACTTTTGACCCAGAACACGAAAAAAGCGGGCAGGGCTGGACGGAAACAACGGAAGATCCGCCGAGCGAACGGCGGTAAAAAGCACAAATCGGAGCCGAAATGACTCCGATTTGTGCTTGAAACTGCCTCATAACCCGGAGGTCGCAGGTTGTTGGTAAGGTGGCTATCAAAAATTGTGTTACAACCTCAAATGTTTTCGCAAAAAATACTATCTCTGCCCATAAAAGCTTTTTGCAGTGGGAGTAACGTGCATTTTGCTCAGTAACAGCCCTCAAGAGACCTTATACAGTCCAACTCAAAATTTTGAACGAACCATCATTTTACTTGATGACTTTTGTGCGGAGTGTGAAGTCTTCCGACAAACAGAGATATTTGTTTCGCAAAAAATCACAAATATCATTTTTTTTGCTGATTTCATCAATAAATTCTATTTTTCATTAGCTTCCAATGTCATTATACTTCAAAACAAAGAAAATGCTGGAAATGAAAAACAGCTAACCATCAAGGGGGAACATGCCGGGCTGGTCCTTAAACATCACAACACGAAGCAGCTTCAGGAACTGTGAGATCATTTCCTCTTTGTATGTGTCCGAATGGTAGACGGCAACGATTTTTCTGGAGTCGGGGATCCCTCGCGCCATACAGTAAACAATGTTTGGCGCCAGTTCAGCCATTTGTGCTTTCAGGAAAATCGGACTGGTAAACAGATATCCCATATCCTGCGCTACCAGCATGGCGGCTGTCTGCATGGAATCGACGGTGGTCACGAATTTGGGTCTGATATCAAAATGCTCCAGAACCTGATTCGTAATGCCACCGATGTCATTAACTGTGGACGGCAGAATGAGCGGCAGACCCTGTAACTGCTTGGGATCGATTTCGTAAGGATTCTCATAGGAATTTCCTGTGTAGGCCCAGGAAGGAATGATATTGAACGCCCGAGGAACGATCAGCAAAAGCTGCTCCAAGGCCAGCGTTACGGTAACATCCTGCGTACTCACCGGCATACCGCCAATGATGATGTCTGCGTCATTCGATTGCAGTGCCTTCAGCAGAAGCTCATCGCCTTGTTCGATCAGGCGGACACTCACGTCAGGATAGTGCTCATGGAAAAGAGGTAACAGCCGCGGCATCCAAGCGACGCTGTGCATCAGTCCAATTCCGACGTTTAAGATTTCCTCCGGATGCGCCAACTGCTGAAGCCTACCGGATAGCCTCGTTTCGATTTGCCGGATCTTTTTCAATTCCTCAATGCACAACTCTCCCGCCGGTGTAGGCAGGATGGGCGTTTTTGAACGGTCAAACAGCTTGATACCCAACTCCCCTTCTACCCGGTTGAGATACATGGTCAGCGTTGACTGCGATACAAAGAGGCTCTTGGCGGCACGGGTCAGATTCTGTTCCTTCGCGATGGCGAAGATGTAGTCCATTTTATCAACGATCATCAGCAATCCCCCTTTTTAGAAAGATGACCATCTAAAACGATAGTATGGGAAAAACCGTTAAAAGGCAAGTGTAAATTTTGACGAAAGTGAGGAGCAGCTATGGATACCGGCGCATATCTGCATTCCGTTTTCGGCCTGGAAGGAAAAACCATTCTGGTCACAGGCGCGGCGGGCGGCATCGGCAGTGCGATCAGCCGTGGTTTGGCATCGGCAGGCGGCGAGGTGGCCCTATGCGGCAGAAATCTCGAAAAATGCCGGATCCTGGCAGACGAAATAGCCGCTGCGGGAGGCAAAGCCTCCGCCCATCATTTGGATGTGGCCGATCTGGACAGCATTCAGGGCTGCGTGGACGAAGTAGTCCAGCAATATAGAAAAATTGATGTGCTGTTTAATGTAGCCGGGATCAATAAGCGGGAGGGGCTCCTGGACGTTGCCCCCGAAACCTACGATCGCATTATGAATACCAACCTCAAAGGACTTTTTTTCATAAGTCAGGCGGTGGCCCGGGAGATGTATCGGCAAAAATCCGGCAACATCATCAACATCGGTTCCCATAATGATACAGGGATGCTGGGCGGCTGTTCCGTATATGGCGCAGCCAAAAGCGGCGTTGTGGCGCTGACCCGCTCTATGGCAGTGGAATTTGCCCAATACGGTATTCGCTGCAATGCCATCAGTCCCGGTCACATCCTTACCGAACTGACGCAGGTCACATGGGATCATCCCACCAGAGGCGACTATCTGCGGGAGCGAATCGCCATGGGGCGTCCCGGCAGTCCGGAAGAGCTTGTGGGTATGGCGATTATGCTGGCCTCCGATGCGTCCTCCTATATGACAGGACAGGCCTACCATGTGGACGGCGGTTGCCTTTGCGGCGGCAGTCCCTGGGAGTACGACACCCAATATTGAGAAACCTGTGCACGGGTTGACCGCACATGTTTTCATATTTTTAAATTCTTTCAATACCTGAAAAATTCTGCAAGGAGGGGGAATGCTTCCGGCCTGGGCATGGGCCGGCCGTACATGGCGCATAGGGATATGCGGGTTATTTCTCAGTTAAGAAAAGAAAAAGAAAAGGAAAAGGAGCGTTACAAATGTCTGCAACTGGATTTCTGATTCTTCTGATTGTCACCATCGCCCTGCTGATGGTGCTGATTATGAAGGTCAAGCTTCACCCCACATTCGCACTGTTCACCAGCGCCCTGTTTATGGGTCTGGTTCTCGGCCACTTCGAGACGGAGGGCTTCTCCTTCACGGAGGTTCTGAACCTGATTACCTCCGGTTTCGGCAGCACTCTCGGCAGCATGGGCATTCCCATCATGCTGGGCGCCATTCTGGCTATGGGCGTTCAGGATACCGGCGCGGCCAAGTCCATCGCCAACTTCTTCATCAAGCTGTTCCGGGGCAAGAATCTGGAGCTGGCTCCCTCGCTGACCGCCTACATCGTGTCCATCCCCGTGTTCGGTGACATCACCACCATCCTGACCTCCAACATTGCCAACGTCCTCTCCAAGCGCAAGCACATCTCCATGGGCAAGATGGCCGCCTTCACCCAGACCGGCCTGAACCTGACCCACGCCATGGTGCCCCCCACCCCCGGCATTCTGGCCGTTTCCATTCTGCTGGGCGCCGATCTGGGCCTGGTCATCGGCTGGGGCGTTGTGATCTCCCTGATTGCCTTCCTGCTGACCTGGCTGGTGCTGCGCAAGTGGACCGACAAGGAGTTCGTGGAGCCGGTTCCCGAGGTTGTGGCGGAGATTGAGGAGACCTCTTCCAACGATGTGAAGGATATCCTTATCACCGGCGACGATCTGCCCGGCACCTTCGCCTCCTTCCTGACCATTCTGATCCCCGTGATTCTCATTGCCGGCAGCTCCTTTATAAACATGGCGGTTGCTGAGGATGCTCCCATCCGTGCCTACACTGCCATCTTCGGCGATAAGGTTGTGGCGTTGGGTCTGGGCGTGATCTATACCATGCTGCTGGCCGTGTTCCACAAGGCATCCGTCCGCAAGAGCAATAAGGACGTCAGCGGCAAGGATCCCGAGAACTTCCGCGAGGTTGTGCTGAACAGCTGGATTGCCCGGGGCCTGGCAGTGGCTCTGCCCGCTCTGCTGATCACCGGTATGGGCGGCGCGCTGGCCACCGTCATCAAGGCGGCCCCCGCTATCAACGATCTGGCCGGTCTCATTGAGAAGTCCGGCGTTCCCGGCCTGCTGATCCCCTTCCTGATCGGCGCGATCATGTTCACCGCTGTCGGCTCCATGACCACGGGCGGCATGACCGCCGCCGGTGTGGTGGGCCCCATGATGGCTACTCTGGGCTTGACCCCCATCTCCACCGTTCTGGCCATCGGCGCCGGTACCATGATCTTCAACCACGTCAACAACTCCGGTTTCTGGGTCATCAGCCGTTTCTTCAATTTGGATTTGAAGCAGGGCTTCAAGTACATCACCCTGCCCGACGCGGTGGCCGGTGTGTTCTGCTTCATCCTGATCTGCGGCGCTGCCGCCGTGGGCCTCTTCTAATCGCCTGATACCACCGCAAGACTCATTCTTATATTGCAACGAAGCGGCCTGTTGCTTGCTGAATCGGCAGGCGGTGGGCCGCTTTACACTTTTTTAGATATTAAAATGTCAAATTAGGAGGAACCCTTCTATGATTCAAAAAAGCCATGATGACCGGATGCTCTGGGCGCAGTTCGACGCGCTGGAAATGGGCAGCGGCTGGGAGGATACGGATATTCTGAAGCCTCAGATCATGATTGAAAGCGTGTATGGCGACTCGCACCCCGGCAGCACGCATCTCAACCAGATGGTGGAGCAGGCGGTTTACGGCGTCTATCAGACCGGCGGCAAGCCTGCCAAGTATTACGCAACCGACATCTGCGACGGCTGTGCTCAGGGCCATGACGGCATGAACGTCGTGCTGGCCTCCCGGGAAGCCATCGCCAACATGGTGGAGGTTCATGCCTCCGCCGTGCCCTGGGACGGCATGATTCTCGCTTCCAGCTGCGACAAGTCTATTCCCGCGCACCTGAAGGCCGCCGCCCGGATGGACATCCCCACCATTTTCATGCCCGGCGGCTCCATGCGCCCCGGCCCCAACATGACCACCTCTCTGGTGGCCGGCGACATCTCCCTGCGCCAGAGACGCAAGGACGCCATCACCGAGCAGGAGGTGCGGGACTACAAGCTGACCGGCTGTCCCTCCGTGGGCGCCTGCACCTTCCTGGGCACCGCCTCCACCATGCAGTGCATGGCAGAGGCTCTGGGCATGACGCTACCTGGTGCCGCGCTGGTCCCCGCCACCATGCGGGACATTCTGCAATACGCCCGGTACGCCGGACGGAAGATCATGGAGCTGGTGGAAAAGAACATCACCGTCTCCCAGATCATGACCCCCGCGGCCTTCCGCAACGCCATCATTGTCCACAGCGCCATCGGCGGCTCCACCAATGCCACCATCCACCTGCCCTCCATCGCCCGGGAGCTGGGCTATGACCTGCCTATCGAGCTCTTCGACGAGATCAACCATCAGGTGCCCCATCTGGGCAATATCAACCCCTCCGGCACGCAGCTGACGGAGTCCTTCTGGTTTGCGGGCGGCGTGCCCATGGTTCAGTGGATGCTGCGGGATATGCTGGATCTGGATGTGATGACCGTCACCGGCAAGACTCTGGGTGAGAATCTGGAGGATCTTCACAAGGACAACTGGTTCGAGCGCAATCTGGGCTATCTCCATAACTACGGTCTGGAGCGCGATCAGGTGATTTTCCCCGTGGAAAAGGCACCCGAGAAGGGCTCCGTAGCCATTCTGAAGGGCAATATCGCCCCGGAGGGCAGCGTGCTGAAGTATTCTGCCTGCGCCATGAACCAGCGTGAGGTGGTCAACGCCAAGGCACGGGTGTTCAATCACGAGGAAGACGCTCACGATGCCGTGGTGAACAATGAAATCAATCCCGGTGAGGTCATCATCATCCGCTATGAGGGCCCTCGCGGCTGCGGTATGCCCGAAATGCTGATGACCACCGAGGCCATCGTCTGTGACGAACGAATCAACGGTTCTGTGGCCCTCATCACCGACGGCCGCTTCTCCGGCGCCACCCGCGGTGCAGCCATCGGTCATGTCAGCCCTGAAGCTGCCGCCGGCGGCCCGATCGCCTTCATTGAGGAGGGCGACCTGATCTCCTACAGCGTGGAAAACCGCACCATCAACCTTACCGGCATCCACGGCGTGCCCTGCACTGTAGAGGAGGCCACCAAGGTCCTGGCCGAGCGTGCCAAGGCCGGTATCCTACCCCGTGAGCCTAGAAAGGGCTTCTACAAGCTGTACACCGACCGGGCCCTGTCCGCTATGAAGGGCGCGGGCCTGGAATAAGGCCGGACGCGGTATCCGCATGGAGCCTCTGCTCCATCTCTTGCCGATGAAAGTAACACAATCATCTTGTTTGAATCAATTGGAGGAATGTAATATGGATATGCCAACAATGGAAAGTGTCGCTAAGTTCAAAGCGGCGATGGATTCCGAGCGGGGCGCTCTGGGTCCCTTTATGATCTGCACTGATCCTGCTCTGGTGGAGTCCGCAGGACGTGCAGGCTATGACTTCGTGCTGCTGGATATGGAGCACGGCACCACCACCTTCCAGACCCTGCCCAACCTGATCCGCGCCGCCAACGTGACCGGCGTCTGCCCGGTGGTCCGGGTGCCCCGTGGCAGCGACATCTGGATCGACCAGGCGCTGGATGTGGGCGCCGGCGCCGTCATGATCCCCCAGATCGACACCGCTGAGCAGGCCCGGGCCGCCGTGTCTGCCGCCAAGTTCTCCCCCGTGGGAACCCGCGGTACCTGCCGCTTTGTCCGCTCCGCCGGGTTCGGCGATGTTCCCGGCAGCGAGTATTTCTCCAAGGCGCAGGATACCGTGGTCATTCTGCAGGCCGAGGGCAAGAAGGCCATTGAAAATCTGGATGAGATTCTGGACGTTCCCGGCATCGACGTTGTGTTTGTGGGGCCCTATGACCTCTCCAGCTCTCTGGGACATGTGGGCGAAATCGACCACCCCGAGGTCATTGCTGCCATCAAGGAGATCATCGCCAAAGCCAGCGCCAAGGGCGTGAAGATCGGCTGCTTCGCCGATACCGTGGAGGGCGGCAAGAAGTGGCGCGATCTGGGTGTAAAATTCATCGGCTACGGCTGCGACACCTATATCTTCATGCAGGCCGCCAAGGCGGATGTTGCCACATTCGCGAAATGAGTCCGACCCGACCCTGTTTTCATTTCTAAACAGCTGACGTACGGAGGTATACTAGGGCAAAGATCATCGCGCCTGTTGTCACGATCTTCAACGAAGAGGAAAAGCCCGACTACGCAGGCAACAAAAAGGTCATCGATTTCCTGATTGAGGGCGGGCTGGACGGCATTCTTGTGCTGGGCTCCGCCGGAGAGTTCCCGGATCTGAACGAGCAGGAGCGTCTGGACTTCTTCCGCTTCTATGCGGAGTATGTCAACGGACGGGTGGAGCTGCTGGCTGGTACCGGCTGCATCCGCTATGCCGATACGCTGGCTCTGTCCAACGCGGTGTATGAGCTGGGCTACACGCCCATGGTCATCAGCCCCTACTATTTTGAGATGGATCAGGAAAAGCCGTTCGTCTACTATGACCGTCTGGCCAAGGACGTGAAGGGAGACCTGTATCTTTACAACTTCCCGCCCCGCACCGGACATTCCATCGCTCCGGAGACGATCCGCCGCCTGATCGACGCGAACCCCAACATCATCGGGCTGAAGGATTCCGTGTCCACCCCCGGCCACACCAATATGGTGTGCCGGGCGGTAGAGGGGAAGCCCTTCACCGTCTACTCCGGCTTTGACGACCAGTTCCTCAGCAACATCGCCAACAACGGGGGCGGCGGGTGCATCGGCGCGCTGTCTATCATCGTGCCGGAGATCTGGAGCAGTCTGGTGAAGGCTGCCAACGAAAGGGACTTTGATCGCACCTTCGCCCTGTACCACCTGATCCAGAAGCTGATGCCCATTTACGATATGGACACAAACTGCTCCCTGATCCTCAAAAAGCTGCTGGTGCACCGGGGACTGGAGATCAGCGACCGGGCTGTTTGCCCCTTCAACCAGATGAACGCCGCCATCTATCAGAGCGCCGCAGACCTGCTGGACAGCGTGTTGGCTGAATACCGGTCCATTATTTGATTGCTGCTTTTATGAATATTTAACTGCAACAAGCAGCCAGAAGGAAACGTAAGATATATCATAGGAGCTTCCGGCTGCTCAGACCACTGCCGTATTCCAGGAGGCTTTGTCCCACGGGCAGGTCACTGAGAAGGAGAAAGCACTGTGGGAGTTTGTTCTGTCGGCTTATGGCGACGTGGAGTTTTCCACCAAGCAGTTGGAAAAGGGCTTTGGGAACGCTGCCTATGCGACGATCCGCAGCTTTGTGTTGAAGTTTGAAAAGCTGGGACTGCTCAAATCGACGCAGTATGGAAATCACGTGAAGTATGCCGTTCGCGTGAATTAAAAAAAAGGGGGTGTCGGCTTTCTGCCGACACCCCCCTTCCGTTAAGCAGGCTGGTTCTCTATCTCTGTCCTTTTCACTTTGACAACTTCCCTCTTGCAGCCGCCCTCTGCCTTCTGGTTGATAAGACCGATGAACTTGTAGTAGATGTCAACTTGCTGGGTTTTTACACCGTCCGCACCAATTTCCTTTTCGTGTACCACGATCTTCTCGATCAGCTCGTTAAGGATATACGGTGTCAATTCCTGAATATTGGTGTACTTCCAAATCAGAGGGATGAATTGCTGGATATTGTTGTAGACTTCGTCATTCCGGGCAAGCTCCGCGGTCAGTGCGTCCCGTTTGCCGCGCAGTTCGATCTGCTCACGTTCGTACTTTGGAGCCATGGCCTGATAGCGTTCCTCGCTGATTTTCTCTAATGCCGCATCCTCATAGAGCTTGTTAAGTATTTTGTTTAACTCGTCCATGCGTTTGTCTATCGTTTTTAACTCACGGCGGCTGCGGTCGATGTCCTCCTTCTGCCGTTCCTCCTTAATGGCAAGCAGCATATCCATGTAATCCGCCACATGGCGATGGGCGTCCAGCGCATTGCGGCGGATGTCCTCCAGCACCAACTGGTTCAACGTTTTCCAACCAATCGCATGGGAAGTACAGCGTTCTTTGCCATAGTTTTTGTATACCCAGCAGGAGAAGCCGGTATATCGCCCCTTTCTCTTGTCATAGCTGACATTCAGCGAGGAGCCGCAGTCAGCGCACTTCACCAGTCTCGCAAAGGGCTGTACCTCGCCGGTGCTGTTTTCTCTGCGTCGAGCCTGCATCATCTGATGCACCGTATCCCACAGGTCCTGAGTGATGAGCGGTTCGTGTGTGCTCTCCGACATGACCCACTCCGATTCATCTGCCGCAATGCGGTGCTTGTCAAAGAAGCCCTTGGTCTTTGTGCGACCGAATACGATCTTGCCAAGGTATACGGGATTGTTCAAAATTGCCCGCACAGAAGTAGCGTGCCAGTCAAAGGGCTTTCGCCAGTAGTCGCTGTTTTTATAGTAGTCAGGGTTATTCTGGTTGAAGTACGCTTGCGGGTTAAGGATTTGCTTCCCACGCAAAATCTTTGTCATACGCACATAACCGATGCCGTCGGCAAACATTTGGAAAATGCTTTTGACCACCTCAGCCGCTTCGGGATCAACGATCAGGTGATGTCGGTCATCAGGGTCTTTCTGGTAACCGAAAGGCGCGCGGCTGCCAATGAACATTCCACTGCCTGCCCGCGCCCGGTGTGCTGCTTTTGTTTTGGTGGAAGCCTGCCGCGCATAGAGTGAGTTGATGACATTGGTCATGGGCAGCATCAGGTTGTCCAATCCCTTCTTGGAGTCGATTCCTTCGGTTACCGCAATGAACCGGATACCCTTTTCCTCAAAGTAATGTTCGATGTACAGTCCCATCTGTGCATACTCACGGCCGAAACGGGAGAGGTCTTTTACGATGACGGTATTGATTTTTCCATTTTCAATATCGTCAATCATGCGCTTGAATTCCGGCCGTTCAAAGTTGGTTCCGCTCCACCCATCGTCACAATAGTAATCGACGATCTGTATGCTGTGCTCTTTGCAGTATTGCGTTAGCAGGGTTCTCTGTGTTTGGATGCTGCCAGATTCTCCGGCACTGCCGTCATCTTGACTCAACCGGCAATAGACTGCACCTATTTCCTGTTCCATCAGACGTCCTCCTTTTCGTTTGTCTCGGACACACAATACCCATCTTGCGCCGAAATAGCCATATCCAAACCCACTGAAGATTCATTCGTAAGATTGTTTAGTTCTGACGGATGAAAGTCACGCTTGATCAATTCTGCCATTTTATTTTGTATCACCGTATCACCGCTGTAGTGGCTGACGGTCACATATCTGATACCACGGATTTCGGTAATATTTTTCAAACAATCGCCTTCGTATAAAAACATCTTACAATCCTCCCATCGTTTGCTCATGCTGTCGCTTTTTCTGTTCTTCCCGCGCGGCCTGTTCATCCAATTTTTCTTTCACAGCCAGAGCCGCGCCTGCAGCGAAGCCAATCACAGCGCCGAAGTTTTCAGCGGCGATCTTCGCCTCCATGCGCCGCCGCTTTTCCTCGGCGTCCTCATCCTCATCCATCAATGTCCCCACAGCGGTCAGCCCGACCACGGCGGGGATCAGAGGAATAGGCTGCGGATCGCCGCCGCGCCATACCAACCCGCCAGTGCCGCCGTGCCAAGGATCAGCACCAGCATGATCCACTTGAGGGCCACCAGCAGGCTGAAGTCCGGGAGCCAGTCGATCCACTTGGAGGAATACTTCTCGCTCAGGTTCCCAACCCGTTCCAGCAGTCTGTTCATCTCCGTCAGCGATCTCTGCATCTCCGTGAGCGACTTCTGCACCGGCGTCAGGTCGATGCGCGTTTTCAGCTCCGGCAGGGTCTTTCGAATTTCCGCCAGTTCCCAGTTTATTCCGTCTGCCTGCTCCGTCAGCTTGTTCATCGCCTGCGGCAGATCGCACTGGATCACAATGGGCTGGATCGGCTGCGCTGTTTGCTGCGGCGCGCTGCTCGGCTGATTCATCCGCTTCAATTCCTCCATCGTTTTCCTCTGCTCGACGGAGTTTTCTTTGGACGTGTTTTGCCCGTATTCTGAATTCATGCTCCATGGCCTCCTTGCAATACTTTTCCTCATGTAATTTGCTGTCGCGGCACTTTAGTCCGTCCGGCGTGGTGTAGGTGATGTATTTGCGGATGCTCTCCCAGCGGACGGCGTAGCCCTCGGACGCCATCAGGGAAACGAATGAGTCCTTGTCGACGGCGTACTTCATGCACTCGTCGATGGTGTTCATGAGCCGCAGCTTCCAGCTTTGGCCCTTCAGCGCCGTGTGATACTCCGCGCCGCTCATGCCGCGGGCCTGCTGTGTGATCGACTCAAAGACCGGCAGGCCCATCTCCTGACAGATCATGTCATTGCGCCGCATCAGTTCCTGGATCTGTTCCTTCGCCATGTGCAGCTTCTTGCCGGTGTCGAAATTGACGGAGTTGATGACGCAGTGGGAGTGGATGTGCTCCCGGTCTACGTGGGTACAGACCAGCACCTCGCAGCCGTCGAAGTATTCCGCCAGCCGCCGCGCGGCTTCGTGAGCCTGCTGTGGATCGACCGCCGCACCTTTTGGAAAGCTCTGCACCATGTGGTAGAACATCACACCGCCGTCCTTGTGATAGAGCAGCTTGGTGCTCAGGAAATCATCGTAGACGCTTTGGGGCTGACAGTTGATGCCGCTGACGAGCGGCCCGCCCTCCCATGCGGTTTTCTTTTCCTGCATGACATAGCACATTACGCCGCGCATGGCGGCGCGGGATTGCGTGCCCCGCTTGTAGTTCACAAAATGTACGATGGCCATACGGCTCACCGACCTTCCATGACTGACCGTAGCGCAACGCTGACCTCGGACAGCTCACCGGCAGCTTTTTCCAGACCGATGACCTGCACCTTGCCCATGTTGGCGAGGACGGTAAGGCGGTTGATGTTGCTGCCGATGCCCTTGAGCTGGCGGAGCAGTTCCTTCTGCTCGTCGATGACGATGATCCGCTTGCCGAGACAGCAGGCGGTGACATAGTCGCTCATGGACATGTGGGCCTTCGCCGCCAGTGCCCTGATCTTCTCGCGGTCAGCGGACGCCATGCGCGTGCTGAATTTGATATCTTTTTTCATGTTTTTCTCCAATCGTAGCTTTAAGTGGGTCCGGGCTTCCGCCCGGAATTTGGGTGCAGGGCCATGCCCCGCCCAGTGCATTTGGCAGGGCAGCGGCTTCGCCGCAGACCAGACAAATGCGATGCTGGCTGTCGGCGGCACAAGCTGCATATCACTCGTTTCCGTCGCTGCCGCCGACGAAAACTCGCTCACTCCGCTGCACCGCCTTCTTCCCACCGAAACCGCTTCGCTGGGTTTCGGCGGGAGCCCTGTTGGGGGCGGTGATAAAAACTCCCGTGTTATATTTTTTACATTTCTGTGTGGGGGTGGTATCACTACCCTCCGGCTGCTGTGGCTGTGTCGGAACAACCCCGCGCGGGGTTTATTTCGGCAGAAAAACGGCTTTCTCAGAGTGGGTGCTCTGCGCCGACGGACGAGCTGTTCCCTCCTGCACACAGTGCTTTTTCGGCACTTCTGTGTGGGGGGGTGGTATCACTACCCTCGGCGTGCGCTTCATGCCGTTGAAACACTGGACGCGCAGGAGTTACGGCGGCTTATTTGCCGTTTTTATGCCGTCCCGGAATTCGCCCTGTGTGGGCTGAAGATTCCCTCGGCGGGTACACACGCCACCCCAGCCCCCAGCCGCGCACACAGCGGCTCACACGGCGAAACACGGGGCGTTTTCACCGCCTGAGACAGCGGCAGGGTCGATAGGGTCAACAGCTTGGGTACCCTGTGCATCGTCACTTTCGGCACGGTGCAGCTCAATGAGCCGCTTGCCGTTGCTGCGGCGCACCACGGCGGAAATGCCGATTTTGCTTAGTGTGGCAACGCTTTGTAGGATCAGACGAGATACCTTTTTCGGCGTAATGCCCTCGCTGCCCGCAGGGTCGATCTGCGCGGACAACTCCGTGGGAGTGCCGATAAATTCCGCGCGGTCACGCATCAGCTCAGAGAGAAGAATGACGATCCGGCCGCCCAGCAGCTCCGGCTGCGTCCGGCTGTCCGACACCAGCTCCCACACATTTTCCGCGTTGCGCTCCAGCGTCAGCTCACGATATTCAATGTCGCGCCCGATGCAGGAGAGCGTCGCCTTGCCGCTGCCGCGCTTGTCCTCCACCAGTGTGAAGCTGGAATCCACCGCGCCGCTGATGGCCGTTGTGCCGGAGATGCGGCTGAACACATCGTCGGCAAGCTCCTTTCGCAGATGGTGGATCAACAGAATGGCGATGCCATGAGTGTCCGCAATACGCTTCAGCGCGGAGAGGTCACGGTAGTCATTTGCGTAGGTGTTGTCATAACCGGTGCCGCGGATCATCTGCAGCGTGTCTATGATAATCAGCACTGTGTCAGGATGCTCCGCGAGGAACGTGCAGAGCTGTTCTCCCAGTCCCTTGCCGAGGATGCAGCTCTCGGTTGTGAAGTGAGCGCTGGCGGGGGCGTCCTCCGTGATCTCAAACAGGCGGTTCTGGATGCGGAGGGTGGAGTCCTCCAAGCAGAGGTAGAGCGTAGTGCCCTGCTTCACACCCATGCCCCAGACGGCTTCGCCCTTCGCCACCGTGACGGCCAGCCACAGCGCCAGCCATGACTTTCCCACCTTGGGTGAGCCGGCGAGGATGTGCAGGCCCTGGGACAGCAACGTATCCACCACGAAGTTCAGCGGCGTGAGCGGCTGACTCATCAGCGTTTCACCATCGATGGTTTGTAATCGGTTTTCTTTTTTCAATTTCGAATCCTCCTTAAAAAATATTGCTCCCATCGGAACGATGAGAGCAGAAAAAAGCAGAGGGGCGTTACCACGGGACGGCGCGTGGTTTTTCCCTCTGCTTGTATTGTGGAGGAATTCATGCTATGCTGAGAAAAAGAGCGGACAAATTAAAAATCAAGTAGGACAATTTTTGCGAGGGAGGATACACATGGGAGGCAGCGTCATTTTCTACACCTATGGCAGCACCTTGGAACTGAACGGCCAGCAGTTGACCGCCGGTATGCTGACCGCCGACCTGTTGAATCTGTCTCCGGACGAATACATGCGCCTGAAAAAGCGTATGACACAGATCACCGATCTTACGAAAGAATATGAGCGGAAACGGGACATAGCGCTTTGGTGGAAGCTGAATGAGAAGATGGACGCGCTCTGCCAGAAGCTGCGTCGGTATCAGGTGTTCCGCCTGCTGCTGGACGAAGACGAGGACGCTTTCTTCTCTGCCATACGGGAGATCACGGAGCAATTCAGCGTATTTCCCACAGAGGATCAAGCACCGACAGCGGAAGCGCAAAAGAGACAGCTTGAGCGCGTGGCAAACCAATTCTCCCAGCACGGCGAGTATGCTCCCCTCGACCTGTTCCATCCGAGTGAGGCAGATCTGGAAGATGGAATGGCTTTTTACTATGAGATGCTCCGCGCCTTCGGTCCCACCAAGGGTGCATGGCGTGACTACCAAAAGCGTCTTGACCGCTATGCGCTGTACCTCCATGACATCCGCGCCTTCAACGAGACCATTCAGAATTTTATCCGGTTCGGCTTATCCAAGCTGGAACACAACAGTCCGGAGGAGTATGCGAAGGCGCTCTACGGTTTTTACAATGATGATCGTATCGCGGAAAAGCTCATCGTCAATCCCATTCGCAACAATGGCGACTGCTATACGACCCACGATGCCTACGAGCTTTCCTATGTGCCGCGGCCACTGCCGGACGGCTCTGTCGCCATCTGTCAGGAGCACGTGACCGACAGCTTGCAGGCGCTGATGAAGGCGGATTATATGCTGGCGCTGAACAGCGGACACAACGTCCGCCGCTGCATCATCTGCGGACGGTATTTCCTGCTCAAGAGCGGCGTCCACGCGTTATACTGCGAAGGGGCGTGTCCCCACGCGCCCGGCTACACCTGCCGGCAGTTCGGCACGGTGGAGGTGCAGAAGGAGCTGGCGAAGGACATTCCCAAGGTCAAAGTCAAGGTGACTGCCTTTGCCCGCATCACGAAGGATCTGTCTCGGAACGCGATCTCACAGAAGGACGCAAGAAAAGCCAAGGACTATGTGCGGGACCTGCTCTATGACGCCTTGCGCGACGCAAGTATTTCCGTAGAAACCTTTGAAGAGAGCGTTTCGTCTGAGAATGTCTACCAGCGCTGCGGGATCACCAGAACGGCCAATCCGAGGGGCCGTCCGCCGAAGAAAAAGGCGGGTGAGCAAGCATGACCAACGAGCAACTGGTTCGCCAATATTATGACGGTGACGAGACCGCGCTGGAAAAGATATACCATAAAAACATCGGTCTGATCCGCGGCATCGCCAAGGAAACCGCGGCGGAATTCAACTGCCTGATGACGGATCAGCATCATCCAAATCAGTTTTCCGCGTATACGAAAACGATTCTGGACGATCTCTGCGGCGAAGGCGCGTTGGAGCTTCTGACGCGGATACAGAGCAGAGAATATGACGAAAGCCGCGCCGCGCTCACCACCTATCTTTACCCGCATTTGAAGGGGCGCATGACCCGCTGGCTGGAGCAGAATATTGGCTGTATGGCGTTGAGCAAGGACGAGATGACTGCCATTCGGCAGGCGCAGAGATTGTATCATGCCGCATGGAAGGATACCAGTGAAATCGCAGAAGAGCTGGGTATCCCCGAGGCTCGTGTCAGCCGATACGTTCGCTATAATACCCATTTTCTCGGTGTGCATGATCTTGTCCCGGAGGGTTATGACGGCGATCCCTATGAGCGGCTGATGCCGGGGCTACTCTCCGCTTCGGCGGAGCGGGCCGTGTACCGCAAGGTCTGCATCGAGCTTCTCCGGGAGTTGTTCGACACCCTGCCGAAGAAGGACAGGACATTTTCGGCAAGACCTGCGGCGTGTTCGGATACCCGGAGGCAACTTTGAAAGAGATCGGGATGTATCACATGATGAAGGAGTCCGCCGTGGAGAAGGCGAAGAACCGCGCGGTCGAGAAGCTGAGAGAAGCCTATCCCGGCAGCAGGCTTCAGGTGTGGAGGGCTGTTCATCGTATGCTGCGGCGGCCGGTTCCGCCGCCGGAGGAGGACCGTGAGCTGCGGCGCAATTTCCCACAGTATGTTCGCGCCTTGGCGGAAGTCTATGGCGTGCTGAACAAGCTATGATCTGACAACATCGTCAATATTGAGCTTCATCAAATTCTGCAAAACCTTTACAAAACCTGCATAGACAGGCTGCGAAAACCGTGCTATACTATGTGCCAAAATCAGGAGCGGTATTTGAGGGAAGGTGTGCACGGTGATAGAACCCATACTCCATCTGAAGCGTCATTTGACTTCTTTTCAAATCATGATCCTGGGCTTTGCGGGTGTGATCCTGCTGGGGGCGCTGGTGCTGATGCTGCCTATCGCCACAGTACAGCGGGTCTGGACGCCGTTTCATGAGGCACTGTTCACCTCCACCTCCGCTGTCTGCGTGACGGGGCTGGTGGTGCAGGATACCGGCAGCTACTGGTCTGCCTTTGGTCAGACGGTGATTTTGCTGCTGATCCAGATCGGCGGGTTGGGCGTGATCACCGGTGCGGTGACGTTCCTGATGCTCGCCGGGCGGAACATCACGCTCAAAGAGCGCAGCGCCATGCAGGACGCCATCTCCGCTCCCGCGGTGGGCGGCATCGTGCGCCTGACGAGATTTATCCTCAAGGGGACCTTTCTGGTCGAGCTGCTGGGCGCGCTGGCGCTGCTGCCAGCCTTTTGCCGGGACTATGGGCTGCGGGGCGTATGGATGTCCGTTTTCCATTCCGTTTCCGCCTTCTGCAATGCGGGTTTCGATATTCTGGGGCGGGCAGACGCCCTCTATCCCTCGCTGACGGCCTATGCCGCAGACCCGCTGGTCAACATCGTCATCATGCTGCTGATCATCGTAGGCGGCATCGGCTTTCTAACGTGGGACGATGTCTGTACGCACGGTCTGCACCTGCGGCGTTACCGGATGCAGAGCAAGGTCATTCTGCGTGCGACGGCGCTTTTGATCACGATTCCGGCGGTCCTCTTTTATCTGACGGACTTTGCGGACCTCCCCGTGGGAGAGCGGATATTGGCCTCTCTTTTTCAGTCGGTCACGCCGCGGACGGCCGGCTATAACACAGTGGATCTGACGGAGATGACGGATGCCTCTCAGGCGGTCACCATTTTGCTGATGCTCACCGGCGGAGCACCCGGCTCCACGGCGGGCGGCATGAAGGTCACGACGCTGGCAGTTCTCATTGCCAATGCCATTGCCGCCTTCCGTAGGCGAGAGGATCCGCAACTCTTCCACCGCAGATTGGACTATTCCGCCATCCGCAATGCCGCCGCGATCTTACTGCTGTACCTGTCCTCGACGTTTGTTGGCGCGGCGGTCATCAGCGAGGTCGAGGGCCTGCCGCTGGGCGCTTGCCTCTATGAGACTGCCTCCGCCGCGGGCACGGTGGGACTGACGCTGGGACTGACGCCGCAGCTCGGGACGCTGTCGCAGAGCATTCTCATTCTGCTGATGTTTTTTGGGCGCGTCGGGGGACTGACCTTGATCTACGCCGCGTTTTCCGGGCATGACCTGACCTATGCCCGGTATCCGAAGGAAATGATCACCGTAGGCTGAAAGGAGCGCACGATGAAATCTGTATTGTTGATCGGACTTGGCCGCTTTGGGCGGCATCTTGCCATGCAGCTGAATGAGCTTGGCCATCAGGTGATGGCGGTGGACAAGGACGAGGAGCGCGTCAATGAATGTATGCCCTTCGTCACCAACGCGCAGATCGGTGACAGCACCCGCGTGGACTTTCTACGCTCACTGGGCGTGAGCAACTATGACGTCTGCTATGTCACCATCAGCGGGGATTTCCAGAATTCACTGGAAACCACGTCGCTTCTCAAGGAACTGGGGGCAAACTATGTAGTATCCCGCGCGGAGCGGGACGTGCAGGCAAAGTTTCTGCTGCGAAACGGCGCGGACGCGGTGGCGTACCCGGAAAAGCAGCTGGCGAAGTGGGCGGCCATCCGCTATACCGCCAACCATATTTTCAGCTACATTGAGCTGGACGAGCAGCACGCCATTATCGAGGTTGCCGTGCCGGAGGATTGGCAGGGCCGCAGCATCGGCGAGCTGGACATCCGCAGAAAATACGGTGTCAACATCCTCGGCGTAAAACGGAACGGCAAAACCGATGTGAACATCTCGCCGGAAACCATATTGGACGGAAGTCTGACTCTGCTGGTGCTGGGAGAAAACAAAGCGCTGAAAAAGCAATTTCACCTCTGAAACTGCTGATCCGCGCTGAAGAGAACGATCATAAGAATGGGACACACGCCATTGGGCGTGTGTCCCATTCTTGTGTCAATATCCGCTGGGGCGCGCAGCCCTGATCAATTATTGCGCGGCTTCCATGGCGGTGATGACCGGCGGTTTCTCTTCATTTCCAAGGGTTCCGGTATAAGTGATCACCCCATCATCACCCTCGCTGAAGCCTTCGACAGAAAAGCTTTCGCCAAAATCCATGACCTGATATTCCCCATCGTCCGTGATGAGCACCAGGTAGTCCGTATCCAGTCGATTGATCGTGCCTGTGACGGATTCTTCCTACTGGCTTCCTTCCGCGGCACTGCCAGACGCACCGCAGACAGCCAGAAGCAGAACTGTGCTCAGGGCCAGAGCCAGCAAAACCCAATGGGATTTTTACGTTTCATATCAATACTCCTTTTCGCTTGTAGTCCGCCATCGTTTCGTAACAGAGGGGGACATTATTTTCCGTGCACTCCTCGATCAGACATTCGCCGGAGAGGGTATCACAAATCTGCTTTGCTTCTGTATATTCCACATGGATCTGGATCAAGCATCCACTTGTTCCGCCGGACGGCAGATGTGTTCTTCTTCCTCCCACTCGAAGGAGTAGAGCCCATCTGCCTCCAGTTCTTTCGCCATGCCCCACGCCAGCTTGAAGCCAGCCGTGAAGCTCATCAGCTTGGATTCAGCCAGCAATGCGTTCTGTGCGTCCAGCAATCGCAGCATCTTTCTGCGCCCCACGGCGTCCATGTCCCGTCGCAGTTCCTCCTGGGCGCGTTCGACCTGCTCGGCCAGCTCTGGATACTCTTGACGGTCGAAGCGTTTTTGCAAAGCCTTCATGTAGTCATACATTGCGGCACCTCCTTTTTGGTAGCCACAACACATACCACAACTCGGTACACAAAGCTACTGCTTTTTTAATGATTTTTGTTGCTCATTATTTGAAAATTCACGTCCGGTGACAAAGTTTATTCGGTAGCTTTTGCACAGAACGTCGGTCGCTATTTTTGCAACTTTTTGCTGCAAATATTACAAAAAGTACCTGTTATTTTGCAATAACAGGTACTTTTTGGAGCTGATGGCCGGATTTGAACCGGCGACCTACTGATTACGAAGTGTATCCGGGTACTCCGTCCGCTGCTTTTTAAGGCTCTTTGAGGCTTTCCACTCGGTATATTGCGGGAGGTACGCCCTATCCTCTCCACTGTTTCCATCCATTCGTTTCGTTGTGTGGGTCACGGTGTGGGTCAGAGCTTCTTCAAGATATGAGCAAAGGACACACCTTCGGTAACGGCAACCCACCGATTCTCTTAATTGCAAGCAAATGGTTGAAATTGCATGGCACTTATTCCGTAAGCAAGTATACCACAAGCCTGGCAGAAAATGAAGCGAGAATTTATAATCCACCCCATTCTTAGCGTTCAAAAAACGCACCGCTGTAACTAAAGAGCAAGCCCGCTCCATCTCTTCATAGGCAAAAAGCCATAGCTTTCGCTACCCACGCATAAGGGCAACATTTAAAAGAGTCGTTTAGAGCAAGGCAAACGCACAAGCGACGCACCAGATTTGGTGCGTCGCTTGTGCGTTTATTTAGAAGAAGCAACCGATATGTGTATTTCTGAAAATTATGTCAAATATCAGTGCTCGTAGCGGGTCCAGTCGGGATCCTTGTTCATGCCGGTCCAGGTCTCGTAGTTGCCGGCCTTGTGCTCAAAGTCGTGAGAATTGGTGGCTTCCTGCACTGCCAGATAGAACCAGTCACCGGGGTTGCAGTCCGGCCAGACGTTCATGCCGGGCAGCAGGTCGCTTTCATCCTCAGGAATGCGGTTCAGCACCCGGTTGATCATGGTCATGGCCTGCGCGCGGGTGATGTAGGTGTCGGGACGGAAAGTGCCGTCCTCGAAGCCCTTGATCCAGCCCAGCTCCGCGGCCCGCTCGATATACTTCTCCGCCCAGTGACCCTTGATATCCGTGAAGCTCTGCGTGCCGCTGCTCTTTCCGGTGTCGAACCGGGCGCAGATGGCGGCGAACTGAGCGCGGGTGATGGGCGCCTTGGGGTCGAAGGTATCGGCGCTGCGGCCCTGCACGATGCCCAGACCGGTCATGGTGGAGATGGCCGTGTTGGCCCAGTAATCGTCCGCCACATCGGTGTAGGTGTTGCTGGTGAGCAGATTGCCGTCACGGACGGAATCCTTCAGCAGACGGAAGAAAATGGTGGTGGTCTCCGCGCGGGAGATCAGACCGTAGGGCCGGACGTTGCCGTCCATGTAGCCGATGACATAGGCGAAGTGGTCGCTGTCATTCAGCAGATCAGGCGTGGTGCCGCGGTAGTTCCGCACGGTGTCCGCGTATTTGACGGCGGTGCTCAGGCTGTCGGAGAAGTCCGTGGCCTTGATCTTATGCTCCGTCCGGTCCAGAACGTAGCCCTCAGGAGCCGTGACCTCCGCGTAATACCAGATGCCGTCATAGGAGTTCTTGTTGTCCACGCCGAACAGGGCGATGCCGTTTTTGCTGCTCTGCTGTCTGGTCTCGACCACTCTGCGGTTGACGATCCGGTCGTTCTTGTCCAGCTGATACAGCTTGAACTTCGCGCCGTTCAGGGCATGACCGTCCTGCGCGTCCACCTTCTGAATGGCGAAGAAGTAATCGTCATCGTCGCCGTCATCGCCGCCGATGCCGCTGGAAATGGTATAGGAAACAGAGGGCTTCGGAAATTCCTGCTTTTCCACCGGCACACCGGCGCTGTTTTTGGCCTTCAGAACGGCGCTCTCGTTGGTGAACAGGGCCTTTTCTGCCTCTGCACCAGAGAGCGTTTTTTCGCCCTTCAGATCCTCCACACCGTAAGTGCCGGGTTCGGTTTCATGCGTAGTCAGCTTGACGGTATAGGTCAGCTGGACCGGCGCGAAGTTGGAGACGTTCTCGTTGATGGTCCAGACAAACTCGTCCTTGGCAGAATCGTATACTACCTTGAAACGGCAGTCAGCTGCACTTACTGTCTTGTCATTGCCAAAGTACCAAGTGTTTTTGTCCTTATCGTCATTAACCATGGTCAACTGCTTGCCGCCGACCGTCAGGCCCTTGATGCCAACAAAGTCAAACTTCTTACCGATGGTATCGGTCACCGTAGAACCGGCGCCAACGGCGTAGAGGATGTCGTTTTTGATGCCATTGAAGATTCCGTTAAACTTTTCATTATCGATGTTCTCGGCGACTGGAGCATTCGGTACGCTAACATCTGTACCGGTGTTGTTGCTAATAGCTCCCAGTGCGTGCATCAACTGATAGCCATAATCCTGCGTAGTCATGGCTCTGTCATATACCCCTGCTCTATTCACATAGATCGGATAGCAATGATACTTTTCAGCCATGGAAGCATACTTTGTGTACGCTTCGTAAACAGCGCGGTCAACGCCGCTGGCATGCATCAGCTGATTGTCATTTCCGCCCGCATCCAAGCCACACTTGACGTAATAATTACCGTCTTCGTCAGGCTTTTTATCAGGATTGCTTTTGGCAAGGATCTCGTTCGCCAAAGCAGCGCGCTCATTCTTGTCCGGCAACAGGTTGCCGATGCACTGATTTCCGTAGTCACTACCATCATAAGTCAACTGCACATCATACTTGCCGTCATCCGCTTTGACAACTTCGGAAATGTGTTTCAGATACTTATCCCAAGTGCCGTAGGGCATCTCGTAGACGTTCCCGACCTCGTCGGAGTCTCCCAATTTACCAGTTTTATACTGGCTATCCGTCAAGTAGCTTCCGCTCCAGCCATCCTTACGCTTACCGCTTTCCTTATCGTAATCACCCGTATAGTACTGATCATGCAGGCTGTGGATGGTATAGCTGATACCATAATAGCCTTTGCCATAGGCGTACAGGTCATTTTCGCTGTAAATGCCATAGGTTTTCAAACCATTGAACTTGGCCTCACCATCGACATAATCGCCATATTCACCTTCCTTGGAGAACTCGTAGGTATGTCCGTCGGAAATCAAAACGACATACTTTCTATTATCGGAAACCTCTGTGTCTTCGGAAAGCATCTTATCGGCTTCGATCAGACCGGCCTGAATATTGGTGCCGTGCAGCCCACTAACGTTTTTGTTACCTACTGCGTCTTCAAGGTCTTTCGCATTCGTTATCTTTTCCAGATCACGGACAACGATTGCTGTTCCGCCAAAGGCAACCACACCGACTTTCAGTGTGGCTTTTTCCAACTCCTGCTGTGCAAGCAGCTGGGACACCAACTTCTGCGCAGCTGTCGCGGATGCGTTGCGGCATTGTGACTTGTCCAGCACGAATACCACATCCGATGCCAGATTTTCCTGTGCGCTGGGGAGGGACAGGGTCACGTCAGAGGTCCAGGTGTTCGTATTCAGCTGCGTGGCGGTCTTGGACTTGGAGACGTCCCAGTCGATGGGGTCGGCTTCTGCGTTTTGCGTTGTTTTTTCCTGATAGCCGCAGTAATCACAGGTTTTGGTTATGGTGCGGGTTTTGGTGCCGTCCGGGTTCGTGGTCCATGCGCCTTTATCGACAGTAAACGCATTGTCCTTGTAGCCGTCGGTGTACTTATCATTGGCGGTATCGATTGCATGGCTGACCATCTTGCCGTCTTTCCAAACGGTTTTTCCGCCGATGTTCACAATTGTCTTTCTATTGTTGCCATTACCCCACTTCATGTTGAACTCAAACAACTTAGAGCACGTTACCTGTTCACTGGTCTTTGTTCCAATAACATTTGCAGGGCTGGCGTGGCTTCCGTCCGTTGACTGAATACCATCAGCCTTGATGCCGGTAACCTTATTAGTTCCGGTAAAGTTGATTGTAAATCCTTCAACCAGCTTGTCGTTGATGTTCATGACGCTCAGGCTGTTGGGATTAGAAGAGTTGACCGTGCAGTTATTAAAATTGATGGTATAATCCGCAGCACTGTTTTCATTATAGACATTGATGACCTTGCCGGAAGAATTAAAGGTGCAGCTGTCAAAGGTCATTACGGGAGAGCAGTACGTCCAGAGTGCATAATCTCCACTCGGGCAGTTAAACGTAGTGTTCTTAAACATAGCGGACTTATAGCCCCAGTAGAAGGTCTTGCCGTTGATCACACAGCCTTCAACAACCGTTTTGTCCGCACGGATAAAGCCCAGATAATCCACACTTCCGGATTGGAGCGTCATGTTTTGGAACGTGATCGTTCCCGCGCCGTTGAAACAGTAATCGCCGTTAAATTCCGTGCCGAAGTTTGCCGGATCCGGTACCTCCGCACCGATGCCCCACTTGGTCTCATCAGTTCCCTGACCCACAAAGGTCAGGTCTTTGTTTTTGGTATACTGTGCGCTGTCCTGTCCCTTGGATTTTTTATCATACAGCGTATAGTTACCTTTGCCAAGCATGATGATATCGCCGCTTGCAGCTGCGGCAACAGCGGCTTTCAAGGTGTCATACTTCGTGTCACCGATTTTTACCTTGGGAGCAGCCAGCTGCGTCTCCCCTTCTTCCGCGGACGGAGCCCCGACAGCGGTCACTTCAGGTTCCGTGTCCGGTGCTTCTCCCTCAGCAAAGGCTGTTGCGGGCAGAAGCCCGAACACCAGCACAAGCGCCATCAGAGATGACAAAATCCTTCGTTTCATGAAACCTCTCCTTTTTCTGAAAAATGGTTATGTAAAAGCGGCATGGCCGCTGAATTTTCCAATCAGGAAAAATGGTCCGGGCGCTCACGGCGGAGTAGCTATGGCCCAACGGGCATTTCCATCAGGCCTTGCGCAAGGTGCCCACAGTTACCTGCTGGGGCGTATCCGGGTCATTTTTCTCTGTATCCCATTGTAGGAAAAGCAAGTCCTTATTATTCCGGCAGCAGAATTCATATAGAGTCTGCCGCATCGCGTCACATTCCCTTCAGTGCGGATTTCCGCGGGATGGACAGGCAGTGACATTTCTTCTGCTGGGGCATATTGTACAGGTTGTGCCCACATAGCTGTTGCGGGTAGAATCGCCCTGTGATATAATAAAAGCCGCAGTAAACTGCGACTTTTGACGGTGGTGACAAACCTGTACTTCCCTCACCATTTTTTACAGTTCATGCGCCCATCTGAGAAATGTTTTGTGGGTAACACTTAATCTCCGTGCGGCCTCCCGCGCGGAGATCTCCTTTTTCAGCCACGCCTGATGTACGGTGGGGAACTCCTTCGGCTGCGCCAGCGGCGGACGCCCAAAACGCACGCCCTGCGCTTTCGCCACGGCGATGCCCTCCGCCTGACGCTGCCGGATGAACTCCCGCTCCGTCTGAGCCACATAACTGAGCAATTGCAAAACGATGTCGGCGATCAGCGTCCCGGTGAGATCCCGATTTTTTCGGGTATCCAACAAGGGCATATCCAGCACGACAATGGCCGCGCCCTTCTCTTTGGTAATGATCCGCCATTGCTCCAGAATCTCATTGTAATTTCGGCCCAGGCGGTCAATGCTCTTGACCACAAGGGTATCACCCTCTTTCAACCTGCGAGTTAACCGTTGGTAATTCGCACGCTCAAAATCCTTGCCGGACTGCTTGTCTATGAAAATTTGCCTCAAATTCAGTCCAAACTCTTCCAGCGCAATGATCTGCCGTTGTTCGTTCTGTTCTTTCGTGGAAACTCTCGCATAACCATATTCCATCAAAATCAGCCTCCTTCAAATGTTTTCAGCAAACATATTGTAAGGCTGCCACCAACCGCAGGCACCTCCCTCCGAGAACCTGTTGGCGGTGATGTTAACTCTGGTGGGGCGGTGGTTCAAGTCTTTTCTGCTGCTGTCAGTCCTTTTGTCTGTACTAATTCCAAGGTGATTGTCACACTGCGCCCGCATGGGCTCATAGCACCTTGACACCCCTTCCAATTTGTCCTATAGTGATAACAGGCGAAAGCCAAATCTCGCGGCTTTCCGGTGAGGTCCACACCCCGGTGTGACCTCAGGCGTTCATGGACCCCGTAGGGCATTATGACCACCCTGTACGCAGGAAGTTCCATGAAGGTCGACAGTTTTTTGGCGCTGTACCGGCAGCGCGGGTGTGTACCTTTCCGTTGAAAGCGGAAAGGACACAAAATGAACGACTATGTCGTTATTATCTATAACGGTGAGCAAGTATCAGTGCCAAAGGAGGTCGCGGACTTCCTTGAGCAGGATCGGAAACGGCAGCAGGCGCAGGACAAACAGGACACAAGGCACCTGAGTAAAAGTGAGTTTGAAACGGTGCCGTCCGGTTCGGATTGCGTCAGGCGACCCGTGGAGGATGCGGCGCTCAGGAACCTCCAGCTTGAAAATCTGCGGAAGGCCATTGCGGAACTGGATGTGCAAGGTCAAAACCTGCTCTCCCTTCGATACAGCGATGCGCTGACGATGGATGAGATCGGTCAGATCTACGGCATCTCCAAGATGGCGGTATCAAAGCGACTGAAAAAGCTGCACGAAAAGCTGGGAAGCTCTGTCTCATGACAGGGCTTCCCAGCTTTTTTTGAAATATTTTCTGTTCTCTGGTTTACAAACGCGCTCTGAGTGTCCTTATCAGTGAGAGACAAATTTTCCGACTGAGTTGGCCGCAGTCATGATCGTCTCACCTGAACACAAGGAGCGTGTATGACCGTGAATCCATTTGAACAAAGCACACAGCAGCTTCTGCGCTTCCTGACCTCCCACGCTGAGTGGGAGGTCATTGACTACATCCGGCAGGAAATACAGCATGACGCACCGGAGAGTGTCCCGACCGCAGATGAACTGCTCACTTTCTTCCAATCCCCGGATGCGCCGACCGCGCTGGACACCTACCAACAAATGCTGGCGACCGATAAGCTGCTGGAATACGCGGAGATCAGTCTGCGTACCCTCTGCGACCTGATCCGCTATCAGCAGCTCAAGGAATTGGGCGTTGTCCATTCCGCAAAGGAGTTCATTCAGCTCTTCCATCCCGACGAACAGGAGGACACACCATGAATCAATTTCCCAGTAAAAACTATTTTACACTGCCGAACGAAATTTTTTCACTGGGGCTGAGCGCAGGTGAGATCGCGGTCTACGCCTACCTCCGCTGTCTTGAGAACCCCAGTACCTACCAGTGCTGGCCCAGCTACGCCACGATTGGAAAAGCTATTGGCCGTACTAAAAATACGGTCATGCAGTATGTCGATGCGCTCTCGGAGAAAGGACTCATCTCCACAGAGCCAACCTCTGTCCTGACAAAATCCAGGATCAAAAAGAACGGCAATCTGCGCTATACCATCAGGCCCATCCATGAGGCCGTTGAAATTTTTCACACACGTCAACTGTCTGCGGTTGAACGAACAACAGAGCGGCGGCAAATTCATCGCAAGCTGTCCGCGGTGAATTTGTTGCCCGGTGCGTGAAGAAAGGAAGGACAGAATGAAGCATTCCACCTACACAAGCTATGATAAGCTTCCGCTGATGCTCTCCGTGGCAGAAGTTGCCGCAGTGCTTGGGATCTCCCGAGCCGGTGCCTATGAGCTGGTGCATGGCAACGAATTCCCCGCGCTCAAAATCGGCAGCCGGATCGTTGTTCCAAAGGATAAGTTTCTCGCATGGATCGACGCGAACAGCGGTTCAAAAAACGCACCGCTGTAAACCTGCTAAAAAGTCAAGCCCCAATTGAAAGAAAATTTGCGGGTGGAAAAAGAGCATAGCAAAGCAGAGGCGGCAAAACGGATTGTTTGGCCGCCTCAAACAAAGCATTGGAGATCTCAGCTCGTTCTACTGCGGCAAGCTGCGGTAGAGCTCTGTGACCTTACCATAATAGACTCGGAGGAACTTATTCAGACCTGCCACCATGGCGAGTTTACCGCTTTTCCCCTCGCTGCGTTTTTTCTCAATGAATGTAAAGATCGGATCGTTTGCCGGTTTGTGCATCACATAGCTCTGCATGACTTCATACCCGGTCTTACGCAGATAGCGATTTCCCC
>CDZH01022706.1_pt1 | contig 34393 bp, 30 predicted proteins | sample 557721 | NCBI WGS metagenome assembly CDZH01 (sample SAMEA3182062, study PRJEB8094) | gut metagenome | biome: human; feature: gut; material: Stool; isolation source: human stools | place: Canada | collected 2013-01-14 | reverse complement strand
CGGCGCAAGATCCTCCAGTTCATCCAGCGAGAAGCTGTCCCGCTCCGCCGCTTGTCTCACTGCGGCGTCGAGCGTTTCCTTCTCGAGAAGCGGCGCAAGATCCTCCAGTTCATCCAGCGAGAAGCTGTCCCGCTCCGCCGCTTGTCTCACTGCGGCGTCGAGCGTTTCCTTCTCGAGAAGCGGCGCAAGATCCTCCAGTTCATCCAGCGAGAAGCTGTCCCGCTCCGCCGCTTGTCTCACTGCGGCGTCGAGCGTTTCCTTCTCGAGAAGCGGCGCAAGATCCTCCAGTTCATCCAGCGAGAAGCTGTCCCGCTCCGCCGCTTGTCTCACTGCGGCGTCGAGCGTTTCCTTCTCGAGAAGCGGCGCAAGATCCTCCAGTTCATCCAGCGAGAAGCTGTCCCGCTCCGCCGCTTGTCTCACTGCGGCGTCGAGCGTTTCTTCTCCTTGGAGCGGCCCCAAGCTCTTCAGGCACTCCAGCGACTTCAGTGGCTTCAGCTCCTCTTTCAGCCGTTTCAGTTGGGAATCAAGCCCCGAAAGGCCGTCCGCAGGAATCGTTTCCCGAAGCGCGGCATCCGCACCGCCCGTTTCCGCAGCGTTCGATTCCTCCGCCGCAGTTTCACCGGTCAGCAGCGCGTCCACGCTCGTGCTGAGTACGACCGCAAGCGTGGGCAGTTTAAAAATGTCCGGCATGGACTCGCCCCGTTCCCAGTTGCTTACCGCCTGATAGCTCACCGAAAGCTGCTCGGCAAGCTCAGCCTGCGTCAAATTTTTTGCTTTGCGCAGCGCCGCAATGCGTCTGCCAATCTCCTGCATATCCGCCATGTTCACTTCCTCTGCCCGGTTTTTCTGGGATCGGTTTTCCTGGTTCTTTTTTCCGAAAATCATGCTCGTGCCCTCCTGCAAAATTTTGATTGCCTTGCTTTTATTGAACCCCAGGCACGCCGACCATGTCTATCATGCGGTGCTTGAATCCGCAAAAGAAGTGCGCTCAAGCAATGCTTGAGTCCATTATAACACAAAAGCGGGCGGAACGCTTCCGTTCCGCCCGCTTTAATTCCAGGTTTGTTCAGCCTTTGTTCGTGGAACCGCCGTTCGCACCGCCGCCGGTGCCTTCCGGTGTGCTTTGCGCATTAAGGGGCAGCAACGTGCCATCCGCCTGCGCATAAATTTCAGTGGTATTGTCTCCAGCGCCTTCGAGCATCAGATGATACATCTGCTTATCCATATAGGTCGCATATGTAGCGCTTTTGACGGTCGCATTCGGATACTTTTCCTTGACGGCCTTGGTGACCTTTTCGGGCAGGTTGCTGACCTCCACGGTCTCGCCTTCCTTAAAGCCTTCAATCGTGTTTTCGCCGCCCGTCACATTCGGCGCGGTCGATGGAGAAACGTCCGTTGTGGGGTTCACGGTGGGATTTACGGTGGGGTTCACCGTCGGATTTACGGTGGGGTTCGGCTTTACCGTGGGCGTGGGCGTTACCTTGCCGTTGTAACAGCCGGCGCCGAGCAAAAGCAGAGCGGCCAGCAAAACGGACAAAAGCATACCATGTTGTTTCATACTGTGCCTCCTTGTTGATTCCGGCGTGCGCCGGCTTCTTTTCTGCGGTTAGTATTCCCATCGCAGAGCGCAGTATACAACGCTTATATGGTGCGCAAATTTTTGTGCAGCGCATTTGCCTGCCGCAGCGCGAAACTATTGCGCCTATTTTTTCAATATGATATGCTATTGAGCATGTCAAAGCCGCAAAATGATATAAAATATATTATTTTTAGGCAAAAAACGAGGGGTGACACCGATGAACTTTGCGCTGCGCGCTTACATAGCGCCGGATTTTTCCAAAAAAGAATTTACGGCTGCACCGGAGTCCGTTTGGCTTCCTGCGCCTGCCGATGCCGTTGCACCTGAAGGATACCATGCCATGAGCATCTTCCCGGAATATTTCAAAATCCGGGGCGCTTGGCGGCTCGCACAGGAAAGCCGTATGGATTGCGTAGCGGTTTATGAAGGCGGAGAGATTGCGGTGCGCGAAATCCGCCTGCTGAAAAAGGGGGATCTCGTTGCGGTTGGGCGCACGGAAAACGGGGCGGACGGCATTGTTGTTCACCCGGATGGCTTCCGCGAAACGCATGACCGGGGCGACGTGTTCGCGTTCCGCAAGGGCCGTTCGCGCGAAACCGCATTTTCCCGGGATTATGACGAGCTGTACGAGCTATTGCGGCATGAGCGGGAGCATGGGAAAATCGTCTGGGTGATGGGTCCTGCATTCGCTTTTGATCACGATGCACGAAATGCTTTTTCGCTCCTCGTCGCAGGCGGCTACGTACATGCGCTGCTCGCCGGAAACGCGCTCGCCACGCACGATTTGGAGGCAGCCTACCTGAAAACCGCGCTCGGCCAAAATATCTACACACAGGAATCCCAGCCAAACGGCCACTACAACCATTTGGATACGATCAACCGCGCGCGCTATCATGGCAGCATTGCCGCGTTCATCCGGAACGAAAAAATCGACAATGGGATTATATACCAATGTGAAACGCATCATGTGCCCTATGTGCTTGCAGGATCGATTCGGGATGACGGCCCGCTGCCCGGCGTCATCGGGGACGCCTATGAAGCGCAGGACCGTATGCGGGAGCAGGTGCGGGATGCAACGACAATTATCTGCATGGCAAGCATGCTCCACACCATAGCGACCGGGAATATGACGCCGACCTACCGTGTCCTAAAGGACGGCACAGTTCGCCAAGTATATTTTTACTGTGTGGACATCGCGGAGTTCGTCGTCAACAAACTGACCGACCGCGGCAGCCTTGCGGCGCGCGGCATCGTGACAAATGTGCAGGATTTTATCGTAACGCTGACCAAGGGTTTGGGCTTGCAGTAAACTTTGATCCGCTTGATTCACAAGTTGCAGGGGGCGCGCCATCGGCGCGCCCCTTTTGTTGTTGAACCAGCGGAGACTTCCTTGCACCCGCAGCAGCGGGACAATCCTCAGTCGCCTGCGGCGACAGCTTCTTTCAAAAGGGAGCCTTTTTAGCAAAGAAGCAAAAAACGCACGCAGGTTGCCTTCACTCCACCGTTACCGATTTTGCAAGGTTGCGCGGCTTGTCGATGTCGCAACCCTTGAGCAGCGCCACATAGTATGCGAACAACTGCAGCGGAATAAGCGGCATGGAGGGCAGCACAAGCGGCGCGCATGATGGCAGGGCAATGACATGATCCGCCACGGCAGGCACGGAGGCATCGTTTTCATCCGTAAAAGCAATGACTACCGCGCCGCGTGCCTTTACTTCGCGGATGTTGCTGACCATCTTTTCCCGAAGCGGCGCATGCGTGCAAAGCGCGACGACGAGCGTGCCCGGCTCAATCAGGGAGATTGTGCCATGTTTGAGTTCGCCCGCAGCATATGCTTCTGAATGAATATAGGAAATTTCCTTGAGCTTAAGTGAGCCCTCCAGGCAAAGCGCATAATCGATATTGCGGCCGATGAAGAAGATATCCCGCAGGTTGAAGAACAGCGAAGCAAGGTATTGCATCTGTTCCCGTTTCCCCAACATCTCCTCCACAAGTGCGGGGAGCGTTTCGAGCGCAGCAACCGCTTCTGAAAGCGCCGCATCCGAAAGCGTGCCGCGCACCCGCGCGAAATGCAGCGCGATGAGATACATCACCGCAAGCTGCGTGCTGTACGCCTTAGTCGTTGCAACGGCGATTTCCGGCCCGGCCCAGGTGTAAAGCACATCCTCGCTTTCGTTGGCGATCGCAGAGCCCACCACATTTACAACGGAAAGGATGTGCGCGCCGCGCCGCTTCGCTTCCCGCAATGCAAAAAGCGTATCCAGCGTTTCGCCGCTTTGGCTGATAACGATCGTAAGCGTTTTTTCATCTACAACGGGATCGCTGTAACGGAACTCGGAGGCAAGCTCCACCGTCACCGGCACATACAGCATTTTTGAGAGCATGTATTGGCTCGTCATGCCCACATAACTCGCGGAGCCGCAGGCCACGATATTAATTTTATCGATGGCGCGGATCACCTCCTCCGTGATATGCACAAGGCCCAGATCGATTTCCCCGTCCTTGATGCGAGGGCTTATGGTGTTGCGAATGGCCGTGGGCTGCTCCATGATCTCCTTGAGCATGAAGTGCGCATAGCCCCCTTTTTCCGCAGCGCTCACATCCCACGCGATGTGCTCCGGCGCCTTCTCCACCGGGTCGCCGAAGCGGTCGTACACCGAAACGCCCGCGCGCGTGAGCACGGCAAGCTCCCGTTCGTCCAGCCTCACGATCTCACGCGTATGTTTCAAAAGCGCCGGAATATCGGAGGCGATAAAGTTTTCTCCTTCTCCGAGGCCGAGGATAAGCGGGCTGTCCTTTCGCACCGCAATGAGCAGATCCGGATGCGCCGCAAAAGCGATGCCAAGCGCATAGGAGCCGCTGAGGAGCGACTCCGCATCCCGCACGGCCTTCACCGGATCGCCATGATAATAAAAATCCACAAGCTGCGCAACGATTTCCGTATCCGTGTCGGACTGGAATTCGTAGCCGTGCTCCGTCAAAAACTCGCGCAGCTCCGCATAATTTTCCACGATGCCGTTATGCACCACCGCCACCCTGCCGCTGTGTGACAGATGCGGGTGGGAGTTTACATCCGAAGGCTCGCCGTGCGTCGCCCAGCGCGTGTGGCCGATTCCCGCTGTGCCCGGCATGGTTGCGCCGCCCTCCGTCCGATCGAAAAGCACACTGAGGCGGCCCTTCGCCTTGCAGACGGAAAGCCCGTTTCCGCCGAGGATTGCAAGCCCCGCCGAATCATACCCACGGTATTCCAGCTTTTCAAGCGCTTCCAGCAGCAGCGGCGCGGCCTGCTTCGGGCCGATATATCCAACGATTCCGCACATGTTGACCTCCTGATATCATGCAAACTATTCCACGGCGCACAAGGCGCCTTTTTTAATGATAAAATATATGCATATGATTATAGCAGATTTCCATGCGCTGCGGGATGTGAACCGATGAAAAAAGTGTAACTTCTCCTCCCCCGTTCCTCTCGCTCATTGTCTGCATAAACAATCCATATAATTGCCCTTTTTTGTTAAATAATAAATAATATATTATTCTTGACAAGCCTGTGGCACCGTGATAGTATTTTTGCAATGAATGTGAATTGCTGCGTTTTGCAGCGGAAAGGAGCGTTTTATGTCAACATTTGCCGCAAAAGCATGTGCCTGCATGTGCGCTCCGCTTACATGCGCCCTCATCCTTAGCAGCGCCGCCATCGTAACGATGGTCGGCGTATTCGTCGTTGTAGCGATTATTCTTGCTGTAGTAGGCATTATTATTCGCCGCAGCGCTTTGCCGGGGAGAGCGGGCTGATCGTCCTAGTATGCTAAGGCGGTCCCGAATCCTCGGGGCCGCCTTTTTGCATAATACATTCAAAAAATTTTTTGAAGGAGAACAGTTCCCATGAAGAAGATCTTTGCACTGGCACTGGCCGCGATGATGGCCCTTGCCGCATTTGCAGGCTGCAGCAACGGCAATTCCGCCAAAGACGACTCGTTCGTAATCGGCGGCATCGGACCCCTCACCGGCGACTATGCCACCTATGGCGTTTCCGTCAAGCAGGGCGCGGAGCTTGCAGTCAAGGAAATCAACGAGGCTGGCGGAATCAACGGCGTTCCCGTTACGCTGCTCTTCGAAGATGACCAGGTTGACGCCGAAATGGCCGTGAACGCTTACAACAAGCTGATGGATGACGGCATGGACGTTTCCCTCGGCGCAGTCACGAGCGGCGCGTGCATCGCGGTTTCCGAAAAAGCCCATGAAGACGGCATCCTCATGATCACCCCCTCCGGCTCCCAGGTTGAGTGCATCCAGTATGACAACGCCTTCCGTATCTGCTTCGCCGACCCCGAGCAGGGCGTGAACGCCGCGAAGTTCCTTGCAAACAACAACGTTGCAAAGAAGATCGCCATCATCTACGACAAGTCCAACGACTATTCCAACGGCTTCAAGGAAAGCTTCGTGGCCTCCGCTGCAGAGCTCGGCCTTGAGATCGTTTCCGAGCAGGCTTTCACCAACCAGTCCAACACCGACTTCTCCGTGCAGCTGCAGGCCATTGCCAGCACCGATGCGGAACTGGTCTTCCTCCCCATCTATGCACAGGAAGCCGCCTACATCCTGACCCAGGCCAAGAGTGCCGGTATGGAACAGATCTTCTTCGGCGGTGACGGCCTTGACGGCATCATCGAAAAGATTGGTGCGGATAATATTGCTGCCACCGAAGGCCTCATGTTCCTCACCCCCTTCGACACCCAGGCTGACGAGCAGAACATCAAGTTCACCGCTGACTATCAGGCTGCCTACAACGCCACCCCCGACCAGTTCGCGGGCGACGGTTACGACGCCATCTACACCATCAAGGCTGCCGCTGAGCATGCTGGCGTAAAGCCCGGCGACAAGGACTTCAACGAGAAGATCATTGCTGCCATGACCGAGATCACCGTTGATGGCACCACCGGCACCATGCAGTGGTCCGCTGACGGCGCTCCCAACAAGGCCGCGGCTGTTGTCGTCCTCCATGACGGCGTTCCCTCTGCCTACACTGGCAAATAACAGAACAGGCATAACGACCGGGGATGGGCGGACACTCCGCCCGTCCCCATGCTTCACGAATTCCCGTTTCCCCTTTTCAGGAATTATCCATAAAGGAGTTTCCCCAACATGATGGATCTTATCGCGAACCTCATCAGCGGCCTGAGCCTTGGCAGCATCTACGCGCTCATCGCGCTTGGATACACCATGGTTTACGGCATTGCAAAAATGCTCAACTTCGCGCACGGCGATATCATCATGGTCGGCGCCTTCGCGGTGGTCACGACCGTGTCCATGCTGGGCTTCCCGCCCATTCTCGCGATCGCGGCAAGCATCGTCTGCTGCGTCGTGCTCGGCGTATGCGTAGAGCGCATCGCCTATAAACCCCTGCGCAAGTCCCCGCCGCTCGCGGTGCTCATCACCGCCATCGGCGTGAGCTATTTCCTGCAAAGCCTCGCGCTGCTGATCTTCGGTTCCACGCAGCACAGCTTCCCCAAAGTGATCTCCGTGCCGGCCATCCAGCTCGGCAGCCTTACCATTCAGGGCAACATGCTCGTCACCCTCGCCGTCATGGTCGTCATCATGATCGCCATGAGCCTGTTCATCTCCAAATCCAAGACCGGTAAGGCCATGCGCGCCGTTTCCGAGGACCGGGACGCGGCGGAACTGATGGGCATCAGCGTGAACCGGACGATCACCATCACCTTCGCCATCGGCTCCGCGCTCGCGGCCGTGGCAGGCGTGTTCTACGGCACGACATACGGCTTCATCGGGCCTTACACCGGCTCCATGCCGGGCATCAAGGCCTTCGTTGCGGCGGTGTTCGGCGGCATCGGCTCCATGCCGGGCGCGATGCTTGGCGGCATCCTCCTCGGCGTGATCGAAAACCTGGCCAAACGCTACATTTCCACGGAGCTTTCCGACGCGATCGTGTTCGCGGTGCTCATCATCGTCCTGATGGTGAAGCCCACCGGCCTGCTCGGCAAGCAAGTGAACGAGAAAGTTTGAGGTGACGGAAATGGATCTTATTAAAAAGAAGAAACCGCTTGCCGGCAACCTCATCACCCTCGCCATCCTCTGCGCGCTCTTCGTCCTTGTGCTCATCCTGATGGAGGCCGGCGCGCTCACGCGGCACATCCGCTCCATGCTCGTGCCGATCTGCATCAACATCATCCTCGCCGTTTCGCTGAACCTGACGGTCGGCTTCCTCGGCGAGCTGACGCTTGGCCACGCGGGCTTCATGTCCGTGGGCGCATACGCGGGCTGCCTGTTCTCCATCGCCATGCAGGACATCCTGCCCACGGCTGTGCGCTTCCCGCTCGCGATGCTCGTGGGCGGCCTCGTCGCGGCGGTGTTCGGCGTGCTCATCGGCATCCCGGTGCTGCGGCTGCACGGCGACTACCTTGCCATCGTAACCCTCGCCTTTGGCGAGATCATCCGAAGCGTCATCATCAACCTGGAGTTTACCGGCGGCGCAGCGGGCCTTAAGGGGACGCCGCAGGATTCCACGTTCGTGATCGCCTTTGCGGTAGTCCTCATCACGCTGCTCGTGATCATGAACCTTGTCAATTCCCGCCACGGCCGCGCCATCACCGCCATCCGCGACAACCGTATCGCGGCGGAGGCTTCCGGCATCAACGTTACCTATTTCCGCATGTTGGCCTTTGTAATCGCGGCGTTCTTCGCAGGGGTTGCGGGCGTGCTTTATGGCCACAACCTTTCCATCCTTTCCGCGAGCACGTTTGATTACAACAAGTCCATCGAGCTGCTCGTCATCGTGGTGCTCGGCGGCATGGGCAGCATCCGCGGCAGCGTAATTTCCGCGATCATTATCACCGTGCTTCCGGAAGCGCTGCGCGAGCTTGCAGACTTCCGCATGCTCATCTACGCGCTCGTGCTCATCGTGATGATGCTTCTCAACGCGTCCCCGCGCTTTGCGGCCCTTAAGGGCAAGCTGCATTACGGCGCGCTCGTAGACGCAATCCGCAACAAAGCCAACAAGGAGGGCAAAGCGCATGAATAAGATGGTACCCCTGCCGAGCAAGGCGATCGTGCCCGAGCGCGATGCGGATAAGCTTCCTATTTTAGATGTGCGCCACCTCGGCATTGATTTCGGCGGTCTTACCGCTGTGGACGATTTTAACTTCACCATGGGCCGCACGGAGATTGGCGGCCTGATCGGTCCGAACGGCGCAGGCAAGACGACGGTGTTCAACCTGCTTACGAACGTTTACCGCCCCACGCGAGGCTCCATCCTGCTTGACGGCGTAGATACGCTCGGCATGAGCACTTACCAGGTCAACAAGCTTGGCATTGCACGCACGTTCCAGAACATCCGCCTGTTTTCCAACATGACGGTGCTCGACAACGTCAAGGTGGGCCTGCACAACAACACAAAAAGCAACCTTTTCGCTTCCGTAACGCACGGGTTCGGCTACCACAAGGCAGAGCGCCAGGCGAAGGAGCGTGCTCTGGAGCTGCTTTCGGTGTTCCATATGCAGGACCTTGCAAACGCGCAGGCAGGCAGCCTTCCTTACGGAGCACAGCGGCGGCTTGAAATTGTCCGGGCGCTTGCAACGGAACCCGGCATTATGCTGCTTGACGAACCCGCTGCGGGCATGAACCCTTCCGAAACGGCAGAGCTGATGGAAAACATCCGCAAAATCCGGGACACATTCCAAATCGCCATCATGCTCATCGAACACGATATGAGCCTTGTCATGGGAATCTGCGAAGGCATTGCCGTGCTCAATTACGGCAAGATCATCGCCAAGGGCACGCCGGATGAGATCAAGTCCAACCCGGCTGTCATCGAAGCCTATCTCGGCAAGAAGGGAGCGTAACGCCATGATGCTCAAGGTTGACGATATCCATGTTTACTATGGCCAGATTCATGCCATCAAAGGCGTTTCCTTTGAAGTGCACGAGGGTGAAATCGTTTCGCTCATCGGCGCAAACGGCGCCGGCAAATCCACGGTGCTTAAAACGATTTCCGGCCTGATGCATCCAAAGTCCGGCAGCATCTCCTTCCTGGGAGATCCCATCGCCCATACGGAAGCCTACAAGCTGGTGAACCGCGGGCTTGCACAGGTGCCGGAAGGCAGGCGCATCTTCCTGCAGATGACGGTACGTGAAAACCTGGACATGGGCGCATACACGCAAAAAGAGGTCTCTGATGCGGACATCGAGGATGTGTTCCGCCGCTTCCCGCGCTTGAAGGAACGCGAAAAGCAAATTGCAGGCACGCTTTCCGGAGGCGAGCAGCAAATGCTTGCCATGGGCCGCGCGATGATGAGCCACCCGAAGCTGCTTATGCTGGATGAACCTTCCATGGGCCTTGCGCCGATCCTTGTGGAGCAGATTTTCGACATCATCCGCGAATTCCATGCTGCCGGCACAACAATCCTGCTGGTGGAGCAAAACGCGGGCAAGGCGCTTGCGGTTGCCGACCGCGCTTATGTGCTTGAACAGGGGCGCATTACGCTTTCCGGCACAGGCGCGGACCTTGCCGCCAGCGACGCCGTAAAAAAGGCGTACCTGGGCGGCTGATAACGCTATCCCCCTCCTCATTTTTGTGGCATATGGCAAAGCGCTCCGCGGCAACGCGGGGCGTTTTGCTATGCGTCCATCATTAATTTCATTAGATATTGCATCACTTCTTCCACCGTTGGTATTTTGCCGTCCGGTGACATAGCTTTCCAATGTTCTTGCACAGAAGGATCCTTATTCTGCATTGCATCCAAGATTGCCTTTTCAATTTCCTGCCTGATTTCCGCAACGCTGCACCCTTCCATTTCTGCGACCATTTCAATCAAACAGGCGTAATCTATCTGTTTTTTCATGAAGTTCTCCCTTTTCTCATATTTGACATCTTGTGAATGTCATCTCTTTTCCAATTCTATCACATACTTACCATAAAATCATTTACTAAATGTCAATATGGAGTGATTATGTATAAAAACAGGACTGCGAGCGGGCGGAACAATTTATGCGGCACACGTATGAAAGCTTTACGGCTGGCGCTCCCCCAACACCCTTCGCAACAAAAATTTGCTTCCATGCTTCAGCTTGTGGGTTTGGACATGGACAAAAATGCCGTTCAGCGTATCGAAAGCGGGGCAAGGTTTGTAACGGATATTGAGCTTGCCGGAATTGCTAAAGTATTAAGTGTCACATGCGATGAGCTGCTTAAATCGGAATAGCGTCCGATGCATGGCAGATAGCAATCCCCCGTCAGCGGCTCACGCCGTTGCACCCCCCTTTTGTAAAGGGGGCTTTTGTGATGCTGTAACCCAACAAAAGGCTCCTTTTTGAAAGGAGCTGGCACGGCGCAAGCCGTGACTGAGGATTGTTCTTATCCTATCAGCGCAGCTTAATCCACCGCTGCGTGAGCGAGCCTAAGGCCCTAAAACGCTGTTGAAGCGTTTATTTCCTGAAATCCATTGAAATCCCTGTAAGAATTCGGTATATTATTGTCAAAGCATGGCGCTTATGTTTCAATAATCAATAAAAATGCCATATCGGAAAAGGAGAGCCGCATGAATCTTACGAAGGAGCAGCAGTCCCTGCTTGATGGAAGTAAGGGCGAAACCATGGCAAAGGTCGTAAAGACCCTTGTGATGTACGGCGAGGCCTTTGATGCTGAACGCATGGTGCCGGTGGCCGAAGGCTTTGGCCACACGGTTATCAGCTTCGGCATCGGGGTGATGACGCCGGTGTATGACCTGTATGAAAAACTGCTCAGCGCCGGGGCGGTCAGCGGACAGAAGTTCACTGCCGATCCGCGCCCGCTGGACAAAAATGTTCCGAGCAGCCTTCTTAAGGACATCGTCTTTCGGGTGATGTACAGCCAGCAGGAACGCTACGAGGAGCAGCTCAGGAAGTTCGGCCTGCGCGGTGAAAATGATTATACCTGCGCCTGTTACTTGCCGCAGGTGGGCAACGTCCCAAAGCGGGGCGACATCCTGTCCTGGGCGGAATCCTCGGCGGTGGTCTATGCCAACAGCGTGCTTGGAGCGCGCTGCAACAGGAACAGCGGCATCATAGAGCTGATGGGCTCCATCGCAGGATTCGTGCCGGAATTCGGCCTTTTGACGGACGACGGCCGGAAGGCGGATTATGTCGTTGAGGTCAAAACCTCCCAAAAGCCCGAAGCGCAGCTTTTGGGCTCCGCAGTGGGCATGAAGGTGCTGGAAAAAGTGCCTTACATCAAAGGGCTCGATCAGTGGATCGGCACCGAGCTGAACGAAAGCGCCACCGCATATCTCAAGGATTTCGGCGCTGCCACCGCCTCGAACGGCTCCGTCGGCCTTTATCACATCGAAGCGCTCACACCCGAAGCAAAGGACTTGGGGGATTCCCTCATAAGGCCGGATGCACAGGTTTATGTCATTGACGATGCCGAGCTGGAGCGGGTGAAAAACAGCTATCCGTGCATTTGGAAGGACATGGACGCAACGCCAAAGCTCTGCTTCATGGGCTGTCCGCATATGTCCCTCGGCCAGCTTGCGGAATGGACGGACAGGGTAGCCGCCGCGCTGCAGGAAAACGGACATGGGAAGGTGGTCATTCCAACGGTGTTCACCTCCGCGCCCGCCGTGATCGAAGAATTCAAAAAAGCGGAGCGTTATCAGAAACTGATGGACTGCGGCGTGGTTCTCAGCTACGTCTGCCCGCTGATGTACATGAATAACCCGCTTGCCAAGAAGATGCCCGTCATCACTTCATCCAACAAGCTCAGAACGTATACAAGTGCGCGCTTCTATTCCGATGATGAGATACTCAAATTCATTACAGGGGGAACAAACTAATGGCTATGACTTTTCAAGGACGCGTCGTTGCGCCGGGCGAAGTAAAGGCTGAGGCACTGGTTTCCCATGGGGGCTTCAACACGCTTGCAAGCTTTCAGATGGCGCTGATGTTTGGAGACAAGCAGGTTAAATGCGGCGATCAAAACAACCCGGATTTGTACAAAAAGCCCATGCTCGGCAAAGCGCTTTGCCTGCCCGAAACGATCGGCTCCACCACGGGCGGCATGGTGCTTTACACTGCATGCGCCCTTGGAAAACAGCCGGCATGCATGCTGTTTTCCAAGCCGATTGACACGTTGGCCGCTTCCGGCGCGATTCTGGCCGCCAACTGGACCGATTCCAACATGCCCGTAATCGATAAGCTTGGTGAAGAATTTCTTTTCTATGTGAAGGATGGGATGACGGTCACCGTCGGCGCCGACGGTATCGTCACCGTAGAATAAGGAGGGTTCCCATGAATCAAACATACGCTTCCCTGTTTACTCCCTGGAAAATCGGGACTGTTGAAATCAAGAACCGCATCGTCATGTGCTCCATGGGCGGCACCAGCATTTTCGGATGGATGGAGCCGAACCATTTCGATAAGGAAGCGGCAAACTTCCTGTTGGAACGCGCGCGGAACAACGTTGGGCTGATCCTGCCAGGCATCGCACCCATCCGGGACACGATGGGCGGCATGTGGCTTTACCAGAACAAGGCCAAGTTCCGCCAGCTCAAGGAATTCATGGACGAGTTCCACAAAACCGGCGCCAAGCTGTTCATCCAACTCACGGCCGGCATGGGCCGGTCCATGGCCGTGAATGACCTGATGGTCAAAATGATCAAGAACAAGGCGTTCGGCCTCATTGGCAAACCCATATTCAACATGGATTATATCTGCGCCTCCGCCTCGGCCACGCCGAACCGTTGGGCAGACGATGTCTATTCCCGCCCGTTCACCGTGGATGAAATCCATGAAATTGTGGAAGCCTTTGCAAAAACCGCCCTTCTGTGCAAAGAGGCGGGCGTGGACGGCGTGGAGGTGCATGCAGTTCACGAAGGCTATACGCTGGATCAGTTCACAATGAAATACACCAATCAGCGCACGGATGAATACGGCGGCAGCTTTGAAAACCGCTATCGCTTCCCTGCGGAAATCGTAAAGGCCATCAAAGCGCGCTGCGGCAGCGAATATCCCGTTTCCCTGCGTTACTCGGTCGTCTCCAAAACCAAAGGGTTCCGCATGGGCGCAGTTCCGGGCGAGGACGATTTTACCGAGGTCGGCCGCGATATGGAAGAATCCGAACGGGCGGCCAAGTTCCTGGAGGATGCCGGGTACGATATGCTCAACTGCGACAACGGAACCTATGATTCCTGGTACTGGGCGCACCCCCCGGCGTATATGCCGGAAAACTGCAACCTTGAATCCGTAAAACATATTAAAAAGTTCGTCAGTATCCCGGTTGTCTGCGCGGGCAAGATGACGATGGACGAGGGCGCAAAGGCTGTGGAGGCCGGCGAGATCGACGGCGTGGGCGTTGCAAGGCAGTTCCTGGTGGATTCCGAATGGGTCACCAAGCTGATCGACGGGCGCGAGGAAGACATCCGCCCCTGCATCCGCTGCCACAATGCCTGTTTTACGATGGCAAGATATGAAGGCACGGCCAACATTCAGGATCTGGGCGACGCCATACACATGGCCCGCTGCGCGCTGAACCCAACAACCATGCAAACGAAGAAATACCGCATCGTAAAAACGGAAAAGCCCAAGCGCATCGCAATCATCGGCGGCGGCATCGGCGGTATGGAATCGGCGCTGGTGCTGGCTGAGCGCGGCCACCAGCCCACGATTTTTGAAAAAAGCGACCGGCTCGGCGGCGTGTTTATTCTCGCGGCCGCCCCCTCCTATAAGGAAAGCGACCGCCAGCTGATCGAATGGTATCGCCGCAAAGTCGCGCAAGCCGGCATTCCGGTTAAGCTGAATACCGAAGTAAAATGTCCGGATGAACTTACAGGCTTTGATGAGATCATCATCGCAACCGGTTCTTCCCCGCGCCGCCTGCCTGTTCCCGGCATCGAACGGGCCATGGAAGCAACCGAGTACCTTTCAGGCAGGGACGTTGGCGAAAACGTAATCATCATCGGCGGTGGCCTGACGGGCTGCGAGATCGCATATGACCTGATCCTGAAAGGCAAAAAGCCGCAGATCGTTGAAATGAAAAACGACCTCATTGCAGTAAAAGGCGTTTGCCTTGCCAATTCCTCGTTCCTGCGTGAAATGCTCGCGTTCAAAAAGACGCCGGTTTACCTCAACACCAGCCTTGTCAGCATCAATGAGGACGGCGTAACCGTGAAGGGACAGGATGGAAACACCTTTGACCTGAAGGGGGACAGCGTGATCGTTTCGGTGGGCTACAAACCGGCGCCGCTCTCCGAAAAGCGCGCCCATGTGCATCTCGTTGGCGACGCAAATGGGGTCGGCAATCTTCGCACGGTCATTTGGAGAGCATGGGATGTCTGCATGAAGCTGTGATGCGCAGCGCAGATGCTGTGGATTCACGGTTTATTCCGAAATGGCAGGCAGCCCCGGGGCAAGGGTTTCGGCCTTTGCCCCGGGGCTGCCTTGTTTGAAAGGACACCTTTTACAGCCCGTAAATCTCCGAATATTTCTTTGTCAGATACTCCGTGTAATATGCCGGGTCAAACGGTGCGCCGCATGCGTTTTCAATGAGCTCTGCAGGCTTTTTCAAGCAGCCAAAGCGATAGATCCTTTCCGTAAGCCACGCCACGATGGGTGCAAGCTCGCCCTTCTCCACAAGGGTGGGCACGGCAAGCTCCTTCTCCATGGCGGCATAGATCTGCGAGGCATACGCACTGCCGATGGAGTAGGACGGAAAGTAACCAAACATGCCGCCGGACCAGTGCGAGTCCTGCAGCACTCCGCGCGTGTCATCCGGCACATCCACGCCAAGATACTCCCGGTAGAGCGCATTCCAGGCCGCCGGAAGCTCCTTTGTGGAAAGCGTGCCCGCAATCAGCTGCTTTTCCAGCGCATAGCGCACCATAATATGCATGGAATAGGTCAGCTCGTCTGCCTCGGTGCGCACGAGCGAAGGCTCGCTCTTGTTGGCTGCAAGGTAAAGCATGTGCGGTGTTACGCCCGCAAGCTCCTCCGGGAACAGCTCCATGAGCTTTGGGTGCATAAAGTTAAGGAACGCTTCGCTCCTGCCGATGATGTTTTCAAAGAAGCGGGACTGCGATTCATGTATGCCCATGCTTGCGCCTGTGCCAAGCGGGGAGCAAAACAGATCATCCCCGGTGTTAAGCTCGTAAAGCGCATGACCGCCCTCATGCACAACGCTGTAAAAGCTTGAAAGCAGATTGTCTTCATAATAATGCGTTGTAATGCGGATATCCCGCTTGTTGAAGCCCGTTGTGAACGGGTGTTCCACCTCGCCGATGGCGCAGCAGGCGCGGTCTATGGTCATCGCCTGCATGATGAAATCCGAAAGCTTCCGCTGCTTCCAAACAGGAAATTGCTTCTGGAGGAACGAAACGTCAATCTTCCTGCCGCGCTCTTTGATGGCATGGATCACCGGCACGAGCTTTGCGCGCACATCCGCAAAATATGCATCGAGCGTCTCCATCGTAAGGCCTTTTTCATATTGATCCAGCAGCGCATCATACGCGGGAAGCTCCGGGCGCATATAGCCCGCGAAGCGGCGCTGGTATTCGATGAGCTTTGCAAGGTGCGGTTCAAACGCGGCATAATCGTTATTGACCTTTGCCTCATGCCAAATGCGAGAGGCCTCGTTTTGCGCCATCTGGTATGCAACAAATTCCTCCATCGGGATTTTTTCCATGCGTTCCATGTTTTCGGAAAGCTCCTCCGCCTCCCGCTGCGTCACCCAGTCAATCTCCGCCTTGTTCTCAAGCAGCGTCTGCAGCAGCTCCTTGAGTTCAGGCGCGGTGGAAAGCCGGTAGCTTTCCTCGCTCAGCACGCCAATGGTGCGGCTGAGCCCCTCGCCGCCCGCCCTTGGCATCACGGTTTCCGCATCGTAATACAAAACGCCGAGCGCATGTTCGTATGCATGCTGTTTTGCGAGGTGCTCCTTGAAACGCCGAATGGTCTCTTCCATGGGTCTCCTCCTTTATAAATTGATGTGCTTGTTATGCTGTTTCCGATTCGTTTCTCCTGCGTTTTGCGCGATAGCGCCGGTCTGCGCTCTGTGCAGCGGTATAATAGAGTGGGATGGTGAGGTACAGCACCCATGCCGGATGCCAAAGCCCCCAAATACAGCCCAGCGCAAAGAACGCAACCGTTATAAGCATCACATAGGGAAACGCCTTCCAGAACGAATGTCTGCGGCTGCCGTAAACCCAGTTCACGATGGGATAATAGACGGGAATCGTGAGAAACACAATCCAGCCCGGATGCCAAAGCTTAAAGGCGAAGCCCAGGCACAGATAGAGAATCGCAGTAAAAACCGGATATGGGAACGCCTGCAAAAACGGTTTGCCGTCCGCGTCCTCATCCGCCTCAAGGCCATTGCGGATGCCGCCGTATTCTGCATCTTCCTCTTCCCCTTCGTCGTCATCATCACGGAAATTGAGTTCGATGTGCCCGCCTACTCCCTTCTTGTCCCCGCGCAGCAGCGCCGCTTCATCTTCTTCATCGCCCACGGAAAAATAGAAGCCGTCCTTGGCGTGAAAGCGCACGGGCTTGCCATTGATTGTAACCTTTACGCCCTTTTCCGGTTCTGGCTCTGGAACCGGGTCCTCTGTGCGCAGAAGCTCGTCGATGGAAACGCCGTACACGCGGGACAGTAAAATGAGGTTATCCGTATCGGGAGAAGCTTCCGCCCGTTCCCACTTGCTCACAGCCTGCCGGGAAAGCCCAAGGCGTGCCGCAAGCTCCTCCTGTGAAAGTCCATGCTGTTTGCGAAGCTGCACCAGGCGGTTTGCAATCTCAATGTTCATGGTGTCCATCCTTTCGGCTTTTCTTGTTTGCTTCATTGTAGCCGCAACCGTGCTCCGCGCGCTACCAACTCTGCTTTTCAAGCGAAAATCTCAGCGCAACTTTTGGTTGCGCATCGTTGATTTCATCCGTGTTTCAGGGCATTTTCCCCGCTACCGCATAGGTGATTACGCCGAGCGGATCCCCGTAATCGATGGTAAGCACCTCATCTTCCAACGTGAAAGGGAGCTGCTTGCGTTCCCCGGATTCCTCCGCCCATACAAACAGTTTTCCGTCATCAACCGATATACGGTAAACCGTCTTAGTTTTTAAAGCAGTATTTTCTTCCGTCATTGTGCCGCTTATAACGTCGAACGAGAGGGTATAGTTTTCATCATAAATGTCCTGCCAGGTGGAAGCCGCCAACAGGTAAAGCATTGCAAGGCTTTCATCCAGCGGTGCAGGCGGCATGGGTGTGGTGGCAGCAGGGGAAGCCGTAACTGCCGGCGTCTCAGCAGCGCCTATAGGAGGCGCTGCAGTGCAGCCGCACAGCGGCAGCACGAGAAGCAGCATAAGAATGCAACGCAAACGGCATTTCCCCCTTCTTTTCGGCATCGTCAAAGGGGCGCATTACTGCGCCCCGCTTAATGGCTTGTTATTTGATGCAATCCTTACCGCCCATGTACATGCGCAGCGGTTCTGGGATGCGGATGCTGCCATCCGCCTGCAGGTTGTTTTCCAGGAACGCGATCAGCATGCGCGGAGGAGCTACGACCGTGTTGTTGAGCGTGTGGGCGTAATAATTTCCCTTCTGCTTGTTCTTCACACGGATACCGAGGCGGCGCGCCTGCGCATCGCCCAGATTGGAGCAGCTTCCCACCTCGAAGTATTTCTGCTGGCGGGGCGACCAGGCTTCCACATCAATGCTCTTCACCTTCAGATCCGCAAGGTCACCGGAGCAGCACTCGATGGTGCGCACGGGAATATCCAACGAGCGGAAGAAGTCCACGGAATTGTTCCAGAGTTTATCAAACCAGGCTGCGCTGTCCTCCGGCTTGCAAACGACGATCATCTCCTGCTTTTCAAACTGATGGATGCGGTAAACGCCGCGCTCTTCGATGCCGTGCGCGCCAACCTCCTTGCGGAAGCAGGGGGAATAGCTCGTGAGCGTCTGCGGCAGCTCCTCCTCCGTCAGGAAGGAATCAATGAATTTCCCGATCATAGAATGTTCGCTCGTGCCGATCAGGTACAGATCTTCGCCTTCGATCTTGTACATCATGTTATCCATCTCGGAAAAGCTCATCACGCCGCTCACCACGTTGCCGCGGATCATGTAAGGCGGAATATAATAAGTAAACCCGCGGTCAATCATGAAATCGCGCGCATAGGAAAGGATCGCGCTGTGCAGCCGCGCGATGTCACCGGAGAGATAATAAAACCCGTTTCCGCTCGTTTTACGGGCGTTATCAAGGTCAATGCCTGAGAGCCGCTCCATGATGTCCACATGATAGGGCACCTCATAGTCCGGCACAACCGGCTCGCCGAAGCGTTGGAGTTCCACGTTTTCGCTGTCATCCCTGCCGATCGGAACGCTGGGGTCGATGATGTTCGGGATCACCATCATGCGCTTGTTGATCTCCTCCTCAAGCTCCGCCTCACGCGCCGTGAGCGCAGCCATTTCGTCTGCCATCGCAACAACCTGCTTCTTCGTTTCCTCCGCCTTGTCGCGTTCGCCACGTGCCATCATGCCACCGATCTGCTTGCTGATAACGTTGCGCTGGTTGCGCAGCGCATCGCACCGAGTATGCGCTGCGCGCCACTCGGCATCCATCTCCACAACCTCATCCACCAGAGCGAGCTTTTCATCCTGAAATTTTTTGCGGATGTTTTCCTTCACAAGCTCCGGATCTGCGCGGAGCAGCTTAATGTCGATCATATACCCTCCTGAATTTTAGCTCCCCGTAAGCGGGGTGCGCATTTTGCATGGAATGCAGGGACGGCATCCCCTGCCCTGCATAAGCCGGAAAGATCCTCAGCTTTGCATTTACTTCCGGTTACATTACATCCGCTCCGGCGCTTCAAGGCCGAGCAGATAAAGCCCGTTGCGGATCGTAAGCCGCGCCGCGTCGGTCAACGCAAGGCGCGCCGCACGCACGGTGGGGTCGTCGTCCATGATGCGGTTCTCATAATAGAACTTATTGAAGCACGCGCAAACTTCGATAACCGCGCGCGCCACAAGGTACGGCTCGTTCTTGTCGGCGGCTGCAACAACCGTTTCCGGGAAGGCAGCGATCGCCTTCACAAGCGCCGTTGCGGAAGCGTCCATCAGCGCGGTGCAATCCACCTCTGCACAAGCCTCGGCAACGCCTGCCTTGCGCAGCACGGAACAGCAGCGCGCATGGGTGTACTGCGCGTAAGGGCCGGTTTCACCATCAAAGTTGAGCACCTTTGCCCATGAAAATGAGGTATCCTTGATGCGGCTGTTGTACAGCACGCCCCAAACCACTGCGCCCACGCCCACCGCGCGCGCCGCGGCTTCCTTATCTTCCAGTTCCGGGCTCTTTTCCCGGATGATCTCCAACGTTTTCTCCATGGAGGCTTTCAGCACATCCTCCAAATACACCACGTTGCCGTGCCGCGTGGAAAGCGTGCCTTCCTCCATGGAAACCATGCCGAAGTTGACATGCTCCATGTCCTTCACCCAATCGCGGCCCATCAGCTCGAGCACCTTGAAAAACTGTTTGAAGTGCAGGTTCTGCTGATACGCAACCACATACAGGGACTTGACAAAGTCATACGTTTCCTTACGGTAAATGGCGGCGGCAATGTCCCGCGTGGCGTAGATGGTGCTGCCGTCGCTCTTGAGGATGATGCACGGCGGCATATCATATGCGGAAAGGTCCACAATCAAAGCGCCGCGGTCAAGCTTCGCAACGCCGCTCTCGCGCAATTCTTCGATGACGGCTGGCATCTTATCTTCATAGAAGCTCTCGCCCGCATAGCTGTCAAACTGAACGCCGAGAAGGTCGTATACCGCGCCCACTTCCTTGAGCGTTAGCTCCTTCATGCGCTGCCAAAGGGAAACCGCCTCCGCATCGCCCTGCTCAATCTTGCGGAACCAGGCACGTGCTTCGTCGTTGAGCGCGGAATGCTTGTCCGCGTTTGCGGCCTCTTCCTTTTCCGCCTCCTCATGAAAGCGCACATAGAGCTTCACAAGTTCGCGCACGTTGGATTCCTCGATCGGCTTTCCACCGCCCCACCGTTTGTATGCGACGATCATCTTGCCGAACTGCGTACCCCAATCGCCCAGATGGTTGATGGCGATGGTATGATAGCCCAGGAATTTATAGATGCGGTTGAGCGAATTGCCGATGGCTGTGCTCGGCAGATGGCCGATGTGGAACGGCTTTGCGATGTTGATGGAGGAAAACTCCACACACACGTTTTTGCCGCCGCCCAAATCGCTTGCGCCGTAACGTTCCCGCTGTGAAAGCACGCGTTTGAGCACGCCCGCGGCATAGCCGGCTTTATCCGTGAAAAAATTGAGATACCCGCCTGCGGCCTCCGCACGGCTTACACCCGTGGGCAGCACAAGGCGCGCTGCAAGATCCGCCGCGATCGCGGGCGGCGCCTTGCGCAGCGCTTTCGCAAGCCGGAAGCAGGGGAACGCATAGTCCCCCATTTCCGGATTCGGGGGAATCTCAATGTACCCTGCAAGTTCTTCCGCAGCGAGGCCGGTCAGTTCCGCCACGCGCGATGCGATTTCCATCCGGTAGTCCATACGATGCTCCTAACCTGATCTTTTGTTTATAACGATTTAGTATAGCACAATTCCGGGGTTTTTTACAAGGCCGGCAGCCTGTTTTCGGGGATTATGCGCCCATTTCGGGAAAAATCCTCCGCACCTTCTCCGCAAGCGCCCGTGCAAGCGCTGCATGGCCTTCCGGCAGCAGATGGGTACCCTCCACAGGCGAAGGCTCCGCGCAGCATGCCGCGTCGAGAAAGAATACCCCCGCTTCCTGCGCTGCGGTCCCGTAGAGCGCCGCAAAGCGCAGCGATTCGGCCCGGTTGAAAAAGCGTCCCTCTGATACGGCATTTTCGCCGATGTGCAACGGTGAAACGAGGAGGATTTTCGCTCCCCGCGGGAAAACGGCCGTCGCACCCGGAAAGCGCGCGTTCGCGTTTTGCAAAAGCGCTACAAGCTCCGCCGCACCGCGGGCCGCTCCAGCTGCGTCCGTAAACTTCAGGTCGTTCGTGCCAAGCATAAGAATCACAAGGTCGAAGGGTTTTCCGGCGCAAAGCGCATAGCCCAACCCTGTTTTTCCATTCCTGCAGGGGAAGTCCGGGTCGTTGAACACAGTCGTCCTTCCGTTAACCCCGTTTTCGGTTATCCGGCAGCCACTCCCCAGAAGCGCACCAAGCACGCCGGGCCAACGCACCGCATAAGGGTAGCGTGCGCCTGTTGTGGGTGTGAACCCCCATGTGTTTGAATCACCGTAGCACAAAATCTCTTTCATTTTTTCAGCCGTTTCTTTTCTTTTATTTCCCAAATTGTACCGCGCAGCGCGGCAGGTGTAAACCACATTGCGGCCAAAATGTAAAAAATAGCAGAACTTGTGCGGCTCTGTTTGCGCTTTGCAGGGCCGGATGCTATACTGTTCCCATGAAGCGAAAAGTTGTCAACATTATTTTATATGCGCTGAGCGCCGCGTTCCTCATCGCGGGCGTTTATCTTCTGATTCGGCAATATGTGCTTATTCCGGGTGAGTACGAACCGCCTGCCTCTCCGGCGCCCACCCTTACCCCCACGCCTGTGGCCACGGCAACCCCGGGCGTCTCCGAAACGCCCGTTCCCACGCCTTCGCCTACCCCGTATGTAAAGCCCATCCCTACAAGGATCTACTTCACAAAGGCTGAGATCATGGCGGACATCGTACCCGTTGGCATCATTCAGGAAGGCGAACGTCAGGGGCAGATGGACACCGTGGACGATCCCGACCTTGCCGCCTGGTATGAACCCGGCCCCGCCCCCGGCGAAGAGGGCAATGCGCTCATCAACGGCCACAAAAGCTGGAAAGGGAAAATCGGCCGCTTTTCCGTGCTGTGGGACATGGCGGTTGGAGATGAAATCGCCATTGAATACGAAGATGGCGCCGTGAAATACTTCTACGTTGTCTCCGTAGATTTTTATCCTTACGACGGCGTACCCAACACCGTGATGGATCTTTCCGGCGAAAGCCGTGTCACGCTCATCACCTGCTATGGGGATTATGACCGCACGGCAGGCACATCCAAACAGCGCTGCGTGGTTGTCTGCCAATCGGCAGAGGTGATCTCGGCAAAGCAAACGCCGGCTACGGAATAAAGAATCGGGGCGGATTTCCGCCCCGATTTTGCGTTATTCCGCGGCCGGTTCCGGCGCGTTGTTCCGCCGCCCCGTCAGCAGGATGCCGCTTGTAAGCGCCGTGAATGGCGCGACCGTGCAAAGTCCAAAGCTGCCCACGATCGTGTGCAGGATTTCCGCTGAAACGTATTTGTAATTCAGGATGTTGTCCAGCGGCGTGCCCTGCGCCATAAACACCATCAGCAAAGAGATATACCCGCCCGAATAGGCGAGCAGAAGCGTGGTCGTCATTGTACCCATCGCTGCTCGGCCAACGTTCATGCCGCTTTGCGCAGCCTCCTTCCAGCCGATTTCGGGCTTCTTCTCCACCACCTCACGCACAGCGGAGGTAATATCCACCGCAAGGTCCATCACCGCGCCCGATGCGCCGATAAAGATGCTCGCCATGAAGATGCGCGTCAGATTCAAATCCTGATACCCGCTATAAAGCAGGCTTTCGGAATAGCTCATCACCGCCCCGTGAATTTGGAACAGATCCGTAAAAGCCATGCCCATCAGGCAGGCGACAAGCACGCCAAGTGCTGCACCTGAGACCGCCGCCGCCGCGCGCCGGTCAAATCCGTACACAAGCGAAATGATGAGCACCGTCAGAAACAGCGTTACGCCAAGGCCCACCCAAACCGGATTTGCCCCGCGCAGATAGCAGGGCACCAACACCTTCCAAACCGCAAGCACGGTCAACGCCACTGAAAGCAGCGCACGCACGCCCGTGCGCCCGGCAAAGAGCACAAGAAGCGCCACAAAAAGCCCTGCAAGAAGCAGTTCCGCATGAAGCCGGTAATGGTCCACCATGCTGACAGAGGTTATCGCTCCATCCTTTTGGTTCACAAGCACAAGCGCTGTGTCTCCCGGCACAAACAGCTTGTCCTGTTCCAACGAACCGTTCAACATGTTGATTCCCGTCGCCTCCTCTCCCTTAAAGCTGCCGCTGAGCAGCAGGAGCGTGCAGCGCTGTTCACCTGCGCGCACAAGCCCCGTATCAATGATGCTTGAATCATCACATGCAGTCACGCGCGCGCGGCAATGCTCCGCCTCCTGATAGATTTGCGCATCCTCATAGCCTGTCGGCAGAAGCAGCAGCACAAAGATCGCCAGCAGGCACACCAATACGGGCAGGTAATCGCTCCTGCGGCCAAGTAAACGTTTCATTGTTCCCTCCCAAAAAACCTGGTTCTATGTTCAAACAAAGGGCGGGGCTTTGTGCCCCGCCACCAAATTCACCCGCGCAGGTCTCACGCCACGTTCAGCAGCGCCGCGAGCTTTGCATAGATTTCGGTATTGTCATAGTACCCTTCAAACTGCTCCTGGCCCGCCCCCTCTGCAAACACTGCAACTGGAAGGCCGGTGTGCGCATAAGAGGCAAAGTTAATGCCGGACTTATTGTTCAGAAGATGCGTGATGGTCACGCTCAGCGGCTCATACGTGCCATAGAGGATGTATTCCGCCTGCGTCAGCTCCGCAGCTTCCGCAGCCATGGTCTTATCGTAAGCGGATTTGAGCAGGCCGAGTTCGTATTCATTGAGCACAAGCTTGTCGGCTTCCGCATCGCCTTCCGCTTTCAGGCCAAACAGGGCTTCCACATCCTTAAGCACATCCTCGAAGGAAGTTCCGTTTTCCTTGTAAGCAGCCACATAGTCGCTGTCGTACTTCGCATAGGAAATCTTTTGATTTTGGAGATTGGCAAGATAGGTGTCGTAATCCGTTCCCGCATAGCCGATGGTCAGGCCGCCGGTTTCATGGTCGCCGGTGACAAGGATGAGCGTTTCTTCCGGATGTGTCTTTGCAAACGCAATTGCGACATCCACAGCATCCGCCATGGCGATGGTATCCGCAATGGTGGAGCCTGCGTCATTCGCATGGCACGCCCAGTCGATCTTGCCGCCTTCCACCATCATAAAGAAGCCGGTCTCATTGTCAAGCACCTCAATCCCCTTTTCCACATAGTCCGCAAGCGCCCAATCGCCTTCCGGACGGTCGTTTTCGTATTGGAATGCATCGGAATCCGCCAGATGCTCGTCAATGATGAGTACCTTTTCATCCGCAGCGGTAACGGCTTCAGCCTCCGCCTGCGTCATGACGACCTTGTAGCCCGCCTGAGCGGCCAATTCGTAAAGGTCTGTCTCTGTGCCTTCATTGCCGGTAACCTTTTTCAGCCCGCCGCCCGCGAAGTATTCAAAACCGCTTTCAATCAGTTCAAGGCCAATCTCATAGTAATTGTTGCGGCTTGCCTGATGCGCATAGAATGCCGCCGGCGTCGCATGGTTCAAGTTCACGCTGGAAATCACGCCGACCTTAAAGCCAAGCTGTGCATGGGCCTTTTCCGCAATCGTTTCATATTCGGTGGTCTTGCTTTCATCCATATTGATTACGCCGGAATACGTTTTATACCCCGTTGCAATTGAAGTGGCCGTGGATGCCGAATCCGGGCAAAAAGAGCTTGAATCGTAGGTATTCGCGCTGCCTGCTACGGGGAATTCCATAAAGTTCAGAGATTCGGAACCAGCAAGGATGCCGTCCTCATCCGTGTCCGCAACTGCACCGAGGTAATCGGCAGCCGCCTGAAACTGTGGATAGCTCATGCCGTCTCCAATGAACAGGAACACATACTTCGGTGCCGCCGCCTGATCCTGTGCGCCGGCAAGCGTTTGCGTGGGCGCAGGAGCGTTCGTTTGCACAGCAGTGGGGGCTGCTGTGGGCGTTGAAGCCGGTGCTTTGGCAGCGCAGCCCACAAAGGCAGCGATGGACAGCAGCAGGGTGAGAATCATTGCACAATACTTTTTCATTCGGAAACCTCCCAAACATTGTTTCATCTTTGATATCAAGGCGAGTATACCGCCGGGAGGTCAAATCCATAATCCGCATCATGTAAAATGTTCGTCAAACGCAGAGCGAAGCTCTTCTTTGTATTTGCGTTAATTTTTTTACAATCTTTCATTCCGCACTCCCCTGTAAATCCAGCGTTTTTCCCCCATTTCAACGCACAAACGGTTCCCACCCCTCATTTGGGGGCGGGAACCGTTTTCTTTTTTACCAATCTTTCCCTTCGCTTATTGGACGAGCGGAAGAATGGTCGTGCTGAAGAATTCGCGCGCCGTATCGGGCATTACGCTGTACACCTGCCCATTCACGGAAACAGCGACGCCGCTGCAACTGCATTGGCGCATGCAGAACGTGGCCTTGAAATCCACCTTGTCATGCAGGCCATTTTCCTCAATCATCTGCTGAAACGCCTGAATCACGTTGTAAGAGCCTTTCAGATGGCAGGAACTTCCGATACAAACGCTGACTTCTACCATACTCAGTTATCCTCCTGTTTTGCACCATGGTAATGAACATGCAGCAGCTCGTGCACGCGGCCCTTGAGGATGCCGTTGTAAAGCGACATCATCAGCGGGTTTTCTTCCGAACGCTTGATGCTGCAAAGCTTATCGGCGGAGTAAAGCCCCGCGCCGCGCTTTTCTCTTTCCATGTTGGATGCGAAGGGCTGTCCGCCGCCGCTGACGCAGCCGCCGGGGCATGCCATCACCTCAACAAAATCGAAGTGCTCGCCCGCCTTGATGCGTTCGATCAGGTCGGAAGCGTTCTTCAGGCCGCTCACAACGCCGATGCGCACTTCCTTTTCGCCCACCATCACGCGGGCTTCCTTCACGCCTTCCATGCCGCGTACGCCGGTGTAGGCGATGGACATCAGGGCCGTGTTGCTCTTGTCGGACGCAAGGCGGCGCAATACGGCCTCCGTCACACCGCCGGTTACGCCAAAGATTACGCCGGCGCCGGTCATCGTGCCAAAGGGCATATCCACCGCTTCGGGTTCAATATCGCGGAACATGATGCCGGATTCTTTGATCATGCGCACGAGTTCCTGCGTTGTGAGCACATAATCCACATCCTGCTTACCTTCCACCTTAAACTCGTCGCGTACCGCTTCAAACTTCTTCGCCGTGCAGGGCATGACCGCCACATGCACGCATTTGCGGCTGGAGGTGCGGTTGTTCTCGCGGATTACCGCAGCAAACATCTGCATCGGGGACTTGCAGGTGGAAACATGCTCCATCAGTTCGGGATAGCGCGTTTCGCAATAGCGCACCCAGGCCGGGCAGCAGGAAGAGAACAGCGGCAGCTCCGCCTTGCCTTCGCCAAGGCGCTTTGCAAGCTCGTTCGATTCCTCAAGCACGGTAAGGTCTGCGCTTGTGGAGGTATCATAAATCTCGTCAAAGCCCATGCGCCTGAGCGCGGCAACGATCCTGCCCATCGCGTTTTCGCCCGGGGCAATGCCGAGCTCGCGGCCAAGCGCCACACGCACGGCAGGGGCAATCTGCACGGTCACCTTGGTGCCGCGGTCGTCAAGCGCCTTCCAGACCTTTGCGATATCATTCTTCACAACAATCGCGCCCGTCGGGCAGGCCTGCGCACATTGGCCGCAGCCCACGCAGGGGGATTCTGCAAGCGGGATGTCAAACGCCGTGCTGATGGTCATCTTGGAGCCGCGGTGCGCAAAATCAATGGCGCCCACGTTCTGCACCTCGTTGCACATGCGCACACAGTCGCCGCAGAGGATGCACTTGTGTGCATCGCGCACGATGCTGACGGACGAATCCTCGATCTTCGGCTTTTCGGCCGTATTCGGAAAACGCACATCGTTAATGTCGAAGCGCATTGCAAGATCCTGCAGCTTGCAGGTGCCGTTGTTGTCACAGGTGGTGCAGTCCCGGCAGTGGTTTGCAAGCAGAAGCTCAAGGATCATTTTGCGGTACTTGCGCAGGCGCTCCGTATTGGTGCGGATCTCCATCCCCGCCTTCGGGGGCGTGGAGCACGCAGCCTCCAGGCCGCCCCACTGGTTTTCCACCATGCACATGCGGCATGCGCCATAGATCGAAAGCTCGGAATGGTAGCAGAAGGTGGGCATTTTCACACCGACCTTGCGGATCAGCTCCAGCAGATTTTTTTCGCCGTTGATCTCGACAGGGATGCCGTCAACCGTCATAAATTGCTTGTTTGCCATGGCCATGTTAGTCCTCCTTGATGGCGTGGAACGGGCAGGTGCCGACGCACGCTTCGCACTTGATGCACTTCTCCTGGTCGATCACAAACGGCTGTTTGAGCGTGCCGCTGATCGCGCCAACAGGGCAGCCGCGGGAGCACTTGGAGCAGCCCTTGCACAGCGCAGGATCGATGGAGATGCGTTTGAGCTTGCGGCAGTTGCCCGCCGGGCAGCGTTTTTCGTAAATATGCGCCTCGTATTCCGAGCGGAAGTTCTTGATCGTGCTTACCACAGGGGAAGGCGCGGTCTTTCCAAGGCCGCAGAGCGCCGTGGCGGAGATGGTGTCCGCAAGCTCCAGCAGCAGCTCGATGTCCCCATCGCGGCCCTTGCCGGCCACAATGCGCTCGAGGATCTCCAGCATGCGCTTGGTGCCCTCGCGGCACGGCACGCACTTGCCGCAGGATTCGTTCTGCGTGAAGTGCATGAAGAAGCGCGCCACTTCCACCATGCAGGTGTTGCTGTCCATCACCACGAGGCCGCCGGAGCCGATCATGGCGCCAACCTTCTTCAGGGAATCAAAATCTAGCGGCAGATCAAGCTGCTCGGGTGTGAGGCAGCCGCCGGAAGGTCCGCCGATCTGCACGGCCTTGAACTCCGCACCGCCGCGGATGCCGCCGCCGATATCGAAGATGACCTCGCGCAGCGGAGTCCCCATGGGGACCTCGATGAGGCCCGTGTTTACCACGTTGCCCGTGAGGGCGAACGCCTTCGTGCCCGGGCTGTTCTCCGGCCCGATGGACTTATACCACGCAGCGCCGTTTTCAATGATGGACGGCACGTTTGCGAACGTTTCCACGTTGTTGAGCACCGTAGGCATATTGAACAGGCCGTGCTCCACCGTGCGCGGGGGCTTCACGCGCGGCATGCCGCGCTTGCCTTCGATGGACGCCGTGAGCGCGCTGCCCTCGCCGCAAACGAATGCGCCTGCGCCGCGGTTGATGCGGATGGTAAAATCAAATCCCGTGCCGAGGATGTCCTTGCCGAGGAGGCCGAGCTCCGTCGCCTGCTCAATGGCGCGGCTGAGCTTTTTCACCGCCACAGGGTATTCCGCGCGGACGTAGATATAACCCTCGGAAGCGCCGCATGCAAGGCCTGCGATCATCATGCCTTCCAGCATGCGGTGCGGGTCATCTTCCATAACGGAGCGGTCCATGAACGCGCCGGGGTCGCCCTCGTCGCCGTTGCAGACGATGTATTTCGGCGTGGCCTTCTGGCGCTTCACCTGGCTCCACTTCTTGCCGGTGGGGAATCCTCCGCCCCCGCGTCCGCGCAGGTTGGATTCGCTGATCTCGTTGACGATATCGTCCGCGCTCATGTCGAAAAGCGCCTTTTCAAATGCGGTATAGCCACCCACGCTCAGGTACTCGCGGATGGAATCGGAATCGATCTCGCCGCAGTGCTCCAGTACAAGGCGCTTCTGCTTCTGATAGAACGGGATTTCGTTCTTTTTGGCATAAACCTTGCCATCCTTTTTGTAGGCCAACCGCTCCACAAGTTCTCCGGCAACAATGGTTTTGTCGATGATTTCCTCACAGTCGGAAACCTTCACCCTGGTGTAAAGGTATCCTTCGGGGTCAATGCGCACAAGGGGGCCGATCTCGCAGAAACCGGGGCAGCCGCCCTTGGTGACGCGCACGCTGTCATCGTGCGGGTCCTTTGCAAGCTCCACCTCGCAGGGGATGCCGCGGTCGCGCAGCAGCTCCACAAGGCGCGCATAAATGTCCAACGAGCCGCTGGATACACAGCCTGCGCCGGTGCATACGAGGATCTTGCGGGTTTGTTTCTTTGCGGCGTCGCGGCACGCGGCGCGCAGGTCGATCAAGTCCTGTCTATTCTTGAGCATGTCAGAGCGTCTCCTTCAGCGTTTTCAGCAGTTCGGACGCCTTATCCGGCGTCATCGCGGGGTATACCTTATCGTTCACGGTCACGGCAGGGGCAAGGCCGCACGCACCCAAACAGGCCACGGTCTGCACGGTGAAGTTCAGGTCATCCGTAGTGATCTTATCGGCCGAAAGGCCCAGTTCTTCGCGCAGGCGGTCGAGAATCGGCAGGGATTTGCGCACATGGCAGGCCGTGCCATCGCACACCTTGATTACGTATTTGCCCTTGGGTTCCAGAGAGAAATTCTCATAAAACGTGGCAACGCCATAGATGTGAGCCTCGCTCAGCCCCATCCGCTCGGACAGGTAGGGGAACACTTCGCGGGGAAGGTATGCATACTCTTCCTGCACGGCTTGCAGCACGGCGATCATGCTCCGCTCTTCCGTGCCGTACCGGGCGAGGATCGCATCGGTCTTCTGGTACAGTTCTTGGGTGTTCATTTCCGTCTCCTTCTTCTTGCTTGCTGGCCTTCCGGCCAAAATTTAAGTTAAAAATAACTGACCTTGATTTTCTTGCCCATGTTCTTCAGGCATTCCGAAAGCTCCTCAATGAGGCGCATCTTTATGTTGAACCCAATGGGCAAGTTCGGATTCTGGTGCGCCGGATTCACGGCGCGGCCAACGTAAAAGTTGATGTCCGTTGCTTCTTCAAACAGCATCCGCGCGATGCTGGAAGCGCCATCCTTTTTGTAGCTCCAATCCGTGTAGCGCTCGTTATCCTTTAAATAATCGCGCGCGTATTCAAGCACGCGGCTGATGGTGATAACGCCCTCCGTCACCAAATCCACGCCCTTGATCTTCGCCGTGGGCGGGATCTCCGGGTCAATATAGGTGGGCATGGAAACATCCAGCGGCTCGTGCAGAAATTCCGCTGCAAGCGTGGAAGTTGTGCCGCCGCAGACGATGTGCTTTCCTTCCTTGGAAAAGAACAGAGCCATCATCTTGTTCACGTCCTTGGGGTCCGCCGGCGGGCCGATCATCAGGTTCATGGGCTCTCGCCTGCGGATCTTCACCGTGCAGGCGGAGGTGTCATCCCCCGGTTCCCCGCCATAAAGGCGGCTGCATTCGTTCACGAGCATGGTGCTCAAGGTCTTTGCGGTGAACGCGGGATCGTACACGGTTTCCATGAATTCCATGATCTGCTCCCGCTGCCAGCCGAAGTTGAGCGATTGCCCTACCCCGGCGTGGATTGCGCCATCGCTCATGGCGATGAACGCATCCCCTTCCCGCAACTTCAGCTTGGTCTTATAAATGGCCTTGCCGTCGATCATTTCGTAGATTTCGGGATAATCCACATGCTTTCCGTCCCGCAGGAAGATGATATGCGGGTTGTCGTATTGAATGAGCTCCGCTTCGAGGTTGCTGCCCGCGATGCGGATGATGGTGAACGTGGAATATGCCACCTTGCGCACATCGCAAACCGGGAGCGTGGCCGCAATGGTGGAAACACAATCCTCAATGGTCATGTCGTTGGCCATCATGGTGGAGATGATCTTCGCCGTGAGTGTTGAAAGGATGTTTGCCTTCACGCCGCTGCCGAGGCCATCCGCAAGGACGACCACCGTCGCGTTATCCCCCTGCTCCACAATCTCCACACGGTCTCCGCAGAGCTGTTCTCCGCACTTATTCAGGCATACATAGCCGATGTCCGTACAGAGGCTATTCATGGTTCAGCGACTCCTTGAGTTTTGTAAGCGCAATCTTCGTTTCAGCCGTTGTTTCGCCCAAAAGCGAGGCGATTTCCTGCACGGCGCGCATCTGCTTTTCAATCACCTTGTCGGTAATTTCCATGGTGGTGCGGCTCATGGCTTCACGGCTTTCCCGCTCCTTGGCCTCCGCCGTCACATCGCGCATGATGCAGATAAGGATGTGGTAGCTTTTGTCATAAATGACGGTCTGCTCCACATAGCGCTGGTATTCGGCCAGATACACGGGCTTGTTGTACACGTTGCGCCCGCTTGCATAGGTTTCCATGAACACGAGCGGGTCAAGGATGCGCACGACCTGGTCGCCCAGCACGTTGTGTGCGTCGCGGATGTTCATCAGCTTGCAGGCCGCGTCATTCACCTGCTGCACCTCAAAGGATTCGTTGAGCACGATGACGGCGTTGGGCGTGTTGCTGATGATGTTATCCGAAAAGGACTCCGCCTTGTCCTTCAAATAAGGCAGGCACATGTTGAGATCCGCCTTGCCCTGCAGCACGGCTGCCGCTTTGTCCCGGCAGGTGTTGTATCCACAGCTTCCGCAGTTGAGCTCCTGTTCCGGGCACGTCTTGCCCATCTGTTTAAGCACCGCTTCGATGGCAGCGGTTCCAAAGTTGGCGCGCGGCACGCTCAAGTATTTGAAATTCTTTTTGAGTGCCGCCGGCTCCGGCTGCTCCACGGGAAAATCCCGCTTGCCGGCATAAGCGTTCACGGCAAGGTAGTCGCTCGCAGGCCGGCGGTGGTTTTTGTCCATCGCCGGGCCGCCGACGCAGCTCCCCACGCAGGTGGACATTTCAATGAAGCATTTATGCACCTTTCCGCTCAGGATATCCTCAAGCGTGTGCATGCAGTTTTCTACGCCGTCAATCGCAAGGTAGGTATACTCCGGGCTGTCCGCCGCCATCGTGCGGAGCACGCCCCCCGTTGTCGGGAACAGGCGCGCGCGGCTTTCCTCGCTGCGCTCCGCATCCTGCTCGATGGTAACGCCGGTCTCCCGCAGCCAAGCCGCAAGCTCCTCAAACGTAAGCACGCAGTCCACAAGCTCCGGGCATCCCGCCGCCTCGTCCTTCTTTGCGATGCAGGGGCCGATGAACACGGTTTTTGCATCCGGGTGGCGGCGTTTCAGATCCTGGCAGTGCGCCTGCATAGGCGAGAGCACGTGCGCAAGATAAGGCAGCGCATCCGGGTAGTGCTTCTGGATCAACAGATTCACGCTGTGGCAGCAGGAAGAAATGATTACATCCTTCTCCGCCGCATCCACCATGCGGTCGTATTCGCGCTTTACAAGTGTTGCGCCCACTGCCGTTTCCTCAGCGCCCGCGAAGCCGAGCGCCTTAAGCGCACGCTCCATGGAGCCGATGGCTGCGCCATCGAAATTGGCCACAAAGGAGGGCGCCACGCTCGCATAAACCGGCGCGCCGGAGGCGATGAGCGTCCTTGCCACAGGAACGTCGTTGCGGATCTCCTTGGCGCCCTGAGGACAGGCCACGAAGCAGTGTCCGCAGAGGATGCATTCTTCCGGAACAATGTTCGCCTGGTTATCCGAGAAGCGGATGGATTTCACAGGGCAGTTCCGGATGCATTTGTAGCAGTTTTTGCAGTTGGACTTTTTCAGTCTCAGGCATTCTGTCATGCGTATTCCCTCCAGTAATCGGTCATGCTGTCCAGGAACTTCCCCCCTGCCGTTATACTCGTATCCGTGTATACGGTGCGATGCAAAAAAGTGGCGCCGGCAACTGCGGGGAATCAAATCATACTCCGCAGGAAATCCTGAAAGCTGGGGATACCTCCGCCCGGCTGCGCCAAAAGCTTTACTCCCGTTCGGCAAGCTTTCGCGTAAGGCGTTTGGAAAGCACCGCCAGGGGCACCGCAATGTCCTCATTCTGCACCAGAACACTTTTCGGTGTGGAAAGCACAACCGGCGCAAAGTTCCATACCGCGCGCACGCCGCCTTCTACAAGCGCGTCGCACACGGCCTGCGCTTCCCCGGCAGGCACAGCGATGATGCCGATGCGAATCTGCATGCGCTTGCAGAGTTCCTGCAGCCGCTCCACCGGGAACACGGGCTTCCCGTGGATGGTCTGCCCGGAGCGCACGGGGTCATGGTCAAACGCAGCCACGATCTCAATCCCGTATGCCGCGAAGCCGTGGTAGCCAAGCAGCGCGCGGCCAAGATCCCCTGCGCCCACAATCACGGCGCTGGTGGCGTCATCGTAGCCCAGGAACCGTTCCAGATCCGCAATCAGGCTGTCGGCATCATAGCCCACCTTCGGCCTGCCGCCGGAGCTGACGAGCGCAAGGTCCTTTCGGACCTGCACATCGCCAAGCCCCAGCGCTTCGGCGATGGCCGTCGCCGAAATGTTGGCCGCGCCCGCACGGGGCATAGATTTCAAAAAGTTAAGGTACTGGGGCAGGCGTTGCAGCGTTTGCTTGGAAACGGACTGCACGCTCATGGCTTTACGCCTCCTTGCCTTTGATGTATTCGTCAATGGCTGCCGCAGCCGCTTTGCCCGCGCCCATCGCCGAAATAACGGTGGCTGCGCCGGTGACCGCATCGCCGCCCGCATAAACGCCTTCACGGCTCGTGGCGCCCGTCGCTTCTTCCACAACGATGCCGCCCTTGCGGTTGACCTCAAGGCCCTTCGTGGTGGATTTGATGAGCGGGTTCGGGCTTGTTCCGATGGCGATAACCACGGTGTCCACATCCAGCGTAAACTCGCTGCCGGGCACGGGCACCGGGCGGCGGCGGCCCTTTTCGTCCGGCTCGCCAAGCTCCATGCGGATGCACTTCATGCCGGTCACAAAGCCGTTCTTCGGATCGCGCCTGTCATCGGGGTTCTGGTAGCCCAGAATTTCGATGGGGTTATTCAGCAGCTTAAATTCGATGCCTTCTTCCATCGCATGTTCCACTTCCTCGCGGCGCGCGGGGAGCTCTTCCAGCGAGCGGCGGTACACGATGTAAACCTTCTCCGCGCCAAGGCGCAGCGCCGTGCGCGCGGCATCCATCGCAACGTTGCCGCCGCCGAC
>CDZH01013218.1_pt1 | contig 34770 bp, 31 predicted proteins | sample 557721 | NCBI WGS metagenome assembly CDZH01 (sample SAMEA3182062, study PRJEB8094) | gut metagenome | biome: human; feature: gut; material: Stool; isolation source: human stools | place: Canada | collected 2013-01-14 | reverse complement strand
ATGGAAGTCGGGCCGTCAGCACCACCGATGATGCCGATAGCAGCAGCTTCTTGTACGGTGAAGCCAAGCAACATAGCGCCCAGCAGAGCTACGAATACACCGCCCTGTGCAGCAGCGCCCAGGAGCAGGGTTTTCGGGTTAGCCAGCAGAGGACCAAAGTCGGTCATAGCGCCTACGCCCAAGAAGATCAACGGAGGGAATACTTCGTGGTGAATACCATACATGATAACGGACATAACACCAGGTTCTTCGAAACCGTTTTTAGGAATGTTAGCCAGAATACAACCGAATGCGATCGGGGACAGCAGCAAAGGCTCAAAACCTTTACCAATAGCCATATAAAGCAGAACCAGACCTACAACGATCATGATTACGTGACCGCCTGTCAGTGCAGAGAAACCGGAATCTGCCCATACGGAAGACAAAGCAACGAGAAATGCTTCCATTTAATATCCTCCCAATTTTCAATTTGTGGAAGGGGCTCTGCGAAAAGCCCCCTCCAAAGATCAAGGGTATTTAAGACTTACTGATATTGCGAACTATCGAGTAAGAATTAGAGAACGATCATAACGTCGCCGGTAGCAACAGTTTGACCTGCGGAAACGCGAACGTCGGAAACAGTGCCATCAGCCGGAGCCATGATTTCGTTTTGCATTTTCATAGCTTCCAGAATCAGCAGAACGTCGCCGGATTTAACAGCGTCGCCAGCTTTTACGTTAACAGACAGAACTTTGCCCGGCATAGGAGCGGAAACGGTGGTTGCACCAGCAGCAACCGGAGCAGCAGCTTTCGGAGCCGGAGCCGGAGCAGCTTTCGGAGCCGGAGCAGCAGCCGGAGCCGGAGCAGCTTTCGGAGCAGCTTTCGGAGCGGAAGCAACAACGCCTGCTTCTTCAACTTCAACTTCGTATGCGGTACCATTTACGGTGATAGTATACTTTTTCATGGATATAATCCTCCTTAAAATCTCGATTTTTAATTAAAATTGCAAACTATATGCATTAGAAGCATTCTTTACGAACGCTAATAGCTTCAACACGACTGCTTACAGTCCATGCAGATTTAGCATCAATACGACGTACGCAAGCGATTTGGTCTGCGCTAACGCCGCAAGCTGCTACTGCTGCAGCGATAACAGCGATAATTTCGCTATCATCTTGAGCTGCTGCAACCGGAGCTGCAGCGGGAGCTGCTGCCGGTGTAGGAGCTACTGCCGGTTTAGCAACTTTTTTTTTAGTCGGATCGATAACTTGGAGTAAGTTCATCAATATGCCCAGAGCGATCAGTACGCCGAATACGATGGTCATATTGATTAAAGCAATCAACCAAGGATTAGTAGTAACAGGACCCATTTATTTCACCTCATCTTATCTTAAAATAGGTTGTTTAAGCACTAAGCAACTGCTTGTGAATTACAAAGGAATGTTGCCGTGGCGTTTTGCCGGACGGGTTTCGCGTTTGCTTTCCAGCATTTGCAGAGCGTTGATGATGGTGGGACGAGTATTTTTCGGTTCGATAACCATGTCAACCATGCCGCGCATTGCTGCTTGGTACGGAGTAGCGAAGTTGTCGATGTACTCTTTAGTCTTAGCTTCAACATCAGGATCTTTACGGAAGATGATGTTAGCAGCACCAGCAGGACCCATAACTGCGATTTCAGCGGTCGGCCATGCGATAACTTGGTCAGCGCCCAGGTCTTGAGAGCACATTGCCAGATAGGAACCGCCGTAAGCTTTACGGGTAACCAGAGTGATTTTAGGAACAGTTGCTTCAGAGTAAGCATACAGCATCTTAGCGCCGTGACGGATAATGCCGCCGTATTCTTGGTTGCAGCCAGGCAGGAAGCCAGGAACGTCAACCAGGTTCAGCAGAGGAATGCCGAAAGCGTCGCAGAAGCGGATGAAACGAGCGGATTTATCGGAAGCGTTGATATCCAGGCAGCCAGCCATAACTTTCGGTTGGTTAGCAATGATACCTACGGTTTGACCATCCATACGAGCGAAGCAAGTGATGATGTTGGTTGCCCAGTATTTTTGGTTTTCATAGAATTCGCCGTTATCTACGATAGATCTGATTACATCATACATATCGTAAGCGTGGTTGGAGTTGTCCGGCAGCAGAGTGTTCAGGCTGTCGTCGGTACGCATCGGGTCATCACCAGTCTCTACGATCGGAGCACCTTCAACGTTGTTGGAAGGCAGGAAGGAGAGCAGGTAACGGATTTGTTGCAGGCAGTCTTCATCGTTTTCAGCAGCGAAGTGAGCAACACCGGAAGTGCTGTTGTGGGTCATAGCGCCACCCAGTTGTTCTTGGGTTACATCTTCACCGGTAACGGATTTAACTACTGCAGGGCCGGTAATGAACATTTTGGAAGTGTTCTTTACCATGTAGATGAAGTCGGTCAGTGCCGGGCTGTATACAGCGCCGCCAGCGGAAGGACCCATAATTGCAGAAATCTGAGGAACTACGCCGGAAGCAATGGTGTTCTCGAAGAAGATTTTACCATAGCCAGCCAGAGCGTCGATAGCTTCTTGGATACGAGCACCGCCGGAATCGTTCAGGCCAACCAGCGGAGCACCCATTTTCAGTGCCAGGCGTTGTACTTTAACGATTTTAGCAGCATGCATTTCGCCGAGGGAGCCACCTTCAACGGTGAAGTCCTGTGCGAATACATAAACCAGACGGCCATCGATGGTGCCGTAACCGGTGGTTACGCCTTCACCAGGCAGTTCTTTCTTTTCTTGACCGAAGTTGTAGCAACGATGACGTACAAAACGGTCGAGTTCTACGAAGGAACCTTCGTCGAGGAGAGCAGCGATTCTTTCACGAGCAGTCATTTTGCCGGATTCATGTTGTTTAGCAACACGTTTTTCGCCACCAGCAGCCAGAATTACTTCGGCTTTTTTGAGCATTTTCTCAATTTTTTCTTGAGTAGACAAATCTTACACCTCCATCATTATTGGGAGAACAAATTTATACACAGATGCTGAAGATATATCACTTGTATATCTTCAGCATTATGTAGCTTAAATTATGGGACCTTAAATCGCCCTGAATCTACGCAGCTAATAAATTAGTCTTTGTAGGTTGCAGCCGGTTGGCACAGCTCGAGCAGCAGGCCAGCGGATTTCGGATGAACGAAAGCAATTTTCATTTGGCCAGCACCGTTACGAGGAGCTTTGTCGATCATGCGAACGCCAGCTTCGGTCAGGTCAGCGATAGCTGCTTTGATGTCGTCAACGCGCAGAGCCATATGTTGGATGCCAGGGCCGTTTTTAGCAATGTATTTGCCGATAGGACCATCGTTGTTTTCAGTGATATCAACAAGGAGCTCAATCAGGGTTTCGCCGCAGGGAACAAATACGGTAGCAACACCTTGTTCTTTAACTTCTTCAGTACCGGTAGCTTTCAGGCCCAGTACCTCAGTGTAAATTTTTGCAGCTTCTTCCAAGGTACCAGCGCAAGCGATACCTACATGGTCAACACAAATAGTTTTGAATGCCATAATAAATTCCTCCTAAAATTGTTTTTTTTGGCGGTTTATTTTAAAACCTTGCCAACAATATCATCAACGACAGAGTACGGCTCAATCTCGCGGGACTGCATTTTTACAACTAAGTTGTCAAATTCATCCGTTTGAATGACGTTCTTGTCGATGTAGCGATTTACATGGTCATTAAGCATAGCGGTAACCTCGTTTTTAATACGAGCTTTACGGATATCGTTTAATTTACCACTCTCAATCAAATATGCCTTGTGAGCCTCAATAGAGTCCACAACAGCCTCTATACCTTCACCCTTGCTGGCAATGGTCCTGTTAATCGGAGGACGCCAGCCAACATGTTCGGGATTTAATTCGAGCATCATCTCAATCTCAATGTTGAGCTTGTCTGTACCTTCACGATCAGCTTTGTTAATCGTGAACAGGTCACCGATTTCAAGTATACCTGCTTTAATAGCCTGGATATCGTCGCCCATGCCAGGAATTACTACTACCATAGTAGTATCTGCGGTCTTTACAATGTCAACCTCAGATTGTCCTACGCCTACGGTTTCAACGATAATTACATCCATGCCGAAAGCATCCATTAATTTAACAGCGTCACCTGCTTTTTGAGACAGGCCGCCAAGACTGCCGCGAGTTGCCATAGAGCGTACAAAAATGCCCTCGTCTGCGGTCAGATCCATCATTCTGATACGGTCGCCTAAAATAGCGCCGCCAGAATACGGGCTAGTGGGGTCAATTGCTACGATACCTACGGTCTTGCCGCGTTTACGGTATTCCTTAGCCAATTTATCAGTCAGAGTACTTTTACCAGCACCCGGAGGGCCGGTGATACCAATTACATAAGCATTACCAGTATGAGGATAAATCTCTGTCATAATTTGGACAGCATCATCGTATTCATTTTCAACAGCAGTGATTGCTTTAGATAATGCAAGACGAGAATGATTTAATAATTTATCTACTATTTCCATAATTCACACCGCCTTGTTTTTGGATAGTGAATATTTTATAAGGCAAGCCGGGACAAACCCGGCTTGCTTTAAGGGATAAAATTATTTTACGTTAGCGTTGATGAAATCAACAATTTTGCTGGTCGGGGTGCCCGGAGTGAATACTTCAGCAATGCCAGCAGCTTTCAGGCCAGGGATGTCAGCGTCAGGAATAACGCCGCCGCCGATAACCAGAACGTCGGTCATGCCTTTTTCTTTCAGCAGTTCAACTACTTTCGGGAAAAGGGTGTTGTGAGCGCCGGACAGCAGGGACAGTGCAACAACGTTTACGTCGTCTTGCAGAGCAGCTTCAGCGATTTGTTCCGGAGTCAGACGGATACCGGTGTAGATAACTTCAAAACCAGCGTCGCGCAGAGCACGAGCTACAACTTTAGCACCGCGGTCATGGCCATCCAGACCCGGTTTAGCAACTAAAACTTTAACGTTTGCCATTATAGTTTACCTCCGTATATTGGTTGAGTTTACAAATTAGAGTGCAGTATGAGGTTGGTATTCACCGAATACTTGTCTCATAACGCCACAGATTTCACCTTCGGTTGCATATGCACGAACTGCATCCAGGATGTAAGGCATCAGGTTTACATTTTCGTCTGCGCATGCAACTTTCAGAGCAGCCAGAGTTTCTTCTACTTTAGCGTTGTCACGGCGAGCTTTCAGAGCAGCAATCTTTTCAGCTTGCAGCTTGCCTACAGAACCGTCTACGCGCAGCAGGTTTTTCGGAGCTTCTTCTTCTTGGGTGAATTTGTTAACGCCAACGATGATACGGTCGCCTTTTTCGATTTCCATCTGCCATTTGTAAGCAGAGTCTTGGATTTCTTTTTGGATGTAGCCTTTAGCGATAGCTTCAGGAGCGCCACCGATTTCGTCAATTTTCTTAATGTATTCCCAAGCTTCAGCTTCGATCTTATCGGTCAGAGCTTCTACATAGTAGGAGCCGCCCAACGGATCGATGGTGTCAGCCAGACCAGATTCGTAAGCAACGATTTGTTGGGTACGCAGAGCGATGGTTACAGACTCAGTGGTCGGCAGTGCCAAAGCTTCGTCTTTGGAGTTGGTGTGCAGGGATTGAGTACCACCCATTACAGCAGCAGCAGTTTGCAGAGCAACACGAACGATGTTGTTGTTCGGTTGTTGAGCGGTCAGCATGGAGCCAGCGGTTTGGGTATGTACACGCAGCATCATGGATTTAGCTTTCTTAGCGCCAAAACGCTCTTTCATAACTTTGGACCATACACGACGGGAAGCACGGAATTTAGCAACTTCTTCGAGTACGTTGTTATGAGCATTCCAGAAGAAGGACAGACGGCCTGCAAATGCGTCAACGTCCAGACCAGCTTTGATAGCAGCTTCTACATAAGCGATACCATCAGCAATGGTGAATGCGATTTCCTGAGAAGCGGTGGAACCAGCTTCACGGATATGGTAACCGGAAATGGAAATGGTGTTCCACAGCGGTACGTTCTTGGAGCAATATTCAAAAATGTTGGTGATCAAACGCATGGACGGTTTCGGCGGGAAAATGTAAGTGCCGCGAGCAGCATACTCTTTCAGAATATCGTTCTGAATGGTACCACGCAGTTTGTCAGCGGAAACGCCTTGTTTCTCAGCTACTGCAATGTACATAGCCAGCAGTACGGAAGCAGGAGCGTTGATGGTCATAGAAGTGGATACTTTATCCAGGGAAATTTGGTCGAACAGGATTTCCATGTCAGCCAGAGAGTCGATAGCTACGCCTACTTTACCAACTTCGCCTTCAGCCATCGGATCGGTAGAATCATAACCGATCTGGGTCGGCAGGTCGAATGCGCAGGACAGGCCGGAACCACCGTTAGCCAGCAGGTAACGATAACGTTTGTTGGATTCTTCAGCGGTGGAGAAACCAGCGTACATACGCATGGTCCAGAAACGGCCACGATACATGGTCGGTTGAACACCACGGGTGTAAGGATATTCACCAGGGAAGCCCAGTTTAGTCATGTAGTCAAAGTTTTCACCAAGATCTACCGGGGTGTACAGTCTGTTAGGAACCAGGTTTGCGCGTTCAGGGAATTTTGCCAGTTTAGCTTCAACTTCAGCATGATATTTCTCTAAACCAGCTTTAATGTTTTCAAATGCCATTCTCAAATCCTCCTTAAAATATTTGTGTTTCATATTTCGGATTGGACGGTTCCGAAATGATGGTGAGAGTGTTCCGTCTATGACGGCTATATATGGCAAAGTCTAGGGTGAGACTTCGTCAACTGATTTTATTGGGCAAAGCCTTGGGTGAGGCTTTGTCTGTATATACCTGCCGGCGGGAATCTCACCCACCGGCAAGCACATTACATAGTTTAACCTATTTTGCAAAACTTAACAAGGGGTTTTGCAAACTTTTTTTGAAAATTATTTACCTTCAACCATGCCTTCCATGGAACCGGTTTCAGCAAACATTTTGTAGCAATCGAATGCTTCTGCCAGGATGTGCGGGGTTTGGCTGTTACCGCAAGCTTCGCAAGCGCGTTTGAAGTAATCATACAGCCAAGGTTGATATTTCGGGTTAGCGATTTGATCGATGATGATCGGAGCTTTTTCTTTCGGGCTCAGGCCACGCAGGTCAGCAACGCCACGTTCGGAAACGATAACGTCAACATCCAGGGTAGCATGGTCGATATGGCTGCAGAACGGAACTACGGAAGAAATCTTGCCGCCTTTTGCCAGAGAGTTGGTGAAGAATACGGTCAGGTAGCCGTTACGAGCGAAGTCGCCGGAACCGCCAACGCCGTTCATCAGCTTGGTGCCGCAAACATGAGTGGAGTTTACGTTACCATAGATATCAACTTCAATAGCGGTGTTCATTGCGATTACGCCGATACGACGAGCAACTTCAGGGCTGTTGGAGATTTCTTGCGGACGGAGCAGCAAGTATTTTTTGTAGTGTTCTACGTTCTCGTAGAATTTCTTTTGGCACTCAGGAGACGGAGTCAGAGCGGTACCGGAAGCAACGCGGAGTTTGCCAGCGTCGATCAGGTCGAACATACCATCTTGAATAACCTCAGTGTAAACGGTCAGGTCTTCGAAATCGGAGTTAACCAGACCATTGATAACTGCGTTAGCAACGGAGCCTACGCCGGATTGCAACGGCAGCAGATTTTTCGGCAAACGGCCTTCTTTAACTTCGTTTTTCAGGAAGTTAACGAGGTTAGCGCCCATATGTTTAGCGTCGTCGTCGATTTCGCCCAGCGGACGAACGATGTCAGGACGGTCGCAAGGAACTACTGCAACGATTTTTTCTACTTCGCAAGGAATGTAGGTGGTACCGATGCGGTCTTCCGGAGCGGTGATAGGAATCGGTTGACGATTCGGGGGATCCAGAGGAATATAGGAGTCATGCATGCCTTCCAGGCCTACCGGTTGAGTGGTGTTAACTTCAACGATAACCTTTTTAGCGCCAGCTACATAAGAGGAGCTGTTGCCCATGGAAGTGGTCGGGATCAGGCCTACTTTGCCATCGCCGAGGTCATTGATTTTGCAAACTTCAACGATTGCAACATCCGGACCGGTCGGACGGCCAGCCATGTAACCATAGCGAACCATTTGAGCCATGTGAGACAGATGAATATCAGCGTATTTTACTTTACCAGCGTTGATAGCTTTACGCATGGTGCCGTTGGTCTGGTAAGGCAGACGACGGTCAATGATGTCAGCTTCAACCATTGCTTGGTCGATTTCAGGACCAACAGATGCGCCAGTCCAAACGTTAACTTTGAAAGGAGTTTTTTTGCCCTTTTCAGCAAGAGCCAGAGGAACAGCTTTCGGATAGCCAGACGGGGTAAAACCGCTGACACCTAAATTGTCACCATCTTTTACGAATTCTGCAGCAGCTTCAGCGCTCATCACTTTGTCAGCTACTACGTCACAAATGCGATCTTTAATATCGATCATGTTTACCTTCCTCCTTTTAATTAGGACATTGAGTTTTTATAAGGGTGTTACCCCTTTGCATATAACTTATCGGCAATACCTTGCGGCATTACAAATAAGATATTACCGTATATCAAGCTCTTCACAAATATTTCATACTTGACTATATAGTCATTTCGACATATAAGAGAAAACTCCTGCTTATACTATAAATATTTTTTCAAAGGCTTCTTTACTATCTGCTACAATTATAACACATTTTCAGAAAAACTTCACTTTTTTCTGTCAAATTTTTCCTGTGTTTTACATAACGGGCAAATTGCACTCAACGCTATATATAATACCAATAAAATTGTAACACTGCAAGCTTTTTCTTTACAAATTTACAAAACACCCCCTTCTTTTCAAGGAAAAAAAGGGGGATTTGTATTATCCAGATAGAACAATTAACGGTTTTGCGCGTGGTAATGTGTGTGCAATAGACTATGTGCCTTCTCGGAAAGAGGTTTACCTAACCAAGTATCATAAAGTGTTTTTATTTCCGGGTTTTCGTGCGATTTTCGTAATTCGCTTGTACGGTCGCAATTAAAAATCGCTTCACGGCGTTTTTGTCTGATAGAAGCATCAACTGGAACAGGCTGACCGCCGCCGCCGATGCAGCCGCCCGGGCAGGCCATAACCTCAATAAACTGATAATCCGCGGTACCTGCTTTAATGCGTTCCAGCATCATTTTAGCAGATTTAAGTGTATGTACTACAGCAACCTTCACGGATACGCCAGCTACATCAATAACAGCCTCGCGTGTCTGCTCCATGCCGCGTACCTCATTATATTCAAGCTTCGGCAGCTCCTTGCCTGCAACAACCTCGGCCACAGTACGCAAAGCCGCTTCCATAACGCCGCCTGTAGTACCGAAGATAACTGCGGCACCGGTACCGGTTCCCAGCGGAGAATCGAACTCAGCTTCTTCCAGCGCGTTAAAATCAATACCCGCTTCGCGGATCATGCGTCCTAGCTCGCGCGTGGTAATAACTACATCTACATCACGATAACCGCTGGCACACATTTCTTCGCGCGCAGCCTCAGCCTTTTTCGCAGTACATGGCATTACGGATACACTGACGATCTTCGCAGGATCAATGCCTGCACGTTCCGCAAAGTAGGTTTTGGCAACAGCGCCGAACATCTGCTGCGGAGATTTGGCAGTAGACAGATGCGGCAGCAGCTCAGGATATTTCAGCTCAATCATATTTACCCAGCCGGGGCTGCAGGAGGTAATCATCGGCAGCACGCCGCCATTCTGCAGACGCTGCAGGAACTCATGGCCTTCCTCCATAATAGTCAGGTCGGCAGAGAAGTTTGTATCAAAAACCTTATCAAAGCCTAAATGACGCAATGCCGCTACCATTTTGCCGGTAACAACCTGACCTGCCGGAATGCCCAGCTCCTCGCCCAGGGCAACACGCACGGACGGAGCTGTCTGTACTACAACAACCTTCTCAGGATTATTGATTGCATCCCAAACTTTGTCTGTATCGTCCTTTTCCACGATAGCGCCTGTCGGGCAGACATCGGCACACTGGCCGCAGTAGGTGCAGGCACTGTTGAGCAAATCATGCTCAAAGGCTGTAGATACCATGGTGTTGAAGCCACGACCGGCAAAGCTGTAAACGCTCATACCCTGCACATCACGGCAGACACGAATGCAGCGGCCGCAGAGAATGCATTTTTCCTGGTCGCGTACCAAAGAAGGATTGCTGTTATCAATAGTACGCGCCCTTGTTTCGCCACCCTCGAAGCGCAGCTTACGCACGCCTAAGTCAGCGGCAATTTTCTGCAGCTCGCAGTCGCCGTTCTTTTGGCAGCACAGGCAGTCCTTCGGGTGATTGGTCAAAAGCAGCTCCAGTACTGTTTTGCGTGCTTCGCGTACCTTGGAGGTATTAGTTTTTACTACCATACCCTCGCTTACAGGATATACGCAGGAAGCAACCAGCGTACGCGCACCGCTGGCCTCTACCATACACAGGCGGCAGGCACCCTCCGGACGCAGGTCCGGATGATAGCACAGCGTAGGAATATAAATACCCGCGCTGCGTGCAGCCTCCAGTACGCTGGAGCCTGCCGGGGCCTGAATCTGTTTTCCATCAATTGTCAAATTAACCATCTGCATCATCAGTCCCCTCCTTATGCCTTGCTGATTGCCTTAAACGGACACGCCGTCATGCAGGCACCGCATTTAATGCATTTATTCTGATCAATAACATGTTTTGCTTTCGGTGAACCGCTGATAGCCTGTACCGGGCACTGACGTGCGCACAGACCGCAGCCGCGGCAGGCATCGCTGATTTCGTAATGCAGCATCTTTTCGCAGACGCCTGCAGGACAGCGCTTCTCTTTGATATGCGCCTCATATTCATCTCTGAAATATTTCAAGGTGCTCAAAACAGGATTAGGAGCGGTTTGTCCCAAACCGCACAAAGCTGTTTCCTTGATATTCTTGGCCAGGTTTTCCAGCAGCTCGATATCGCCCTCGCGTCCCTGGCCCTCCGTAATACGGGTAAGGATTTCCAGCATACGCTTCGTGCCTTCGCGGCAGGGAGTACATTTGCCGCAGGATTCCGATTGCGTAAAGTTCAGGAAGAACTTGGCAACGTCAACCATGCAGGTATCCTCATCCATAACAACCAGACCGCCGCTGCCCATCATAGCACCGGCAGCAATCAGGGAATCGTAATCAACAGGCAAATCCAGCATGCTTTCGGGCAGACAGCCGCCGGACGGACCGCCGATCTGTACAGCCTTAAACTTTTTACCATTGGTAATACCGCCGCCGATATCATAGATAATCTCGCGCATGGTAATACCCATAGGCACCTCTGCCAGACCGGTGTTATTGATTTTACCGGTCAAAGCGAAAACCTTGGTGCCCTTGGATTTTTCGGTACCCAGCCGGCAATACCAGTCTGCACCGTTAACGATAATCTGCGCCACGTTAGCAAAGGTTTCTACGTTGTTGATGTTAGTCGGCTTGCCCCACAGGCCGCTGACCGCAGGGAATGGCGGACGCGGGCGCGGCATACCGCGCTTGCCTTCGATAGAAGCCATCAAGGCGGTTTCTTCGCCGCAAACGAAGGCACCGGCACCCTCTTTAATATGAATAGTAAAGCTGAAATCGCTTTCAAAAATATGCTCGCCTAACAGGCCCATTTCTTCAGCCTGAGCTATTGCGGTACGCAAGCGTTTGATAGCCAGCGGATATTCCGCACGTACATAGATATAGCCTTCATCCGCACCCATAGCATAACCGCAGATAGCCATGCCTTCCAATACACGGTGCGGATCACCCTCCAGAACACTGCGGTCCATAAATGCGCCCGGGTCGCCCTCGTCCGCATTACAGATAACATACTTTTTATCGCTCTCGGAGTTTTTGGCAAACTGCCATTTCATACCGGTCGGGAAGCCGCCGCCGCCACGACCGCGCAGGCCGGATTTTTTGACCTCGTCCACTACCTCCTGCGGAGTCATCTGCGTAACAGCCTTAGCCAATGCCTCATAACCGCCTACGGCGATATATTCTTCAATAGCTTCCGGGTTGATAGCGCCGCAGTTAGCCAATACCAGACGATGCTGCTTTTTGTAGAAGCCGATTTCCGAATAACGCGGAACCTGCTCCTGATTGATGGGTTCACGATAGAGCAGACGCTGTACGATGCGTCCTTTATATAAATGTTCTTCAACGATGGTTTTAACGTCCTCCGGCTTTACACCGCAATAGAAGGTGCCTTCCGGATAAACGATAACCAGCGGTCCGTGCTCGCAGAAGCCATGGCAGCCTGTTTCGACAACCATAACCTCATCCTGCAGACCAAACTTTTGCAGCTCTCTGGCAAAAGTCAGCTGGATTTCCTTCGAGCCATTAGCCTTACAGCCCGTACCGCCACACACTAAAACGTGAGTTCTTATATGCTGCATAATATTTTTCCTCCACCTGTTTTGTTTACAAGCTACGATACATCAGCTTCTCCAACAACTGTGTACCCTGCCTGCGGCTTATTCCTGATCCAGCCTGCCTACGACAAGCTCTTCCACAATATGACCGTTTACCACATGCTCTGCGATAATTTTGGGAACATCCTCCGGGGTTACCTTGCCATAGGTAATGCGTGCTTCACCCGGACGCACTACATCCACGAGCACCTCTTTTTCGCACATACCGATGCAGCCTGTCTGCTGTACCTGCACGTCGAATAAATGGCGCTTGTTCAGCTCCTGCAGGATAGCGCTCATAACCTCGCGCGCACCGGCAGCAATGCCGCAGGTACCCATGCCGACAATAATTTTAGTACCGGAACTCTGACGCAGCTTGATATCTGCTTTCAGCTTATCTCTCAAAGCGTGTAAATCCGCTAAGCTCTTCATTCGTTTATACCTCCTTACCCTGCACCTGTGCCAGCTGCTCCTTTAAATAAGCTCCCAGCCAGGCATATATTTCAGGATTGGCAAAGTCACACGCTTCGCCTAATATTTCTCTGACCTCCTGCGTTCTGAACACCAGCGAGCCGTTAACGCCGTTATAGGCAAATTCCAGCTCGAGCTGCGGCGCCCCCGCCAACAGTACCTGCACGCTGCTCACAATATCTCCCAGCGGCGGTCTGTCAATATTATCTGCCGCAAAATATGCAGTCAGCTCGGTTCCCTTTCCTGGCGTAGATTGCAGCTCCAGATGTCCGCCGCATTGCTGCGTAACCATATCGATAAAGGGAATTCCCATGCCTACCTTTCTGGTAGTACGACTGGTAACAAATGGGTCACGCACCCGCTGCAGCATTTCGCTGTCCATGCCCTTGCCGTCATCGCGGACGCTGAAAACAAAGTACCCCTGTTCATTTTCGCTGATAGTCAGCCAGATGTGACGAGCACCGGCAGCCACAGAATTTTGGGCTATATCCAAGATGTGTAATGCCAGCTCCCGCATTTTATTTATACCTTGCCAAGATACCTGCCAGCTTGTCGGTGGTCAGGCGTCCATGCGTATCATCATTAATCTGCATAACCGGTGCCAAACCGCAGGCACCGATGCAGGCTACAGTTTCTAAGGTAAAACGCAGGTCATCGGTCGTATGTCCGGCCTTAATACCCAGCTGCTTTTCCAAAGCCTGCAGAATTGTTTTGCCGCCACGCACATGGCAGGCAGTTCCCTGGCAGACGCGAATAACATTGCGTCCGCGCGGATTAAGATGGAACAATGAATAAAAGGTTACCACGCCGTAAATTTCGGAAATAGGCGTACCTGTTTTATCGGCAATATACTCCAGTACATCCTTAGGCAAATAGTTGTACAGGTTCTGCACTTCCTGCAGAATAGGAATCAATGGTCCTTTAACATCTGCGTATTTTTCCAGAATGGCATCTATGCGCTGCTTTTCCGGATTATCGCCGCCGCAGCAGCTGCATTTACGCTCAAGACGGTTTTCACTATTGTTCATACTACCCCTCCTCTAAAGGATTTTTTGTAAACTTACCCACTCAGTATACCATTTTGCAGGCAATTGCACAATACTATTTATGTTATTTTCGCTATATAGTGTACTCTGTTTACGTCATTCTTTACAAAAATCTGAAAATTGTCCCAGCAGGACATTACGCATCCCTTTGCCTGCCAGCGCCAATTTCAGCTCTGCTATCGTTAATTCCTCCACCTGGAGTAAATTTTTCGGTCCCTGTACAAAATCATAAATATTATGTGCATCGGAATTCGTAACAAACGGCAGATAACCTGCCAAACGCTGCAGCTTCGACTGCAGCTTACGCTGCCAGCCTGCTGCAGAAATTTCGGCAGCAGCAAAGCCAAAGTCCGGCTCAATAAAGCCCAGCTGTCCCAAAATGCTGTAGGAAGGACGGTCGATGTGAGCGGCAATGGTAAGGCCGCCCAAGGCTGCAACCTGCTGCACAACCTGCGCCGCTGTCAGCGACAGCGGTGCGTGCAGCAGACGCTGTTCCTCGCGCACAAACTCGTCCTCGGCATCTACTACATACTGAGCACCGAAACGTTCGACATCATTCAGCATACCGTTCATGTGCTCATCAACCAGCAGCTGCCATCTCTGCAGCTGCTCCAGCGTATCAAACAGCGCCACAATATGCGCCTCTTCACTGCTTTCCACTTCCATACCGGGAAATACCTTCACGCCGTAGCGCTGCGCTGCCACCAGCGCAGCCGGCACATTGGCACTGGCGTTATGATCGGTAATAGCAACAGCGCCAATGCCATACTCGGCGGCACGCATCACAATATGATGCGGAGTCATTTCTACCTCGGCACAGGGCGAAAGCAGCGTATGTACATGTAAATCCGCCAGAACTGTCTGCATTGCTTAGTCCTTCTTGCCAACACCCAATTCATACAGCTTACCGATAACCTCAAAGGCAGGCTCTTCGGTTGCTGCAACAACAACATCATTCAGATTTGCCTTATGCAGCGTATCCTCCGCAACCGGACCGTCGCCTGCTACAATAACTGCCGCAAAGCCAATCAGCGAAGCAACGGCAGCAACATTCTGATGTCCCTGCATCGTTACCCAAACCATACCGGGCTGGCCCTGGCCCATTGCATTACTCAGTAAATCGGAAGCATAACCGCCTTCTACCTCTGCATATAAAGCGTCCTCGCTTACATCCTTAGTCAGAAGCTTCAAATCGAGCTTCTCAATCATTTCTTTAACCTTCATCGTTGTCTGCCTCCGTTTTATTTATTTCTGCCGGCTCGTGATAAATAGGTATCTGCTTAGCCAGCTCCAGCATGCCCTGTGACAATTTATGTACACTGGCACGCAATTTAAAAATACAATCTATTTCATGCGCCTTGCCCTGCACGATATCCTCCGCCAGTCCCTGACAGCTGGGGGCACCGCAGGCACCGCAGTCCAGTCCCGGCAATGAGCAGAGCACCTCTTCCATGCGCTCGAACTTTTTCATCGCTTCCATGATATCATCATCAAGCTGCATCATCGGACGCGCCACCAGCTTCTTGCGGTAAGCCTCCGAATGCGGGAAATTCTCCAGCACCATCGTGCGCGCCATGGCCTCACGTCTGTCCGCCGGCTCCTGCTCCCGCAGGCCTGCGATACGCCTGCGCAAATTGCATTCGGCCACGAACTTGTTTTCTGCTGCAAGAAGGCCGCCCAGACAGCCTCCTTTGCAGGCACTGCACTCCACATAATCAAGCTGCGGCATTTTATTCATAGAAACCTGCTCCAGCAGGTCATACACATTATCAATGCCATGAATTGCCAGACCGTTGGTAATACCGGCGCTTTCAATTTCGCCGCCATAGGTTCCCCAGGCCATGCCATAGGAGGAACCGGTGCGCACATTCAGCTCATGCGTGCCGCCAAGATTCTTCAGCAGCAGTCCGTAAATCTCCGACAGGCTGAAGCTGCCGGTAAGCTCTGTATGATGCACATCTACTGACTGGCGAATATTAGTTTCCTTGGAAGGACAGGGCGAGATAAACCATACGCCTATCAGCTCCTTCGGCAGCTGCTTGCGCGCCGCTGCTTCACGCTTCACGTAAATCGCGGCAGCTTCTACCGGCGGCAGCACAGGCACCACCTGCTTAATCAGCTCGGGGAACTTTACCTGAATCAGACGCATAACTGCGGGGCAGGTAGATGAAATCAACGGCTTGCGTCCGTTGCTGTTCTTTTTTACATATTCTTCTATTTCCAGGGCGATATACTCCGAAGCCAGTGAAACATCAAAAATTTCATCAAAGCCTATATTATGCAATCCCTGCCAGATGCTTTCCAGCGGAATATTATCCGGGAACTGCGCATACAATGAAGGCGCAGGCAGCACAATATTATAAGCATAATCTGCCAAGCCCTCCAACGTATCTGTTTTCACGCTAAAGGCATGGTAAGGACAGCCTGCAGCACAGGCACCGCAGTCAATACAGCGGTCGCCCAAAATCTCTGCCTTGCCGTTGCGTACGCGGATGGCCTCTGTCGGACACAGCTTGACGCAGGATACGCAGCCCTGACATTTATTCCGCTGCAATTCCACCGAATGGAAATATGTTGTTGGTTGAGGAGCCATTGCGTATCACCTCGTTTCCTAAAATCTCTTATAAATCCTCGCTCTGGTGCTTGAACTGCATCGTGATGCAGGTTCCTTCACCCACCTTGGACTGAATATCAAACTTATCGGAGCACTTTACCATATTAGGCAGGCCCATGCCGGCGCCAAAGCCCATCTGACGCACATAATCAGGCGCAGTAGACCAGCCCTCCTGCAAGGCCTTATTGATATCAGGGATGCCAGGGCCGTGGTCGGTTACCGTAATAACCGTAGCATCCGGGAACACCTCGGCCGCTACATTGCCGCCGCCGGCGTGAATGATAACATTCATCTCCGCCTCATAGGTGCCGATGGCAATACGGCGCACAATATCTGCCGGAATTCCCAGGCGCTGCAGCATTTTTTTTATTTTAGAAGAAGCTTCGCCTGCGCGTTCAAAATCGCCGCCCACGCAGTCAAAGGCTAATTTTACTGATTTACTGTCTGTCATTTTGCTTTACTCCTTTTTGCTGCAGCCACGGATACCTGCTCCGTAAAGAATGCCGCAGGCTTCAAATAAAGTATAATCGGTAGCCAGAACCGGCAGATTATTTTCCGCCGCTGCTGCCACAATATCAGCATCAGGAACCTTTCCACGCACAAATACCAGCGCGCTCAGCTCCGTCATATCGGCGGTGCGCACTACCTGCATATTTGTCAGTCCCGTGCACAGCAAGGTGTTGCGTTTGGTAAAGGCCAGAACATCGCTCATCATGTCACTGCCGCAGCATGACTCAATTTGGCGGTGCATCAGCTCGCTGCCGGTCAGAATCTTGGCCTGCAGCAGCTTTTGTACATTATACAAATCCATACACATAGCCCCTTCCTCCATTTATTACAGCTTTTATCTAAGCAAAATATCTGTTTTTTTGCCAGACTTGATTACATTTATTGTACACTTTAATAAGCAAGATGTAAATAAATAGTATAGCATAACTATGTAAAAAAGAAGACCGGCCCACAGGACCAGCCTTCAAACTTTATTTAGTGCTAACACGCTTTACTCTGCAATGCCTGCCAAAGCCTGCTGCAAATCTGCCAGCAAATCCTCCTTATCCTCCAGACCGCAGGACAGACGCACCAAGCCTGCAGGAATACCGGCCGCCGCCAGCTGCTCATCCGTCATCTGGCGATGCGTTGTAGTTGCCGGGTTCAGGCAGCAGGTACGCGCGTCGGCAACATGTGTTTCGATTGCCGCAAGCTGCAAGCGCTTCATAAAGGCTTCCGCTGCCTTGCGTCCTCCCTTCAGGTTGAAGGAAACTACGCCACAGCCGCCGTTGCCCAGATATTTTTGCGCAAGAGCATAATATTTATTGGACTTCAGTCCGGGGTAATTGACATATTCAACCTGCGGCTGCTGCTCCAAAAATTCCGCTATAGCCTGAGCGTTTTCTACATGGCGCGGCATACGCACATGCAGGGATTCCAAGCCAAGATTCAGGATGAACGCACTTTGCGGCGACTGCATAGCGCCGAAATCACGCATCAGCTGTGCCGTTGCCTTGGTAATAAAAGCACCCTCCTTGCCAAACTTTTCAGCGTAGGTAATTCCGTGATATGATTCATCCGGTGCGCACAGACCTGGGAACTTGTCGGCATGCGCCAGCCAGTCAAACCTGCCGCCGTCGATAATAGCACCGCCTAGGCAGGCAGCATGACCATCCATATACTTCGTAGTAGAATGCGTTACGATGTCTGCGCCCCATTCAATAGGACGACAGTTAATCGGTGTCGGGAAGGTGTTATCCACAATCAGAGGCACACCATGACGATGCGCAGCGTTGGCAAATTTTTCAATATCCAGCACCGTCAGTGCGGGGTTAGCGATAATTTCGCCAAATACAGCCTTAGTATTATCCTGAAAAGCAGCGTCCAGCTCCTCGTCCGTAGCATCGGGAGAAACAAAGGTCGCTGTTACGCCCATCTTCGCCAACGTTACGTCAATCAGATTATAGCTGCCGCCGTAAATCGAAGAAGAAGCAACAATATGGCTACCCGCCTCGCAGATGTTGAACAGGGCAAAGAAGTTCGCTGCCTGTCCGGAGGAAGTGAGCATCGCTGCAGCTCCGCCCTCCAGCTCCGCAATCTTAGCTGCTACGAAATCGCAGGTCGGGTTTTGCAGGCGGGAGTAAAAATAGCCTGTAGCCTCCAGGTCGAACAGCTTGCCCATTGCCTCGCTTGTATCGTACTTAAAGGTAGTGGATTGGATAATAGGAATCTGACGCGGTTCACCGTTGCCGGGTTTGTAGCCGCCTACTAAGCATTTGGTATTGATTTTAAGATCACTCATTTTCTATCGCTCCTTCAAAAATTTATCATCTTCACATTATTGGTTGGCAGGAATTGCGGCACCCATGCGCTGCAGCTGCAAAAGAATTTTGTTATATTCGCCTATAGCCTTATCCAGCTTGTTACCGCTCGCCGGTGCCAGCTCGTGCAAGTCATACGGCGTATCCTGGTAAACGATGTTCAGCCAGTTCATATAGAACAGATGCGCGTAGCTGCGCCATTTAAACACAGGCTCCTGCGTTGTATCGCCATCGGGGAAGTAAAACTCCGGCAAATCAATCGGCAAATTCTTTTTCTTATCGCGGAAATATTCATTAGCCAGCGTATAGCGATCATATTCAAAATGACCTAAAACGAAGATGCGGCGCAAATCCTTGGTAGCACAGATGTTGATGCCGTTTTCTACCGAACGTGACAGCACCTGCAACGCCTTGCAGGCATCAATAGCATCATCATCAACCGCGGTATGACGTGACTGCGGAATAAAGTATCTGTCGTCAAAGCCACGCAGCAGCGGATGATTTTTCACCGTCAGGCCGTAGGGGAAGATGCCAAACATCTTCGCCGGCAAAATCGTTTTGTTTACGCCGTAATAATGATACAAGGCAGCCTGCGCGCCCCAACAAAGTGTCATCGTAGAATAACAGTGATATTCCGCCCAATCAAGATAGGCTTCGATTTCCTTCCAGTAATCTACAGCCTCAAAGGGAATAGTTTCTACCGGTGCTCCCGTCATTAAGAACGCATCGTAATAGCGGTCCTTAACATCATCAAACTCCAGATAAGCACGGTCGAGATACGAATTATCGGTGTGCGTAGTTTCACGGCTCACAGTACGGCAGAAATCGACCTCTATCTGCAGCGGAGAATTGCCCAAAAGGCGCAGCAGCTGAATTTCCGTCGGCTTCTTTAACGGCATCAGGTTCAGCACGCACACCTTCAGCGGACGAATACGCTGCGTTGTCGCGCGTTGCTCAGTCATGGTAAAAATTCCTTCCTCCTGCAGTTGGCAGATAGCGGATAAATGGTCATTGATTTTAATCGGCATTGTTTGTTCCTCCTACATTTCCTAACTTAGATTTTCGACTTGCTACAGGAGGAAGAGCAATAAAAAAGCTTCCGTTCCTGTAAAAATACAGGGACGAAAGCGTTGCTTCGTGATACCACCCTAATTCATCCATATGTCACCACACGGACCTCATCAAGTACGCAGGGGTTGTTTACCCTTTAATACTCCAGCACTGTAACGGGTGCACCCGGACGGCCTAAATGCAAGCATCTCAGCCCATCGGCTCCAAGACCATCTTCAATGTCACCACCTGCTCCCTCTTGCACCGTCACGAAGGCTCTCTTTGCCAGGCTCGTACATTTACTCTTCTCTTCATCGCCCATTATTAAGTTATGTGCATAATAATACAGTAATTCTTTGTAACTGTCAATAAAAAGTTGCAGTTTTCTCGTAAAAAAAGGAGATACGCTAATTTTTGTAAAGCAGGTTACAGAAATTTGGACAAAACATCGGCATCCACTACAAAACCGGTGCGACAGATAACAGCGTTATTATTTTCAGAATTTTCTCTTGACTTTGTATGCCCTTTTCTATATACTTAGCTTAGCTTCAAATTTACAACAAAATAAGCAGTGCCTAGCGGCTCACACCGTTAGTAATTTAGCAGTACCTATGGTATCCGAACTTTCGGATGCTATGTGTACTGCTTTTTTGTTTAGCAGCTTATGTTGTATTTTGCCGGAGCAAATATTATAATTAAAGGAGGAAACTATGACCAAAAAACTATCCGAAAGCAGTCTCCTGCTGACACTGGAAGAGCTGCAAAAGCACATCTTAGGCATGACCTTGTTCAACGACTTGCTTGCCAGAGCTGTTTTAGAGGACAAAGAGGCCTGTGAGCACATTCTGCGTATCCTTACCGGTATCAAAACACTGGTAATCAAAAAGAACAAAACGCAGTATGTCATCAGCAAGCTCTCCTCGCACAACATCATTATGGATGTACTCGCTGAAGATGCCAACAACAAGCTTTATGAAATTGAAATTCAGAAGGCAGATGGTGGTATTGCACACGAAAAACGGATGCTTTATTACGCATCAACTATCATCAATGAATACTTTTTTAAAGGTGATCAAACTTATGCATCTGTACCCGAGCTGCACATTTTTTATATCAGCCAGACAGATATCTGGAAGCTTGGTAAAACCTGCTACCCTATTTTAAAGTTTTTAGGCGATACCACTACTCCCTACAACGATGGCCTGCATATGTGCTATATCAACGCAGAGGTTAACGATAGCAGCGATATTGCACAACTTATGCAATATTTTTCTACCGCAGCCGCAGATGATTTTAGCCAAGGAAAACTTTCACAATGCATTAATAATCTCAAAACCACAAAGGAGGGACTCACAACTATGGATAATTTCAGCAAGCAAATTTATGAAGCTGGTATTAATGACGGCAGAGCTGAAGGTTTGGCCGAAGGCAAGGCTGAAGGCAAAGCTGAAAGCATCAAAAATCTTATGTCTACACTGAATGTCTCCATCGACCAAGCCATGGATATTTTAAAAACCCCACCCGAAGAACGTCAATACTTTAAGGACCTGTTAGCTAAGGAGCTGTAGGCTTCAGCTAACCCAAAAAGCGCCTGCCATCCGGCAAGCGCTTTTTCTATGCATTAGTACATTACTTGTGGTTGGGTCGAACTCGTCCATTTTTTGTGCTCGATTAAGACCTGGTACATTTTGCGGTTTCGCTAGTACATTCTTTTACTTGAACTAGTCCAAATCTGTCCTTTGATTTACACTTAGCTTAACTTCACATTAACAACAAAACAAGTAGGGCCTACCGGCCCATATCGCTAGTAATTTGGTAGCACCTACGGTATCTAGGACCTCCGGATGCCGTAGGTACTGCTTTTTGTTCAGCACCCTATGTTGTGTTTTGCCGGAGCAAATATTATAATTAAAGGAGGAAAACAGTATGCTGTTAACATCTTCTTTCTACAGTATGTACATCAATTCGCAAGATTTTAGTTGTCTTTTGGAAAATCAGCCTTTTTTACCAAAGACGTTAATTGTCTTTTGGAAAATCGGGCTTTTTTCCCAAAGACGTTAGCTGTCTTTTGGAAAATCGGCCTTTTTTACCAAAGACGTTTAGTATCTTTTGGAAAATTAGCCCTTTTTACCAAAGACGTTAGGAGTAAATATGAAATATGAACCACTAAAAAAAGTATATTATACCAATGAAAACGGCTATGAATTAGAGTATTCCAAACGCTATGCCGCACCTTTTACCCAACATTTTGATATGCCCATCAAAGAATATAATCGCAAAAATACTTATTCAGCATTTCTCATTTACACGCAAGAAATAGCGCTACTCATGGAGCAGATATACAAATCATACGAAACACTGTTGTATGTAATACATTCTGTGCCTAAAATAGTGTTAGATCAATTTACGTTATTATCTATACTTGAAGAAGTTAAATCTACCAACGAAATAGAAGGTATCCATAGCACAAGGAAAGAACTGCGTGATATCATTGACGGTACTGCACCACGTTCGGCACGTTTCACTTCAGTAATTCATAAGTATGAAGATTTGCTGGGGAGAACTGATATAGAATTCAAAACATGTGAAGACGTAAGAGCTTTTTACGATGATTTTGCACATACTGAAGTTATTTCAGAAAATCCTGACAACGAATTAGATGGTAAATTATTCCGAAAGTATTCTGTTGATATTGATTCCGGCACCGGTAAAACCATTCATCAAGGAGTTATGCCTGAAGAAAGGATTATAAGTTTAATGCAGTATGCTTTAGAGCTTTTAAACGATGAAAGCATTCCATTACTTGTCAGGGTAAGTATATTCCATTATTTTTTCGCTTATATCCATCCCTTTTATGATGGTAATGGCAGAACGGATAGATTTATTACCTCTTATTTTCTATCTAAACACTTCCATCCATTAGCTTCATTAAGGTTATCTATTTTTATAAAGAAAAATCGTGCAACTTATTACGCACTTTTCAAGGAAGCTGACAGCGAAATAAACAGAGGCGATATGACACCGTTTGTCACTGGCTTTATGCGACTCTTGTTATCTACTTTTAATGATACAATTGCAGTACTTCAACGCAAAGAGACTCAGTTGGAAACATACAGAGCTAAAGTTGATAAATTTATCAGTGATGATGATTTACTGCAAAATATTTACTACATTCTCTTGCAGGCAGCTTTATTTTATGGTCAAGGTATTCCGATGGCTCAACTGGTAAAACTGACGGACAAATCTCAAAAAACTATAAAAATACGCCTTGAGTCAATGCCTAAAGAACATTTGCTAATTACTACTGTCAACAGAGTCAAGTATTACAAGTTAAACCTTTTGATGTTTAAATAATTAATAGCGGAAGATTTTGGCATTAGTCCATTACTTGTGGTTATGTCGTAAGCATCAAATATGACGCGAATATAAAATCTCAATTCAATAATATATAATATGATTTATACCAGGACCGCTATGCGGTCCTGATTTTTTCATACACAGCGGATTAGGAGCTTACCTATCTACCTTGTCATCGTTGTAATACGGCACTTTTTTGTTGGAGCCATATACGCTGGAGCGGAAAGCATATACAAGATGCTCTACGCCCTTGGCGTCGTTATCATAGGAGTAGCTGCATACTTCCAGAATTATGTTAAACATCTACTCAAAATAACTCTCAAAGTATCTTATCAAAAAGCCCTTGTTTTCTAGCATTTTTCATGATATAAGAATTTAAACCTTCACCATCTAATGCATATTTTTTCATATTCTCAACATGAATTTTTCCAGTTTTATTGTAACTATAACGATAGATATATTCACTCCCAAAGAATTTTACATCAATATAGTCGATTCCCAATTGATATTCTTTAACCCCTGAGGGCTTACCTTTATTTTTTCCTTTGTTAAGATATTTTTGAAACATAATATTATTCCTCCGTTTCTATTCCGTCTACACCTAACATTTCACGATTACACTCACTGATTACAAAATAAGGAACAGTATCATATTCGCAAGGGTTCAGTTGAAAAAGGTAATCATTTTCTACGTGAAAAGTCTCATTGATGTACTTACGAATAACACTATTAAATTTATTCTCGTTAAATTTAACTCTATATAACTGTAATCTTTCATAATCACTGCCAGCGTGAATATAAAGTTGTTTCATCACTTCATCGTCAGTTATTTTTTCATATTCTGTTGAGTAATCAAAATCAGGAATATATTTTCTTATTTCCAGGGTAGCATCATTAATATCATCATCATCCAATGGTTCAAATTCTGTTTGTGAGATTTTTTTTGAAGGCTGCTCTCGTTTATGAAACAAGCTAGAAAGCATTTCATAAGCAATTGAGCCAGGATTTATTAATTCCAATAACCTTCTCAGATATATCAGCTTATTGATATTATCCTGCTGGGATCCAATATTATCTTTTGCTATTTTAACAAAAGATTGAATACTTTCTTCCTTAACCTCCACTTCTTTCAGTAGACCTTTTTTATTAGATAGGAATTCAGCCTTTACAAAACCAGTTAACCTCGGAATATTCTTCAGTGAATCTATTACTGTTGAAAATTCATGAGTAAGTAATATTACCGTTTTGCCACGTAATGATTCTTTATTTTTAAATAGCATGTCTAAGATTGCAAATTTTTTATTGCCATCAAAAGAAGAAATTGGATCATCTAAAACTATTAAATCAGGTTCTTCTTTAAGTGCACTATACATAAACAATACTAAGGCAAAAGCGTTTTTTTCACCATAACTTAGATAATTGTTTACTTGGTCAATACTACTGTCACATTGATTATGTTTGATTTTCAGATGATAATTCTCCGTATTCTCTTCATTCTCAAAGGATACAGTATAATCATAGCCTGCGCATTGTAGAAAATTGTTTATTTCCCTGTTATATTTACTTACTGTTTGACTTATCAACTTTTTTTGCTGACTTATTTCTTTACCTAAATCTGCTACTTTTTCCATTACAACATTCAAGGCACTATTAATAATATCTATTTTCTCGCTTGTGACTTTTGAGTTAAAATGAGGGAATTCACCCAGCTCTATTTTATATTTAGTTAGAGCATCTTTAATTTTGTTTTCTTTTTTAAGAGTAAAGAAACCTATATTCTTTAAATCTCTCAACCGCTCTAATAATGATGTTGCATTTCCCTTTATATTAAATAAATATTTCTTATCGTCCTCAGACATCCCCGAAATATTCTTAGAAATTTCATCAACTCTGCATCTGGTTTCCTCGCTAAAGTATTGCTTTAATTTAGCAAACACCTGCAACATATTATTCAAGTGTTCTACATCTTTAGTTGCATATTCTTCTTTAACTTGAAGTATTGCTTTCTTGGTATTTTGTATGGACGCAGTACAAAAAGGACACTTATCTGTATCATTAACATAGCTTGAGCCAGCCATTTGCCATGATAGCCACGGAACTACTATTTCACCATTACGCAAATACTGTTCATAAATTTCTAACCCTTCCGGAATATTATCTAGTTTATTACCCTTGCTAAATGCTTTTACTAATGGACTGCCTTTAGCAAGATTTGAATTACTTTTTCCGCATCCTTTTATGAATGACGTAAACGCTTCTATCAATTCATCTAATTCATTATGCTTCTGAAAAGTTTCATGAACTTCACGTAAAAGTAATTCTATTTCCTTAACATGTCTGTCATAGTCAGGAGATTTTATAAAAACATTAAATGTACCCTTTAGTAAATCATCTGATTGAAACAAATAATTACTAATATACTCATCATTAAAAACAGCTATTTTCTTAATATCTTCAGCAACGTCTACTTCAGGTAACTGAACATCACTTTTATCACGATACTTAAACGGAACTAATTCAGCCTTCTTTTGTGCATCATCATAACAAAATGCTGTTATAGCTTTAACGATAGTAGATTTGCCTGTACCATTTATTGCATACTTGATATTTAATTTTTCAGGTTCGATTTTTATTTCTGCCGAATCAATGTTATTGCAATTTTTGATTTTTAAAAGCATTCGAATCACTGTTCCTTCCTTATTTTCCAACATAATAAGTCACACTAATATTCTAGCAATCCATCATATTAATTCATTGGCACGTTTTTACATGTTCTTCGAAATCATAACAAGCCGATAACACTGTTTATTAATACAGCATAAACATCCCAGTGCAAACATCTTCTTGCGCTTTTATATATCACTATCTAATAACCTTACTCTAATAAATTCTAACTCTCCATTCTCGGTAATTTTGTATTCTATAACTCTCGAATCAGTACTTGTTTTTCTTCCTGTTTGATAAAACTCAACCAGAATCTGTCGTTTTTTATGATTAATCTCGTAATAAACTCCCAATTTATATTTATAAAAGTATGAGCTTGTAAGCAAAATTAGTCTATTTTTATCTCTTTCTTTGGCTTCTCTTCTAGCTGTACTCTTTTTCATTTCAAGAGCCAGCAAATTATCGGGAGCGACTTGGCAACGACTATGCACTATTATATCTGGAAAAACACGCTTGGGAGTACCTTCTTCATCAGGTAGATGCTTAACATTATTAATGGTATTTTCAAATGCCCTATTGAATTCAATATCAGCATAATAGTTATTACAAGCGTTTTTCTCTAATTGCTTATTAAGCTCGCACATTAGTGCTCCACATAAACAGCGTTCAGATAAATCTCTATCCAGCAACACATAGTTTTTTTCCATAAAAGCTCTATTGGCTTCCCAAAAGAGCTCTTTTAAGTTTTCAAAACCATTTTTAGCTCTAGTTATATCCATTGTCTTTTTCCTCAACAATCTTATCGCTCATCTTGTTGCTACTAAAACATATCTTTATTATATCAACCCTTCAAATACTCCTTCTCTCGGAACTTTCTTTTCACATTCACTTATCCATTTACCTAATTTGTTAATAGCTGCTTGAACCTTTGCTTCACTCAATCCTTTCTCAGCAGCTTTATCCCAAAGCCACTCAAAAAATAAATTTATGTCTTTAGGATAGCAAACACCATCATTATCTAATAAATGGTTTAATTCAGGACTAATGGATTTATTACTTGAGTACGAATCACCAAGTACTTTAATATCCCATCCCTTTTCTGTCCTAGTAATTTTATAGTGCTCAATATATTGCCAGCGTCTTGTAAAAAACTTTAATGTAAATGTCTTACCTATAGTTTTATCTTTAGAATCATCATTAATGTGAACGTTATCTACAAATGCCAGCAAATCCTGTACTGAATGCACGTGCTCATAGAAACGCTCATCCTCGGGATTACACCCTCGATTTTCAATCATATACTTATGATGCTTTGGCTCATGACCACTGTCTTTTAACGACATATGTAATTCATGAGCTTTTTGGGCCATTTCATCATAAAGCCTATTAACATCTTCGTCAGAAAGTAACTTTTGGTCGCTTTCTATATATTGCCATATTTGATTATACAGAATTTCAAGTTCAGATTTAAGATTAGTTTGAAATTCCGTTAATTTTAATTTTTTTGGCATAATATTTCTCCAACCTTTTACACTTTCCTATTGATATATCCTTCAGTCGCATTTTCTCTATGCTTAATAATACACGAATTACCAAACACAATAGAATGGCTCGGCACATCGCAGTTAACATAACTATTCGGCGCAATCAAAACATCATCTCCAATAGTTACCTTACCAACGATAGTAGCGTTTATACCTATCCAAACCTCGTTACCAATAACTGGAGTTCCTTTTCTCCCCCGATTTGTTTGTCAAACAAGAACACCATGATGTATGTTTATTTTTCTGCCTAAAATGGCATTAGGATTAATGGTAATATTATACGCATGACTTATGCATAGTCCTTCATCAATTTGCGTTGTTCTTGATATTTCTATATGGCGTATTTCCTTTAGCATTCTAAAAATCACTTTAACTGCAATGGAAAAAACTGGTGCTCTAAACCTTTCTAAAGTACTTTTGAAAAGCCGGCATATCCGAAGCCTTAGGATAACGCATATAATCTCATTCTAAAACAGTTTTAGTCATTTATTGCCTCCATCTTAAATAAACCGTACTATTACAACCTCTCACAACTTTTCACCCATCAACACTCTAAGCACTTTAACCTTATAAAGCAGCTTCGTGATAACAGCAGAACCAACAATTGCACACACCACATTAATAATTGCGTTCACTTATGGGTTAACATGACCATTAAACAAAGAAATCGAAAAATAAATAAGCTGCTGATGTAAAAAGAATACTGGCATTGATATTTGCGAAAAACCTTTTATTAATTTATTCTGCTTCCAATCAACACAACCTGCCACTTTTGTAAAACAAGAAAAGGTTATCGCGCCGAACATTACGAAAGATTATGCTCTACTCAAGCTTGTGAGGTTACTTTTAAAAGTGCCTAAATTAAAAGGTCTTACCTTTGAGTATGCTATTATTCAGCGCTATCAAAGACGTAAATGCTCTGTAGAAGAAGCCTTGGTCGAAATGTATCTTGCCGGTGTTTCTATGCGTCGTGTTGAAAGCATTAGTAAAGTGTTTCCTTATGCCAAATATCAACACTGCACAATACATATGTACCATAATGTTTTCTATATAGTTCCTCGTAAAGCTGTTAAGCTGGGATGTCTGAAGAAATTTGCGCAAAACTATTGACAGTACCACTCATTACTTACCTATTTCCATACATCTTCTCATAATAATTCTGATACTCACCATTAATGATATCCTTCCACCACTTTTGGTTCTCAAGATACCATTTAATGGTCTTTTTAATGCCATCGGCAAACTTTGTTTCCGGCAGCCAGCCAAGCTCATTATGAATCTTAGTTGCATCAATTGCGTAACGCATATCATGACCTTTGCGGTCAGTTACATGCGTAATCAGGTTCTCAGGTTTGCCAAGATCCTTGCAAATCAGCTTTACGATATCAATATTGCGCATCTCATTATGACCGCCGATATTATATACCTCGCCTACTCTGCCTTTATGTATAATCAAGTCAATAGCCTTGCAATGGTCCTCAACATACAGCCAGTCGCGTACATTCAGTCCTTCCCCATATACAGGCAACGGCTTATCTGCCAAAGCATTCGCAAGCATCAGCGGAATCAGCTTTTCCGGGAACTGATAGGGACCATAGTTGTTGCTGCAGCGCGAAATCGAAATAGGCAAGCCATATGTTCTGTGATACGCCATAACAAGTAAATCCGCGCTTGCCTTGGAACTGCTGTAGGGAGAACTCGGCCGAATTAAAGCTTGTTCGGTAAACGGCTTAGCATCCGCCAAAAGCGTTAAATCTCCATACACCTCATCCGTAGATATCTGATGATAACGCCTGATGCCGTATTTACGGCAGGCATCCATCAGTGTTGCTGCCCCCATTATATTAGTCTGCAAGAAAATGCCGGGATTTTCAATGCTGCGGTCTACATGTGATTCTGCAGCAAAGTTTACCACTATATCCGGACTCTCTTCCTCAAAAAGCTTGTCTACCACTTCTCTGTTGCAGATATCTGCCTGCACAAAGCGAAAGTTAAGCTTATTCATTACATGTGCTAACGTAGAAAGATTTCCTGCGTAGGTCAGCTTATCCAGACAAATGATGCGATAGCCAGGATGCTTTGCCAGCATATAAAATATAAAGTTGCTTCCGATAAATCCGGCACCGCCGGTTACGATAATGTTAATAAGAACGCCCCCATGGAAAAATCCGATTTATTTATAAACAAATCTAATACCTCGACTTGAATCTACATTTTGCTTGAATATATATTTTAGCAATCCCTAGCCATACAAACAAACAGTGTTTTTTCAAGGAAACATTCAAATTTTTGTTAAATACAATATTAGTTAAATTTCCCTTTATGAACCTCTCATAATATTCTATTTCATTTGAATGCCCGTTTGTTATATATAATTCTTTCAAAATATCATAACCAATCCTAGCAGTACGCCCTATAGCTACAATTTGATAATTATCTTTATAGCTTTCAAATCTGCGTTTTATTTCTTCGAATAGAATAATTTCTTCTTTTAATTTTTTCGTTACACACAAAGAGCCCTCTCTATTCATACGATAGTAATACAAAGGCTTTTGCAAATACACAATTTTGTTCAACCGTGACAGTATATCAATAAAGAACAAAGAATCTTCTCCGTATTTAATTTTTTCATCAAAGCAAATCCCTGTTATCGATGCTCGTTTTACAACCTTATTCCATACTGATGCTATAGCTGTAGTTGCAACGTCTAAATTTTTTCTTACAAATAAATTTCTATCTACAAATCCCTCTTTGAATTCCCTACATTTTTCTGTAGTTACTTTATTACCACTAACCGAATAGAAATCGAAAATAAATAAATCCGGATGACTATATTTATCTAAAATTGACGCAATACTGGTAAAGTAATCTGATGGAATGTAATCATCTCCATCAACAAACGAAATATATTCCCCACTAGCAATAGTAAGCGCTGCATTTCTTGCACTGCTAACCCCACCATTTTGTTTGTGTATAACTTTTACATAGCTCTTATGTTTTCGCTGGTAATCATCTATAATACTACCACAGTTATCTTTGCTTCCATCATCAACAAGTATAACTTCTATTCCTGGTAATAAATTAGGTGTCACAGAATTCAAAAGGTTCCCTATATATTTTTCTACGCAGTATATCGGTACAATTACTGATAATTTAATTTTGTTCATTATATAAGCCTCTATCCTAACTTTATTATACAATTCCATATGATTGTCATTATAATTTTAAGCTTACATTCTGTTTATGACACATCCACCAAAACGAAAGCTTTCTTCTGGCATCAAGATTACTCATAACATAATCATACAAATTCTTATGCATTGCAACTACTCTATACATATTATCATTCCAACCACGTACAAAGTGATAGAACTCAACACTCAGCTTCCAGTCAAGCTTTTTATCAACAAAACCTAACGCAAGCAAATCTTTTTTCAAATTGCTTATTGCCAGTATTTTATCAAGAGGTTTTTTTACTCCACCCTTACTTATACCTTGATCATTAAATCTGTAATAGTTTCCGCAAAACGGCATAACTAATACTTTTTTAGCTAAATACAAAAACATGCCTGAACTGTAATTATCCTCATGTACTACATTGTCCGGAAACTTTACTTTTTTAGCTAATTCCTTTTTATACAATCCATTCCATGCTAATGTCCATAACATTCCATTGAAATAATTTTCGAAAGCCTTATTTTGCTCATTGCTTATTATCTTTATATCGCTAAAAGTAAGTTTTTCTTCTGTAATGCCATTTGTTTCGATTATCCCACACTTCACCATATCAGCATCATTTTTCATTGCTGCATCCAGTAAAGTTTCATACATTTTTGTATCAAGCCAATCATCACTGTCAATATAGGAAATATAATCACCAGTAGCTATTTCCAATCCTCTATTTCTTGCTACGCTAAGACCTCCATTTTGAAAGTCATATACTTTGATTCTACTGTCTTTAGTAGCATACTCCTTAGCAATCTCTGCACTTCTATCCTTTGTGCCATCATTAACGACAATAATCTCCAAATTTTTATATGTCTGACTAATCACGGATTCCAGACACTGCGCTATATATTTTTCAACACCATATACCGGTATAATAACAGAAATCAATGGTTGCTTCATCTTGTACTTCTCCCGCTTATTTGAATTTAATAAAATTGAATATAATTATGCTTGACTTTTTATACCAGTTCTACTGTGCAAGCAATATTGTTTCATTATTTCTATTATAATATTTTACATCAAAAGTAATTTTCTTTCAATCTCAGTATCTGCCTTATCACAACAAGCTTCATCTGCATATTTGTGATATTTCACCCTACGCATTTTCAAAAACGACTAATAAAATCAGCAATATGTATTCTGAGCATCTGCCTGCCAAGCGATTTTCCCTGCATATTTTTTCCGGGCTGAGGCATATCTGCATCAGCAAAGGCAGTGTTTTTGAGATATTTATAATACTTATCGTTAAAGCCCGGCTTTAAGACAAATTCCCAAGGTTTATAGCGTCCGGCATAATGCAAAACAGCAATATTATTTCTTGCTTTAATTGCTGAAGCTCTAAACCTATTATTAAACAAAACCTTCGGCAATAAATCAAAAATAGGCGGAATTACATTCCAGGATAACGGCAATTCCTTCCAGTTATGCATAAAGAGCTTGTTTAAAGCGTCCTGATCATGGTGCGGAAAATTGCCAGTTGCAGCAAGCTCAATAACTTTACTAGAATAATCATTGGCACGCCACTGCTGTAAATCCATTATAACAACGCCGGAATTAAAGTACTTTTTATCTAAAGACAAGCCAATAACCTCATGCTTCTGCTGCATCAATCGCTTGGAAGCCATAATACCATAATCCGGCACAGCAGCTATAGCCTTCCCCTGCATATCAATGTTCCATAAAACAGCTATATCCTGCAGAACCAGCAAATCTACATCCAGATAAATTACCTTTTGCACATCTGCAGGCAATATATTAGCCATATCCAATCTGAAATATGCAGCCTTACTGATATGTCCGCTTGTATAAAGCTTTTCAAAGCCCTTGTATGCCGACAAATCACAAACTACCAGCTCTGCGTTCTTTCCAGCAATAGTCTTCTGTAAACCTGTAATTTTTTCAGCATTAATCCCATCACTCAATAAGAAAAAACGTACTTTATTTATTTCGTCAGTATTCTCTAAAATAGATTCCATGACTACAGCAACATGCTGCGCATAATTATTATCTGCTGCTAATGCAATATTTATCGTTTTCATAACGAATCTCCTCATAGTTTTTTATTCATTATACTATAAATAACATTATTATGCTGACTTTTTCTCAATCACTAAGCCACAACTTATTTGCATTGCCAGCCAGACTATATTATAATAATTCTTAGATGATTTTATAAACAGAAAGGAAGTAACAGAATACATGTCTATTTATATTATAGCAGGCATCTGTCTTTACATCGCTTCTTATGCGTTTTATGTTACATTTTCCCATGGCCTTGGCCACAAAGCAGAATACCTGCAGCTGCGCAGGTTTATTCCCTGCGCTATTTTAGCTGTATTACCTATGTATCTGGTAAACGAGTCATTACTCTCGCCCCAGTATCTGCTCAGCTTTTTGGTAGGTGTGTCCTGGATAACAGCATATCCGCTGTTTTATTACCTTACCTATCACAAAATATCTTCGGATTTCGGCTTTCATCTGGATACCGTATTCGGCTTATACATTATCGGCTGGCTTATTTCCTTAAAGCTGCTTGTACAAGCCTTTAACATTTTTCCAACAATCACTTTATCTCTTATCTCTATAATGGAATATTTGTTGCTGGCACTGCCATTATTTCAGGCCTCCTATTATCTCCTTTACGGGACCTGTGTAAGCACCGGTGCCGTTACTATGATTTTTGAAACCTATACTAATGAGGTTATCGAATATTTTAAATCCATGCCATTGGCTGTACGTATCGGTACACCTGTACTTAACATCGCTCTGTTGGCAGGCTTCTTGTATTTCAATCTAACCTCGGAAACAGTAGTCACCGCTCCCCTATTGCCGAATTTGGCAATAATAATTGCAGTAACTTTATTTTTAACTTATTATTTATGGAATACTAAAAAAGGTGTTTTCATCCGTACCGGTCTTATTGAATTGGTCTTGGATGTTAAAGACTATCTTGAGCAAACAAAATCATATAAAACAAACCTTGCCAAACGTGTAGCCAACCTCAACGTAACACAAACTACACCATTCTGCAAAAAACCGGCTACTTTCATTTTGGTAATAGGTGAATCGGAATCCCGCGATTACATGAGCGCTTTCTGTGATTATCCTCATGATACTACGCCGTGGCTAAAGTCCAAGCAAGCTTCGGAAAACTTTCTTCTCTATAAAAACGCCTATGCATGCAAAGATCAAACCGTCCCCGCTTTAGAACGTGCTTTTACCGAAGTTAACCAATATAATGACAAAAAGTTTTACGAATCCTGCTCCTTTGTAGATATAGCCCGTAAAGCCGGCTTCAAAGTTTCCTGGTTCAGTAATCAAAGCCATATCGGTGCTGCCGATACTGCGGTAACACTTGTGGCTAATACTGCCGATACTGCGGAATGGACTAAGCTGCATCTGAATCAAGTACAATACGACGAAAGTCTGTTGGATTATTTAAAGCAGATTGACGCTAATGAAAATAACTTTATTGTTTTTCATCTCAAAGGCAATCATTTTAATTTCATTAACCGCTATCCACAGGAATTCGCTAAATTCAGCAAGCCAAATACCTACGATTTGATTCCAAACTATATTGACTCAATTGCCTACACCGACTATGTTCTGCAGCAGATTCAGGAATACGCTGCCAAGCATTTAAATTTACAAGCTATGGTATACTTCTCGGATCACGCTACAATTCCGGATAAACGTCGTTCGCCGAATTTTGGTGGCTTTGCCAATGTCCGTATCCCACTATTCATATATTTTGCAGACGAATATATTTCCACTCACTCTCAGGTATATTCAGCGCTTAAAGCTAACAGTGAAAAATATTGGACCAATGATTTGGCTTATGAGCTGATTTGCGGTATTTTAGATATCAAGTCAAATCATTATGATGAAGCAAATAGCTTAGCGTCCACACAGTATAAATATTCTCTATCAATGTTGAAAACCAATCTAGGTGAGCTTTGGATAAAAGATGATAAATAAAAAACATGGCATACAAGTGATATGTACCCCCAATACTGGACACCCAGTATTGGGGGTATTTTAATGAAATACAGCTATAAGTTCAAAAGACAGTGTGTAGAAT
>CDZH01027195.1_pt1 | contig 35611 bp, 26 predicted proteins | sample 557721 | NCBI WGS metagenome assembly CDZH01 (sample SAMEA3182062, study PRJEB8094) | gut metagenome | biome: human; feature: gut; material: Stool; isolation source: human stools | place: Canada | collected 2013-01-14 | reverse complement strand
CGGTCGATCAGCTTGGTGAACACGCCGCCCATGGTCTCGATGCCCAGGGACAGGGGCGTCACGTCCAGCAGCAGCACGTCCTTCACGTCACCGGCCAGGATGCCGCCCTGGATGGCGGCGCCCATGGCCACCACCTCGTCGGGGTTCACGGAACGGTTGGGATCCTTGCCGAAGAACTCGCCCACCTTCTTCTGCACCAGGGGCATACGGGTCATGCCGCCCACCAGGATGACTTCGTCGATCTGGCCGGCGGAAAGACCGGCGTCGGCCAGGGCCTTCTGGCAGGGAGCGATGGTGCGGTCCACCAGGTCGCTGACCAGGGCTTCCAGTTTGGCGCGGGAGAGCTTGACCACCAGGTGCTTGGGACCGGTCTGGTCGGCGGTGATGAAGGGCAGGTTCACTTCCGCCTCCATGGAGGTGGAGAGGTCCTTCTTGGTCTTTTCAGCGGCTTCTTTCAGGCGCTGCAGGGCCATGCTGTCCTTGGACAGGTCGATGCCGTTCTCCTTCTTGAATTCTTCCACCAGGTAGTTGATGACGCGCTGGTCGAAGTCTTCGCCGCCCAGGAAGGTATCACCGTTGGTGGCGAGCACTTCCACCACGTTGTCGCCCACTTCCAGGATGGAGATATCGAAGGTGCCGCCGCCCAAGTCGAACACGGCGATCTTTTCGTTAGCCTTCTTGTCGAAACCGTAGGCCAGGGAGGCGGCCGTGGGTTCGTTGATGATACGCTTCACTTCCAGACCGGCGATGCGGCCGGCATCCTTGGTGGCCTGGCGCTGGGCGTCGTTGAAGTAGGCGGGCACGGTGATGACGGCTTCGGTCACGGGCTCGCCCAGGTAGGCTTCGGCGTCGGCCTTCAGCTTGGCCAGGATCATGGCCGAGATTTCGGGGGCGGTGTAGGTGCGGCCGTCCACTTCCACACCGGCGTCGTTGTTGGCGGCGGTGGTGATGGTGTAGGGCGAATGCTCCTTCCAGCGGTCCACTTCAGGAGAGGCGTACTTGCGGCCCATCAGACGCTTGATGGCGAAGATGGTGCGCTTGGGGTTGGTCACGGCCTGACGTTTGGCGATCTCGCCCACCAGGCGTTCCTTGTCGGTGAAAGCCACCACGGAGGGAGTGGTGCGGCCGCCCTCAGGATTGGTGATGCACTTGGGGTCCTTGCCTTCCATGACGTAGACACAGGAGTTGGTGGTCCCAAGGTCGATGCCGATGATTTTGGACATATGTGGATCCTCCTCGGAGAAATAAAAACTGTATCGCTGAACGCCGTAGCGGCGTCTCTTTCGCTTGCGTCCTCTAAGTAAGTCTTTCTGCGTGCTCGTCCAGTGGCAAACGGAAAATTTTTTCTGCGGTCCCGGCCCGGGCACGGCACGCAGGCAGGAGGGGACACGGAGGGCAGCGGCCTGCCGCCGGGAAAGGAAAGCCGTCCGGTGCCGGCGGCAGGGGCTGCCCCGGGGAGCCGGGGCCCGGCCGGGAAAGCCGGAAAGGCGTCCTGTTTCGTGCGGCTGGTCTTGCGTTCCCTGCCGGAAAAATGTAGTGAAAAAAGTAACGACTATCGTAAGAGGGCGCGATGCGCCGAAGAAGGAGGATATATGGACAACAGCAGACGCAATTGCCTGTGTGGCCTTGGTGGCCTGGCCGTGGGCGGGGCTGTGGCGGCCCTGGTGGGTACCGGCGGCAGCATCGCCTGTGCGGCGGCGCCGGCCAAGCGTTTCGAACAGGTCAATGGCGAGTTCGGATGGAAGCCCCACAAGCTGGACCCCAAGGAATGCGCCAAGGTGGCCTATGAAGGCTACTGGTACAAGGGCTATGCCTGTGGTTACGGTGCCTTCTACAGCATCATCGGCGTGCTGGGCGAAAAATACGGCGCCCCGTACAACCAGTTCCCCTTCAGCATGCTGGAAGCCAACAAGGGCGGCATCTCCGACTGGGGCACCATCTGCGGCGCCCTGTACGGCGCTGCCGCGGCCTTTGCCCTGTTCTGGGGCCGCAAGGAACGCACCCCCATGGTCAATGAGCTGTACCGCTGGTACGAAGTGACCAAACTGCCCATCTACAACCCCGGCGAGCTGGCCCAGGGCGTCAAGGGCGACCTGCCCAGCAACGCTTCCGGTTCCGTGCTCTGCCACATCTCCGTGTCCAAGTGGTGTGCCGCCCACAAGATCGAAGCCACCAGCAAGGCCCGCAGCGAACGTTGCGGCCGCCTGACCGCCGACGTGTCCTTCAAGGCCGTGGAGATCTTCAACGCCAAGATCGAGCAGGGCAAGAACTACAAGGGCACCTTTGCCGTGCAGCCCGCCGTGAGCGGCTGTGGCGAATGCCACCAGACCAAGGGCAACGACGCCAACTGGGCCAAGGGCGTCATGGACTGCACCCCCTGCCACAACGGCGCGGAACCCCTGCTGAACAAGTTCGAAAACCATCCCTAGCCCGGGATCCCGCTGCCGGGCGTGACTGCCCGGGGCAGATGATTGATGCACGAAGGGCGCGGCTCCAGGGAGCCGCGCCCTTTCCTTTTGCCGGAGCCCGGGAGCCCTGTCCGCCGGGAAAGGGCGTCGCGGGCATCCGCGGCAGGAAAGCTAGCCCACCAGGCTGGAGAAGCTCATGACCAGGCAAAGGCCGCCGATGCAGGCCACCGTGGCGGCGTTGCCGTTGCCGGAGGCGTTGGCTTCGGGGATGACCTCCTCGATGACCACATAGACCATGGCGCCCGCGGCCGCGGCCAGGGCGAAGGGCAGCAGGCTGCCCGCCACCTGGGAGGCGACGGCCCCGAGGATGGCGCCGATGGGCGCGGTACAGCCGGAAAAGATGCCGCACAGCCAGGATTTTTTGGCCGAGAAGCCTTCGGCGCGCAGGGCCGTGGCCACCACGAGCCCTTCGGGCAGGTTCTGGAGCAGGGTGGTGCCGGTGACCATGAAGGCGGAGCTCATTTCCAGGGACACGCCCGAGGGCAGGGTGCTGCCCGCGGCCACGGCGCCGTAGCCCACACCCATGGTCAGGCCTTCGGGGATGTGGTGCAGGGCCATGGCCGTGACCAGCAGGACGCTGCGCCGCCAGCTGGTGGACAGGCCTTCCTGCTGCTTCTGGCGGATATGCAGGTGGGGCAGGAGATGGTCGAGGCCCATGAGGAAGGCCGCGCCGGCCATGAGGCCGCAGACGAGGGGCACGAAGTTCCAGCGGCCCATGTGCGAGGCCATCGCCGCCGCCGGTTCCAGCAGGCCCAGGAAGGCCGCGCCCAGCATCATGCCGCCGGCGGCCCCCAGCATGCAGTCCATGGACAGACGGGAAAACTCGCGGCGCAGGAAGATAGCACTGGCCCCCAGGCTGACCGAGATCCAGGAAAGGATGCCGGCCAGCAGGGACTGCAGGATGGGATGACCGAAAAGTGCTTCCATGAACGTTCTCCTTTTGCGCCGGTCGGACCGGGCCCGACGTATCCCGCGCCGGGGTGGCGTCCGGGCCGCCGGTATGACCGGAGGGGGCTGTGAGGCGAAAGTTCACGGGGCGCGCCGCACAACGGCATGTCCTGCGGCCTGCCGCGCCCCCCGGAACGGCAGCCGCCGGTCATGCGGCCATGACGGCGTGAGGAAGACACCTTCCCGGGATCTGCGGGAAGGGGAAGAGCGGCACGCGGCCGCTCCTGCGGGGAGATCCCCGGCCGGGACAGGGACGGCGCAGGGCAGCCGCTGTCCCGGGCATGAAAAAAAGAAAGGGCGCCTTGGGCAAGGCTCCCTTTCCCGTCGGGAACATGCCGGGACGCCTAGATGTCCTGCCGGTATTGCAGGGACTGGCGCAGGGTCTCCCGGTCCATGTATTTGACCTCCGCGCCCAGGGGGATGCCCTGGGCCAGGCGCGACACCCGGATGTGCGGGAAACGCTTGCGGACGAGGTTCCTGATGAACGACGCCGTGTTCTCCGCATCGATGGTGGCCCCCAGGGCCAGGATGAGCTCGTGCACTTCGCCCTCTTCCAGCCGGGAGATGAGGCGGTCGAGGTCGAGGCTGTCGCTGTCCATGTTGGCCAGCGGGGCCAGCAGGCCGCCGAGGATCATGTACTGGCCGTGATAGAAGCCGCCTTCGTCCAGGGTCAGCATGCTGTCCCATTCGTTGACCAGGCAGAGCGTGTCCCGGGCGCGGTTCTCGTCCTTGCAGACGGCACAGGGGTCGGTGGCCGAAAGGCCGCCGCAGCGCGAACACAGGTGCAGATTGTCCCGCAGGTCGTGGATGCCCTTGCCCAGGCGCCGGGTCTCGGCCTCGGGCCATTTGAGCAGGGTCATGGCCACGCGCATGGCCGACTTGGGACCAAGCCCGGGCAGGCGCGCCAGCTGTTCCACCAGGGCGCGCAGCGGTTCGGGAATCTGGCTGTGCATGGCCTAGAACACGCCGGGCAGGCGGATGCCGCCGGAGATGGCGCGCATCTCGCGGTCCAGCGTCTCGCGGGCGATGCGGCCGGCTTCATTGACGGCGGCCATGATGAGGTCCTGCAGCATCTCCACGTCGCCGCCCTCCAGGGCCTTGGGATCGATGGTGAGGCCGCGCAGTTCCTGCTTGCCGGAGACCACGGCCTTGACCATGCCGCCGCCGCTGCTGGCTTCGTAGGTGCGCTCGTTGAGCTCGTTCTGCAGCTTGGACAGCTTGTTCTGCATGACCTGCGCCTGGCGCAGGATATCGTTCATGTTACGCATGGGTATCTCCTTGGTTGGATTCGGTGCAATGTTCGATAGTGGCGTCGAGCAGACGGAGGCAGGCCTGCATCTCGGGCCTGTTCCTGAATTCCTCGATCAGTTCCGCTTCGGTACGGGCCTGGCGCGGGGCCACGAATTCCAGGCGCAGATGCCCGGCTCCCCAGGCCGCCAGGGCCTGTTCCAGCTGGGGCCGCTGCTTCTCGGTCTGGTGCAGCAGGGTCTCGGCCCGCGGGGTCAGGCGCAGGCAGTCCGGCTCCCAGCTGGCGCGCAGCTGGCGCAGCAGATGGAGCTGGGGCGCGGCCTCGCCGTTTTCCAGCCGCCGGGCGCAAAAATCGCAAAAGGCCTGCCAGTCGGGCCGGAAGCCTTCCGCAGCCGCGGGGGCTGCCGGAGGTGCCTCCGGGGCCGGGACAGCGGTCGGCACGGGAGCCGTCGCCGGTGCGGGCGGGGCCACAGGAGCGGCCGGGGCCGCGGACCGGGCGGGTCCCGCGGGCGTCACCGGTGCGGCGGCCGGGATGTCGTCCGCTTCGATCATGTCCGTTTCGCTGGGGCCCACATGTTCCGGGGCCTGGGGCCGGGCGGCTTCCGGGGCGGCGGCTTCCGCCACCCGTGCGGGACGGGCCGCGCTCCGGCGGGCGGGCGTCTCCCGCTGGGGCCGCGCGCCATTTCCGGGGCTCCGGGAGGGCGCGGGCTCGGGAGCGGGCTCGCCGCTGCCGGCAGCGGCGCTCTTCTCCGCCGGGGTCCCGTGTTCACGGGTGCGGGCCGCCGGGGCCCTGAGGGGCGCGGCATGGTCCATGTCCCGGGGCGGCGGGGCGCTGCCGTCCTGCCTGTCATGGCCGGGATGCCCCTGTACGGGCGCGGCCGGCGCCGGGAGGCTGTCCATGCGCTCCAGGGGCAGCAGCTGCGGCAGCAGGGCCAGGTTGAGCAGCAAGAGCTCCAGGGCCGCTGCCGGCTCGGGATTCTGCACGATGCCGCGCTGGGCGTCCAGTACCATCTGCCAGGCGGCGTGCAGGTGCCCGGCGGAAAAACGCGGGGCCAGGCCCTGCCAGAAGAGGAGCTCCTCGCCGGGCAGGCCCAGGCTGGGCGCCACGGCCTCGCCGCCCTGCCGCAGCAGGAACAGGTCCCGCAGATGCCCGGCCAGCTCGCGCACGAAAAAGCCGATGTCCACTCCCTGGCGGAACAGGCCGGCGCACAGCTGCGAGACGGCTGCGCAGTCCCGGGCGTGGAGGGCGTCGAAAAGGTCGGCGAACAGTTCCTGTCCGGCCAGTCCCAGCACTTCGCGGGCCACGGCGCTGGTGAGATGGTCACCGCCCAGGGCCAGGGTCTGGTCCAGCAGGGACATGCTGTCGCGCACGCTGCCCGCGGCCCGGCGCGCGATGAGGCGCACGGCGCCTTCCTCGAAGGGGACGTTCTCCCTGTTCAGGACCTGGGAAAGGTGCTGCACCAGGGCGTCCTCGCCCAGATGGCGGAAGACGAAATGCTGGCAGCGGCTGATGATGGTGACGGGAAATTTGTGCGCCTCGGTGGTGGCGAAGATGAAGACCACGCGCGCGGGCGGCTCCTCCAGGGTCTTGAGCAGGGCATTGAAGGCGCTGCGCGAGAGCATGTGGGCTTCGTCGATGATGAAGACCTTGTAGCGGCCCTCCATGGGCGCGTAGCCGATGTTCTCGCGCAGGGCGCGGGCATCTTCCACGCTGTTGTTGGAAGCGCCGTCGATTTCGGTGACGTCCACATGGCTGCCCTGGGTGATCTTGCGGCACTGGTCGCACTGGTTGCAGGGCTCGGGGCCCGGCGCATGGCGGCAGTTGAGGGCCTTGGCGAAGATGCGGGCGATGGTGGTCTTGCCCACGCCGCGCGTACCGCTGAGCAGATAGGCGGCAGCGACCCGGTCTTCGGCGGCGGCACGGGAGAGCACGGCCTTGACCATGTCCTGTCCGGCGACCTGGGCAAAGGTCTGGGGGCGGTATTTGGCGGCGAGGGAGAGGTGCTTCATGAAAAAACGGCAGGGCGCGCCTGTCCCCCCGAAAGGATACAGGCGCGCCGGAAGGGAGTGCTAGAACGTGTAGTGGCTCAGCCAGTCGGCGTAGGCGGGGTTCTCGCCCTTGACCACGCGGAAGAATTCCTTCTGGAGGTGCTTGGTCACGGGACCGGCATGGCCGGCGCCGATGACGCGGTTGTCCACTTCGCGGATGGGGGTCAGCTCGGCGGCGGTGCCCGTGAAGAAGGCTTCGTCGGCGATATAGAGCTCGTCGCGGGTGAACTGCTGTTCTTCCACGGTGTAGCCCAGGTCACGGGCCACCTTCATGATGGAATCACGGGTGATGCCGCCCAGGATGGAGGTCCAGGGCGTGGTTTTGACGATGCCGTCGCGCACGATGAAGATGTTCTCGCCGGTGGCTTCGGAAACGAAACCGTTGGTATCCAGCATCACGGCTTCGTCATACCCGTCTTCCTTGGCTTCGATCTTGGCCAGGATGGAGTTCACGTAGTTGCCGGCGGCCTTGGCCTTGCTCATCAGGGTGTTGACGTGCATGCGGGCGAAGGAACTGGTCTTGACGCGGATGCCCATTTCCAGGGCTTCGGGGCCGAGATAGGCGCCCCAGGGCCAGGCGGCGATGATGGTGCGCACCTTGTTGTTGCCGGGGTAGACGCCCATTTCGCCGTCACCCACGAAGGACAGGGGACGGATGTAGCCTTCCTTCAGCTTGTTGGCCTTCAGGGTGTCCAGGATGGCCTGGCTGATCTCGTCGACGGTGTAGGGAATGTTCAGACGCAGGATCTTCGCGGAATTGAGCAGGCGCTGGCTGTGCTCCTTCAGGCGGAAGACGGCGGAGGTGCCGTCGGCACAGGCATAGGCGCGGATGCCTTCAAAAACGGCGCTGCCGTAATGCAGGGCATGGGTGAGAACGTGAACCTGGGCATCGGCCCAGGGGACCATTTTGCCGTCAAACCAGATGAAATCGGTCGTTTGCATGATACATTCCTCAAAAATTATTCCGCGATTTGGTCAGGCCGGATCTTCCGCACGGGGCGGGGCCTGTCCGAAGAGCAAAAATTTACTGGAAAGCGCCGCGTATGGCAAGCGTCCGCAGGCAGGAAGATGCGGTTCCCGCAACGGGAAAGGGCCGGGGGGAGGACGGCGCGGCGCAGGGGCGGGCCTGCCCCCGTGACCGGGAACAGGGAGGCCCCCCATGTGCCTCCCGGCGGGACGGCCGGGGAGGCCCGTCCGCGGCGGCTGCGCTGTTCCGGCGATATGCAGGACGCCGCAAAGATGGTGCGAGGTCGCGCTGTCCCGGCCTGTCGCGGGCACGCGGCGGCAGGCAAGGGACGGACCCCGTCCGTCGTCCGTCGGCCCGGAGAATCCCGCAGGGCAGCGGCCGGGCTTGCTTGTCAGTGCCGGGCCGAAAGTTTACAACCCAGCAGACAAACATTTCAGGCAGCGATGCCTATGGAGGCAGCATGACAGCGCAGACGTTTCTGGGGATCGATGCGGGCGGCACGCACACCGATGCCGTGCTTTGCGGGCCGGAAGGCATCCTGGCCGGGGCCAAGGCGCCCACCCGCCACGAAGACCTGCCCTTTTCCGTACGCGCGGCACTGGCCGCTCTGGAAAAGGCTCTGGAAGAAAGATTCGGCCCCGAGGGCCCGGCGCGCCTGCGCAGCGTGGAGCGTGTGACCGTGGGCACCACCCTGGCCGTCAACGCCCTGGTGCAGGGCCGGGCCGATCGCGTGGCCCTGGCCCTGAGCGCCGGACCGGGACTGGCGCCCGCCCGCTTCGCCATCGGGGACGACGTCTGCATCCTGCCCGGCGGTCTGGACCATCGCGGCGTGGAGGTGACGCCGCTGGATGCCCGTCCCCTGGCCGACGCCTGCGCCGCCTGGAAAAAGAAGGGCGTGCGGGCCGTGGCCTGCGTGGGCAAGTTTTCGCCCCGCAACGCCGCGCACGAGCTGGGCATGGCCGAGGTGGTGCGTGCCGCCGGGCTCGTGCCTGTCTGCGGGCACAGCCTGTCCGGCGAGCTCAATTTCCCGCGCCGCATCGCCACGGCCTATTACAATGCCGCCGTGGCCCGCATCGTGGACGGCTTTCTGACCGCCGTGGAGCAGAGCCTGCGGGAGGCGGGCATCCGGGCCCCCCTGCGCCTGCTCAAGGCCGACGGCGGCGCCGTCCCGGCGGCCCTGGCCCGGCAGGAACCCGTGCAGTCGGTGCTGTCCGGCCCGGCGGCCAGCGTCATGGGCATCCTGGCCCTGTGCCCCGCCGTGGCGGAGGATGCCTGTTCCGTGCTGCTGGACGTGGGCGGCACCACCACGGACGTGGCCCTGTTCGCCCAGGGCTCGCCGGTGGTGGACCGCGACGGCATGAGCGTGCGCGGCCGCCGGACGCTGGTGCGCTCGCTGGCCTCCCTGTCCATCGGTGTGGGCGGGGATTCCCTGCTGCGCGTGGACGGGCAGGGCGCGGAGGCCCGCGTGCATACGGGCCCCCTGCGCGAAGGCCCGGCCGTGGCTTTCGGCGGCACGCTCCCCACGCTGCTGGATGCCCTCAACGTCTGTGACCGGGAGCGTCCCCGCAGTCTTTCCGGGGATGCGGCGGCCTCCCTGCGCGCGGTGGCGGCCCTGGCCCGGGAACACGGCATGGCGCCCGGGGACCTGGCGGCCCGGGCCGTGGCCGATGCCCTCGATCAGGTGGCGGCGGCCGTGCGCGAGCTGGTGGACGGCGTCAACGCCCGTCCTGTCTATACGCTGGCGGCCCTGCGCGGGCTGCGCGACATCGCGCCGCAACGGGTCTGGCTGGTGGGCGGCCCTGCGGGACGCCTGCGCGAGCGCCTGGCCGGGCGGCTGGCCCTGCCCGTGGACTGCCCGCCCCATGCGCCGGTGGCCAATGCCGTGGGCGCGGCCCTGACCCTGCCCACCGCCGGTCTGGAAGTCTACGCCGACAGCGGCCGGGCCCTGCTGCGCGTGCCCTCGCTGGACCTGGAAGAGAAATTGCCGCGTGCGGCCACGCTGGAGACCGTGAAGGAGCGCGCCGTGGCCCTGCTGGAAGAGCGTCTGGCCGCCCACGATGCGGCCGGTGCCCGGGTGGAGGTGGTGGAGGCCGACCTTTTCGCCGTGCTGGACGACAGCGGCCGGGCCTCGCGCGACATGCGCGTGCGCTGCCAGGCCGTGCCGGGCATCGCCGGACAGGTGGCGGCAGCCAGCTAGGCGGTCTGTCCGGCCCCCCGGGGCCGCCGCTTGTCCGGGGGGCCTCCGCGTGCTGATGTCCCGGGGGGAGTGCCGGCGGGCACGGCCCTGCGTTTTTTCAGGGGCCCCGCATCCCCGCTGCCGGTGTCCGTGACGCTCCTGCGCTGCCGGCGGGCACGGCCGGAGGAACGCCATCCGGTCGCTGCGGTGGGCCAGGGGCCTTCCCCGCAATGCTCTTCCTCATCCCCGGTTGTTTACCGTCGTCATCAACAAGGGACGCCATCCTATGAAAATCGTCTTGTTCGAGCCGGAGATCCCGCCCAATACCGGCAACATCGCGCGCCTGTGCGCCTCTGCGGGCATCCATCTCAACCTCATCGAGCCGCTGGGCTTCAAGCTGGAGGACCGCTACCTCAAGCGCGCCGGGCTGGACTACTGGCCGCATGTGCGCATGGATGTCTGGCCGGACTGGGACAGCTGGCTGGCCGCCGCCACGGCGGAGAACGGCGGCACCCCGCCGCGCTGCGTGCTGACCTCGGCCCGGGGCGGGGAGCCCTTGCAGCATTTCGCCTTCGCGCCGGACGACTGCCTGGTCTTCGGGCCCGAGACGCGCGGCCTGCCGCCGGAGATCCTGAAGCGCTCCCCGTACAGGGTGCGCATCCCCATGCGCAAGGACAGCGTGCGCAGCATCAACCTTTCCACGGCCGCGGGCATCGTGCTGTTCACGGCCATGAGTTCCTGCGGGCTCATGGAGGGCCCGGAATGGCGGTGATCCGGTTGCCCGGGCCCCAGCCCCGCGGGGCGGAGGACGATCTTCCCCGCAGCCATGCAGGCAGGGCGCGGCCCTACCTTTTTTCATGGCCCTGGCCGGATCGCCGGGAGCGGCGTGCCCTGCCGCGAGAGCGTGGCCGGGATATGGCGCCGGCCGGAGGAGATGAAGGGGCTTTATCGGTAAAAATAATCTGTTAGGTCTCTATGATGCGCCGATGCAACATGTTTTTGCCTTTTGGGAAGGCCGGGGACGCATCCGCGCAACATCGGCACGGCGCCTTGCCAGCAGGGCCCAAAAGGGGGATAAGGCATATCTGGTGCGGCCAGGGTGCCGCACCGGCTTTTCCACATCCGGGGGTCATGATGATCGTTGTTTTGCTGGTATGCCTGCTGGTGGGCTTTCTTGTGGGGCTGGCCGGAGTGGGCGGCATCCTGGTGCCGCCGGTGCTCATCCTCATGAGCGGCCTGGAGCCGCATACGGCCATGGGTACGGCGCTGGCCTCCTTCATCGGCACGGGTTTCGTGGGCACATGGCTCTATCACAGGAGCGGGCACTACCGTTTCCGCGAGGCCGTGCCCTTCGCCCTGGGCAGCCTCGTCTGCGCCGCGCCCGGTGCGCTGGTCAATGCCCGTATCGATGCCGGGCCGCTGGTCATGATCCTGGCGGTCATCATCATCTTCGCCGGTGCCTGCACCCTGCGCCCGCCCAGGGCGGGACGCGCGGGCAGCCCCTTCTGGCTGGGCTGGAAGGGCCGGGCGGTCATCGGCGGCGCCACGGGCTTCATGGCCGGGCTCACCGGTGCGGGGGGGCCTGTGGCCTCCATCCCCTGGATGGTGCTGGTGGGGTATTCCCCCATCCATGCCGTGGCCCTGTCCATGCCCTACCAGATCGCCACCTCGTTTTCCGGCAGCGTGGGCAACATGCTGGGCGGCCATGTGGACTGGCTGCTGCTGCCCGCCCTGTGCGCCGTGCAGGTGGCGGGCCTGCTGGGCGGCATCGCCATGGCCCGGCGGGTTTCGGCCCCGTTTTTGCGCACGGTCATCGGGGCGCTGTGCATCGGGCTGGGGGCCTTTCTCTTCCTGCGCCAGACGGGCTGTTTTTAGCGGAAAAAATTTCCGGGCTGTTTCCGGGGGTAATCCCCTTGAATCGCGGATAAAATACCGTTGCAGGCGCAACAGGGCGGGAGGCTGGCCCCGGGCCCGCCCGCTTGTGTCCTGCGGGACGGGCAGGTATGCTGCAAGGCATGAATATCGCTGCCCTCTTCATCCGCCGACCCGTGGCCACGGCGCTCATCATGCTGGGCATGCTCTTTTTCGGGGCTGCCAGCTATGTGAACCTGCCGGTCAACCAGTTGCCCAACGTGGACTTTCCCACCATCCAGGTGAGTGCCGACCTTTCCGGCGCCGACCCGGAGACCATGGCCGCTTCCGTGGCCACGCCGCTGGAAAAGGAATTCTTCACCATCGCGGGCATCGACTCCATCTCGTCCGTCAATGCCACGGGCCGGACACGCATCACCATCCAGTTCGCCCTGGACCGCGATATCGACGCCGCGGCCCTGGACGTGCAGGCCGCCATCGGCCTGGCCCAGCGCCGTCTGCCCACCAACATGACCAACGACCCCAGCTTCCGCAAGGTCAACCCGGCGGACTATCCCATCCTCTACCTGCGCGTGGGCTCTCCCACCCTGCCGCTGTACGAGCTCAACGAATATGCCGATACCCTGGTGGGGCAGCGCCTTTCCATGGTCAGGGGTGTGGCCCAGGTGGTCATCTACGGGCAGAAGAAATACGCCGTGCGCGTGCGCGTGGACCCCGACGCCCTGGCCAGCCGCGGGCTGGGCATCGACGAGGTGGCCGATGCCGTGAGCGGCGCCAACAGCAAGCTGCCCACGGGCTCGCTGGAAGGGGAGCGGCGCGCCAGCGCCATCAAGGCCTCGGGCCAGCTGGAGAACGCCGAGGCCTTCCGGGACGTGGTGGCGGCCTATCGCAACGGCGCGCCGGTGCGCCTTTCGGACATCGGCGAAGTGGTGGACAGCGTGGAGCAGGACAAGCAGCTTTCCTGGGCCGATAACGGCAAGCCCTGCATCATGCTGGCCGTGGAACGCCAGCCCGGCGCCAATACCGTGCAGGTGGTGGACGACATCAAGGCCCTGCTGCCCGGCCTTGTCCGCCAGCTGCCGCCTTCGGTCAATCTGGAGATCTTCTATGACCGTTCGGAATCCATCCGCGAGTCCGTGGCCGAGGTGAAGTTCACCCTGGTGCTGACGGTCTTCCTGGTGGTGCTGGTCATCTTCCTGTTCCTGCGCAACCTGCCGGCCACCATCATCCCCAGCCTGGCCCTGCCCATGTCGGTCATCTCCACCTTCTCGGTGATGCTGGCCATGGGCTTCAGCCTGGACAACCTTTCGCTCATGGCCCTCACCCTGGCCGTGGGCTTCGTGGTGGACGACGCCATCGTCATGCTGGAGAACATCGTCCGCCACCAGGAGATGGGCAAGGACCCGCTCACGGCGGCCTATGACGGTTCGGGCGAGATCGGCTTCACCATCCTTTCCATGACCATCTCCCTGGCGGCGGTCTTCATCCCGGTGCTGTTCATGGGCGGCATCGTGGGCCGCCTGTTCTACGAGTTCGCCGTGGTCATCATCACGGCCATCCTGTTCTCGGGCGTGGTCTCCCTGACCCTGACGCCCATGCTCTGCGCCTATTTCCTGCGCCATTCGGGCAGCAAGCACCGCGTGGGCTATGAGGGCATCTACGGCAAGCTGGAGCGCGCCTTTGAATGGCTGGCCGACAAATACGCCCGCTCCCTGGATGTGGTGCTGCGGCATCGCCGCACCACGCTGGTCTGTTCGCTCCTGCTGCTGCTGGCCACCGTCTGGCTGGGCGTCATCGTGCCCAAGGGCTTTTTGCCCAGCGAGGACATGGGCTTTGTGGTGGCCACCACCGAGGCGGAGCAGGGCATCTCCTTCGAGGGCATGGTGGAAGCGCAGCACAAGCTGGACGAGGTGCTGCGCGACAATCCGCACGTGGACCGCTTCAATTCCGTGGTGGGCATCGTGGGCAGCAGCCAGAGCATGAACAACGGCACGCTCATGATCCACCTCAAGCCCCACGGCGAGCGGCCGGACATCGGGACCGTGGTGCAGCGCCTGCGCCGCGAGCTCAATACTTCGCCGGCCATGCAGGTCTTCCTGCGCGTGCCGCCGGCCATCAATATCGGCGGGCGCTCCACCAAGGCCCTGTACCAGTACACCCTCACCGGCACCAACATGCAGGAGCTGTTCGACTGCGCCCAGAAGGTGGAGGCCGCCCTGCGCCAGGTGCCCGAGATCCAGGACGTCAACAGCGACCTCCAGCTCAAGAACCCCGAGATCCGCGTGACCATCGACCGCAACCGCGCCTCGGCCCTGGGCATCAGCGCCGGACAGATCGAGCTGGCCCTGCAGACGGCCTACGGCTCGCGCGAGGTCTCCACCATCTACGCGCCCACCAACGACTACACGGTCTTCGTGGAGGTGCGCAAGGACTTCCAGCGCAACCCCGATGCCCTGACGCGCCTCTATGTGCGTTCGTCCGGCGGCGAGCTGGTGCCCCTGTCCACCGTGGCCAGGATGAGCCCCGGCGTGGGCCCCATCGCCGTGAACCACGACGGCCAGTTCCCGGCCGTGACCATCTCCTACAACCTGCGTCCCGGCGTGGCCCTGAGCGAGGGCGTGGCCGCCGTGGAGCGCGTCAGCCTGCCGCTGTTGCCCGACTCGGTGAGCGCCAAGTCCCAGGGCACGGCCCAGGCCTTCCAGGATTCGCTCAAGGGCATGGGCTGGCTGCTCCTGCTGGCCATCGTGGTCATCTATCTGGTGCTGGGCATCCTCTACGAGAGCTTCATCCATCCGCTGACCATCCTTTCCGGTCTGCCGTCGGCGGGCTTCGGGGCCCTGTTCACCCTCTGGATATTCGGCCAGCCGCTGGACCTTTACGGCTTCGTGGGCGTCATCATGCTGCTGGGCATCGTGAAGAAGAACGCCATCATGATGCTGGACTTCGCTCTGGAAGCCCAGCGCCATGACCCCTCGCGCACGCCGCTGGACGCCATCACCGAAGGCTGCCATGTGCGTTTCCGTCCCATCATGATGACCACCATGGCGGCCCTCATGGGCGCCCTGCCCATCGCCATCGGCATGGGGGCCGGCGCCGAGGCCCGCCGTCCCCTGGGCCTGGCTGTGGTGGGCGGTCTGTGCTTCTCCCAGCTGGTGACCCTGTACATCACGCCCGTGTATTACGCCTATATGGAAGACTTCTCGCGCTGGCTCACCCGCCGCTTCGGGCAGCGCTTCGAGGACAACCGCGCCGCCCGCGCCCGGCATGAGAAGGAGGAGGGCAGCCATGCCGGATAGCACGCCTGTCTGCCGCCGTTGCGGCCGCTGCTGTGAACTGGGCGGGCCCGGCCTGCTGCGGGACGATGCCCCCTTGCTGTCCTCGGGCGCCCTGAGACCGGAGATGCTGGTCTGCCTGCGCCGCGGCCAGTGGGCCCGCCAGGACGGCATGGGCGGCGGCCTGGCCCAGCTGGGGAACGAGATGCTCAAGCTGGCCGGGACGGGACGCGCCCCGCACCCCTGGCAATGCCTGGCCTATGCGCCCGGCACGGGCTGCACCATCTATGACCGGCGTCCCGTGCAGTGCGGCGTGCTGTTCTGCGCGGATACCCGGCCGCTGGAGGCCCTGCTGCGGGAGGTTCCGGCCCTGGACCGCCGGGCGGCCATCGCCCTGCTGCCCCTGCCCGAATCGCGGCGCCGTCTGTGGGAGGAGCTGGCGCAGGCCCATGAGGAGGCCTGCGACGTGCGCCGGTATTTCGTCCTGCTGGATACGGGCGACCGCGAGGCCGCCGCGGCCATGGAACGTTACGACGCCGCCTTCCGCCGCCTCTGTGTGGAGCGCGGCGCGCTGGCGGAGGCCCAGCTGCCCTTTTTGCTGGGCCAGCCCCTGCGCGACCTGCCCCGCGACGGGGCCTAGCCGCCGGCCGCGGGCACGGGGCCGCCGGGGCCCTGACCGCGCGCCCGCCGTGCGGTGGCGATGCCCGGCCCGGAAGCGCGCCCCCGTTGACAGGATGGCGGAGCGGCCCTACCTTTAGGCACAACTGAACATAACGCCGTCCCGTACGGCACAAGCCAAGGAATTGACATGCCTCTGTGCAGCACTGAAGAAGCCATTGCCGAGATCCGGCAGGGCAAAATGATCATTCTTGTGGACGATGAGGACAGGGAGAACGAAGGCGACCTCACCATGGCCGCCGAATTCGTGACCCCTGAAGCCATCAATTTCATGGCCAAGTTCGGCCGTGGCCTCATCTGCCTGCCCATGTCCGGCGAAATGGCCGACAAGCTGCAACTGCCCCTCATGGCCAAGCATAACGGCTCCCGTTTCGGCACCAACTTCACGGTGTCCATCGAGGCCCGCGAAGGCATCAGCACCGGCATCTCCGCCGCCGACCGCGCCACCACCATCAAGGCCGCCGTGGCCGACGGCGCCCGTCCCGACGACCTGGTGTCCCCCGGCCATGTCTTCCCCCTGCGTGCCCGCACCGACGGCGTGCTGGCCCGCGCCGGCCAGACCGAAGGCAGCGTGGACCTGGCCCGCCTGGCCGGTCTCAAGCCCGCCGCCGTCATCTGCGAGATCATGAAGGACGACGGCACCATGGCCCGCATGCCCGACCTGGAGGTCTTTGCCGCCGAACACGGCCTGAAGATCGCCTCCGTGCGCGACCTCATCTGCTACCGCATGCGTCGCGGCCAGGTGTCCGTCCGGTGCGATGCCAAGGCCCACCTGCCCAGCCTGTACGGCGACTTCACGGTCTACGCCTACGAGAGCGACCGCGAGCCCGGCACCCACCTGGCCCTGGTCAAGGGCGACATCACCACGCCCGAGCCCGTGCTGGTGCGCGTGCACAGCCAGTGCCTCACCGGTGACGCCCTGGGCTCCCTGCGCTGCGACTGCCGCGGCCAGCTGGCCGCCGCCCTGCGCCAGATCGAAAAGGAAGGCCGCGGCGTGCTGCTCTACATGCGCCAGGAAGGCCGCGGCATCGGCCTGGCCAACAAGATCCGCGCCTATGCCCTGCAGGATCAGGGCTACGACACCGTGGAAGCCAACCGCAAGCTGGGCTTCCCCGACGATCTGCGCGACTACGGCACCGGCGCCCAGATCCTCGTGGACCTCGGCATCACCAAGATCCGCCTGCTGACCAACAACCCCAAGAAGATCGTGGGCCTGTCCGGTTACGGCATGGAGATCGTGGAACGTGTGCCCATCGAGATCGAAGCCTGCCCCGAGAACGAATCCTACCTGCGTACCAAGAAGGAAAAGATGGCCCATCTGCTGACGGGCATCCGCTGCCATTAGGCCGCAGGAGCTGATCGCCGCCACGGCGGGGGAGGGGACGCTGTCCTCTTCCCCGCTTTTTTTGCGCCCGGCGCCCTCCCCCTGCCTGCGGAAGGCCAGTACGACGCCTCGTCGATCCCTTCGCCGGCGCAATCCGTCTCCTGCCTGCGGAAGCCGCAGGCCAGGTCCTGCATGGACGGAAAAAGCGGGGCCGGACAGCGGGAAGGACAGGGATGATGGGGGAGGTACGTCCGTCAATACAGATGAATTTCTGTAATCGGTAGATGAAAATTGCGGAATAACAAAAAAAATTTCATAAAAAAATCATTTCACATGATTGATGGAACGATTTTTTATGACAGTACAGAATGATATGAAATGGCCTTTCCGTATCCTGTATCGTTATTCCGGCATTGGTATCGCATGACATGAACAGAAAAAATGGATGCAGTGCACGGCGCCGGAAACGGCGACTGCGTTCCATGCCTCCCCTGCCGGGGGAGTGCGCCCTTTTTTCCTCCCTTGCTCCGGCACATGGCGCAGCAGCGCCGGCCTTGCCGCCGGTCATGCGGGCCGCCTTCTGGAATGTCCGTTTTCTTCCGGGCGCGGGGGGAGGTGGCGTTCCCTTTTTTGCCGCAGCAGGCTATGCTCCTGCAGTGTCCCGGCAGGAGGAGGGACGGCCGGAGGCTGCGCCCGCCCGCGCCGTGCCCGGGCGCATTCATGCCGTATTTCACAAACCATTTTTTGAGATATTTCTTGTTCGCCCCCGGTGGCTGTGCTATTTTGCCTACCGGACCCGGCATCGCCGGCGGTCTTTTTTCAGGAGCGTCCCATGCAGTCCCTTTCCCTCACGTCCACGGATCCTGCGTTCAACCTCGCTCTTGAAGAATGCCTGCTGCAATGGCTGCCCGCGGACCATCCCGGCCTGTTCCTGCTCTGGCAGAACGCCCCCAGCGTCATCGTGGGGCGCCATCAGGTGACGCTGGACGAGATCGACAGCGACTTCGTCCGGCGGCGCGGCCTGCCCGTGGTACGGCGCATGACCGGCGGCGGCGCGGTCTACCATGACCTGGGCAACCTCAATTTTTCGTTCATGGAGAACGCGCACGGCCGCAAGACCGTGGACTTCGCGCGTTATCTGCGCCCTGTCTGCGAGGCCCTGGCCGAGCTCGGCGTGCGGGCCTCCCTTTCCGGGCGCAACGATCTGGAGGCCGGGGGCCGCAAGATCTCGGGCAGCGCGCAGTCCCTGCGGCAGGGGCGCATCCTGCACCACGGCACGCTGCTGGTATCGCTGGATTTTGGCGAGCTGGTGCAGGCCCTGCATGTGGACCCGGACAAGATCCGCTCCAAGGGCATCGCCTCGGTGCGTTCGCGGGTGGCCAACATCTCCGAGTTCTGGACGCAGGGCAGCAGCATGGAAGGCCTGCGGGCCGCCCTGCTGCGCCGCTGCGCCGACGGGGCAGGGCAGCTGGAGCCGGAGGTGCTGCGGGCCGCGGAAGAACTGGCGGAACGCAAGTACCGCAGCTGGGACTGGAATTACGGCGCCTCGCCGCCCTTCACCCTGCAACGGCGCGAGCGCTTTCCCTGGGGGCTGGTGGACTGGCGCCTGGACGTGCGGGACGGCATCGTCCGGGACTGCCGCATCTGCGGGGATTTCTTCGCCGCCGCGGACCTCTCCGGGCTGGAAGGGCGCCTGCGCGGGGTGCCCTGCCGGAGCGCCGCGCTGGCGGGGGCCCTGAAGGGGGTGCCCTGGCAGGAATATTTTTCCCAGTGCGAGCCGCAGCGCATGGAGCATTTTTTCACGACATTGTAGGCCCCGTCCTCCGGCGTCCCGGGGCTGGTCCCCGCACGATCCGGGGAGGGCCGGGGCCTCTGCTGCAACATCAGGCCGGCCGGGTCCTGTCCCGGCCGTGCCGCCCGTCATCCGGCGGAGCCGCGCCGGAAAGGAGGAAGGAACCGTGGCCGAACTCAAGACCCCGCTCACGGACTGGCATGTGGCCCACGGCGCCAAGATGGCGCCTTTCGCGGGCTGGCTGATGCCCATCCAGTATGAGGGCATCCTCGTGGAACACCAGCATACCCGCCAGCATGCCGGCCTGTTCGATATCTGCCATATGGGCGAGTTCCGCATCCGGGGCGCCGGTGCCGACGCCGCGCTGGCCGCCGCCGTGAGCCACAACCTGGCCACGCTGGCCCCGGGCCGCTGCCGCTATGGCTTCCTGCTGACGGAAAAGGGGACCGTGCTGGATGACTGCATCGTCTACCGCTTCGGGCCGGACGACTTCATGGTGGTGGTCAACGCCGCCTGCGCCGCCGGGGACTTTGCCACCCTGCGTGCCCGCCTGCCCGAAAGCGTGGCCCTGACCGACATCTCGGAACAGACCGGCAAGATCGACCTGCAGGGCCCCGACGCCGTGGACGTGCTGGAGAAACTGCTGGGCCGCAGCCTGCGCGACATGCCCTATTTCGGCTTCCGCAGCGAAGCCTGGCAGGACTGCGAGCTGCTGGTGAGCCGCACCGGTTATACCGGTGAGCTGGGCTTCGAGCTCTATGTGCCCGCCGGCCGGACCCAGGCCCTGTGGGAAGCCCTGCTGGCCGACGAACGGGTCAAGCCCGTGGGCCTCGGCGCGCGCGACACCCTGCGCCTGGAAGCCGGTCTGCCCCTGTACGGCCACGAGCTGGACGAGAACCACACCCCGGCCGAGGCGGGCATGGGCCGCATGCTGACCAGCACCGCCCCGTATGTGGGCCGTGAGGGCGCGCAGGAAGTACGCCAGAAACTGCTGGCCCTGAGCATCGAAGGCCGCCGCGCCGCCCGCAACGGCGACGCCCTCCTGCTGGAAGACGGCACCCCGGCGGGCGTGGTCACCAGCGGTTCGTTCGCGCCCTCGCTGGGCCATGTGGTGGCCTTTGCCTGGGCCGATGCCGACAAGGCCGATGCCGCCGCCTATCTGGTGCAGGCCTCGCGCAGCCGGCTCAGGGCCACGCCCACCGAGGCGCCCTTCTACAAGGACGGCACGGCCCGCAAGAAGCTGGCCTAGGGCCGGCGCGGGACCCTGCCCCGCGACGTCCGGCGGCCGCTGCGGACATCGTCCCCGCCCCTTCCGCGAGAGGGCGGACGGCGGTCTGGCCGAGGCTGCCCCGGCGGCCGGACAGGCGGGGGCGGTCCCCCGGAACCATATTTCAAGGAAAGATCCCGGCAGGGCAGGAGAGCCCCCGGTGCCGCCGCGCGGAGGGCGGGGCCGGGGTCCCCTTCCCCGCCACAGAGGCTGACATCAACTTCCGGGACAGCGCATCGCCCCGGACCAAGGAGAAGACCATGAGCAATCCCGAAGACCTCCTGTACAGTGCGTCCCACGAATGGGCCAAAGTCAGCGGTGACGAAGCTGTCCTCGGCATCACCCATTTCGCCCAGGAATCCCTGGGGGACATCACCTATGTGGACATGCCCGCCGAAGGTGACGAACTGACCGCCGGCAGCGAGTTCGGCGCCGTGGAATCCGTGAAGGCGGCCAGCGACCTGATCTCGCCCGTCAGCGGCACGGTGGTGGCCGTGAACACCGAGCTGGAGAACACTCCCGAAGTCATGAACAGCGATCCTTACGGCGCCGGCTGGATCGTGCGCGTGAAGCTGTCCGCCCAGCCCGAAGGCCTGATGGACGCCGCGGCCTACGAAGAACACTGCAAGAACGAGCAGCACTAGTCCGTGGAGCGGCAGGGCCCTGCGTCCTGCCGCCTTTTTTCCACCAGCACGGCAGCCTTCGCTGCAAGGAGCTCCCCTATGCCATTCATTCCCCATACGCCGGACGAAGTGCAGGAAATGCTCTCCGTCGTGGGTGTGCGCAGCCTTGATGACCTTTTTGCGGACATCCCGCCTGACATGCGTCCCAAACATTTCGATTTGCCCAAGGGGCAGAGCGAATTTGCCGTGTGCCGCCACTTCGAGGACCTGGCCGCCGCCAACGTCTCGCCCGCCGTCTCCTTCCTGGGCGCGGGCTTCTATGCCCATTACGTGCCCCGCGCCGTGGATGCCCTTTCCGGCCGCAGCGAGTTCTACACCTCCTACACGCCCTACCAGGCCGAATGCTCGCAGGGCACCCTGCAGGCCATCTTCGAATACCAGACCGCGGTGAGCCGCCTGCTGGACATGGACTGCGCCAATGCCTCCGTCTATGACGGCGGCACGGCCCTGTTCGAAGCCTGCATGATGGCCGTGCGCACCACCCGCCGCAAAAAGCTGGTGGTGGACCAGTGCCTCAATCCCGCCTGGCGGGCCATGCTGGAGACCTATTCCTCCAGCCTGGACGTCAGCCTGGTGACCGTGCCCCACAAGGACGGCCTGAGCGACATGGAGGGCCTCAAGGCCGCCGTGGACGCCACCTGCGCCGCCGTGCTGGTGCAGAACCCCAATTTCTTCGGCGCCGTGGCCGACTTCAGCGAGCTCTTCGCCCATGCCCGCGCCTGCAAGGCCCTGGGCGTCATCTCCGTCTATCCGGTCATGCAGTCCGTGCTCAAGACCCCCGGCGAGATGGGGGCCGACATCGCCGTGGCCGAAGGCCAGAGCCTGGGCCAGCCCCTGAGCTTCGGCGGCCCCTATCTGGGCATCATGACCTGCCGCAAGGAGCATATCCGCCAGTTCCCCGGCCGTATCGTGGGCCGCACTACGGATCTGGAAGGCCGCACCGGTTACGTGCTCACCCTGCAGGCCCGCGAACAGCACATCCGCCGCGCCAAGGCCACGTCCAACATCTGCTCCAACCAGTCCCTGTGCGCCCTGCGCGCGCTCATGTATCTTTCGCTGGTGGGCCCGGACGGCCTGGCCCGCGTGGCCGAGCACGGCATGGCCCTGGCCCGCTACGCGGTGGAAAAGCTCACGGCCCTGCCCGGTGTTTCCCGGCTCAATGACGCGCCCTTCGGCAACGAAGTGGCCCTGCGCCTGCCGCGTCCCGCCGAGGAGGTGGTGCAGGCCCTGCTGCGCCAGGGCGTGGCCGCCGGGTATCCTGTGGGCCGTGCCTATGCGGGCATGGATGATGTGCTCTTGCTGGCCTGCACCGAATGCAACACGCGCGCTCAGGTGGATGCCATGGTCGAAAAGCTGGGAGGTCTGCTGTGAAAACCATTTTTGCCGAATCCGTAGAAGGCCGCCGCGCTCCCGGTCTGGCCCTGCCTGTGGACGACGACGCGCCCCGCGCCGCGCAGATGCTGCCCGAAGCCCTGCTGCGCAAGAGCGCGCCGCGCCTGCCCCAATGCTCCGAACTGGACGTGGTGCGCCACTTCACCAACCTGTCCAAGCTCAACTACAGTGTGGATGCCAATTTCTATCCCCTTGGCTCCTGCACCATGAAGTACAACCCCAAGTTCACGGAATACGTGGCCTCCCTGCCGGGCTTTGCCCGCATGCATCCCCTGCTGGCCCAGCTTTCCGGCGAGCTGGCCCAGGGCGCCCTGCAATGCCTGTATGACGCCGAACAGTGGCTGTGCGAGGTCACGGGCATGAAGGCCTTCACCTTCCAGCCCATGGCCGGGGCCAACGGCGAATACACCGGCGTCAAGCTCATCGCCGCCTACCACAAGGCCAGGGGCCGCAAGCGCACCAAGATGCTCATCCCCGACTCGGCCCACGGCACCAACCCCGCCTCGGCCGTGCTGGCGGGCTTCGAGATCGTCAACGTGCCCTCGCGTGACGGCATGGTGGACCCCGCCGCCCTCGAAGAGGCCCTGGCCAAATATCCCGACCAGGTGGCCGGTCTGATGATGACCAACCCCAACACCCTGGGCCTGCTGGAGCTGCACCTGCCCCGCATCGTGGAAGTGCTGCGCCGCGAGGACGCCCTGCTGTATTACGACGGCGCCAACATGAACGCCATCCTGGGCAAGATGCGCGTGGGCGACGTGGGCTTCGACGTGGTGCACCTCAACGTCCACAAGACCCTGGGCACGCCCCACGGCGGCGGCGGCCCCGGCTGCGGTCCCGTGGGCGTGGGCGAGCGCCTGCTGCCCTTCCTGCCCGCGCCGCGTGTGCGCAAGGCCGAGGACGGCAGCTATGCGCTGGACTACGACCTGCCGCAGAGCATCGGTCATATCGGCCCCTTCTACGGCAGCTTCGGCGTGGTGCTGAAGGCCCTGGCCTACATGATGCGCCTGGGCGCCGAGGGCCTGACCCGCGCGGCCGAGTTCGCCAGCCTCAATGCCAACTATCTGCGCAAAAAGCTGGAAGGCGTGCTGGACGTGCCCTTCGACCGCATCTGCGCCCACGAGTTCGTGGCCTCCGCGCCCGAAGGCCTGCGCGCCCTGGACATCGCCAAGGCCCTGCTGGACCGCGGCTTCCACGCGCCCACGGTCTACTTCCCGCTCATCGTCCATGAATGCCTCATGGCCGAGCCCACGGAGACCGAGAGCAAGCAGACCCTGGATGCCTACATCGAGGCCCTGCGCGAGATCGTGGCCCTGGGCAAGTCCGATCCCCAGCAGCTGCTGGATGCCCCGGTGAAGATGCCCGTGCGCCGCCTGGACGAGACCGCGGCCGCGCGCCACATGATCCTTACGGAAGATATGGCATAGCGGGCAGGGCGCCCCCGTCCTCCGGCACGGAGCGGCGTCCCGCCTGCCATGCCCCTGTCACGGCGGTCCTTCGGGGCCGCCGTTGTTTTTGGGGAGCAAGGGGACGGGAGGGCAGGGGGCCGGCAGATCGGCGCATGGAGTGCATCGCAGGCAGGATGCCTTCCGCCGCTGCCCTTGCCACTTTCTTTTTAAGAATATATCCTGATAAAAAAAGGAGGCATCATGAACTACTGGTTGTTCAAGAGCGAGCCGGGCTGCTATTCCTGGCAGGATCTGGAAGCCGCGCCCGGACAGACCACGTCCTGGGACGGCGTGCGCAATTATCAGGCCCGCAATTTCATGAAAGCCATGAAAAAGGGCGACCTGGGCTTTTTCTACCACAGCGGTGCGGACCCCTCCATCGTGGGCGTGGTGGAGGTGGTGCGCGAGGCCTATCCCGACCATACGGCGCAGGACCCCGAGAACAATCATTTCGACCCCCGGGCCACGCCGGAAAAGCCCATCTGGGAGATGGTGGACGTGCGCCTGCACAAAGCCCTGCCCGCCCTGAGCCGCAAGGAGCTGGCCGGGCACGCCGCCCTGGCCGGCATGGAACTCATGCGCCGGGGCAGTCGGCTCTCCGTCCAGCCGGTAAGCGCGGAAGCCTTTGAATATATTATGCATCTGGCGGATGAGAAAAAATAGACAATCCCGGCGGCCACAGGGGGCGCTGAAAAAGTGTTGCCGGGAGCCTCTGGACAGGATATAAAAAAATTTTTTTGTTTTGATTCCTTATCTTGAAGATAGGTGGACAGGAAAACAACTGCCGTAATGTGTACAATGCAGAGACTGTTGCATATGGTTTCTTTCTCTCTTGTGTGTTTTTTCTTTGGAAAAATTTGATTGTATCATCTGTGTTGCCTTCTTTTTTGTACATTTTTCCTTAGTAAAAGGAGCCTGATAGTCGAAAAATATATTTTATAAAATATTTTTAAAAATACAAGAAGAGGGAGATCCCTTTTTTTCTTTGCAACATCAGATTGGGGAGCAGTTTTACCTTTTCAAAAAAAGAAATTCTTGCTAAAAAAATTCATTCGGCCCGGATCAACCTGTCCGTCGGAGCAGGCCTTGCTGCGTGCTCTTTTTTTCGTGTTCCGGGTAGATTGGGTGCAGGCCCGGTCGGGAGCCCGGGTTGATGAGCATATTTCATGAGTAACAGGAGGCCCTTATGGCAAGCCAGGCGCTTATCAAAGAATTTGAAGATCTCCTCGGCAAGGAAAACGTGTTCAGCTCCGAAGCTGACCGCCAGAGTTATTCCTATGATTCCGCGGTGCTGCCCCCCGTGGTGCCCGCTTTCGCGCTGCGTCCCACCACCACCGAGCAGCTCGGCATCTGCGTGAAGAAACTCTATGATTACGGCATCCCCATGACCGTGCGCGGCGCCGGCACCAACCTGTCCGGCGGCACCATCCCTGACAGCAAGGAAAGCGTGGTCATCCTGACCAACGGTCTGAACCGCATCCTTGAGATCAACTCCGACGACCTGTACGCCGTGGTGGAACCCGGCGTGGTCACGGCCGACTTCGCCGCCGCTGTTGCCCAGAAGAACCTTTTCTACCCCCCGGATCCGGGGTCTCAGGCCGTGTCCACCCTGGCCGGCAACATCGCCGAGAACGCCGGCGGTCTGCGCGGCCTGAAATACGGCGTCACCAAGGACTATCTGATGGGCCTGGAATTCTTTGACGCCACCGGCGAACTGGTCAAGACCGGTTCCCGCACCGTCAAATGCGTCACCGGCTACAACCTGGCCGGCATGATGCTGCAGTCCGAAGGCACCCTGGGCGTCATCTCCCAGGCCGTGCTCAAGCTGGTGCCCCCGCCGAAGGCCTCCAAGGCCCTGATGGCCGTGTTCGACGACATGCAGAAGGCCGCCGAAGCCGTGGCCGGCATCATCGCCGCCCACGTGGTGCCCTGTACGCTGGAATTCCTGGACAACAACACCATCGTGCGCGTGGACGACTACACCAAGGCCGGCCTGCCCCGTGACGCCGCGGCCATCCTGCTCATCGAGGTGGACGGCCATCCCGCCCAGGTGGCTGACGAAGCCGTGGTGGTGGAACGCGTGCTGCAGCAGACCGGCGCCGTGGCCGTGCATGTGGCCAAGGACGCTGCCGAAAAGTTCAAGCTGTGGGAAGCCCGCCGCCAGGCCCTGCCCGTGCTGGCCCGCTGCAAGCCCACCACCGTGCTGGAAGACGCCACCGTGCCGCGCTCCCAGATCCCTGCCATGATGAAGGCCGTCAACGACATCGCCAAGAAGTACAATGTCGAAGTGGGCACCTTCGGTCATGCCGGTGACGGCAACCTGCATCCCACCTTCCTGTGCGACAAGCGCGACAAGGAAGAATTCGCCCGCGTGGAAGCCGCCGTCGACGAAATGTTCGACGTGGCCATCAGCCTGCACGGCACCCTGTCCGGCGAACACGGCATCGGCACCGCCAAGGCCCGGTGGCTGGAAAAGGAAACCTCCCGCGGCACCATCCTCTTCTCGCAGCGCCTGCGCCGCGCTCTGGATCCCAAGGGTCTGCTCAATCCCACCAAGCTGGTGGGCATTTAGGGAGACACGCCATGAGCGACCTGAAAAAACTGGCAAAGCGTCTGATGACGCTTGACGACCGCATCATCGCCTGCATGAAGTGCGGCATGTGCCAGGCTGTCTGCCCCATGTTCGGCGCCACCATGATGGAAGCCGACGTGGCCCGCGGCAAGCTGGCCCTGGTGGACAATCTTGCCCATGAGATGATCGCCGACCCCGAGGCCGTGGCCGACAAGCTGGGCCGCTGCCTGCTGTGCGGCTCCTGCGAGGCCAACTGCCCCTCCGGCGTGAAGATCATGGACATCTTCATGGAGGCCCGCGAGATCGTGAACACCTATATTGGCCTGCATCCGGTCAAAAAGATGGTGTTCCGTGCCCTGCTGCCGTATCCCGGCCTGTTCAATTTTGCCATGCGGGTGGGCGCGCCCATGCAGCGCGTCATCTTCCGCAGCAACAAGGACACCCAGAACACGGCCTGCGCCCCCATGCTCAACTTCATGCTGGGCGACCGCCACATCCGTTCCCTGGCCCTCAAGCCCCTGCACGCCATCTACGGCAACCTGGACGAGCCCCGCGTCATGGGCGGTCTGAAGGTGGCCTTCTTCCCCGGCTGCATGGGGGACAAGCTGTATGTGGATGTGTCCGAAGCCTGCATCAAGGTGCTGCACCACCATAACGTGGCCATCTACATGCCCAGCAGCTTCGCCTGCTGCGGCATCCCGGCCCTGTCCTCCGGCGACGCCGAAGGCATGGTGAAGCAGATGGCCAAGAGCCTGGCCGCCTTTGGCGAGAGCAGCTTCGACTATGTGCTGACGGCCTGTTCCTCCTGTACCTCCACCATCAAGGAACTGTGGCCCCGTTACGCCGCCCGCCTGGGCAGCGTGGAACAGCACCAGGCCGAGGCCCTGGCCGCCATCACCATGGACATCAACGAATTCCTGGTGAAGGTGCTCAAGGTCGAAGCCGTGGAAAGCCTGCCCGGCGCCAAGACCGTGACCTACCACGATTCCTGCCACCTCAAGAAGGCCCTGGGCCTTTCCGAGGAACCGCGCACCATCATCAAGGCCAACCCCAACTACAAGCTGGTGGAGATGAAGGAAGCCGACCGTTGCTGCGGCTGCGGCGGTTCCTTCAACCTCTTCCACTATGACCTGTCGCGTGTCATCGGCCAGCGCAAGCGTGACAACGTGGTGGCCACGGGCGCCCATGTGGTGGCCGCCGGCTGCCCTGCCTGCATGATGCAGCTGGAGGACGTGCTTTCGCACAACAATGACCCCGTGCAGGTCAAACACACTATCCAGATCTATGCCGAGACCCTCAAATAGGGGACGGCATTCATTATAAGGAGACATCAATGGCCCCTGAAGAAATGCAGGATCTTGTTCAGGACTTCACCGCCAAGGCCACGGCCGTCAACGCCGTGGTGCAGGAGCTGCCCAACATGGCCGCCGCGCTGCAGTACGTGGTGGACGTGTGTGAAAACAAAGCCCCGTGCGAACTGATGGCGGACGAGGACGTGGAAAAAGGCCCCAACGGCCCCAACGGCGTGCCCACCCGCGTGCAGCGCATCGTGGCCGCCCCTGTCCTGAACGACGAAGACTTTGCCACCCTGGAAGCCGCCTGCAACGAAAAGGGCTTCCTGTGCATCCGTGACGGTCTGCGCAACCATCTGGCCGGTATCGACGTGGGTCTGACCGCCGCCGAGATGGGCGTGTCTTCCAGTGCCACCTGTCTGGTGAACACCGATAACGAAGATGCCCGTCTGGCCGGCATGATCAGCGAGATCCATGTGCTGCTGCTGGCCAAGTCCAAGCTGGTGCGCACCCTGCCCGAGATCGCCGACCGCATGCGCGAGCTGCTCATGGCCAACCCCAAGGGCGGCAACTACACGACCCTGATCAGCGGCCCCAGCCGTACCGCCGATATCGAGCGCGTGGCCGCCGTGGGCGTTCATGGCCCGCTGGAATTGCATATCATTCTTCTGGAGGACTAAGCCATGAGCCACACTGCACCCAAAAGCCTTTCGGATTACCGCAAGGATATTGATTCCGCCCTTGAGGACAGCTTCCTGCGCCGTACCCTCGACACCTTCGCCGTGGCCTACCGCGCCAACCGTGAAGCTGTGTTCAAGGAAGTGGACGAACGCGGCCTGATCAAGCAGATCGCCGATGCCAAGGACGATGCCTGCAAGCACATGGAAGAACTGTACGAACAGTTCCGCCGTGTGGCCGAGGAACGCGGCGTGCACGTGCATCGCGCCGCCACCGCCGAGGATGCCAACCGCATCATTGCCAGCATCGCCCGCGAGAACAACGTCAAGCGCATTATCAAGTCCAAGTCCATGACCGCTGAAGAGATCCAGCTGAACCCCTACCTGGAAAAGGAAGGGTTCATCGTGGACGAGACCGACCTTGGCGAATGGATCATCCAGCTGCGCCACGAAGGTCCCTCGCACATGGTCATGCCCGCCATCCACCTGTCCCGCTATCAGGTGGCCGACGACTTCACCAAGGAGACCGGCGTCAAGCAGGATGCCGAAGACATCCAGCGCCTGGTGAAAGTGGCCCGCGTGCAGCTGCGCCGCAAGTTCATCAACGGTGACATGGGCATCTCCGGCTGCAACTTCGCCGTGGCCGAGATGGGCGCCGTCAGCACCGTGACCAACGAAGGCAACGCCCGCATGGTCACCACCCTGCCGCGCGTCCATGTGGCCATCGCCGGCCTGGACAAGCTGATCCCCAACCTGGAAGTGGCCCTGACCGCCCTGCAGGTGCTGCCCCGTAACGCCACGGCCCAGCGCCTGACCGCGTACGTCACCTTCATGGCCGGTGCCGGCGAATGCCGCGTCTGTGAGGACAACAAGAAGATCATGCATGTGGTCTTCCTGGACAACGGCCGTACCGAGATCGCCCGCGATCCGCTGTTCTCCCAGATTTTCCGCTGCGTGCGCTGCGGCGCCTGCGCCAACGTCTGTCCCGTGTTCCGCCTGGTGGGCGGCCACAAGATGGGCTACATCTACATCGGCGCCATCGGCCTGATCCTGACCTACTTCTTCCACGGCAAGGACAAGGCCAAGGTGCTGTGCCAGAACTGCGTGGGCTGCGAATCCTGCAAGAACGTCTGCGCCGGCGGCATCGACCTGCCCCGCCTGATCCGCGAGATCCGCTCCCGCCTGACCGAAGAGCAGGGCGGTGGTGTGGAAGGCACCCTGCTGGCCGCCGTGATGAAGAACCGCAAGATGTTCCACAGCCTGCTCAAGTTCGCCAAGTACGCCCAGAAGCCCTTCACCGGCGGCACCCAGTTCCAGCGCCACCTGCCGGCCATGTTCCTTGGCAAGCACGGCTTCAAGGCCCTGCCCGCCATCGCCAACGAGGCCTTCCGTGACCGCTGGGCCAAGATCGCTCCGCGCGTGGCCACCCCGCGCTACCGCGTGGCCATCTTCGGCGGCTGCGCCCAGGATTTCGTCTACCCCGAACAGCTGGAAGCCTGCGTCAAGGTGCTGGGCGCCCGCGGCGTGGCCGTGGAATATCCCATGTCCCAGACCTGCTGCGGCCTGCCCCTGGAAATGATGGGCCAGCGCAAGACCTCCGTGGACGTGGCCAAGCAGAACCTGGACGCCTTCGACGCCAGCAAGTATGACGCCATCATCACCCTGTGCGCCAGCTGCGCTTCCCATCTGAAGCATTCGTACCCCCAGATCCTGGAAGGCAAGGCCGACGCCGCCCGCGTGCAGCTCTTCGCCGACAAGGTGACGGACTACAGCTCCTTCGTGCATGACGTCCTCGGCCTGACCGAGAAGGACTTCAACAACAGCGGTGAAAAGGTGACCTACCACGCCTCCTGCCACATCTGCCGCGGCCTGGGCGTGACCAAGGCCCCGCGTGACCTCATCGCCGATGCGGCCACCTATGTGCCGTGCGCCGAAGAAGACGTGTGCTGCGGTTTCGGTGGCACCTACTCCATGAAGTTCCCGGAAATCTCCGGCACGCTGCTGGCCAAGAAGCTGAAGAACATCGAAGCGACCGGCGCCTCCCGCGTGGTCATGGACTGCCCCGGCTGCGTCATGCAGCTGCGTGGTGGTGTGGAAAAGCAGGGCATGAAGGTCAAGGTCTCGCACATCGCGGAACTGGTGGCCGAAAACCTGAAAAACTAACGAAAAACGAGCGGCGGCGTGCCTTGCGGCGCGCCGCCGCCTTCCATGCGGGCCTGACCTGTCCGGGCCCGGCATGAAGGGCCGGCCTCGTGCCGGGCCGGGTGCTGCCCAGGGCGCCCCGGCAGCAGGGGACAGGAGGGATTTTTGGGCAGACACCGGGTCTCCGGGCGGTTTTGAGGAAGGCCGCCGTCTGTCCGAAAACGCCGCATGTCGCGGCCTTTTCCTGGCGAACCTGACGGAGCGCCGGTGGGCCCGCGGCCGTGCGGCAAGGTCACGACCGTCATGCGGCATGTCGTCATGCCGCCGGTTTGGGGAAGGTCACGGCTGCGTGTGGTGCGAAAATATGCGGCCGGGACATGTTCAACATGGACACTTGCAGAGGAGGTCTCATGTCCATCGGTCTTCTGGCATTTCTTGCCTTCATCCCGATCCTGATTGCCCTGATCCTCATGGCCGGCCTGCGCTGGCCCTCCACCCGGGCCATGCCCATCGCCTGGCTCGCCGGTGTGGTGCTGGCCTGTGCCTTCTGGGGTCAGGATCCGCTGCGCCTGGTGGCCCTTTCCATCGAAGGTACCATCACGGCTGTGGGCGTGCTGATCATCGTGTTCGGCGCGCTGCTGATCTACTATACCATGCAGTACAGCGGCGCCATGGAGACCATCCAGGCCGGCATGAAGAAGATCAGCCCCGACAAACGCCTGCAGGCCATCATCATCGGCTTCATGTTCGCCGCCTTCATCGAAGGCGCCGCCGGCTTCGGCACGCCTGCCGCCCTGGCGGCGCCCCTGCTGCTGGGCCTTGGCTTCCCGCCCCTGTGTGCGGCCGTCATCTGCCTGGCCTTCAACAGCGTGCCCGTGACCTTCGGCGCTGTGGGCACCCCCGTGCTGCAGGGCTTCAAATCCATTGAAGCCGTGGCCATGCAGGCCATGAACTTTTCCGACCCTGCCATGGCCTACAAGACCATCGGCGAATATGTCACCCTCATGCATTTCCCCATGGGCATCATCCTGCCCATCTTCATGCTGGGCTTCATGACCCGCTTCTTCGGCAAGAACAAGTCCTGGATGGAAGGCTTCCGCGCGTGGAAGTACTGCCTCATGGCGTCTGCCTGCTTCCTGGTGCCGTACCTGATCCTGGCCTGGCTGGTGGGCCCCGAACTGCCTTCCATGGTCGGCGGCCTGCTGGGCCTCGGCGCCCTGGTCTGGCTGACGCAGAAGGGTTTCTGCGTGCCGACCGACGGCGTGTGGGACTTCGACCACAAGGATGCCTGGGATGCTGAATGGACCGGCTCCATCGAAGCCAGCTCCGCCACCGAGTACAAGGAACACATGAGCCAGACCATGGCCTGGCTGCCCTATGTGCTGTGCGGCCTGCTGCTGGTGCTGACCCGCGTGCCCGCCTTCCACCTGAAGCCCATCGTCACCGATCCCATGTTCAGTGTGGGCTGGGCCAACATCCTGGGCTACGAGGGCGTGACCTCCAAGATCGCCCTGCTCAACCTGCCCGGCACCATCCCCTTCATCCTGGTGTCCATCATCACCATCGGCCTGCACAAGATGAACGGTGAAAAGATCCGCCAGGCCTGGGGCACCGCTCTGGAAAAGATGACGGCCCCCACCATCGCCCTGGTGGCCGCCGTGGCCCTGGTGTCCATCCTGCGCGGTTCCGGCGTCAACACCGCCGGCCCCGACGGTGCCGCCCTGCCGTCCATGCCCATGGCCATGGCGCTGTTCGCCTCTGACGTGGCCGGCTCCGCCTGGCCCATGCTGGCCGCTTTCGTGGGTGGCCTGGGCGCCTTCATCACCGGCTCCTGCACCGTGTCCGACATGCTCTTCGCCAACTTCCAGTGGGATATGGGCGGTCTGCTGGACTATCCCGCTCTCGGCAAGTACATCATCGTGGCTGCCCAGGGCGTGGGCGGTGCCGCCGGCAACATGATCTGCATCCACAACATCGTGGCCGTGTGCGCCGTGCTGGGCATGATCGGCAAGGAAGGCATCATCCTGCGCCGCACCATCTGGCCCTTCGTCCTCTACTGCCTGGTGGCCGGCACGGTGTGCTTCTATCTTATTGGCCGTGTCCTGTAGCGGAACGGCTGCAACCCTGTGAAAAAAGCCCGCTCCGGCGGGCTTTTTTCATGCCGTCCTCCGGCGTGCACGGTGCGCGCCGCCACAAAAAAACCACCCGGGCGGGTGGTTTCGGCAGGTGGAGGAGGGCTGGAGGAGGACAAGGGGCTAACTGCCCAGGAGGACAGCCGGCGCACGCCAGTACCAGTGCGCCACCAGGGTCAGGTCGTCAGGCAGCCATTCCCCGCTGTGCTCGAACTGGAACAGCAGCTCCTCTTCCGCGTCGTCCAGCGGGATGGCGGGGTGGGCCAGCTTGCGCAGATGGACCAGGACGGCCAGGCACTCGAAAAGCGAGAACAGGGCATCAGGGGAAAAATCGGCCGCGGCGATGGCCCGCAGCAGCTCGGGATGAAAGGGATTGCTGCTGACACGGGCGGCATCGTACAGGTCGCAGTGCCGGCACAGGGAATCCAGAGTATCGGCGACCAGCAGATCCCGTTTGTCCTGGGAGGACCGTTGCCGCAATGCAGCGGCGAACTGGATGATGGAGGTACGTTTTTCGCGAATACTCACCGGGAGGCTCCTGTTTTCTACGGACTATAGGATAATAAATATACAAAAGCAATATTATTTGTCATGAAGAGTGGACGGGAAAATGCATCGCCGGCATGTCATGCGGCATGGCCGGAGGGCAGCATTGCATTGTCGTCGCCTTTCTCCGGCGGTGGGCCCGGTTCAGCGCCGGGGGTCGAGATAGCGGGGATCGATATGCAGGCGGTAGGTCTGTGCGGCCGGACTGCGGCGGGGCGGCAGGGAGATGCTGCCTTCGATGGACAGGGGCTTGTCCGAGAGCCCGAAGGGTTGCAGGCCCTGGAGGCCCTGGGGCATGGCGGCCAGACGGTCGCCCAGGACATAGAGGACGGGCATGCTGCGCTGGGCGCGTCCTGCCAGGAGCATGCTGCCGCCGTAGCTGCTGCCCAGGACACTGGAGAGCAGGGAGGGCAGGCGCACGTCGGCGCGGCGCAGCAGTTCCAGAAAGTCATTGCCCGTCTGCCCCACGAAGGAGACCAGGGACATGCCGTCACGGCTCACCAGCAGGCTCACCGGCACGGTACCGCCGTGGATGCCCAGATAGGTGGAGCGGGCGCCCGCGGGCATGGCCGTCCAGCCTTCCGGGAGGGCCCGGCCGCTGACGGTGGCCGGTGCCGCGGACGGTGGCGTCTGGGCCGTGGTGATGCCGGCTGCCCTGAGCAGGGGGCCCGTGTCCAGCGCGGGCCACGCACAGGCCAGGGCGGCCAGGGCCAGCAGGGCGCAGGCCAGCAGGGATTGGAGATGGCGCATGCCGTTATGTCCTTGATGGGGGGATGATTTCCCTTCCTAGGAAGAATGATGGGACCTTGTCAAGCCAAAGGCCGGATCATTCCCCGGTGCCGAGGGAGAAGAAGCCCTCCGTGGCCTCCTGGGTCCCGAGCCATTCCAGAAAAAAGGCGGCCAGCCTGCGGGTCAGTGTGCTGAACAGCTGCTGGCGCAGGGGATCCAGCTCGTCATGGCACATCTCGGGCAGTTCATTGGCCAGGCTGGGCGGACAGGGGGCCATGAGCAGCGACATGTCGGCCTTGTCCAGAAACAGGTGGGCGGGCTTCCTGCCCATGCGTTCATACAGGGCATCGGCATGCAGCGAGGGGATGCTCAGGTCGTCATGCTCAAGGCTCACCAGCAGCAGGTGGGGGTGCAGGCCGGCCAGACCCTGGCTGCTGAACAGCATGCCGAAGACGGGGCCCACGGCGGCGATGGCCTTGACGCGGGGATCGGTCAGGCTGCGCGGGTCCAGCGGGAAATGGGCGCACATGCTGTCCATGCGGGCCCGCGGCTGCTCATAGCAATAGGCATCGTCCAGGGGCGCCTTGCGGCAGTAATCCATCCAGCCGGAGCAGTCGGGCAGGGCGCCGCCCAGCAGCAGGGCCGCCGTGGCGCCGCTGCCGTAGCCCAGGACGCCGATGCGCTTGGGGTCGATGCTGGGACCGATGTCCTTGTCGGCCAGCAGCAGGTCCATGGTGGCCGACAGTTCCAGGGCCCTGTTCTTGAGCTGCTCCCAAAGGAAAAGATGATCCATGTTCGCCATGCAGTCACGGGGATGGGTGGGCGCGGCCACCACGAACCCCCGTGCCGCCAGGGCCGCCGCCGTATCGTGGAAGGAAAAGCGCGTCCCCGATGAGGGATGGGAGAGCAGGATCAGGGGAAAGCGCCCGGGCACGGGCTTGCCGTTGCGGGCACCGCGGATGGTCCAGGGCGCGTAGGACAGGGAACGCGGTGCGCGCACGGACGGATACCAGACATTGACGTCCACGCGGATGCCGCTTTCCTGCTGCCAGAACCCCAGGGTACGGAAGCCGGGATTGTAACCGTTCTCGGCCAGGGCCGGGACGGCGGTGAGGCAGGACAGGCAGAGCAGGGCCATGATGATGGCGGAACGGACAGGCATGGGACCTCGCACGACGGGAAAATGGGTGGGGATGTCCCCGCAAACGGGGTACAGGGCCGCTGCAGGTGTTGTGCCACAGGCATGGCTGGGATACAAGGAAAAGGCTTTCAGTCCAAATCCCTTACCGAGGTGTCCATGGAATTTTTGACATATCTGGCGGATTTCATCCTGCATATCGATGCCCATCTCTTCGAGCTGGTGGAACAGTACGGGACGTGGATCTATGCCATCCTGTTCATCATCGTCTTTTGCGAGACCGGCCTCGTGGTCACGCCCTTCCTGCCGGGCGATTCCCTGCTCTTCGCCTCCGGCGTCGTGGCCGGTACCGGGCTCATGGGCTACGGCCATGTGCTGCTGGTGCTGCTGGCCGCCGGCATCACGGGCGATGCGGTGAATTATTTCATCGGCCGCCATGTGGGCCCGGCCATCTTCCAGCGCGATTCCCGCCTCATCAAGAAGGAGCATCTGCTCAAGGCGCACCATTTCTATGAGAAGCACGGCGGCAAGGCCATCATCCTGGCCCGCTTCGTGCCCATCGTGCGCACCTTCGCGCCCTTCGTGGCCGGTATCGCCCTCATGTGCCCGCACCGCTTCTTCCTGTTCAACATCACGGGCTGTGTGCTCTGGGTGGGCGGTCTGGTCTCGGCCGGGTACTTTCTGGGCAATCTGGAATGGGTGCGCCAGAACTTCGGCATCATCGTCTACCTGATCATCATCATCTCCGTGCTGCCGGTGGCCATCGAAGTCCTGCGCGCCAGGCTGGGCAAGAAGCCGG
>CDZH01065310.1_pt1 | contig 36823 bp, 33 predicted proteins | sample 557721 | NCBI WGS metagenome assembly CDZH01 (sample SAMEA3182062, study PRJEB8094) | gut metagenome | biome: human; feature: gut; material: Stool; isolation source: human stools | place: Canada | collected 2013-01-14 | reverse complement strand
GGAAGTCTGATAAAGGAAGAAATTGAAAATAAGAAAGTCGCATTTATTCCAACAGCTTCACTGCGTGAAGGCTACACCGGTTATGTCGGCTCGGCTCGAAAATTATTCAAAAAGTTGGGAGCAATCGTAACTGAAATTGATATTTCAACGGAGCCTTATTCAACGATACAGTCTGTTTTTGAAGATGCGGATGTGATATATTTTACCGGCGGAAATTCTTTTTTCCTTATAGACCGGCTCCGTAAAACGGGAACGGATGAGCTGTTGAAGAAAGAATTGGCAAAGGGAAAACTGATGATTGGTGAATCGGCAGGTGCGATTATATGCGCTCCAAGCATCCAATATATCGAGCCAATGGATGAAAAGCCGGAGGACTACTCACAAGAAGATGATGCAGGGCTTGATTTGATTGATTTCTATGTTCTTCCGCATTATCTTACAGCACCATTTAAGAAAGTTACCGAGAAAATAATGACTGAGTTTTCGGATTTGAATCTATGCCCAATTAACAACCGTCAGGGAATTGTAATTGACGGTGAAGGTTCAAAGGTTATTTGCAAAGACTAATTTGAAAATTCCAGTTTGTCGAACTGAATATAAGGATGATCCGTCTGCGGTATGGGAGCATCCCCATACCGCAGATACTTATCAGCCGCCCATACAGACCAGTATGAGATTCCCGTAAAAAATACCACCTATGTTCTTAAAACAACCACCTATCGAGAATCGGTAGAAATCGGTTCTTGATTTTCCTATACTGTAACCGTGGCGAGGAGGTGAACCGATGCAAATTGAAATCAAGATAGACGAAAAATGCAAAGAGCCAAAAATCATCGTGATGACGGACAAAATGACCGATGAAGTCAATGCAATCATAAAAAGATTGTCAGACGAGCAACCGCAGGTCATTGCCGGCTTCAGGGACGATGTGGTCGAGGTTTTGGAGCCGTCTGAAATCTACCGTGTTTTTGCCGAATCAGGTAAGGTGTTTGCCGAGACAAATCACGGCGAGTATGCGCTCCGCCTGAGGCTATACGAGGCGGAGCAACGGCTTGACAGCAAGACTTTTGTCCGAATATCAAACTCGGATATTATCAATCTGAGAAAGGTCAAGAGCTTTGATTTGAGCTTTGCCGGGACAATTTGCATCACGCTTTCAAACGGTACGGTTACTTATGTTTCACGGCGATCCGTCGCCAAAATCAAACAACTGTTAGGAATGTGAGGTGGCAGAAATGAAGAAAAAACTGATTGGACGAGGACTACTTGGTTTCCCTGTTGGCATTGCAATCGGATATGTCATTACGGTGATTATCTCAATCTGCATTGGGGATGGCTTCTTCCATCCGGTCAATCCAGAGCTTGTGAATAAAATGGGGAGCGAATTAAATGCGATTCTCATTCAAACCGGTCTGAGCGGAATAATGGGCACAGGCTTTGCAATGGCTTCGGTTATTTGGGAAATTGATTCGTGGAGTCTTGCAAAGCAAAGCGGGGTTTATTTTGCAATTGCTTGCGTGATTATGTTCCCCATCTCTTATTTTGCCAACTGGATGCCCCATTCGACCGGTGGGATTCTGTCTTATGTAGGTATATTCGTAGCGATCTTCCTCGCTGCTTGGATAGCTCAGTATTTTGTGTGGAAAAGGAAGATCAAGAAAATGAACGAAGGCATTAAGGAAAATAACGATATGAATTGATCCCGCCGCTCTGCATCCTGCGCTTTGCTTTAACAATAGAATAAACCACATACATAGCCGCTTGGTTTTCAAAAGAAATCAGGCGGCTATTTCTATTTTGAAGGAGGTGTTCGCTATGAGCGTAACAGATTACAATGCTCGCCTTTATGAGAAAATGAAAGCCGAGCAGGACAAATATCGGGACTGGCTACTGCATCAGGAGCCGTCCGAAATCCTCAACCACACCTACGAATACACGATGCGGGAGGACATCGTGATGTGTATGGAGGAGCTGGAGCTTGAGCCGAAAAAGGCAAGGGCGCTTCTCCGTTCTCCCTGTCCCTTGTGTGTTGTGTATAAGGAGTTCCGGGACAGAGAAACCGAGCAAATGCCTTGCTCAACCTGGACAAAAAGGAGAATGAGATCGTGGACGGCGAGCGAGGCGAGGAGGAGCCGCAGAAAGCGACCATGGCAAGAGAGCGTTAAAAAGGCAAAATCACAGCGGCAGTGCAGGACATCTGCGCTGCCGCTGTGATTTACAAGCTGGAAAATGCATTGAAAGTGTGATATAATGGGGCTAACAAATCGGAAGTTGTGGGGGTAAAATATAGATGAATCAAGGTAGAATTATTGTAATCACAGGTGCGCCGGGGACAGGAAAAACTACAACGGCATCTGCTGTTGCAAAAGAATCAGATTTGGAAAAGTCTGTGCATATGCACACAGATGACTTTTATCATTATTTGAGTAAAGGGGCAATACCACCGCATTTGCCAGAATCAAATGAGCAAAATTTGATTGTCATTGAAGCGTTTTTAGAAGCTGCAAAGCGATATGCTCGTGGTGGATATGATGTAATTGTAGATGGCATTGTAGGACCGTGGTTTTTAGAGCCGTGGCTCAACATTGTTCAAGAGCATTATGAAGTACACTATATCGTTTTAAGGGCAAGTAAAGAAGAAACTATGAAGCGAGCTATCGAACGCTCAAAGTTAGACAGAGAAACAAATATTGAATTAGTTGAAACAATGTGGAAGCAATTTTCCAATTTAGGAATCTATGAATTAAATGTTATAGATACAACTACGCATTCAATCAAAGATACTGTTTCGGCAGTAAAAGAAAAAATAGTAAGCGGTACGGCTTTACTATTTTAGACAATTCAAGTTTGTAAAACAGAATAACCGATACATAGCCGCCGAGGTTTCAAAAAACTTCGGCGGCTGTTTTTTATATCCCGGAGGTGATGAAAAATATGATTGCAAAGCACAGAAAAATGAAATTTGAAGAAAGGAACGGTCTATATGGATAAAAACAAAATCCGGCAGCTTGCCGACTACGCTATCAACGAGTGCTGCGACCATTCGGAGGATTGTTATTGGACGATCTCCTACGACGAGCTGTATTACCACTTCGGCGCGGAGGTCACCGACACCAACGAAAACGGCAGACTGCTCGAAGAAGAATTACGGCAGAGAGAAGAAATCAACGAACTCATCATGACCGAGGACTGTATCGAGATGACCTGCCACCTGCAATACTGTCATAACTGCCAGACCGATCCGGTGAGTCTGTTCTCCGTCCTCGGCTGTAACATTTATGATGGCCACGAAACCGAACACCACCACGAGCCTGTGCGCGATGCCTCCGACGAGAATCAGACGCAGGAGATGTCCATGTAACAAAAAGTTTGCACTTTATTGCTCTGCTATGCAAGATAACCTGTTGCTATTTGAGAGGATATAGGTTATAATATACCCAAAGACAAAATCTCTCGAAACGGCGGTGGAAATATGAGCGATACGGCAAAGCGGATAGCGGAGCTGGAAAAGGAGCTTGCGGAAAGCATAAACGGATATATCTCCCGCAAGGTGATCAAGGGAAAAGAACGCTTCTATCTGCAGTGGACGGAAAACGGCAAGCTCAAAAGCCGGTATATCAAGACCGGAGAATTGGAGCAGACCAGAGCCTTGGTGGAACGCCGCAAAAGCCTCCAAGCGGAACTGAAAAAACTCAAAGCGACACCCGACGGTGTCAAAAGCTATAATCTCAAACGAAAGGCGGTGCGGAATATGCAAAATATAACGGGAACCTTAATGTCGGAAGACCGTGTAATTGCGACCGTGAAAAACGGCGTCATAACGGATGCGGACGAAAGGCTCCTGCCCCTCTATCTGAAACGGACGGGAAACATCGAAGGCTGGCTTGCCTCCCGCGCCATCGATTCCCACAGAACCAACTCGCGCCTTCTCAAAAGAGCCTTGCGCCTGCGCACAACGGACGACATCGCCACGGCGCTTGCGGTAAATGCGGCGACCGTGACCGACCGCTACTGGTTTAAGCCCGAAGGCTCGTCCGCCGTATATGAGGATATCCGCTTCAAGGAAAACTACTTTGCCGAGCTTGCCCTGCGCGGCGACCCCGACAGCTTCTCCCGCAAGCCCTCAAGAACACCGGAGCTGACCAACACCGGCAGCTTCGAAAAGTGCTGGAAGCTCATTGACGGCGGGTGGTGGATGTACAAAAGCGGAAACAGCGAGGAATATTTCTCGGAGCTGTTCATCTGCAAGCTCTGCGAAAAGCTGGGACTGCCCACGGCGCACTATGAGCTTGACGGACGGTATATCCGCTCAAAGGATTTCACAAACGGCGCGGCGGTCAACTTTGAACCGATACGCGCGCTTGTGGATGACGATGAGGATTACGAAAACTGCTTTCATGTGCTGTACGGCATATCCCCGGAGATCGCCAAGCAGTATCTGCTTCTGCTGTGGACGGACTCGGTCTGCTACAACATGGACAGGCACACCGAAAACTTCGGACTGCTGCGGGATGTGAAAACCGGGAAAGTCCTCTCCCTTGCGCCGAACTACGATAACAACATTGCATTGATCGCCAAGGGCTATCCGTCCGATGTCCGCCGCACCCATGACGGACTGATCGGTTTCCTCAAAGCCTTCCTGCAGGACTGCGAAGAAGCACGTGAGCTGTACCGGGAAATTCGTCTGCCGGAGATCACAGAGGATATCATCGACGAATGCCTTGGCGAAATTCCTATCGAGGTCGACCGGGAATATATCCGCACCTTTATCCTCTGCGGACAGGATAGGGTTCGTGATATCATCGAGATGGACGGGGATCTGTCCGAGGGCGAAGAACCCGATATGGGACTTACGCTGTAGAAGGCGGTGCAAACGATGAGAATTTTTGCAGAGCTTTCATGGCTGTGGAAAGGACTCGGAATATCTCTTCTTTCCTCTGCTGTGGGCGTAGGTCTTGTATGGGCAGTGTGCAGGATAAGAAACAAGCCGATAAATAAACCTGCCGCCGTCATCATCGGGGCAGCGGCTTTTGCGGCTTCGATTATCGTGCTGCTGATGCTCTCGCAAACGCCCAAAACTATCTAAAAATATATATCCGACAATGCGGCGCCGAAAAAACGGCGTCGCTTTTTATTTGTATCTGAAAGGAGATCACCCCCCCATGAAAAAGACAACCTTCAATATCTCATTTGACGAGGACAAGGCATCCGCCCTTGTCCTTTATTTTTCGCAGAAAGGCACGACCGTCGAAGCGGAACTCGAAAAAGCGCTCGACACACTCTACACCAAGACTGTCCCGGCAGGTGTGCGGGAATATATCGAGCTGCGCTCCGGCAACACACCGGCTCCGACTGCACCGAAACCGAGAAAGCCGAAGCCGCCCAAAACGGAGTATACCGAGATCAGCGAGGTGAGCGCCGATGAGCGACATTGACATTACGCTGTATCTGAACGCAGACCGTGTGCGCGCCTTGGCAGACGCCCTCGGCAGTCAGACCGCCGAAACAGTCGAGGATAAATTGACTGAGGCGTTCGACACTCTGTATCAGGAGTATGTTCCCGATGAGCAGCGTGCCTCCATCGAGGCAAGGATTGAAAGAGAGGACGCCGCAGAGCAGGCGCGGCTGGAAGCGGCCCGACGCTTTGCGGTCTACCACATTCGTGAAAACGGCGAGGATCAACATTTCACAAGCGACTACTTCCTCTCTCCGATGCAGGCAGCTTACCGCTACCGCCTCTATGAGCGCGGCGAGTTATCCGACGCCCCTGAAACCTTTGCTGCCGCTTTTATTGAAACGAATCCCGTCAGCCTTGAATACTTCGGCAAGGTCTGTGCGGATATCCATGCGGATGACCGAGTCACTGCACTGCTCGAATTTGATTTGGACGAAGGTCGGGTCAGTGTTTACGACGGCACGGATAACGAGTGGCAGACCTACTCTCTGCATGATTTTTCCGTTGCGGCTTATAAAGCGTTCCGCTCCGATTACCGTAGTGAGGAATGCCGCCGTGAGATTTTCAACAGCAGCCTCGCCGGAAAGGAAGTGGAGCTGTCGGAGGCCGATGACGAAGCCGAGGCTCCGACGATGCAGATGTGACCGCCGTGTCAGCCCCTGTGCCGCCCCCGTGTGGCGAGATACAGCTCCGAGTCGGGTAAGCACAAGCCCCGCAAAGGCAAAGCGCCGTTTGGGACGGTTTTCGCACCCTTTTGCGGAAATCGGCAGGCGGTACGAAAATAAGCAGGAGAAAGCCGAGGGGTTGCACAGCTTCCCCTCGGCGGCTCACAGCGGACGGCAACGCCGACCGCATAAGGCTTTGCGGGGCTTTTTGGAGCAAAACCGAAAACCGCCTGTTAGGGGTTGCTGCCTTAAAAAACTCGCTTGTTTAGGGGTTGCGGATTTCAAGCAAAAAATACAGCAAAAAGGAGGAATCTTAAATGCCCATACCGAAGGATAAACGCAAATTTGCCCTGTGGCTCTATCCCGAAACGCTCGACAAAATCGGGTCGCTCTACACCGCAGACGATTGCCGCAGCAAATCAGAATTCATAGAAAAAGCGGTGCAGTTCTATATCGACCACCTCGCTGCCGAGGATAAGCGCTCCATGCTGCCGAACGCAATGCTGTCCTCTATGAAAAGTATTGTTGCCGAGAGCGACAACCGCATCTGCCGATTGCTTTTCAAAATGGCTGTGGAACTCGCCGTCACAATGAATGTGGTGGCGGCAAACAGCGACATCGACGATATTACTCTCGAACGGCTCAAGGGCGAATGCGTAAAAGAAGTAAAAAGGCTGAACGGCAATTTTACTTTCCGTGACGCAAACGACTGGCAGCGAGATTAGTAAATGGCGCGGCTCATTACAAAATTCAAATATTTGAAGCCGGAGGACAGGAAAAATGTCGGCGGCTATGCGGAATACATTGCTACCCGTGAGGGCGTTGAAAAAATAGATGAATCGAAAAGAAATGCTCCTGCAACAAATAAGCAAAAGCAACTGATAAAGAAAATTCTCTCGGACTTCCCCGACAGCAAATCCTCGTTGGAGTATGAGGACTACCTCAAAGAGAAAACGGTCGGCACGGCTTCGGAATTTATTATCCGTGCGCTTGAGGAAAACGCCGATGAGATGCTGAACACCAAAACCTATGCCGACTACATCGCTACCCGTCCCCGTGCGGAACGATTCGGCTCTCACGGACTCTTTACCGACGACGGCGTGGCGGTGGATCTGAAAAAGGTGTCGGATGAACTCAACGCTCACACGGGAAATGTGTGGACGGCAATCGTCTCACTGCGCCGTGAGGACGCCGAGCGACTCGGCTATGATAACGGCAGCCGATGGCGGGATATGCTCCGGTCGCAAGCACAAACGCTCTCCGAAAACCTGCGAATACCCATGAGCAACCTTCGTTGGTTTGCCGCATTCCACAACGAAAGCCACCATCCCCATATTCACTTGATAGCCTACTCGATAAATCCGAACGAAGGTTATCTCTCGGAAAAAGGCGTGATGGCGTTGCGCTCATCCTTCGCAAAGGATATTTTTGCACAGGACTTGCTCTGCGAATATAAAAAGCAAACCGAACACCGTGACGCTCTCAAGGTGCAGAGCCGTGAGGTACTCGCCGAACTCATAGCCAAGATGAACGGCGGCACCTATGACAATCCACAGGTGGAGGATCTGTTGCAGGCACTCGCCAAGAGGTTGGCTGTGACCAACGGCAAAAAACAATACGGCTATCTGCGCAAGGACATCAAGGAGATCATCAACAGCATCGTTGACGAACTCGGCAAGGATGAACGCATCGCAGCTCTCTATGACTTATGGTACGAGTCAAAGGAAACGGCGCTGAAGGTCTACACCGAGAGCCGACCGGAACGGCTGCCGCTGTCGCAAAACAAGGAATTCAAATCTGTGAAAAATATGGTGATAGCCGAGGCGATGAAACTGAATCTTCCGACAGATGAGGTTGAGGAAACGGACGAGCCGACAGAGCCGGACCGTGAGCCGACCGCCGAGGAAGCCGAAAGCCCCGATCCGCCGCCTCCGCCTATGGACGAATATGAAAGAACGGTTGCGGACGCAGACAAAGGCAATAAATGGTCGCAGTACCGTGCGGCAAAATTCATGCTCGACCGTTACGGCGACCACTATGATCCGAAAAAGGCTGTGGAGTATCTCACCAGATCCGCCAAGCAGGGCTACACCGTAGCGAAATATATGCTCGGAAAATTGTATTTGCGTGGCGAGTATGTGCCGAAACAAATGCTCCATGCTCTGCATTGGCTCGAAAGTGCCGTCAAAGACGATAATCAATACGCCGAATATCTGCTCGGCAAAACCTTCCTCAAGGGTGAGGACATAGAAAGAGATACCGAACGAGCCGAGAGCCTGCTGAGCCGCTCCGCAGAGCAAGGAAATAAATATGCGGCGTATACGCTCGGCAAGGCATATCTTGACGGAGATATTCTCGCCCAAAGCATTGACGAAGCCGTGCGCCTGCTGAATCTGTCGGCATCAAAGAACTTTGCTCCGGCACAGTTTATCCTCGGCAGACTGTTATACAAAGGCGAAGTCATACCGAAAGATATAAAGAAAGCTGTAGAATGGCTTGACCGTGCCGCCGCACAGAAAAATCCCTATGCAGCGTATCTTGCAGGCAAGATATATCTGACCGAGGACGAGGTCAAAAATGTTCAAAAAGCCATCCGCAGCTTTAAGATAGCCGCTACAAACGGCAATGACTATGCCGAATATCAGCTCGGCAAAATCTATCTTTACGGCAAAGACATACCGAGAGACACCGATACCGCAATTTATTATTTGCAATCGGCGACCGAGCATGGCAATCAATACGCCGCACAGCTCATCCACAGTATTAAGGTAAACGGGAATTGGACGGCGGCGCTTGCCTCTCTCCGCCTGCTCGGACACATGGCTCGTGTTATCCAAAACCGTTTGGAGGATGAGCGCAAAGGCAGAGGAAACAGCATCGACCGCAAGCTGCGGCGGAAAATTGAGGAGAAAAAACAGGCTCACGGACTCAAACAATAGCACGGGGAGGTTGCGCATACATTTTATGCGCAACCTCCGTTTCGAAAGGAGAAACTTATGCCAACCGAATACATTCATTTTACAGAAGAACAAAAACAGCAGGCGCGGCAGACGGACTTGGTCGCACTTCTGCAAAGTCAGGGCGAACACTTAAAACGCTCCGGCAAGGAATATGTGTGGCGTGACGGCTCGGAAAAGGTTACGGTCAGAGGAAACCTGTGGTTTCATCAGTACGAACGTATCGGCGGCGACGCCGTGGACTTCGTCCGTAGATTTTATAACATGGACTTTCCGCAGGCCGTCAATTTTCTGCTCGGCAATAACGGCGGCACAATTCAAAGAACCGAGCCGGTAAAGCGAGAGCCGCCGAAGCCGTTCACACTTCCGCTGAAAAACGATAATATGCGGCGAGTATATGCGTATCTGCTTAACCGCCGTGGGATAGACCGGGAGGTGCTTTCCGCCTTTGTGCATAAGGAAATGATCTATGAATCCGCCGATTACCACAACGCCGTCTTCGTCGGCTACGATGAACACGGCATTGCCCGGCACGCACACAAAAGAGGAACAGGCAGTGAGAGCACCTACAAAGGCAATGCGGAAAGCTGCGATCCCCGTTACAGCTTCCACTGGACCGGAAAAGACAACACGCTCTATCTGTTTGAGGCTCCCATAGATATGCTTTCCTTTATTTCTCTTCACAAGGAAAATTGGCGCAGCCACAGCTATGCCGCCGCTTGCTGTGTTGGGGATCAAGTGCTGTTCCAAATGCTGAAGGCGAATCCCAATATCGACACCGTCTGTCTCTGTATGGACAACGACACCGCAGGTCAGGCGGCGAACAAGAGAATATCCGACAAGCTTTTTATCCAGGGCATAAAACACGAAATCCTTGTTCCCGAATTCAAAGATTGGAACGAGGACCGGCTGGTAGCCGGAGGCAATGCTCCGCACATCCGTGCGGAGTTTTCTTTACCCCGAGAAGAAAGAGAGGAAGAAGAAATATGCCAAACATTGCAGCTTTAATCACCGTTGCCGCAGTTATGTTTGCCGTCCTCGGTGCGATTACTCTGATCGCTCATATCTATAACCTCAACAACATCAAGAGCAAAACCGTCGGCGACGGTCAGCACGGCACGGCTCGGTGGGCAAACAAAGCCGAAATCAGAAAGACCTACCGCCACATCCCGTTTACGCCGAAAAAGTGGCGCAAGCAGGCAAAGCAAAATCAAACGCCTACCATGACGGCGATAGCACCGAGAAAACTACTCCGAAAAAAGACCGAGCCGACCGAGGAATCTCTGCCGCAGGGCATCGTGGTCGGGTGCAAAGGCGGCAAGCACAGCACCACCGCCATGATAGACACGGGAGATGTCCATGTGCTGATGATTGGTGCGGCGGGTGTCGGCAAGACTGCCTTTTGGCTGTACCCGTGCATCGAGTATGCCTGTGCTTCGGGAATGTCCTTCCTCTCCACCGACACCAAAGGTGATGTTATGCGTAACTACGGCAACATCGCCAAGGACTACGGCTACAAGGTTTCGGTTATCGACCTGCGAAATCCTACCCAATCAAACGGAAATAATATATTGTATCTCGTCAATAAATACACCGACCTATACGCAAAGCATCCCGACCAAATCGTCTACAAGGCCAAGGCCGAGAAGTATGCAAAAATCATATCCAAGACCATTATCCTCTCCGGTATGGACGCTGCTTCCTTCGGACAGAACGCCTACTTCTATGACGCCGCCGAGGGCTTGCTGACGGCAACCATTCTGTTGGTAGCAGAGTTCTGTGCGCCGGAGAAACGGCACATCGTGTCGGTGTTCAAGGTTATTCAGGAGCTACTCGCCCCGTCAAAGAAAAAGGGCAAGAATCAGTTCCAGCAGCTTATGGAGTTACTGCCGAACGAGCATAAGGCAAAATGGTTTGCGGGTGCGGCTCTTAACACTGCCGAGCAGAGTATGGCAAGCGTTATGAGTACGGCACTGTCAAGGCTCAATGCATTCCTCGATACCGAGTTGGAACAGCTCCTGTGCTTTGATACCGAGATAGACGCCGAAACCTTCTGCAATCAAAAGTCGGCTATCTTTGTGATCATGCCGGAGGAAAATCCCAACACCTTCTTTATGATTTCACTGATTATCCAACAGCTCTACCGTGAGATACTCGCCGTTGCCGATGAAAACGGCGGCAAGCTCAAGAACCGCTGTGTATTCTTCTGCGATGAGTTCGGCACGCTGCCCAAGATAGAGTCGGCAGAGATGATGTTTAGTGCGTCGAGGTCTCGGCGTCTGCAAATTGTGCCTATCATCCAGTCATTTTCGCAACTTCAAAAGAACTACGGCAAGGAAGGCGCAGAGATCATCGTGGACAATACGCAGGACACCATCTTCGGCGGCTTTGCTCCCAACAGCAGCTCTGCCGAAACACTGTCCAAGGCGCTCGGCTCTCGCACGGTCATGAGCGGATCTGTCAGCCGGAGTAAAAACGATCCGTCACAATCGCTCCAAATGATCGAGCGCCCACTGCTCACGCCGGACGAACTCAAATCTCTTCCGAAGGGCGATTTTATCGTAATGAAAACAGGTGTGCATCCGATGCGGGTACACCTCAAGCTGTTCTTCAAATGGGGCATCGAGTTTGACGATGAACACCCATACGCCGTACCAGACCAAGGCAACCGTGAGGTCAAGTATGCCGACAAGAAGGAAATTCAGGACGGCATCCTCGAAAAATATCCGCCGGAGTGGAAAGAGGAAACGCCTGCACCGAGCGACGCTGACGGCGGCGGTCAGGCACAGCAGGACAGCCCTAAGAACGAACCACAGAGAACGCAGCCCAAGAGCGAAAAGCGAGGCGGCAACTCCATCCGTACCTCACCGCCGAAAAAAGAAACTGCTCCCGACATGACGGAAGCAGAAATCATAAAAGACTTAACCGAAACGGAGGTGCAAAGCAATGAGCCGTCTTGATTTTCTTTACCGCTCCGAGCTGCCGCACAGAGCCGTTGCGGTGTATATCTATCTTGCCGACCGGACGAACGAGAACAACGAGTGCTGGCCTGCCATACCGACTATAGCTACAGACCTCAAGTTCTCGGCATCCACCGTCCGCCGCGGAATCCGAGATCTTAAAAAAGCAGGGTTTATTGAAACCGAGCAGCGGTACAGAAAAAAAGGCGGCAAGAGCAGTTTGCTGTTCCGGCTGAAAGCGAAGTAAAAAAAGCAAAATCCTCCGCCAAGGTGCAACTGCGCCTACAAGCTGACAGGTGCCACCTGTCATGGTGGAAGGAGAAAGTGAACTACCCAACTGAAGAATAACTACAGCAGAAAGAAAAAGACACAGAAGTTTCTTTTTGAAAAAGCCGGAGACAACAAAGACATTTTTATTAGTACGGTTTTGATCGTTGAGGCCATCCGCTATTTTCTTTCTGCTGTAAGGACTTTTTTATGAGATCATATTGCAATTTGATTTTCCTCGATTTTTCTCGAATAGTTCTTGAATTCGACACAATTCTATGTTATACTAATCATAACCGAACGGTCGGTTCTTATAAAGGAGCGAAGCAATATGAAAACAACTGAGCAACAGCACAATGAGCGCAAGCGGGAAATGATGGAAAAATGCTTTGAATGCTATGCCGAAAACGGGCTGACGGGTACGGGAATCAAAGCACTTGCCGATGCGTGCGGATGCACAAAGGCAAATCTTTATTCGTATTTTAAAAACCTTGACGAACTGATCATCGAATCTACCGCCTACTGTATGGAAAAGGTCGAGGACGACTTTATGGAGATGGCGCCCACCGACCCCAAGGATGTCGTCCGGTTTGTGAAGGAGATCCCCTACTGGACGGCCAAAAAGCACGGCAAGAAATATCGGCTGATGTATCAGATCTATACGCACCCGAAATATATCGAGCACGGCAAGAAGTTTTTTGAGGGCGTCAACGAGCGCTATACCGAGTATGCCAAGCGACTGGAGCCGAAAATAGGTATTCCGTACACGGTCATCACGCCGCTGATTTTCATATTTGTCCGGGCCAGCGTCCACTATGCCATGTTCGAGGACGAATATTATCTTCAAACCCAGATGGAGGTCTTAAAGCAGGGCGTCGCTCTGTTTGCAGATAAATACCGCTCGCAATACTTGAACGGAGGTAACGAGAAATGAAGAAACGAATACTCAGCATCCTGCTTCTATGCTGCATGGTGCTGACGCTGCTACCGACAACCGCGTCGGCAGCGGAGACCGGCGCGATGGATAATATCCCCGCAAAATTTGATGTAGAGATCGATCTGTGCGGCAGAACGAGCGACATCAACATCAAGGACAGCAAGACATACTATATCTATTCGTCCTCAAGCGATCCGGACTTTGTCTGGACCAAGAAGATTCAGATCAACGGAAAGAAGGCGGCGCCGCACATTTTTCTGGACAACGTTAACATTCAGGTGAACAAGGACGCCAAGACACCGGCCATCGAGCTGCATGGAAAGGCGTCGGCGTATCTGTACTTTATCAACCGGGACAGTAAGCTGACGGGAGGCGGCGGCCGCGCGGCTATCCAGAAAAACCGCAGCGAAGGACAGCTGTGCGTACAGGTGATGCGCGGCACCACCGTGACGTGTCAGGGCGGCTATTCCGGCGCGGGCATCGGCGGCAGCTATGCCATCCGGTATTTTGGGACCACCTATTACAACATTGATATGTACGGTCACGGCGTGAATATGCACTTCGGCTCTCAGACGAACCCCTCGCTTTGGAGCGGCACCATCATCGCCAAGGGCGGCAAATACAGCGCGGGCATCGGCGGCGGCAGAAACGGCAGCGGCGAGAAGCTGTATTTCTACTCCGGTAAAATCGAGGCGACGGGAGGCGAAATGGGTGCCGGCATCGGCGGCAGCTACGAAGGCCGCGGCCGCGATATCTACATCTACGGCGGCGATATTTCCGCCACCGGCGGCACGGCAGGAGCCGGTATCGGCGGGGGCTGCTGGACATCGGAGCAGGACATGGATGGCGACACCGCAGCCTATAATATCAACATTTACGGCGGCAAGGTCTACGCCTGCGGCAGCTACAACGGCGCGGGCATCGGCGGTGGTCAGTTCGTCCCGGCGCGCGATATCACCATCACCGGCGGCGAGGTGAACGCGCACGGCGCATACGGCGCGGCCATCGGCGGCGGACGCTGGTGTCACGGTCAGAACATCACCGTGACGGACGCGAAGCTGAAGCTTACAACAGGCTATAATCAATTTGGCTCGAACGCGGCAGCTATGGGCTACGGCGATCTTGTATACTCAGGCAAGGTATACAGCACAGTGCTAAGATATATAGGAGATTTTGTCAGAAACCCCCTGCCCGAAGACTACAAGTCCATCAAAATAGGCTCATACAATGGAAAGCTGATAAAGCTGAAGGTTGAGGCGCAAGCCATCAACCGCAACGACGATTTTACTTTCTTCTGGAACCTCTATGATATCCTGATTCCCAACGAGAACGGGCGCATCGACGTGCAGCTGCTGACGCTGCCGTACGTGAAGAACTACGGCTGGGCGATCAACGCAATGGAACTGGAGCTGATCGACGACCCCTGCAACGGGAATCACGACTTCGGCTGGGTCGACCGGCAGTCGTGCCACGTCTGGGCATGCCGGAATATGAAATGTCAGGCGCGTGACCCGGTGGCGGAGATGTCCAAGCAAAACGGAAAGCACATCCCCGGCGAATGGGGCAATCAGAAGCAGCTCTGCACTGTGTGCGGCCATGTGATGGGAACGGACACGAAGGCGCCGGTGCTGGAGGTTTTGAAGAACGGCGAGAGCTACACCGTCGAGGATACCCTCGATGGAAATCCCGGCGCGTACACCTTCACCGTGAGCGACCCGGCGCTGAATGGTGAGACGTCCTCCGGCATCAAGTCGGTGACCATCAACGGCGAGCTGCAAGCCGGCCCCACCTATCGTCTCCCCGCGCCGGATGGCGGCAACAATGATGCGGGAGCGGAATATACCGTGGTTGCGACTGACAACGCGGGAAACGAGACTACGGCCACAGTCAGAACCTACAGGCGGCACCACGTGAAGGTCATCAGCCCGGACGGCAAAAAGACCTACGCCGATCTGATGCTGCCGCACAATGAATATCTGGTGCTCCAAATCAGGCTGCCAGCGGGCGTGTCGGCAACGCTGACCGATGAGGCAGACGGGACGAAAATCCCATATGACAAGGAAAAGGGAGAGTTCCGGGCAGGTCTGATCACCAAAAACCGGACGCTCGTGCTGAACTATTCGACGAAGCCTCCAAAGGTCGAGCTTCGCTTGGGGACGGGTCAGTACTTCACGGGATATAACGCGGATTCGGACGAACCGTACTATCTCAAGGGCGCGTCCATGGTTGGGAATTCCTATCAGATAGGCATGTGGGTCGACACGGACGCGAAGCCGGGCTATTACCTCAGCTCTCCGAATCGCTACACGCAGGAAGAGCTGGCAGCGCTTGACGAGTCCCTCTGGAAGGAATACAAGATAGCGGAAGCCACGCCGGGATCGATCGTGCTGCCATTTATCTTAATCACAATAGACGCCGCGGCGTATGAAAAAAACGGCGGTTGGTATATCTACGCTAAAGCCACGAACCCGACGGGAACGACCTTTGTATCTACGCCGAATATAATCATTGACGTCGAGAACCCGAAAGCCATTGATCTTTCTACCGGAAAGGAACTGGAGAACTATGGTAAGTATTACGGCAACCTGCGGTTCAAGGTAGAGGACTCATCGCCCGTCACGGTTCGTTGCCATACATCCCCGAGTGGGAAAGCTGAGCTTCTGACGCCGGATGAAAATGGCGTTTATACGATCCCGGCAGAGTATGACAACAGCATCCAACACACGCTTATCATCGAAGACGCCTGCGGAAATGTGGCCTCCTACAGGTCGTTCAAGGTTTTCTGGAACTACCTGACCAATGTGCGGGAGAAGGACCATTGGAACGAGACGCCTGCGCAGCCGATCCGTATTTCCAAGGAACAGAATCTGAAAGATGCGCTCTCCAATATCAAAATCGGGGTTTATACAGCTGACACCTCCGGTTGGATACCTGTCGACGTTTCGTGGGAGAACCCGGTGGATTATGATCCGCAGTCCCAGCGGGAGCAGACCTTCACGGTCAACGGAACGGTGATTCTGGAGGGCACCGGAGCACGCTGCAACTCGGGGCTTGATGTTATCACACGTCCGGGAGAGGAGTGGAAGAAGAACATCTCGGTGCAGGTGACCGTGGAGGGCGACCCGCAGTATAAGGTGACGGTGCAGGATTGCGAAAACGGCAGAGTCAAGGTGGTGAACGCTGCGGGAACCGCCGAGGACGGCACGCCACTGTTCTTTAAGGGCGAGCTTGTCATGCTCTCCATTGACCCCGACGAGGGCTATATGCTAAGCACGCTGTCCGTCAATGGCAACCCTGCCGCCGTTGCGGTTGGGGACGATACCTATACCTTCACCCAGCCGGAGGGAGATGTTACCATCACCGCAGCGTTTGAAATGCGCAACGAGCATACCGTCACTTTTGACGCTAACGGCGGCTCCGAGCCTGAGGAGCTGCCCGAGGAGGTCACCACCGCAATGCCCGCTAAGAAGATATTGCACGGCAGCGAGTATTCTCTGCCGGAGTGCGAGTTTATTGCGCCTGAAAACCAGCAGTTCAAGGCATGGCAGATAGACGGTACGGAGTATCCGGTGAACGCCCCTGTGACCGTCACTGCTGACATCACAGTCAAGGCGCTGTGGGAGGACGCACCTCCCGCGCCTGCCGAGTATACCGTCAGATTCAATGCCAACGGTGGCGGCGGCACAATGGCAGATGTCACCGGTATTTCCGGCAGCTACACCCTGCCCGCCTGCGGTTTTACTGAACCGGAAGGCAAGCAATTCAAGGGCTGGTCAACCAGTGCCGACGGTTCGGTTATTTCCGGCACGACCTATGAAGTAAGCTTGGATACTACCTTCTATGCAATCTGGGAGAGTAAAGAGTATCCCATCATCGTAGCGGACGGCAAAGCGACAATCGGTGCAGGAAGCGAAATCAGTAAAGCGGCGCAAGGTACAACCATTACTCTGACCGCAAATGCGGCTCCTGACGGTAAGGTGTTTGATAAGTGGGTAGTAGAAAGCGGCAGCGCTGCTCTTGAAGATGCGAACAGTGAAACCACTACTTTCATAATGCCTGCGGAAGCAGTAAGCGTGAAGGCGACTTATAAGGGCGCTCCGCATACCCATACTTTCGATCAGGAAACCATAAAGGATGAAGCACTCAAATCGGCTGCCGATTGCACAAACGACGCAGTGTATTACAAGAGCTGCGCCTGCGGCGAAATCAGCACAACAGAAACCTTTACAGCTGCGGATACTGCTCTCGGACACGATTGGGCAACTGATTGGAATAAGGACGCAGACAATCACTGGAAGGAGTGCAGTCGCTGCCACGAGAAAAAAGATAATGCGGCGCACGATTACGGCGAGGACAACATCTGCGATACCTGCGGATATGACAAGACCGTACCGCATACGCACAACCTGACCCTCGTTCCCGCAAAGGCTCCTACTTGCACGGAGAAAGGCAACACAGCGTATTACACCTGCGACGGCTGTGACAAGTGGTTTGAGGATGCAACCGGTGCATCCGAAATTACCGACAAGACAAGCGTAATCCTTGCGGCAACAGGTCATAGCGCTTCCGACTGGAAGTCCGATAATACCGATCACTGGAAAGAGTGCACCGTTGTCGGCTGCGGCGTGATCATCGAGGACAGCAAGGCGGCGCATACCGCCGGTGAATGGATTATCGACACCCCGGCAACAGCTACCACAAGCGGCTCAAAGCATAAGGAATGCACCGTCTGCGGTTATACGATGGCAACCGAAACTATCCCGGCAACTGGCGGCGGTGAGCATACTCACAGCTACGGCTCCGACTGGAAGAACGATGCCGACAACCACTGGCATGAGTGCTCTTGCGGAGATAAGGCCGATAAGGCGGCGCACGACTTCAAGTGGGTTGTTGACAAGGAAGCGACCGCAACGCAAAAGGGCTCCAAGCATGAGGAGTGCAAGGTTTGCGGCTACAAGAAGGCGGCAGTTGAGATTCCGGCTACCGGAACACCGACTGAGCCGGGCAAGCCGACTGGTCCGGATTCTCCGCAGACCGGTGACAACAGCAATATGATCCTCTGGATCGCACTGCTGTTTATCAGCGGCGGTGTTCTGACAGGTGTAACGGTATTTGATAAGAGGAAAAGACATTCCGTCAAATAATCAAAGATAAGTAATAATTAACGATCCATCACGGAAACATCGCAAATACGGCACAGAGGGCATAAAAACCGCTGTGCCGTATTTCTTTCCTTGGCGACTGTTTTTGAGAAATAAGCAATTTCTCGGGTATAACCCAACAATTTTTTGCCGGATTCCATGTATACTGTGTATATCACACTTATGCACTCTTCACTTTTGCCCCGGCAGCGGATACACGGATATCAACAGATACCAAATACAGCGAGGTAATTATGAAAACAAGGAGAAGTCCCTAACAATCATGTACATAAGCGAAACGCAACACTCAAGACCGTCTTAACAAAACGGTTTTTATATGCACGCCCTCATGCGGCTGTACTATGCCTTAAAGCATAGCGCAGTCGCTTTTTTGTTTCCCCGAATACCGTAACAGGAGGTGACCACGATGTTTAGCCTTGCAGAATCAATCGACGAAACTCAACACAACGCAGTGCCATAAAAAGCGGCGCCCTGCCGTTTTCAAGCGACAAGGTGAAAGAATGAAAAAGAATACAGGAAAGAAACAGGTGTTGAAATAGCAAAGGCTGTCTTTGCGCAGACACACAGACACCTATATTTTTTTGACCTCTGCGGTCAACAGAACTCCATACGATATCTGCAAAAAAACAATAATAAATCTGTTATTTCGGAATTTCAAATTGGCTTGGCTTTCTGCGTTTGTATAAACGGTAGCGTACTGTCAAATTTTGCGGTAGGCTGTCGAATCCCTCCGTATCAATCGTTTTTGACCTAACAAAAAAACGATTGAACGGAGGTACATAAATTGAAAAATTATAAACCGAGAAAGGTTTTTATATTATATGGCGGAGTATATATAGAACTGACCTATGAAGAATTTGAAAAGCGCAAGGAAAGCGACCGTTCTGTTGCGGACAAGCTGTTCATTCCGGTGCAAGGCTGCCTTGTGGAAACCGATCGCAGGCACTACAATGCATTCTATCGGGATAAGGAACGGCAGAAATATCTGCAGCTTTTGGACAGAAAGCACGGACTGCTTTCTATTGATGCCTTTGACAGCGAAGATGATAACGGAACAGACTTTTTGCAGGCAGATGTTGAAGATGTATCCGAAACGGTTGCCCATCTGCAGCTGCTGGACAAGCTGCGAAAAGCGGTGGACGCTCTGCCGGAAGATGAAAAGGCATTGATCGTCCAGCATTTCTATGACGGCGTTCCGCAGACGGAGCTTGCGAAAAAACACGGTGTAAACCAATCTAATATTAGCCGTAGGATTAGCAAAATCCTTGCGAAATTAAAAAATCTTTTAGAAATTTGAGATTTTAGCGCATAGCCCCCTCACTTTTTTCCTTTGGACAAGTGAGGGGGCTTTTTCATCGCCTCCAGTGTTCTTTGAAAACCGAATAGCACAGCGCATCCTTTACCTTCCTTCTGCCGTCGGCGAAACCGATAAGCCACACGACCTTTTGAGTCGGACGGTGCGGCGCATCTGCACCGAAGGCCATGACAGGCAGAAGCATTAAAGATACTTGCGTCCAGTCACAGGCCGAGCGTTGAAGCGGTACGAACAAGGTGCCGTGAGCCGTCGCAGCCAATGAGGGCGCCTCGCGGAGATCCCGGGAGTGGTGAGATTCCAATGAGGTCAAATGCATGACCGGAGGATGTGTTCCCTTGTTCGGGGCGTCGTGGACAAATACGGACAGAACCAAGAACGATTGATACAAATACCAAGGCGGTCGTTTGCCCAAAAGCACTCGGCCGCCTTTTACTTAAACGGAGGCTAAGTCTGAAAGAGATTAAACGAGGCGAAATCTATTCCGCCGACTTCGGCGCAGGCTTCGGTAGTGAGCAAGGCGGAATTCGCCCTATTTTGATTTTACAGAATAATACAGGCAATAAGCACAGCCCCACCACCATCGTGGCGGCGATCACAGGCAGAAAGACAAAGGCGGCTTTGCCCACCCATGTAGCGATAATGACAAGCGGTCTCAAGACCGAATCCACCGTCCTGCTCGAACAAATCAGGACGATAGACAAAGCGAGGCTCGGCGAATACATCGGCAGGCTCGACAGCAAAACCCTCGCCGCCGTTGACCGTGCCATTGTAGTGAGCCTCGGCATCAAATACCTGGAGGAACTGCTCAATGGATAAAAGAACCGACATCAACAATACATCATTCGCTTACAGTGTAAACCTATTAAAAATGCTCCTCGCCATGCAACTCATCACCGAGGATGAATACGAAAGAATCGCTCAGATCAGCGCCGAACACTACGGCGCTGATCTGATTTATGTCTGAAATCTTAATTCTCAAGTTTTTGCAAAAAACCGCTGGAAGTATTCGAACTATTGTGGTATGGTGTGTCGTGCCAAAAGGCGAATAACAGCAAGGTGACCCCTTGCGGAAAGGAGAAAGACATGAACATTACTGAAATCACAAGCACAAAGAAGCAGACAGCCGAACGGCTTCGGTTAGCCCCGTACTGCCGGGTGTCGAGCGACTCTACCGACCAGCTCCACTCTTTCGCCGCACAGATCCGCTACTACAGCGACTATGCCAAGAAGCATCCCGAGTATACGCTGGTGGACATCTACGCAGATGAAGGCTTAACGGGAACCGAGATGAAAAAGCGGGACGAGCTGAATCGCCTGATAGCCGACTGCAGGAAAGGCAAGGTCGACCGCATCATCGTCAAATCGGTTTCCCGATTGGCACGGAACACCGAGGAGCTGCTCGTACTGCTGCGGATGTGCAAAGAGATCGGCGTGAGCGTGTATTTCGAGGAACAGGGCATCGACACCGAAAAACTGAATATGGAAATGATCGTAACATTCCCCGGTATGGCCGCACAGCAAGAAAGTGTGAACATATCGGGGAATTTGCGTTGGAGCTATCAAAAGCGGATGCAGTCCGGTGACTTCAATTGCACCTGTCCGGCTTACGGCTTCGACCTCAAGGACGGCGAGCTCGTAATCAACGAAACGGAGGCGGCGGTCATTCGACGGATATTCGACCTATACCTCCAAGGATACGGAACGCTTGCCATTGCGAAAATGCTGAATGAGGACGGCATACCGCGGAAGCACGGCTACGAAAAATGGCTGCCGAGTTCCATCAACTATGTGTTGAACAATGAACGCTATATGGGAGATGCGCTCCTGCAAAAGAGCTACACCACCGAAACCCTGCCGTTTCGGAAAATGAAAAACGACGGACGGCTGCCGCAATACTATGTGGAGAACAGCAACCCTGCCATCGTCAACCGAGAAACCTTTCAGGCGGCGCAGAACCTATTGCGCTCACGGAAAACGGAAAGATGCAAAAGAAAGTCCTATCCGCTGACCGGAAAGCTGCGCTGTCCCGAATGCGGCAGAGTCTTCCGACATCAGGTGATAAACGGCAAGGCGCATTGGATATGCTCCTGCCGCTCGTCCGGTGCAACCGACTGTCAGCACCGCCATGTGCGTGAGGATATCGTATACGGGATATTCACCGATATGGTTATCAAGCTGAAAACCTACCGAGGCGAACTGCTCGGTACGCTGATCCACCAAATGGAAACCATGCAGGACCGCACAAGCCGCAATCAGGAGCGCATACGGCAGATAGACAAGGAAATCGCCGACCTCGGTGCAAAGAATCATATCATTGCACGGCTGCACACAAGCGGCGCTATGAACGCCGCCGATTATGCCATGCAGACTTCGGAGATCGGCAACCGCCTCACCGAGTTACGCATCGAACGGCGGCAAAAGCTCACCGAGGATGAGGACGACCAATTACTCGCCACCCTCAAAGACCTAAACGGCATCCTCAATGAATACGAGCCGACCGTCGAGTTTGACAACGGGCTGTTTGACGAGATCGTCGAGAGCATCACGGTGGACAGCAGCGAACAACTTACCTTCAAGCTCATCGGCGGCATTGCACTGACCGAGCAAATTCCCAAGAAAGGACGGTGAGAACCGAATGAAAAACAGAACCCTGCCTTATGGCTACTGCTGTAAAGACGGCGTTATCGTCATAGAGCCGCAGGAAAGCAAAGTACTGAAACAGATATATGCCACCTACCTTGACGGCTCCTCAATGCTGACCATAGCCGAGCAGCTGAACAGAGAGAAAATCGAATACAGGGACGGCGTTACCGACTGGAACAAGGGGCGGCTCAAGCATCTCATTGACAATACAAAATATCTCGGCACAGAGGTGTATCCGCCGATCATCGACCAAGAGACCTATGAGAAAATACAGAAAACAAAGCATGGGCGCAACACACAAAAGAACACGAACAAAACACAGGACATATTCAAGCTGACCGTCCCCGTCCGATGCCCAAGCTGCGGTGACCGAATGCGTCGCCGACACGACAGCCGATGCAAATGCCAAGAGCGCTGGACTTGTGAGAACACGGCCTGCCGTCTGCGGATCGAGATATCCGATGCCGAACTGCTGACCGCACTCGCCGACCTTCTCGGCACGGTAACCGCCGACAGCATCAAAATGCCTGTCGAATCACCCTACGAGCCGAGCACCGAGGTAATACGGCTGAATAACGAGATCAGCCGAATGCTTGACATGGCGGAAATAGACAAGGCTGTGCTGCGAAGCAAAATGACGAAATGCCTCGCCCGGAAATATAAAGAACTCGGCAACGGGTGCTGCGCCGTACAAAGGCTGAAGGCCGAACTTGGCAGTACGGCAGACATCGCCGAGCGGCTGAACCGCGCGGTCAGCGAAATACGCCTGTACACCGACAAAACGGCAGACATCATACTGCTGAACGGACAGATCATACGAAAGGAGTCAGACAATGGAACAGACTGTTGTATCCCCGCCGAGAGTGGTGCGGATAATCGAACCGACAATATCGGTCAGAGAGAGCGTGAAAACCCATTACCGAGTCCTGCGGGTGGCGGCATACTGCCGCGTTTCCACTAAGCAGGAGGAACAGCTCAACAGCTATGAAAATCAGGTGGAACACTACACCGAACGCATCAATTCCGAAAACGGATGGACGCTTGAAGGTATCTACGCCGACAAGGGCATCTCCGGCACAAGCGTGAAAAACCGAGATGAATTCAACCGCATGATCCGCCGATGCAAGCAAGGGAAAATCGATATGATCATCACGAAATCCATTGCCCGGTTCGCGCGGAACACGGTGGACTGCTTGAAGTATGTCCGACTGCTCAATGACCTCGGTGTCGATGTGTACTTCGAGGAACAGGGCATCCACAGCAATCAGCCCGGTGCCGAGTTTTACATTACCATCTACGGCAGCATCGCCCAAAGCGAATCGGAAAATATCAGCGCCAACATTAAATGGGGCAAGGCGCAGGCCGCCCGTGAAGGCAAGGTAGTATTCAAATACAAGAACTTCCTCGGCTACCGCAAGGGCGAGGACGGACAACCCGAAATCGTCCCCGAAGAAGCCGAAACGATCCGCCTTATATATGACCGCTTCCTCGCAGGCGACAGCTTAAAAGGAATTGCCGAACTACTTGAAGAAAAGGGCATCAAAAGCCCGACGGGAAAAGCAGAATGGCAGTTTTCCACGATACAGTCCATTCTCTCCAACGAGAGATACAAAGGCGATGCCATCATCAATAAGACCTACATCACCGACTGCATCAGCAAAAAGGTCAGAGTCAACAACGGCGAACGCCCGAAATACTATGTGGAAAACAGCCACCCTGCCATTATCGACTCAGCTACCTTCGGCAGAGTTCAGGAGGAACTCGCAAGGCGCTCCGGCAAACGCAAGATCAGCCGAAAAGCCAAGACCGAGCAAGGCAAATACTCAAGCAAATACGCTCTGACAGAACTGCTCGTCTGCGGTGAATGCAAGTCCGCCTACCGCCGATGCACATGGACGGCAAGCGGTAAAAAGAAAATCGTGTGGCGATGCATCAACCGCATTGAATACGCCAAGAAATACTGTCACAACTCGCCATCCGTAGAGGAAAGCATACTGCAACGGGCTGTGATGGCGGCGATCATGAAAACGGCAGCCCGAAACACTGAGGTGCTGCAAACGCTGAAGTTGCACATCGGCATGGGCTTGGCGGGAGAAAAGAGCGAGGATAACAGCATCGAACTACAGATACGGATCGCCGAAATCGACGCAGAGTTCAAAAAGATGCTCGACCGAGTATCCACCGACACCATCGAAGCCTTTGACGAGGAAACTGCAACTCGGCTCATGAACAAAAAAAGCCGCCTGCAACAGCAGCTCGACAACATAGCCGACGCTGAACAGCGGCGAGAAAACGCAAAATCCCGACTCGATGATATCTATACAATACTGGACGGCATAAAAAACCGTCCGATGGAATACGATGACCAAATCGTCCGTCAACTGCTCGAATGCGTAGTGGTGGATTCCAAAGAACAGATTACCGTAATATTCAAAGGCGGTCTTAAATCGGTGCAGCCGCTGACCGAATGACAGCGGCTCACCGCTGCCCCTAACCTTGAAAGCTCAGGATTTTTCGTAAGGGAACAAATACTACCCCCAAAAAGGCGAAAAAATCTATTTTATAGTCCTCCCACAAGTGCGATAAATCCGAACTTCATTACCGTGATAGGTGATGCGTTCGGATTTATTGTTTTTATATCACAATGACAATAGTTTAAGGGCAGAGAGTTTGCACTCTCTGCCCTTGTGTGTTTTAAGCCGTTTTATCGACTCTCTGTACCTCTAATTCGTCCTGCTCTGCCTTCCATTCCTCAAACTCTTTTCTGCCTTGCTCGGTCTCAAAAAATGCTTGAATTTGCGGAAGGAAGTGTCGTGCGAGGATTTCCAATTCATGTTTTGGAATATTGCTTCTGTTCGCTGCCATATGGCAACACGGCTTTTATTTGTTGTCGGTCATTCCTCCTTTACATATTCATTTGCATACCGCCATCATCATGGCTGTCTTGAATTTGTTTTTTCTTTTGTCCGCGTTTGCGTTCACGGACAACTTTAGGTTTTTGTTTATCATTATTGTCCGGTTCTCCTATCATCGCAATATCAGCTGCAAGATATAAAGCATCGACGGTAATATTGCTCCAATCGCCACCCATTTCAGCTTGAGTTTCCACGGTGTCAAATCCTTGGCCTTCAGCTCGTTCATCATTCGGCATATTTCCGTGTGCAGTTGCTCTTTCAAGGAGTCCGTCTGCCTCGATAATTTGTCCTTGGTTGAATACTCTATCGAGTCCATCTTGTCTCTTGCCGCCCTGTGCATTTCCGTTAAGCACGGCCTTAACGTCTGTACGATCAGATTGTTCAAATCCTGATGCGTCGGAAGTTCGGATATCAAATCCGTGTTTCTTACAATGCTGTTCCCAACTGTCGAAAAGTATTCCGCTATTTTGTTGTACTGTTCCAATGTCAGAAGCAGATACTGAGGCTGTATCGGTTCGGTTAATGCCGTTACCGTTTCCTCGGTTATCTGGTCTATTGGATTGTTGTTCTTTAGTTTGGTAATATCCATAAGCAAATAATTCCTCCATATTAGTCTTTAAATATTTGTCATCGAGCAATCGGTTATCCCGAAACCGCTGACCATCCGGTGTGGTATAGGTTATATACTTGTAACGGTCGATCCATTTCACACCGTATCCGAGCCTTTCCATTTGCTCAATAAACTGCCTTTTGTTTCGGCTTGTTGCTACCGCATAATCTATTGCATTTGTCAGCTTCAGCTTTTTACTGTTACCGCGCAAAGCGGTACGGTATTCACGCTGGTTGATAGATTTCTGTTTAGGTTTCTGATATGGTGTTAATACCTCTAACCCAAACTGCTGACAGATCATATCCGACTTATGCCGTAGCGCTTCCAATCCTTTTTCATCAATTTGGATCTTATATCCCGTTTCACAGTTTACCGAGTTGACGACGAAATGATTATGCCAGTGATCGCGGTCAATGTGTGTTGCCACGACCACTTCAAACCCATCAAACAGCTTTGCTGTTTCCAAACCTATGCGGTGTATCTGTTCGGGTGTAGCATTGCAATCGGGTTTAAAGGATTGCACATACTGTTTGAAGAACACGCCCTTTGCTTTGCCGTATTGATGCTTGGTAGCCATAAACTCCTGATATGCCGATTCGGGAACGCAGTGCTGACCGCTTACAAGCTTTATTCCGTCTATGACGTTTTTCTTGTCTTGCATAACATAATCAAGCACTCGCTTCATCGCCGTGGCGGTCTGCGTCTTTTCGGGGATCGCCGTAAAGGTTGCCATCAGCCACACCTCCGGACCATCTCGTTAAGTGTAGCCAGCACCTCGGCATATTGCTGTTTTAACTCCTGCAAATCGGGACATACAATCTTGCCCATATTGCAGAGCGTTGTTAGCTGATTGATATTTCTGCCGATGGCTTTCTGTTCTTTCAACACATCCGAAAGACCGTTTATAACAGTTATTGGTTTATTAAGCGCCGCTGCAGTTACAAACTCTGTGAAGTTCATATTCGCTTTTTCTGCTTTATTCTTGATTGCCGTATAATCGCTCTCACGAAAACGCATTGCAATCATTTTTGTCTTGTTGGTTTTAGTTGTCCTCTCTTTCTGCGGAAGCCATACTACCGCTGTTTATTCCCCGCTATCGTATTATTGGGGTTCGGGGTTCACCCAGACAAGCTGTTTGTATTGCGGCGGCCGGGAGCCTGCCGTATATACAAACAATATGCTTGCCTATCCCTTCAGGATAGATAGTATATGGCTGATCCATATTTTATCGTCAGCTCCTTTCAACCGATATGTAATAAAAATCCCTGCGAGAAAACTGTATGATGATTCCTTGACAGTATCCGCGCAGGGATTGCGTTTTAATTATGTTTTTGTCAAGGAACATACCGGCAGAGATAAAAATAAGCCTTGCGCAGCTATATGAATTTAACTATGTACTGCGCCAAGACTTTATGTAATCAGTTTGATTGTGTATTTATTTTACCGGACTTTAAAAGTTTTGTCAAGGCCTTAAATTTTTATGAAATTCAAAGCAGTGTTACAATTATTTTTTACGGTGCTTTATAATTATTTTTAGCACTAAATATTCTTTTTAGTAGCAAGAATTTCTAAAAAGTCGCAAAAAAATAGTGCCGCCGAAGCGACACTACTCTACAGCAGAGAAGAAGGTTATGGTTTTCTTCATACATCCTTGACCTCCTCCAAACCTTGCATCACTTCCATCATTATCCGTGTGGCAAGGATAAATGCCGAACTGAATGCTTCACACTCGGTGATGCTGGATAGTTCACTTGTGGAGTCCTTGAAATTCTCAAAGGTTTCTTTTTGTTTCTCTGTGAGTCCCGAATTCAGTTCTTCATCGTTTTTGCATATCAATTTGACGAGCTTATCCAATCGCGTTACTCGCTTGATGTACCTTTCGTGTGGACTGATGTTGCCGTAGTATAAATCTTCAAGTGTTGTCATGCGCATTGCACCTCCTTTTGCAATACACATATACTACACAACTTCTCACAAGTCCAGAGATTTTTCAAACGAAAAGCAAAAGCACCGCATTTCTGCGACACTTTCCTTCGAATTGAAGTTATTGATTTATTCCATTATATTTCGCTACTTTCAGTGTTTATTTCCTCAAATAATCTTAAATGAAACTTATGCAAAACATAAAAAGATAACATAAATTTCATTAATATAGTATTATCATATCGTACTTGCTCATTTATCAAACCATGCGCAACCTTGTTTCTTGTATCACGACTGGTTTTATAAAAACTTAAGAATGATTCATAATCATTAATCTTTTTTTCTAGGCCAATTTGATTATAAAAGCCATCCTTAACGATTCCAACAAAGCCAGAAAAAAACATTTTTAGATCATAAATTGTGTCGTTTATCCCGTCAGTATTGATTAAATACTTAATTTCCTCTTGATTCAAATAATTAGAACAAGAGGAATCTATTATTTTCATTTTCTTCTGTGCAAAATCATCAGGATATTTTATAGCCATAATTGATGTTATTGTAGATTCAATTGCTGTGGAAAAATCGAAATAATATTTGAAGTAAACGGATTGTACAATATCAATATTATCTTCTTTATTGACATTGATACTTTCAAAAACTTTCTGCGTTTTTAAAAGTCTTTCAAATAATGTAGTTTTAATTTCATAAGGAGTTAGGATTTCCATATTTCTTCCCCGTTGATAAACCTAATCATTTTATCTATTCTTGCTACTACATTATCGGGATCCGTGGTTTTTTCAGTAAATGTTTTATAAAAAGAAGGATACTAATTGAAAAATAATGTGAAAAATATTTCGTGGCACAACTTGTATATAGAGTTATCTGACAAATGTAATTTGTCCTGTTCATATTGTTATAATGATTCATCAAAGCAAAAATCACAAATGTTGTCAACGGAAACAGTTATTCAATTGATAGATCAGGCCAAAAGTCTTGGTGTATCGCGAATTGATTTATCTGGTGGCGAACCCTTATTATACCCAAATATAAAAAAATTAATCAATCATATCGAACAGAATGGTATGTCTGTTAATATTATTACTAATGCAACTTATTTTGAAAAGTGGTTAGTTACAGAAACCAAATCAACTTTTCAAATAACATTAGATGGAAAAGACCTGGAAACACATAGCAAAACAAGGTCTATTGAAAACTACTATGATGTCATAAAAGCTTTAAATATTATTCACGATTATAATGTTGGAAAACGTGTAATGCTTCGTTGTAATTTATCAAGATATAATGAAAGTCAAATTAAGGAGTATATTCAGTTCGCATTGGCATATGGGGTAAACGGAATAACATTCGGTGCCCTATTACCTATGGGAAGATGTGAAAATATTTATTCTGATATAAGCATATACCGCGATTATAATTCTTCATTGCGATTGTTTAATCAATTAGAGTGTTTGGCCAAAGAATTTGAAGGCAAAATTAAAATAATTTATCCTGAGCCAAAGCACTCATATGGATGCCCGTTATATTCAGACGAAATAGAGTTAAATGCTAAAATTGATAGTGAAGGCTACATTTTTGCATGCTCTTTGTTCTCAAATAAAGAATTAGCCTTAGGAAATATTGAAAAGAACAAACTGAATGACAACGTCACTTATGAAAATTTATATAATTTAATAAGTGGAGCTAAAAGTAAAAAAGAAAATGATAAGCATTGTCAGAAATGTTTATGTGGCGATACTTGTGCGGGTGGTTGCATGGCTTCATTTATGCAAGAGGATAAAAAGCATTTTGAAACATGTATATATTTAAAACATAATTATAAGGATTTTATAAAGCAGAATATTGATAATTTTAAAATTGTTTTATGAGGTGATGTTTTGGTTGTCTATAAGTTCACCTGTTCGTTGCCAAAGTGGCACATTTTTTTACAGGTGCAAGATTATGATTTATTACACTACATAAAAAATGCATTTATAAATTTTGTTTGTACCGAAACAGCATATATAACGGATTTAAATAACTGCATTTATATTAATAATGAAACGACAGGATGTAGTATTAAATATAAAACAGAAGAGTTTCGAACATCGTATAATTATGATGAAATACTTTTTGTCATATATGAATTTTTCGAAAAATCTGCTATGCAATATCAATATAATAATATCTGTTCTTTTCATGGTGGAGTAATAACAAAAAATGGAAAAGCCTTTGCTTTATTAGCCAAATCACATATAGGTAAATCTACACTCATCGCAAATATGGTTACTAAACAAATTAAGTGCCTATCTGATGATACAGTTTATGTTGATAATACAACTTATTGTGTATACGAGTTTCCTTTACCTATACGTATTAGAGATTTTACATATGTTAATATTGATAAAAGTATCTATAATATAGTAAATTTAAAAAACTGCTATACAAAAGAAAAAGAATATTTCATAGTATCACCTCATATGCAAGGGCAATGTAATGCTCGTTTAAACTATTTCGTATTCTTGGAGCGTAATAATGACACTGAAGTGACACCTGTTTCTAAACTACAATGTTATAAAAATCTACTATACAATTACAAAACATTACAATTTGAAAATAAGAAATTAGATATTGCAAAGTTAGCAGAAACAATTCCCGCCATTAATTTAAAGTATAATAATCCCAATAACGCAGTTTGCCTGTTAAAAGAACTTTTTGAACAAAACATTGTTTAAAACATTTGACATGTTTAATAGCACATTTCCATCACTAAAATATGCAGAACACTAGTACAAAGGAATAATTAGAGATGATATATGAACTGAAACTACCCATATATACCGAAGGTATTGATTCAGTGACTGATTGCTGGATATATAATAGATTAGCTATTATAAAAACATCTCCATATTATCGGGACTGGATAGCCTCACACTATAATTTGTATTCGGCTTCCGGGAATTTCCATTTTGGAGAAATAAAAATTTACTCACCGTCCTATCACGAAGAAATTTTACAAAGAAGACCTTTAAAAGTGTTTGAAATGAACAGTTCAAATATAGTTGATATTTTTAGGAATGAAATCGAAAACGGATACTATATTATAATGCACATTAAACCGTGTATAAGTGAAGAGTATTATCATGAAGTCTTGTTTTACGGATTTGATAATTGTAAAGAACAGTTCTTTTGTGTAGGTCTTGCGAATAGAGGCTTTGAAACTATATGTATTGATTATTTACATATGAAAAATACCATAAACGATATAAAAAAATATTATTTGAATAATTCGTTCAGAGGTATGGAACTGTCATTAAATTTTCAATATCCTGCCACCGCAATGAAATTAAATCCTAGCTATAAACCAGATAATTGTCCTTTTGAAGCATATTTAAAAATTAAAAAGGAATTAGAGGGTAAGATATGTATTATGCATTGCCCGAAAGAAATGGGCGATTATAATTTCTCGCAAGATCATTATCATTACATAGGTATTGCTTGCTTGGACGCCTTTAAAGAAGTTCTTCAAGCAACGATTAACGGAGATAAATTTGTCAATTGGTTCAGGGGATTAACGAGTGCTGCTAAAAAGCTTTATGAACATAGGTGTATGATTAAAACCTCTATGGAGTATATAATGGAAAAATGGGAATTTGCGCTTAATAATAAGGCAAATCTGGCTTTTGAAAATTATAATGAATGTGTTTTGGAGTCCGAAAAATGGTTGAATTTATGCTTGAAATATGAATTGAATCAGGATAAGGAAATATTGAAACACATAATTGGTGAAATTCCGTCGGCATTTCTTAAAGAAAAAGAATCGTTAAATACTTTTTTATACAATAGTATTGATTGGGAACGGTTTAACAATAATTTTATTTGACGTTATTAATTCTAAAACATACCAATAATGTATGGACGTTAAAATTTAATGACTTATAATGTTTTAATTGCTTAAATTTGAAAAGAAACACAAAGAGCCGTATTTTAGGAAATAAATTTCCTGAAAAATTCGGCTCTTTTTCTTTTGCTGTAAAAAAATATATTCGCGGTCCGCCTTCAATCTGTTTTTAAACAGAAAACAGATTGGAGGATTAAAAGTGAAAAACTTTGATAAAAGTGATTATGCTCTAAATAAATTCAGCGAGGGTATTGTATATAAATTCTCAAATGAAATAAGAGAAATAACAAAGGAACAATATTTACGGGAAAACCCGAATAAAACCGAGGAGGATTTTTTAAAACTCAAGGAAATATCCGATGAAATTTTTTTAGATGAAATACGCTACGAAACGGCACAGGGCAAAAAATTAGTGCCGACCGAGGATTTGGAAAACGATCCTTCTTTTGCAGCAACGCCTGTTGACGAACAGTACATACAAAAAGAAAATAACGAACAGGATGGGCAAAAACTGGACAAGCTGTTTCGCATTGCAAAGCTTACCGAAAAACAAAAAAACCGCCTTTATCTTCATTGTGCGGATGGCAAAACATTCAGAGCAATCGCAGCTATGGAGGGCATTCATTGGACTTCGGTTGAGGAATGTGTAAATTCCGCTTTAAAAAAATTGAAGAAATACGGCAATAAAATTAAGTGATTTTTCGCGGGACTGTCATTACGGCAGTCCTTTTTGTATATTTCTGAATATTTTTTAAAAATACCCCTACAAAACCGCCGAAAAAGTACATTAGGTGAAAGGACATTGTTTCACACAGTCCTTATTGCTCCTTGACAGGTTAATACTCATTTTGCCAAATACATTCTCTCTGCTGCCGTTAAAACGGCAAGCCGATTCCGCAGACGCGCATTGAAGTGTTATTCCGAGCGATAAAGTCTATGCGGTAAAAGCCGAGTTGCTATCGGTGCGGCCACGATCTGCAGAGTAGGATAATGATACTCCTGTCCGGCCATAAAGTCGAGCGTTGAAACGGTGTGTGACCGTGAGCCGTCGCAACAAGTGGGGGCAGCTTCGTGAAAAATGCGGAGGGGTGAGATTCCCGTGAGGCTGAAAAGCAATCAGCCGTTTGGTAACTTCCCTGTATACGGGGCGTCGAGGACAAATTCGATACAATAAAAAAACAGATTGAAAAAACCGAGCCGAGGGATAGATAATTTCTGTTCTTCGGCTCTTACTTATTATTTAACGCTTTTATAAACCGGAGGTATTTATATAATGAAAAAGGAAATAAAACGAGGCGAAATATACTATGTTAATTTAGAGCCTGTTGTCGGTTCGGAGCAGGGCGGTACACGCCCGGTTTTAATAATTCAGAATAATGCCGGCAATAAATACAGTTCTACCACAATTATAGCAGCGGCTATTACAAGCAAATCGGCAAAATCGCCGTTGCCTACGCATATAGAGCTTAAAAATGTTGCGGGCCTTGCAAAAGATTCGCTGCTGCTTTTGGAGCAAATGCGGACAATAGACAAAAATCGTATAAGAGGATATATCGGATATTTAGATGAAAATACAATGGAAAAGGTCAATAAAGCATTATGTGTAAGCTTGGGACTTCGCTATATTGAGCCGAACGAATAGGGGGCGCCTACAGTAATGACAGCAAGTGAGCTTTTATCCGAAATGCGTAATACGGATATTCGTACAGTTAATCGTGATACTTTAACAGATATACGGGATGTGAAAATAAATCCGTCTTTTACCGCAGAGGAAAAAGCGGTTGAATACTTAAAACAGATAAAAAACCCGTATTGCTACAAGCACGGGAAATATATTATAAAAATAACTTACACCGAAAACGGCGGCAGCTTGAACGAGAGATTGGAAAGCTATTTAAGGGCGTTTGTATAAAGAATAAAATGAGAAGCTTAACAAATAAGACAGAAAAATAAAAAAAGTCTGGACGCGGAATAAGCTGTTGTGCTATAATGGGTACGGACTGAATTAAGCATAATAAAAACATAACCTTCTGATTGTTAGGACTCTCTGACAGGATTCTGCAATTAGGAGGTTTTTATTATGCAAACATATTACGCAGATGAATATTTAAGGCTGTCCGTAGCGGACGGAGATAAGGCGGAAAGCGACAGTATAAATAATCAGCGCGAGCTTATAGACCTTTTTTTGAAATCGCACCCCGAAATCAAGCTACATAAAGAAAGGGTTGACGACGGTTACAGCGGCGTGGATTTTGACCGTCCGAGTTTTCGTGAAATGATGAACGATATTCGCTCCGGAAAGGTTAATTGCGTTATAGTTAAGGATTTATCCCGTTTCGGCAGAAATCATATTGAAATGGGTAAATATCTGCAACAGATTTTTCCGTTTATGGGCGTTCGGTTTATTGCCGTAAACGATAATTATGATAGCCTGTATTCAGATCCTTCAACAGATAATCTAATTATTCCACTAAAAAACTTGATAAACGATTCATATTGCAGCGATACCTCAATTAAAATCCGCAGCCATCTCGATGTTGCAAGAAAAAACGGGAAATGCGTTAATCCCTTTGCGGTTTACGGGTATAAAAAGGACGCCGAGGATAAGCACCGCCTTGTTATAGACGAACCCGCCGCGGTAGTTGTAAGAGATATATTCAACAAAAAATTAGAGGGTATGAGTATGGCGGCTATTGCCGACAGTCTTAATGACGATGGCGTACCGTCTCCGTTTGAGTATAAAAAGATGTGCGGAGAAAATTTTTATTGCGGCTTTAAATCTAAAAACCGTTCTCTTTGGTCGGCTACAGCGGTGTCCCGTATTCTTCACAATGCGGTATATACAGGGCGGCTGGAGCAAGGGAAAAGAGTTCGCCCGAATTATAAAATTAAGAAAAGCATATTGCGTGATGAAAGCGAATGGATTTGCGTGGATAATGCTCACGAGCCTATAATAAGCGAAAAGGATTTTAAGATTGCAAACGACTTGATTTTATCAGATACCCGAATTGCCCCCGGCGTCGAAAAAACATATATTTTTTCCGGACTTATATTTTGCGGTGATTGTAAACAGGGTATGGTACACCGTGTTGTGCAATCAAACGGTAAAAAATACGATTACTATATTTGTTCAACATATCGCCTTGATTCAAAGGCCTGTTCAATACACAACATAAGCGAGAGGGCTTTGTTAAAGACCGTTGAGTGCGCCGTAAAAAATGAAATACAAGCGGTGCTTAAGGCTGGGGAAATGCTTAAATATATTGCTGATCTTCCGCGAAAGTCTTTTGAGGCAATTAAGCTTGACAGCCAACTCGCCGACCTTAATAAAGAATTAAAACAGAATGAGCATTTTAGAACATCCGCCTTTGAGAAATATGTTGACGGTACAATTTCGGAAAATATGTACCGTGAATATACGGCTATCTATGATAAGAAATGCAACGATATACGCGCAGCCATTGAAAAGCGGCAGAAAGCAATTAACGAGGTTATGGAAAATCACACACCTAAAACCGATTGGATAGATTACTTTATTGAAAACAGAAATATAGAACATATTGACCGTCTGCTGCTTGTAAGGCTCGTAAAAAGAATTTATATCTATTCATCAAAACGAATTGAAATTGTGTTTCATCACGAGGCCGACTATAAGGCGGCTATGGACTATATTTTGTGTGCTCAAAAAATGAACGGTCCCGATGGCAAAGCTTTTTTGGAGGAGGCGATTTAAAATGGCAGGTCGGGTTTCACGCAGACAACAGATTTTCAACAGAAACAATAATGTGGCAGAAGAAAAGGAAGCCGTAAAGATTATATTTCGCGCAGGATTGTATAGGCGGCTTTCGCTTTTGGACGGCGGATACGGAAAAGAAAGTGAAAGTTTAGAAAATCAGGAAATGCTTATCCGTGATTATCTTTCAAAGCATTCCGAAATCGAGCTTGCGGATATTTATACCGATAACGGCGAAACCGGAACGGATTTTGAGCGTTCGGGCTTTAACCGACTTATGGACGATATACGAGGCAGAAAAATTAACTGCGTTATCGTTAAGGATTTAAGCCGATTCGGACGGAACTATCTTGAAACCGAGGAATATATTGAGAAAATATTTCCGTTTCTCGGTATAAGATTTATAGCTGTGCTTGATAATGTGGATACTTTCAGCCCCGATTGCAGGCCGAATGAAGTAATGCGTTCTATGAAAAACCTTATGAACGAGGCATATTCAAGAGATTTATCAAGCAAAATCGGGGCTGCCTTTGACGCCAAAAGGGCAAACGGCGAAATGCTTTACCGTATAGTGCCTTACGGTTATAAGAAATCGGGTGATCCGAAGCACCCGTATATCATAGATGAGCCTGCCGCTCAAAATATCAGAATGTTTTTTGAAGTGTACGCCGACGGTTACAGTTCGGGAAAAATTGCCGAGCATTGCAATAATATATGTTTGCCGACACCGAGCGAATACAAAGCCGCAAAGGGCTTGGGCGGCAGTCGTATCCCCGAATACAGTATATGGAACGGTACAATGATAGGAAAAATGCTGCGTAATCCCGTTTATCTCGGACATATGCAGCAGGAAACAAGCTATAGACGGTTTTGCGACAATCAGCCGCAAATATACTATCCTAAAAGTCAATGGAAATTATATAAAAATGTGAATGAGCCTATAATATCGCAAGAGCTTTGGGACAAGGTACAAAGTATGCTTCTGTCCCACAGTTACTCAAAATCCTCAGACTGCCCCGAAAGACATAAGGAATCACTTGTTGACGGCTTAGTTTTCTGTAAATGCTGCGGCAAACCGCTGTCAAGACGCTGGAGGAACAAAGGTAAGTGTTATTATTATTTATGCCGTACACATAACATATACGGCAATGTGGTGTGTATGAATTTACGGACTATAATGGAGCGCGATATGGAAAACGCAGTTGCCGCACAAATCAGAACACAGCTTGAAATTCTCGGAAAGCATATACGGGAAATACCGAAATACGAAAATTCACACACCGAAAAACAAGCAGCAGAGCTTGACGCTCGAATAAAAGCAGCAGAAACCGAATTGAACCGTAAAAAATTATCCCTGATAACCTTATTTGAGCAACTATGTAC
>CDZH01054660.1_pt1 | contig 36917 bp, 40 predicted proteins | sample 557721 | NCBI WGS metagenome assembly CDZH01 (sample SAMEA3182062, study PRJEB8094) | gut metagenome | biome: human; feature: gut; material: Stool; isolation source: human stools | place: Canada | collected 2013-01-14 | reverse complement strand
ATTATATAATATATTAATAAATACTTTTCTATTATCTTTCTTAGTAGTTAATTCTCCATATTTAATTAATATTATTTTCATTTACATCACTCATTTCTTTATTTTAAACGAACACAAACTTTAATATCATTTTCATTAATTACAGTGCAACAAGTTCCAGAACCACTACAACTACAAGCTTTATTATTTTCGTCCGGTTGCCATAGAACACCTTTTGTTTCATTATAACTAAGATATCCACATAGTGTTCTTTTTTCATTAAATGGATCTTTCATCTCTTCCTTAGTAATTAATCCATCTTCAATTAATTGACTTAAAGTTATTGGTCCAGTTTTTACTGTATTTTTATGTTTATCTACATATAATTCTCCAGCACTCTCAATTAATTTAATAATTTGCGTCTTTTGTTTATCTTTACTTCTTTCGATTGAAGAAGTAATACTAGGTATAGCAATAGACATAATAACTCCTAGTATAACAATAACAACTAATAACTCTACTAAAGTAAATCCCTTTTTATTTAATCTTTTCATTTTCATCACCTACACATAGTATAAAGTATTTTTATCTTTATATCAATACTTTTTGAACATATTTATTAATTATTTTTTTATTTTTACTTATAATATCAATGTAGATAATATGTAGTAATTACATTGACATTTACTACATTAACTGCTCTAATTGTTATAGAGAGGAGATGGTATAAATGTCTAATAATACTAGTGTTATTAATATTAATGTTGATTCTAGTGTAAAAAAAGAAACAAAGAAAATTGAAAACGAGGATATTTTGGTTAAAAGTTTTGATAATAGAAAGGATTTAAAGAAAGCATTAAATAAATAAAAGAATTACTTATTATAGTAACTCTATTTTATTTTTTCTTTTAAAGAATTTAATATATTAATAGCTTCAATAGGTGTTATATTTAGAACATCTATTTTTTTCAGTTCTTCTTCAACAATACTCTTCTTTTCTTCAAAATTAAGAGGTAACATCATTTGCATAGAAGAATCTTTTTTATTATTGTTATCTTTGGATTCATATTCATTTAAGATAACATTAGCTCTATCAATTACTTCTTTAGGAAGACCCGCTAATGTAGCAACATTAATACCATAACTTTTATCTACCGATCCATCTTTTACTTTATGTAAGAAAGTAATATTACCATTTTCTTCAATCGCAGATACATGTTTATTTTTTAAATTAGGAAGTGTATTTTCCATACTTGTAAGTTCATGATAATGAGTAGAAAATAATGTTTTACATTTAATATTATTAGCTATATATTCTAGAATAGCTTCAGCTAAACTCATACCATCGTAAGTAGCGGTCCCTCTACCTAATTCATCAAAAAGAATTAAACTATTTTTCGTAGCATTCTTAATAGCCCGAGAAGCCTCCATCATTTCTACCATAAATGTAGATTCACCACTAACTAAGTCATCACTTGCTCCTATTCTTGTAAAGATCTTATCAAATACTGGCAAATGAGCCTCTTCAGCAGGAACAAAGCATCCTATTTGAGCCATAATAGCAATAATACCAAGTTGTCTCATATAAGTAGATTTACCAGCCATATTAGGACCAGTAATAAGTAAAATATCCGTATTATTATCCATAATAATATCATTAGGTACATATTCAGCATCTTTTAATACTTTCTCTACAACTGGATGCCTAGAAGATATTACTTTAATTTCATTAGTACTATTTAATATAGGTCTAACATAACCATACTTTTCACTAACAAAAGCAAATGATTGTAAGACATCTATTTCACTAATAACTTTAGCATTCTTTTGTAATACTTTAATATATTCTTTACATTTATCTCTTATTTCTACGAATAAATTATATTCTAAATTAATAATCTTATCTTCAGAAGACAAAATAATATCTTCTTTTTCTTTTAATATAGGATTAATAAATCTTTCACAATTAGCAAGTGTTTGTTTTCTAGTATAACCCATATCATCAGTAATCATAGATAAATATGAATTACTAACCTCTATATAATAGCCAAATACTTTATTAAAACCTACTTTTAATCCCTTAATACCAGTTCTTTCTCTCTCTTCTTTTTCAAAATTACTAATAAAGTCTTTACCGCCCTTACTTAGACTCTTTAATTCATCTAACTCACTAGAATATCCCTCTTTTATTAAGAAACCATCTTTTAAACCATTCGGAGCATCTTCATTAATAGCTTTCTCTAAAAGATCATATAAGTCATTTAAAGGATGTACTTCATCATAAAAATTAATTTTCTCTAATTTATCTTTAATACTAGGAAGTACTTTTAAAGAACTCTTTAATTGTAATAAATCTTTAGCATTAGCAGAACCAAATGATATTCTACCACATAATCTTTCTAAGTCATATACTTCATATAAATCATTTCTAAGTTCTTCAGCTAATATAAATTCTTCAAGCAACTTAGTAACAATATTATATCTTTCATTTATTCTAGACATATCTACTAATGGATTCTCAATAAAATATTTTAACTTTCTACTTCCCATGGCCGTCTTAGTATTATCTAAAAGCCATAATAAAGAATATGTTCTTTCCTTAGTTCTTAAACATTCAGTTAATTCTAAATTTCTCTTAGTATGAATATCCATCATTAATGATGATTCATCTTTTTTAATTATTACCTTTTGAAAATGAGATAGATTTCTTTTTTGTACAACACTTAAATAATATAATAATAACTGTATAGATTTTATTATTCTATCATCATCTATATTACTATATATATCATTATAATTATCAGTAAGAAAAGAATCCTCTATAGTTACTGGTATCTTTTGACTCCTTATACTAGATATTAATTCTTTATCTACATTACTATCTACAATTAATTCTTTTATCTCTAAAGATAATAATTTATATATAATATCTGAATTACTATTATATAAAGAAGAATATATATCACCAGTAGTAATATCTGAATATGTAAAAGCATATCCATATCCAAAGCTATATAAACTGCCTATATAATTATTTTCTTTTTCATTTAATGAATTAGCATTAATAATAGTACCAGAAGATATTACTTCAATTATATCTCTTTTAACTATTCCCTTAGCATTCTTAGGATCTTCTAACTGTTCACATATAGCTACTTTAAAGCCTTTTTTAATTAGTTTATCAATATATATTTCAGCAGCATGATGTGGTATTCCACACATAGGAACTTTCTCTTCTAATCCAGCACTCTTGCCAGTAAGAGTAAGTTCTAAAGCATGAGCTACTACTTCAGCATCTTCAAAAAACATTTCATAAAAATCTCCTAATCTATATAATATTATTACATCCTCATATTTATCTTTTAATTCAACATAATGTTTCATCATTGGAGATAATTTACTTCTATCTACATCATTTCTCTTCATATTTATTACCTTCTCTGTTTATATATTATACCATATCAAAATACTTAATATCAATATCTTTTTATTTATCAACATAATAAAATTAAGTATTTAAACCCTTTTAATAAATTTAAATATAGTTATTTATATTTTTATAATTTTTTAGTAGAATACTTATAGGAAGAGAAATTTATCCATAATAAAAATGGGTAACACCCAGTTCCAAAAGGTGTTCTCTCCATAACGTTGTTATAGAGCACCACCTGAAGGGCGCTCATTTTTTATCTATGGTTACGACTATCTATTAAGTATAATGTAACTAAAGTAAGCCATATTATTAGTATGACTTCATTCACTTACTAAAGCCCTCATTTCTGTTTGTTTTTTCAGCATAGCATCACTCCTTCCTTAAATACTTAAAAAAGAGAGACGCACCTTATTGGTGTTACCTAGAAACTCCCCTATATTTATACTTAATAGTCAATATAATATGGCTATTTATTTCTGCTTTTTATATACATACAAACATATATTATTTGCTGTCACTTATCATTTTCTTTTTAAACAAAAATATTTCTAATAATATAGTTATTATTGTATATATAACCACTATTAAAGTGCTAGTTAATATATTGTTATAACTATTATTTAATACACTTTTAGTTATATTTAAAGTACTTTGAAATGGTAATATTTTACATATAGTACTAAAAGTATTACCAACCATATCAGTACTAAAATACATACCACTAGTAAAAGCTACTAATTGAACTACTATACTAGATACTCCTGAAGAAGATTTTTCAGTAGTTATTGTTCCTATTAATATACCAAGAGATATAAATAATAAAGATATAGGTATTGATACTAATATTGTATAAATAATATTTATACTAAAGTTTAATCCCAATAACATAGCAGTCATAAAGAATAATATATTTTGTATTAACACTATTGGTAATACTGATATACTATATCCTAAGATATAATCTATACTTTTCATTGGAGATACCCCAAGTCTAGTAGTAAGAGATGTACTTCGATCTTTAGCTACTAATGAAGAAGTAAACATTGTTATAAAAGATAAACTAAATATAATAATACCAGGAGTAAAATTCTCTATATTATATACTTTATTTGGTATTTTAAACTGTTTAAATATATATAATAGAAATAATGGTAAAATAATAGAAAAGATAATACTAAGCGGATCTCTTATTATTTCTTTAAAATTCCTATTAGCAAATGTTAGTATTCTCATTATTATCCTCCTCTATTATTTTTATAAAAGCATCTTCAAAGTTTTTAGTTTTAGCTTTTTTTATTAATTCTTTAGAAGTACCAAGTTCTATTAACTTACCTTTATTCATTATACCTATTCTATCAGATAATACTTCAGCTTCTTCCATATAATGAGTAGTAAGTATAATAGTAGTTTTTCCTTTTAATAATTCTATTACTTTCCATAAGTCATGTCTTGATATTACATCTAAACCTAGAGTTGGTTCATCTAAAAACAATATTTTAGGATTATTTATTAAAGATATCGCAATAGATAATTTTCTTTGATAACCACCAGATAATGTCTTAGCCTTTTGTTTTAATACTTCTTCTAATTTAAATAATTTTATTAACTCTTTTATTTTATCTTCTTTATTAGGTATTTGATATATACCTGCCATAAAATATAAATTTTCTAATACTGTTAAATTAGATGCTACCGCAGTCTCTTGAGGAGATATATTTATTATTTCTTTTATTTTACTACTATCTTTTACTAAATCTAAATTATTTATCTCTACCTCTCCACTAGTAGGTAATATTAATGTAGATAGCATCTTAATAGTAGTAGTCTTACCTGCTCCATTAGTTCCAAGTAAAGAAAATAATTCTCCTGTCTTTATTTCTAAATTTAAATTATCTACTGCTAATTTATCTTTATATTTCTTAGTTAAATTATTTATCTTTATCATTAGATCCTCCTAATATATTATTAGTAGCAGCCTCAATTACATCTGACTTTACTAAAGCTATTCCTTTTTTAGAATCAGCTAGTACTATTAAAGAATCTCCCGGATTTATATCAAAGATATCCCTTACTTCTTTAGGTATTACTATTTGTCCTTTCTCTCCTACTTTACTTATACCCATATATTTATTTTTCTTCATTATATTATTCCCTTTCTAAAGTTATACTAGTTATACTTTTCACACTAATTATACTATCTATTATATATATAGTCAATACCAAAATTCTTTAAGAAGGCAATAGTCTTTCTCATACTCCAAAGCACCTTAAAATAAAAAAAAGAGACATAGCCTCAATATTCATATATAATTTTAACTTCTAGCTAACCCATCCACTGATAAAATAACCCCAGTTATATAACTAGCCATATCACTTGCCAAGAAAAGATAAGCATTAGCAATATCTTTAGGCTCCCCAATACGACCTAGTGGTATTGATTTTATTAATGGTTCAATCATTTCTTGAGGTAACTTTTTAACCATATCAGTATTAGTTATACCAGGAGCCACAGCATTTACTCTAATATTATAAGAAGCCAGTTCTCTAGCAAGTGACAAAGTAAAACCATTTACCGCAAACTTACTAGTAGGATAACCTATTCCTGATGGCTGTCCATATTTACTTACCATTGAAGAAGTATTTAATATTACACCATATCCTTGTTTTTTCATATATATAGTTACTGCCTTAGAAGTATTATACATAGCATTAATATTTATATCAATAATATGCATAAATTCTTCACTAGTAGTATCTTCTATTTTCTTATTTGCAGAAATACCAGCATTATTAATTAATACATCTATTTTCTTATATTTATTATATATTTTATCTATAGTTTCTACCACTTCTTGATAGTTATTTAAATTAGGATAATAACCCTCTACTAAAATATTATCTTTAGATAATTCTTCTACTGCTTTATCTACTGATTCTTTCTTAGAGCCAAATATTATAACATTAGCTTCTTTCTCATAAAAAGATTTAGCCACCTCTAATCCAATTCCTCTAGTACCCCCTGTTACTATTACTACTTTATCTTTAAAATTCATTATTATCACTTCCTTCTTCTTTATTTTATTTGTACTCCAAATAACGATATTATATCACTAGCTTGAAGAGCATTTATTTTTATACCTTTTAATGAATCAATATCAAAAACTATTCTTTCTATATTACAAGTAGAAAAATCAACATCTTTTAAATTGGTCCTAATAAATTCCGCTTCATTAAAAGTACTATTATATAAACTTATATTTTTAATCTTAGATTCAGTAAATATACTATTACTAAAATCACTATCTATTATCTCAATATTATTTAAACTACTAGTAAAAAAATTAGTATATTTAAAGTTACTACTACTGAAAGTAACATCTTTTAAACTACTATTAACAAAAGAAGTACCAAGTAATTTACAATTATCAAATACTACTCTACTAAGTAATTTGTTATCAAATACTTGATTAGATATATCACAGTCTTTAAATATTACATCTATTAAATCAACATTATCTAATTTTATATTACTAAAATTAATATTATTAAAAATACAACTATCAAAAGTTATATCACTAATTATAATATTTTCTTTTATATTAGTCTTATATAATTTATTACTAAAATCATTATCTTTTATACTATCTATAATGCTATATTCTACACAGTTTTTTATTTTAGGACTAACTATTTTCACAATTTCCCTCCTTATATAAATAGCAATCCCTATCATGAGAATATATTATACCAATAGCTTGAAGATAAGAATATATAATCGTAGTACCTACAAATGTCATTCCTCTTTTTCGTAGATCTTTAGATAAATTGTCAGATAATTCAGAACTTACCATATTTATTTCATAGTATATTTTATTATTTGTAAAAGTTAAAAAATAATTCTTAAAACTTCCATATTCTTCTTTGATATCTTTAAATATCTTAGTATTATTAATACTAGCCTTTATCTTTAGTTTATTTCTTATTATACCTTTATTTTCCTCTAATTCTTTTATTTTATCTTCAGTATAATTACATATTTTATCTATATCAAAATCATCATAGGCAGTCCTGAAGGCCTCCCTCTTATTTAGAACACATTCCCAAGATAACCCTGCTTGAAACATCTCTAAGATTAACATTTCTAATAGATAAGTATCATCTAGATTTAATACACCCCATTCATTATCATGATAATCTATATATTTAGGATTATTTAAATTACACCATTTACATCTATTCATATCTCTTCTCCTTTGATAGTTTATCTTTTTTTATATTATTTTCATCCTATTCAAAATATAATCATGTCATTAATTATTATAACATACTTATCTATTTTTTTATTAACATCAATTAATTTATGGTAATTTATAATTTTTTAAGGATTAAAATAAGAACTATTATCTAGTCCTTATTTACTCTTTTTTAATTTATCTGTATAACCTGCAAACTTTATTTTAGTAGTGGATTCTGCAAAATGATTATTTTTATTTTTGCTATTATGTAATTGTACCATCTTAATTGCGGGTACTATTTCATTATCTTGGCAATTAGAAATTATATATGCTTCTTCATCTGTTATTTCCATACCATTAAAATATCTTAATAATGCTCCTCCTAGCATATATAATCTTTCCATACTTATTTTTTCTATTTCTTCTCTTTTCATAATTTATTTTCCTTTATTAATTAATTTATATTTTATTTATAATATGTAGTAAAACTTAGTATACTCTTCTACCATTTTCTACTTGTCTTTCTAAATTTAATAAAACTACTCCATCTTTAGTATCTACCCCTAGTACAAGCACTTCACTAGTAACATCTCCTATTTTCATTGGACTAAAATTAGTAACCACTATTACTTGCATATTTATTAAATCTTCTGGTTTATAGACATTAGTTATTTGAGCAGAAGTTTTCTTTATACCTAGTTCTCCCAAGTCTATTGTTAATTTATAAGCAGGTTTTCTTGCTTTTTCATTAACTGCTGCCTCTATTATAGTACCTACTCGCATATCTACTTTTTTAAAATCCTCTATCATTATCATTTTACCTCTCCTTTATATATCACTAGTATATCATAATAATAGCAAAGTTACTAGAGAGTATTAAGATTCTTGTAATTGTTTTTTAGATTGTTCACTAAACTTTTCTACATTTTATTTTATCATAACTATTATTACAATTATTATTCGTTATTTTTCTCCTTTCTCTATTTTATTCAATAGTTTTAATATTAAAAACCCCAATATATTTATATAATAAAAAGATTAGTTATATTTCAAACTAATCTCTATTAAATTATTTATTTTTCTAACTAATTATTAATACCTAGATTTATTTCTAACCATAAAAAGAAATATCGGTCTTAATAAACCAAAAGATAAGATATTAAATATAGTTAATATATCTCCATATTTATTTGTATGACTAATATATATTTTATGTGATATTATTGTATCTAATATAAAAGTAATTATTAAACTAATTATTAATATAATAAATAAAACTATTTCTAATTCTTTATGAATATAAAAATAAATACCTAAACAAATTGATACAAATGATAAAATTCCCGATATAATACCCATTATTTTATTACCCGCTATTGAACCTAATAAATATTTATTATAAAAAGGTATCCAAGCAGTAAAAGTATTTTTATATCCCATATTTTTACTCATACACATAATTGAAATACCTTCAAAGGTATAACTTATTACTATATATAATATAATGGCTACAAAAATAGTAATAAAAAGTATATATAAAAATAATAATATATTCATAAGAACTATAACACTAAGTCCTCCCATAATATTCACTCCTCTACTAATTCTTTTCTACTTTATCTTTATTATTCTTTTCCATATAATTAACTTCCCTACAAATTACTATTTATCTAACTAATTCTATAATGACCAACTATATCATCACGATATTCTAAAATATCTTCTTCATAATATCTTTGATAAGGATTAGCATGATGAATAATAAAAGATATTCCTTTTTTATTTCTGTTATCTGATACTATTCCAATATGTTTTTTAAATACAATGATGTCCCCACCTTGCCACTTATCTATTTTATTTATATCAGTAGTAAGACTTATAGCATTATTATCTAAATATATTTTTAAATTTTGAACTCTTCTAAAATCTATCTTTTTATCAATACTATCTATATTATATAAATCTTTATTGGCTTTAATATCTTCGTTTACTAATTCCATTAAATCATAGCCTGCATCTTTTAGGGCAAAAGCTACTACATCAGTGCAAACTCCGTATTCATCATCAGGATAGCCTGTAGTATAATATTTACTCTTATATTTAGGTTTTGTTTTTATATAATCTCTTGCATTATTTAATATATCTGTTTGATCATCTATACCATCATTATCTTTATCTATCTTACTCTTATAAGTCATTATATTGAAATCTTTATTTGTATATTTCTTATGCTCTATATAATTTAAATGATATAGCGCATATAAAACTATAATTATTAATATTACTATTATCAATGTAATAATAATTGTTATTTTCTTTTTCATTTTTCTCCTTTTTTATTAATCCAACTTATAGTATCTTTTATAGTATCTTTCATATCTCTATTTTTATATCCTAACTCTTCTTTAGCTTTTTTATTACTAAAATTAGAATTAGAGGATAATGTGTATAATGAATACTTTGTAAAGAGAGGTGTTTGTTTTTTTAAATTATAATATGCTTCAAAAAAAGGTGCTATTATTTTTGCTAAACAAATTGGTAATACTATTTTTATTTTTTTTATACCTTGTACATCACATATTAAATCTGATAGTTCTTTAATTGTTATATATTTATTTGATAAGATATAACATTCTCCTTTATTATCTTTTTTAGATGCTGTAATAATAGCGGCCGCTACATCTCTAACATCAACAAAATCATATCCTCCTTTTACTGTAGCAAATAGCTTTCCATTTGATACTTCCCTTACTAATTCAGTTAAATGGCTATTACCATAATCATATGGTCCTATAATTCCTGATGGATGAATAATACAAGCATTTAAGTTTTTATTTTTAACTGCATTCATAACATATTTTGCTGCTTCAGCTTTTGTTTTGGCATATAATCCATGAACTTCATCAGGATTGAAATCAGTTATCTCTTCTATTAAATCATTATTTTCTTTCTCTGGAATGGCATGTACACTACTAATATAAATAAGTTTGGCTTTTGTTTCTAGTACTTTATCTACTACATTTTTAGTACCATTAACATTTACATTATAAACAAGTGGATTATATTTAGTCTTTATGTATACAACTGCTGCACAGTGAATTACAAATACTTCTTTACCATCTATGTTTTCAAAAAGAGGTAATAAGGTTTCTTTCTTTGTAACATCTCCATAATATATTTTGCACTTTAATTTTTCTAATGATTTTATTGATTCGCCATTTAAAACGAAAGCTCTTATTTCATTATTATCATCTTGTTCTAACTTTCTTATAATATTATTTCCTAAAAAGCCATTTGCTCCTGTTACAATATAGATTTTTTTCATATTTTTCCTCCTATCTAATAACTTCTATATATAATTATATCACTGATTTTATAAATTAAAAAGAGCTAGAATGTATCTAACTCAATTATTTTACTCTATACATCTTCTTCTCTCATCATTCTTCATACCTAACTTCACTCATATAGTTAAATCCACTTAAGAAATAATCGTATTGATATTCTCTTACTCTATTTTCCATAATATCATTTATAGGTATAAGTGTTAAATCTTTTAATACTACATATTTATATGTGAATGTTAATACTTCATCATAATATTTAGTTAACATATTAATTTTTACTGTAGTAATAACTGTTTTATTTAAATCAGTATCAAAATAACTCATTAATTCATAAAAGGCTTTATCTGTTTTTACTATTCTTTCATTATATATTCTAATTATTTTTTCTCCTTCATAATTACCACTTACTTTTTCAGTAGTAGGATACTTCTCATTACCATAATTCTTACTATATAAAATATTATCTTTTACATAAACATAATTAGACATAAAATCATAATCTATTTTTTTACCAAGAAATTCTGTTGAATATTCCCATTTTAGATAATCACTTAAACTATAATTAGCTTTTAAATACATATCATAACTATCATTTATTTTATTATCTGTATTATTATCATGTAATGTATATATAGTATCATTATAATCATAAAATTTTATATCTGGTCCAGCATCAGGAGTAATATTCATAACTTTGATATTTTTATCTACATCATATACTTTTTTATAAGTAAATTCTCCACTATCTAATTTTTCCGGATTGAAAATATATATGGAATTATTATTTATGAAAGAGTATTTGTTAAAACATGTATCTTCATTTAATATTTCTCCACCAGTTAATTTTAAATACTTTTTATCTGAGTACTTCTTTTTTAATTCTTCGATGATAGATGTTGACTCTTTAGGTGTATGATCTATTGGCATTGGTTTATTACTTATTATAGCAATAATAACCACCATAGATATTAATATAACAATTCCTATAATAGCATAAATTATTTTTTTATTCTTCATATCACACCTACTTTTCTATATATCCACTTGTCTTTTGTAAGTACATATCGTCAGTTACTGGTTTATATCTTTCTCCATCATATTCATCATTAAATCCATTATATGCTTTATATATTTCATTTGTTTCAGTATCATAAACTCTTTCATAACCAAGTGTGGCATCACTTTGTTTTTGACTCATAATATCAAAAGATGTATTTCTTTTATCCCATGAATCCATTATTCCATCACTTATCTCATTACCTATTGCTCTAATCTGTTGGAAATTTTTCATAACGGCATCTTGTTCATTATTAAATCCATTTATAAAGGTATCTGTAAAACTAAGTGAAGAACAAATTGTATTTAATGTATCTTCCCAATCAATAAATTCATCTTTTGGTGTAGTAATAAAAATCGTATCATATACACTTAAGTATTGTATATCTATTTGTTTACCTGAAATTATATTTTCATAAACATAATAAGTACCTACATCATATACATAAGCAGTAAATATTCCTTCACCTTCTTCGCCATTTGAATCCTTAAATGTTGCTCTTAATATATCTCCTCCAAATACTCCTTTACCTAGATTTTCACTTACAGTAAAATCTGTTAAAGTTGGAAAAGTAAATGCAGCCGTATTATTTAAAGTACCTAAATCATTAAATATTTTATAAAATCCTTCGGTATCTTTAGTGGCTATTACACTAGTTTTAGCAAACATATCATTTGGATAGTATTTTTGTTGCCATCTTTTGGCATCTTCTGATTTGTTATAACCTTCTGTTTTCATATTGAAGAAAAATTGATAAAGTGGTTTATCTGGATTATATACTTTAATTGTACAATGAATATAATCTCCTAATGTATCTACTTTCCATCCTTTTGGTATCTTAATAGAAAACTCATTTGTTTTATAATCTTCAAGTTCTATTTTACTAGCCTCTGATTTTACTATTTTAATGTTTTTATCTGGATTATAAAATAGTCCTTTACCATTATCTCTAGTTAATAAAAGAATACCTCCTATTACTATTAAAATAACTACACCTATTATAATAAGATTTCTTTTTGAAATATTTAATTTTCCAATCTTAATCATATCGTTCCTCCTCTCTATTTTATATTATAAATTAAAATCTTTAAGAGGACAATAGACTTGTCTTAAAAATCATTGCTTTTGATGGAAAGTTATTTTTATTATTTAAAAAGTATAGTATAATAGTGCTTAAGGAAGTGATACTTGTGAATTTTAAAGAAGTTTTAAATGAATATTTAAAAGAATTAAATTGTTCTTCAAAAAAATTATCAAATGAATCTGGACTATCTGAGTCAGTTATAAGTAGATATAGAAGTGGTGAAAGAACTCCAGTAAAAAATAGTGAACAATTAAACAAATTAACTAAAGCACTTTTTAATATTGCTAAAGATAGTGGTAAAAATAAATATACTCTTGATAAAATAGTAAGTGATTTTAATATTGCATTACCAAGTGATGACTTTGACTATACTACATTTAGTAATAATTTAAATACTTTAATAACATCACTAAACATAAATACTCATGAAATGTCTAAGTATATTGTATTTGATGCCTCGCATATTTCAAGAATTAGATATGGTAAAGCTAAGCCATCTAATCCAGTAGAATTTTCAAATAAAATATGTTCTTATATTTTAAATAGATATAAAAATCCAGATGATATAAATAATTTAATGATGATTATTGGATGTAAAAAAAGTGATTTATCAAATGAAAAAATCTATAGTACTTTATTTAATTGGTTAACTAGTGAAATAGTTCCTGTTAAAAATCAAATTTCCGATTTTTTACATAATCTTGATTCATTTAACCTAGATGATTATATAAAAGTAATAAAATTTGATGAATTAAAAGTTCCTAGTATCCCTTTTTATAAAGCTAAAACTAAACATTATTATGGTATTGAAGAAATGAAACAAGGTGAACTAAATTTTTTTAAAGGGACTGTTTTATCTAAATCTAAAGAAGATATCTTTATGTGTAGTGATATGCCCATGGAAGATATGGCTAAAGATATAGATTTTGGTAAAAAATGGATGTTTGCCATTGCTATGTGTTTAAAAAAAGGGCATCATCTAAATATTATTCATAACTTAGATAGGCCTTTTAATGAAATGATGCTAGGTCTAGAAAGTTGGATTCCTATTTATATGACTGGTCAAATATCTCCTTATTATTTAAGTAATCTTAAAAATAATATATATAATCATTTAAACTATGTATCAGCAACAGCAGCTTTATCTGGAGAATGCATAAATGGTTTTCATAATAAGGGTATGTATTATTTAACTACTAATAAAAATGAAATTGAATACTATAAAGAAAAAAGTGATTTACTTCTAAAAAAAGCTAAACCACTTATGGAAATTTATAGGGAAAACGACATAAAAGAATACCATTTATTTTTAAAGAAAGATGAAAATATAGAATGTGATAGAACAAGATATATTTCTTCATTACCTTTATTTACAATTAGTGATGAATTATTAATTAAAATCTTAAAAAGAAATAAACTTACAAAAGAAGAAATTAATAAGATAATTAAATATAAAAATAACGAATTTAAATATATGAATAGTATTCTTAAAAAGAACAAAGTATTTGATTATATTTATGTTATTAAAGAAGATGAATTTATAAGTGATACTCCTTCCCTTTTATTAAATAATTTATTCATAGATAAAACAATTAACTATACTTATAAAGAATATATAGAACATTTAAAATTAACAAATGAATATGCTAAGAATAATAAAAACTATAATATTTTAACTGAAGAAGATAAAACTTTCAAAAATATAACGATAACTATTTTAAAAAATAATCATGTCATTATTTCAAAAAATTCTAATCCAACAATACATTTTGTTATTAGACATCCTAAGTTAGTTGCCGCTATTGAAAGTTTTAATCCTCTTGTAAAGGAATTATAATTTGTAATATTAATTATTTTAATAGAGGATTAGAAATTGATCTAATCCTCTATTTTTACTTATACTAATAAAGTGTCACTATCCAAAAGTTATGTAATGCCAGCTGTTATTAATATTAATATTTTGTATTTATTTTTTTACACTTTTTATATTTTGTAATTCGAATCTATATTTTTGTTTTATTTCCGGATATTTATGATGATCTACTTCTGATATAAACATATTATATGGTCTTATATATAGTTTATTATCTCCGTATAAAGCTCTGTATATAACATATTCCTCTTCTGTTTCACTATTTATTGCTATGTCTTCAACTAGATATAGGTCTCCTTTAAAATGTTTATATATTCCTTTTATTTTTATTTTATTCATATATATTTTTCACCTCTTAATATTTTTTATATTTAACTAAATAATATTGGTATATTACCATATAGTATTATTCTTAATATTCCTATTAATACTAAATGTAATGGATAATATAGATAGAAGAACCATTTTAACCATTTTATTTTTCCTCTTTCGCCATTATATTCTTTTAAAAGAGGATATACTAGTACTGCAAACAAAGATATTATTCCATATGTTTTATTTACAAAGATAAATGATATTAAAGCATATAATGATAACCATAACATCATTGCTTTCATTTGCTTATTTAAATTACCTCTAGCAGAATACATAGATAGTATACTCATTACCGCTATTGAACTAAAATCAGCAGGAAAAGCTATTATATTTATTAGTATTACTAATATCCATTTTTGATAATCTTTTAATTTATTATTACTATTGGCTATATATAATGCTACTACTGCCCAAGCTAGTGACCACATAATACTAGTTTGATTAAATACACTACCAGTAGCAAATGGTATATAATTTATACCAAAGGCAAAACAATATGCAAAGTGTGATATTATAGCAAAGATAAATAATCTTGTTATATATTTTTTTAGATTCTTAGTATAATGATATCCTTCACATATAAAGAAAAACATAATAGGAGCAGTCACTCTACCAATAACATGTAATATTATAGGTACAATATTATTTTGCATATTAGGATAAAGTAGATCTGCTAGATGATCTATTGTCATTGCTATTATTGCTATTATTTTTAAATGATTTGAATTTAATTTTTTCATATTTATTCCTCTGTAATTATTATATCAAAAAAAGTAGAATATTTCATCTACTTTAGATTAATTTTATTTATTTCCTAATGAGCTTATAATCTCATTAGGTGATAAGAAGCCTATGGTCTTCTTATCAAATATTTATTTTATCTAAGTTGTTTTTTATTTAGTATACTAATTCCTATTGAATTACAAATTAATATAAATATAATCATATAATATATAACATTATTTCTATCTATAACACTTAAGTCAGATATTCTCCATGCAATAGATGAAGGTAATATATCATTAGTCACTTCGTATACTTTTCTTTTAGTTCCAGTAAGATATTTAGCGTTTTTTACGTTTTCTACCACTAGCCCATTGTCAGCTACTACAGTTTGATTTACATACTCTGGTTCTTTTAAATGTTCTAACATTAAAAATGATAAAATTGATAAACCAAATACTATAATTGTAGATATTACTACAGTTAATGTTTTATCCGCAAATAGGACTGATAATAAAGTAAATAATGAAGTAAATGATATAGTAAGAAGGATAACTTCTCCAAGTAATTTTAATATTTCTATAGTACCAAGTCCACTAGGTTCTAAGAAGAATAAACCAAATATAAGTATAATGAACATATAAGTAAATAAGCACATTAATCCTTCAATTATACAAGTAATCAAATAAGATAAATATATTTTGGGTCTGCTGTAACCTGATATTATTTTATAGTTAATAGTTCTATCAGAAAAATCACTTCCTACATGTAAACTAGTAAATATTGCTATAAAGAAACCTATAAATGCACTAAAAAACCAAATTATATTATAACTTACTTCTGTACTACCAGTTTTAATATAATTATACTGTGTTATACAAATAAAGATAGTTATTATAAATATTATTATTATAGAACTAAGAAAAGCACCACTATTTTTTATTCTAAATAATTCTGATTTTATTAACTTATTCATTTTCTCCTCCTAGTAACTTTAAGAAATAATTTTCTAATGTATCTTTTTCTTCTTTGATATCTTCTATTTCTATTTTATTATTATTTAGTTCGGTTATAAACTTAGGTATATTTATTTTATCATATATAGTAATTTCTTCTTCACCAGTTTTTTCATGATTTATATTATTATCATCTAAATATTTTGTTAATTTAGAAGGGACCTTTATTTTTACTATTGTTTTCTCACTTACTTTATTATTTAACTCTTCATAGCTTATTTCTTCTACTATACGACCTTTATCTATAAATCCATAATTAGTAGCAATTTTTGATAATTCATCCAAATAATGACTTGATATTAGTATTGTTATATTACTTTTTTTATTTAAATCTAATACTAATTTTCTTATTTCTATTATACCTTCTGGGTCTAATCCATTTATTGGTTCATCTAATATTAATAAGTCTGGATTGCCTACTAGGGCACAAGCTATCATTAATCTTTGTTTCATTCCTAATGAGAATGTTCTAACTTTTTTATTTTTTTCTTTTAATAAGCCTACTTTATCTAATAAGCTATCTATTTCTTCATATGAAGTTATTCCTTTTATTTTATATACTTCTTTTATATTATCATAAGCATTCATATTATAGTATAAATATGGATACTCAATAATTGCTCCTATTTTCTGTCTCTCTTTATTTATATTTTTATCTTTATTTGATATTCTATAGATAGAATATGTACCACTAGTAGGTTCTTCTAATCCACAAAGTAATCTAATTAACGTTGTTTTACCTGCTCCATTTTTACCTACTAGTCCGTATATGCTTCCTTTTTCAATATGTATATTTAAATTATTTAATGCTTTAAAATTACCATATTTCTTTTCTAAATTTTTTACTTCAATTATATATTCCATGATTAGCCTCCCTCTATAATCTATAATCATTATATCAAAAAAAGTAGAATATTTCATCTGCTTTAATTTTTTTATCAAATATTTTTTTAAAATTCGGCTTAAATTCGGCTTATTTTCGGATTATTTTATTTTTTCTAACATATCTTCACTTATACTATATCTTATTTTTAACTCTAACATAATTATCTATACTATATAAATTATAATTTTAATACATTATTTATATCTTCTTTTAATAATATCATTATCTTCTATATTACCTATTAGTAGTGGAGAATTAACATCATGATTATGATAATTTTCTATTACTTTATTCTCATCATAATTAGCATAACAATACTTGCAAAAGTGTCTACAACTATTATATACACCAATATCCACCATATTAACACAATTACAATACTTGTTCTTTCTTGAAGTCCAATTCTTATAAGATTTACCAGTTAACTTATAGGCAAGTGTATGAGATAAACATTCTTCTTTTATAAAGCCATATTCTTCTAATGTTTCTTCTTCAGCACAAGTCTGTACTGTCATATTATTATTACCTGCTATCTTACTAAAAGACTCTCCTAGTAACTTATAATCTTCTTTAGTAAAAGATTTAATTTTTAAAATATTATTATTCTTTCTAACATTCTTATAATCATCTATAAATGATACTATGATATGTTTTACATAACCATTTAACATACTACATAGTTTATTAAAAGCCTTTATATGATATTCTATATTATATTTATCACTTAAAAATATTGGATCATATCTAATATATATATTATCTATTCCTATTATCCTAGATAACTCTTTTACTCCTTCAATTATATCCCTCTTATCTATAACATTAGGTTCTATATCTTTATTATAAGGAGTTATTGTTATATGAAATAGTATTGGTTTATCTATTTCTTTTATTCTATCTATTATTGGAAGAGGATTCTTAGTACAAAAAACTATTAAATCAACATCTTCAAAATATATTTCATTTACTAAGTGGTAATTAAAAGGATTTCTTACCATAGCATATCCTTCTTTATATCTATTCATAAACCACTTGGTATAAAAAGCTACTATATCAGTTCTTCCACTTACATTTAATATCATACTTACATCACACATATATTATAGCAAAAAATACATAAGTTTTAAACCTATGTATTTATATTTTATCTTTTTTAAATAAACTTAAAACTCTAGATTTTGCCTTTTTATTTGATACTGGTTCTTCTATTTCTTTAGTATCTAATTCTTCCTCTAATTTATTTAAATAATCTAGTAATGATTCGTGTCTTTCTACCATCACACCAGTTAAAAGACTTTCTAGTTTTTCCCTATGTTTTAAATCATTTATTCCTTTTTCCTTAAATAAATAATATTTCATTTCTTCTTTTATTTCATCATTAATAGAATCTAATTCTAATTTAGTAATATATTCTATATCATAATCATAATTGTTATTATTTTCGTTTGTCATTCTTTCTATAAGCCATTTACGAATTTTAGAATCTAATGTTTTACTTAATAAAATTACATCACTTTGATGATGAGTATTATCTACTATATCTAACTTATCATAAATTAAAGTATATAAATCCATAAAGATATCAAAATCAGTAATACTCTCTAATACTTTTAAATCAAAATCTTTATATTGATTACTTATAAAATATGGATTCATTAAAAGAGCAGTATAGTGCATAACAAGCCTTTCATCCATATTACTTATCTTAATTAAATTATTTAAGTATTCTGGATCGTTACTACCTGCTATAAGATTATGATCAAATATTCTAGAACTCTTACCTAATAAATCATATAGTTCTTTTGGTAAACTACTAATATACTCAGCATCATGAAAGAATTTTTCTCTTGGATTTACTATATAATAATATAATGCTCTAGCATTCATTCTATTTTTAGCATTCTTTAATATTTCTACTTCTTTACGATAATCTTTTCCTTGAATAATTCTCTTATAAGTCATGATTTCAAACAATTCTTCATTAACATTAGGTGTAATACGCTCTGCTAAAATCTGCATATTTTCTAAATGATATTTATCATTTAATGATTCTTCATTTGTAGCTAAATACTCTAAGCCTATTTCTGAACATTTGGAAGAAATGTGTTCATTATCTGCCTTTGATATTAATAACATATCTTTTTGATGATATGGACTATTTATTGAAAATATACTTTGTGCTACTTCTACTAGAGCCTCTGCTGTATATGAATCTTTTGCTTCCACAATCAATTTTAAATCCTCAGTATGATATGGACTATCTATAAATAAGTTTTCTTCAAGTGCATTTAAACAGTACCTAGCAGTTTCTGCTTTGCTTATCATTTCTATGTCCTTATAAAAGTTTCTGCTTTCTAAAAACTTAGGATTACATATTCTATGAAAAAGATGCCAACATCCATCACCATTTTTTAATTTTGATATTGCTTCAACTTTTTTTGAATAATCTTGACAACTTAGCAAGTTTCTATCAATCAATATGTTCCTAAAATTTTCTACTTCTTTAGGTTCTATATTCAAACTAAGAAAATTATCTATTTGTTTAGAGTTAATACTTGACATCCAATTTTCAAAATTGCCTATAGTTTTAAATACATTTACTAAACCATATTTTTTTATTTGACTTATTATTTGTTTTAATGTTTCATTATTCATAACAAAACCTCCTTATGGTTTAATTATATCATAACTTTCAATGTTTTGTTATTATTTTCTTATTTTTCTAATATTTTAAGTTATTTTGCAACATTAATATAGAAAAAATACATAAGCTTTAAACCTATGTATTTCTATTTCTTCAATGTTCTAGTAGAACATTTAACTTCTTCTTTTTGTGTTAACAAATCAATTTGTTCATTATATTCACTATTTCTATGTTGAAGGATAAAAATATTTGCATTATTTATAGCAATATTTCTTCTTAAGAATTTAATTTGATCTTCTCTTGTTCTAAAGAAACTATTTCCTACTAAGCCCATACCATAGTTACCTATATAAACTTCTCCATCTTCACCAAATACTGTATATACTTGTTTCTGCCAAGAATTATCATGGCAAGATACATCATCATACTTCTCTTTTTTCAAAACAGTACCAATAATATAATGTTCATTATCTTGATTATATCCCCATTCTGGAATATATCTAAATATTAAAACTTCCATACCTTCAGTTATTTTATTATTCATATCAAAAACCTCCATTCGATAATATTATAACATATTTTCTAATATTTTTACTATTATTTTAGTATATATTTTTGCTTATATATAATAAATATGGTTGATATATTTATTTGAGACAATACCTTGGCTCAAATAAACACTCTAGAACCATAGATCTAGAGTGAACATAATAAACTATACATTAATACTTCTATATTCTTTAATACCCTTATTCATAAGAATATAATATAAAACAATAGTTACCAAAATAATAATAAGTACATGTATGCCAAGTAATAAATAAATATTTAACTTATCATATAAAGTAAAAATACCAATTACTGAGATAATAATAATCCCCATATTAATAAATACCGCTACCATACTACTCATACTTTGTTTAACTACTTCCGTATCATTTAAAGCATTCATCTTAGGATATTTCAAATTAATAACTAATCCTAAAATACTAGATAAAGTAATAGAACTAATACTCATACTAAATATTAACAATATATAAATAATATTAACTTTAAATATAATAAAGAACATTAATTCAGATATAATAACAAAAGGTAATTCAATAATATATGGATAAATTATCTTAGACTTAAAAATATCCTTCTCACTAATAGGCAAACTCTTCGTAATATTTATTGTCTTACCTTCTAGTGATACACTAGAAGATGTTATCGAAGTCATCAAACATGAGAATAATACTAAGATATAATAAATAACTGGTATCGAAATATTTATATTTAACTCCTCGTTACTAAGTAACATCTCTATAATACTATTTCCTTTAATACATAAAAGTATTGTTAATACTAGTACTAAAAGTAAACCAAATATCGTATTAAACATATATACAGGTGAAGAGAAATATCTCTTTAGTTCTTTCATAGTTAAAGCCCTAATAGGACTATTCTTTTTATATACTTCTTTTTTATTCTTATTCTTTCTTACTATACTCTCTTTAGAGCCCTCTATTATTTTAAAGTAATATTTACCTCCTAGTAAAATAAATAATATAAATGGAATAATATTTATTAATAATAATTTTAAAAATACCATGATATCAAACTTATCTATTAATATAGTATAAGCTCCTACTGGGTAATATATTCTCGTTAACATATCATTAATACTAGAAGCCCTACTTGCTATATTAAGAATAAAATTATTTAAATTAAAACTTAAGAAAAAGATACCCATAAAGATAATACTAGATAGTATTGTTTGCATTATCTTCTTTGATTTAAATTTACTTGATACCATTTTAACCAAATAACCTAAGATACTAGATATAACAGTAGGTATAATTGGTATTAATATAGTCATAATAAAAGATATTATATAAAAACTTATACTAGGATGTTCAAAATAAATATAGATAACAAAAGCTGGTAATAAAAACATTAAATTATATATATACTGAAATAATATTAATTTAAATATTCTAACAAATAGTATTTGATTTCTTTTTATTGGTAATGAAAATAATAAATCATTATCTTTACATTCAAATAGTATTCCTTGTGATTTATAAATACCTTCAATTATCGTTATAATACTAACCATAAATATAAATAAACTAAGCATTACATAAGTTAAACCAATTTCATGTAATGGTTTACCTATCATATAGGCATAGTAGCCAATAGAATAACCCATAGTCAAGAAAAGAAATACTGGTAATAATATCTTCTTTTTAGTACTAGCATTCTTACCAGCAGAATATTTAAACATATTCATATCACAAGTAAGAACAGCTTTTAATAGTGATAGTGTTTTCATTATTTTTCACCTAGTTCTAAGAATACCTGCTCTAATGATTCATCACCTTTGATATCTTTCATCTTACCTACTTTAACAATAGTTCCATCTTTAATAATAGCTACTCTATCACATAATTTTTCCGCTACATCAAGAATATGAGTAGAGAAAAATATTGTCTTACCATCTTTAGTCATATCCCTCATTATTTCTTTCATGTCATAGACAGCCTTAGGATCTAAGCCAACGAATGGCTCATCCATTATTAACACTTTAGGATTATGAGCTAAAGCAGCAATTAAAGCAATTTTTTGTTTCATACCATGAGAAAAACTTGATATATCATCATTCAATTTATCTTCTATCTCAAACATTTTAGCATACTTTAGCGTATTTTCTCTTCTTATATCCTCTGATACTTCATACATATCACAAATAAAATTAATAAAATCAATTGCCTTCATATTTTCATATAAATCAGGATTATCAGCAACATATGCCATTATTCTCTTACATTCTAAAGGCTCTTCTTTAATACTCTTATTATCTACTAATATATCACCTTCTTCAAAATCAAGAATACCCATAATACACTTTATCATAGTAGTTTTACCTGCCCCATTATGACCAATAAAAGCAAATATCTCACCACCTTCAATTTTAAAACTAATATTCTTTAATACTTTCTTTTTACCATTATAAATCTTACTTACATTTTTAATTTCTATCATAAATCCTCCTATTTAAGTACATTAGTAGTATCATTTAATAATTCTTGAACATTATTAAATACTTTAGATAAGTGATAACCATCTACAAAGACATGACTAACTGTTATATTTAAAGATATTTCATATTTATCATTATTTTCTACATACTTACCCCAACATACTCTAGGTACAGTCTGTGAACTTTTATCTTCAGAAATAGGATGCGTCATACTAATAAAATCAGTCCATGGCAAACAAGTTATATAGTATTCATTATAACTAGCAGTAGAATTATAACTTTCATTATTTAATTTATCCTGATATTTAGCCTTATCTATTCTCTCTTTAGCTATCTCATAGAATTCTTTATAATTATCTTTATTTATAAGTCTAACATTTTCAAATATCTCATTTTTTGTCATTACTGTAATAGCGGGATTTATCTCATCATATAAAACAGGTTTATTATTTTCAAATCTCATTCTTAAATTATCAACACTATTAAGTGCTTTAACAACAATATATAACATATTTATAAAGAATGATTCATTATATTTCTTAGTATGTTCTACTAATGAAGTAACATCTAACTTTACAGTAAGACCATATGTCGGATTATTAAAAGAATTAAACCAATCATAAGTCTTCCTTCTCGGTAAATTATCTAAATTAATTTCATGCATCACTATCTTTCTCCTTATCTTTTATCATTATAGCAGATTCCTATCTATAAAACCTTAATATTTTCTTAAATATTATCTATCTTTATTTAATGTAACAGTAGTATCCCCTATTCCACCATTTAATTTTATAGTGTTAGAGCCCATTCCTAGTACTTCGTTATCACTTACTTCTTTATTATCAATTACCACTTTACCAATACCTTTATTTACTTTAAAAGTATAATTATTACCAATTAAATTTAAAGATAAAGATCCTATTCCTATATCAATAGTACTATTACCAGTAATCATTGATGTAATATTAGTTTTACCTACTCCTATATCTAAATCTAAATCATTAATATTACCATTTACAATAGTAAAAGAACCCGCTCCCGTATTAATATTAGTATTATCAGAATAAATATCTTTAATTAAAGTAGATCCTGCCCCTAAATCAAGAGCTAGTTTTCTAGTATTCATATTTTCAATATTTAAAGAACCTGCTCCCATATCAATATCAATCTTATTTAATACAATATTACTAGGAATATAAATAGTTAATTCATCTTTCTTATTATTAGAACTATACCATATCTTTTTATTTTCTTTTACTATTAAAGTACTATCTTGAATAGTATATTTAACATTCTTACTATTTGTTTCTACAGAGAATTTATCTCCTACTTTAATATTCAAATTATTATATATTAAATCTATATCAATATCATCTATATTAGTATTATCATTATTCCATAACACTCTTACATCTCCATTATCAGAAGAATCACTAAATAAACTAATTAAACTATATATACCATTTGTTATACCTGATATAATAGTAAAAGTTAAGAATATAGCAAAAGCCATAGATAAATATTTAATTATTTTCTTACCAGTGGTCACTTAATATCAACTCCACCAAACATACACATAGCATTTATATAAATATTCTTTTTAGAATTAGTATTTTCTTTTTTATTAGTAACTCCTCCAAAGATAGAAGTAGATTTTACAATAACATTTACATCTTCTGGTACTAAAATATTAATACCTCCAAATATACTTGAAGCATTAATTACTATATCTTTTTCAATAATAGCTTCCCTTAAATCTAATTTAATACCACCAAAACATGCTATTACATCACTACCATTAAACTTTTTATTGCTTAAATTTACATCTTGTCCTGAGAAGGCTGCAAAATAATTATCATCACTATTTTTTTCTTTATTTAATTTATTTATTTTATCATTTACCTTACTATTAAAACTATTCTTAAATATTAATGATAATCCTATAATTACTATAATAGAAGGCACTATTAATTTCCATATCTTATCCAAATCTAAGATATCATTCATACCTAGTAATAAAATAATTCCTACTAAAAGACCAATTATATTACCAGTTTTATCCTCATTAGAAAATAAACCTATAAAACAAGGTATTATAATAAATAAAGACCACCATCCATCAAAAAAAATATCAATATTAGTAATACCTAAACTATTAGTACCAACAAGTACTCCAAGTAAAACCAAAACCACGCCCCATAAAATACTTTTCATATTATTCATTATTATCTCTCCAATCTTTATTATTTAATATCCATTTATTATTTGGATTTTCTTCTAGAAGTATTAATGCTTAAAATTCACTAGATAAAAGTTCTACTACTTCTTTTTCTAATATTTTATCTTTAATTATTTTTATTTCTTTAATCGTTTAATTCTCCTTTCTTATAATTGCATTGTATCACATGATACATTATTTGTATATATTATTTAGATAATATTTTTATTTTTTCTTTTCACTCTAAGCCTAAGGTCTTAGAGTGTCATTTCTAGCTTGTAATCTAGAAATGATAGTATTTGTTAAAATATATAAAAAGATATAGACTTTTATAGATATTTATAGTATAATTAACTCACGAAGGGAATACTATATATTGTAGTATTTTCTTATCGAGCCCCCCATACATTTGAGATGGCAAGGGCTCGACCTCGAGCTGTGCTATACACAGTAGCCCACCTTTTGGTGGGTTTTTTATATTCTTTTATTTTTTAATGATAACATAATGTGTTTTAATTGCTCATTACTTAAAAAATACTTTTCTGCATTAGTAAGTGAAATATGATTTTTCTTTTTATAATATAGTTTATCTATAAATGTTAACATATCTGACACTTGAAATAATCTTTCTTCTTCATGATCAAACTCTACAATTTTTTCTACATTTGAAAAGGAGGAAAAAGCACTATCAAGTATATAATTTAACTGTTCTTGACCATTATCGTAATATATATAAATTTTTCCAAATTTTTCAAAATATTCCTTATTACCATTTATAAAATCCTCTATTTGCTTAGATAATTCTTTATTTAATTGTTTTCTGGTATTTTGATATCTTTTATCTATAACTATAGTCTTAATTTTTACTTTTGATCTTTTAAGAAAATAATATAATGGCCAAAAAATATTTCTTCTCTTTTCTAGATTATAGTTAGAGTATTCACCTCTTTTGGCCACGAGTAAAGCCATATGAATCATTCCTTTATAACCAATAATATCAAGTTTATCATTTAAATATTTTATTTCTTTTTCTAATGAATTAATGGTTTCATGTAAAGCAAATGATATAGTATATAATTTCGAACAACCTTTAGTAAAACCAGGATCTCCACTTTCATCAATATAGATATTTAATCTCTTCATACAATTAAGCCCCATTGTGAAATCTGCTCGAACTTTTCGAGTTATGATAAATGACTAATTCAGAAATGGATTAGTTTTTTTGTGTTAGAAAACTATCCCAACTTAAAAAGAAAGGATGGAAACAATGGTAAATATTATTAAAGAAGAACTTTCATTAGAAGAATCACTAAAAAAGGAAATGTCAGAAGTTTATAAAAAACAAGTTGATGATTTAGAACTACTTGTTCCTAATTTTAAAGTAGCTAGTGCAATTATTCATTATGATGAAACAAGCCAACACTTACATATTGTCGGTGTTCCAATTAAATATAAGAATAAAAATGGTATGGAAAAACAAGTTGGTAAATCTGATGTATTTACTAAAGAATCTTTAATACAATTACAAGATAAAATGAGAACTTTATGTATTGAAGAATTTAATCAAGTATATAGTTTAGATTCAACTTTAAAACAAAAGCAAAAAGGTAGAAATAGAGATATTCATGTGTCTGATATGGATAACTATATTGAAATGAAAAAGCAAATTGAAAGAAATACTGAAAACTTAAAACGAGCCAATAAAAAATCTTCAGAATTGAAACAAAACTCTAAAGATATAAAAAATAAAATTGATAAATTAAAAACATCTAAATTAAATAAAGATAATTATATTTTATCAAAAGAAGACAAAGAATCTTTTATCAACTTTATCGATCAAGTTAATGATACTAGTAAAGAATATGATAAAATACAAACTCTATCTAATACATTAGTTAATGCTCACGTTCAAATAAAAGATGAGAACAATAAGATTAAAACTCTAACTGAAAATAATCAGGCACTTAATTTAAGAGTTAAGACATTAAATGATACCATTAAAGAAAAAGACAATGAAATATCATTTTTGAAATCTAAAATACATGATTTAAAAACCACATTAGATTATTGGAAAGATGAGTTTGAAAAACTAATATCTTTCTTACACGATAAACTTCATAGTTGGTATGATAAAGATGATAAATATATTGATGTAGTTAATGAAATGTATGATAATAATGTTTTAGATAATGATGATATTGAAGAACTAGATTTAAACAAAGAAAAAGATGACTTTGAGAGATGAGAAGAGAAATTGTAAGTTTTTGTAAAAAAATAGAATTTATATGTTATAATATATAATTAAGAAAGGGAGGTTTGTAAATATGTCTAAATTAGTAGATATAAAAGGTTATTGGAATATGTCTGGCGGATATGATTTTAATGACAATGACATGTGGAAAGGTAAATTATTATTAGAAGATGATGGTTGGTTTGAAGGTATTGTTAATGATCCAACTAGTCCATATACTGGTGATAGAATGGTATTTGGTATTTATCATCCTACTAAAGTAATAGAATTACTTAAAATTTCTCCAGCAAATGTTAGTGACCCATTTGTATTTAGAGGTAAAAGAGATGCTAAAGGTTATGAAGGTGACTTTTCAGTATTAGGATTCTTTGGAGAACAACGTTGTGGAGTATCACATCTTATTACTCAACATGTTGATTATTTAAAAGAAAAAAATTATCCAGAAGCTGCTGATAGAGATATAGAAGCAGAAAAAGAAGAGTTAGCAAAAAGAATAGCTACTTTTAAGCAAAATGATGATTTTGCAGACCTATATGAAAATACTATAGGAATGAGAGCAAATTTATCTGAATATGTTTTAAGAGGGTATAATGGTAATACATTTACAAAAGAACAAATCAAAGCAGTTTTAGAGCCAGTTAACAATAAAGTTGAAGAAGCTACAAATAATGCTGTAAAAAAGCTTGTTAAAGAAATGAATCCAAATAGCTTTGATGATTTACCATTTTAATAATTAAAAGATAGATAAGGGCTAGTAGAGACTTATTATTATATATAAGGGATACTATGCTCTTTTTTAATAGGTAGGAGGAATAAAATGAATGCAGTTTTAGATTTAAAAAAAATATCAAAAGAAAATGAAAAATATTTAGATGAAGCTAAATTACATACACAATATAAAATTAAATATATTAAAGATTATGTTAGAAGATGGTTAAATGTTGCTGTAAATTATAGACAAAAAAATATTGTTTTTATAGATAGTATGTGTAATGCTGGAATCTATAAAAATGGGATAAAAGGAACATGTATAGAGATTGTTGAATTATTTATTGAATATGCTAAAGAAAATCAATTAAAACAATTTTATGTTTTTTTAAATGACTATGATAAAGATAAGATTAGAGTATTAAATGAATTAATAAGTAATTATAATATGCCAAATAATTTGAAAATTAATATAAAAGATAAAGATGTTGTAGAGTATCTATCTTTACTAATTGAAAAAAATACATTTAGTAATTCATGTTTTACATTGCTATATACGGATCCGTATAATTTTGGAATACCAAATCTACTAACAACAATTAAAACATTTATTGATAAGTTTTACTGCGAATTGTTATTTAATTATTTTAGTAGTGATGTTACTAGAAATAAGAATAATATATCAGCCAAAAATAAAATGTCTAAAATAAAAAATGAATTAAGTTCAGTTATAACTGATATTAATATAGATGACGATAAGAATAAGGAAATATTGAATAAATTAATTAGTACATATAAGAACACAAAAAATATTAAGTATTCATTTGCATATCGCTTTAATAACACCAATAATGCTGAACTATATTATATTATTTTCTTTACTCCAAGCAAGAGAGGTTTAGAATTAATTAAAGAAAGTATTTGGGAAGTTTTTAATGGCGAAGAATCTTTTAAAAAACAGATCGATATAGACAAATCTCAATTAAAATTATTTGATACGGATGAACTACTAATAAGTACATATAGTGGACCAATGAAAGAGTCAATTATTAAATTAGCATTAGATAAAGGAGAACTTTCTTATGAAGATATTGAAACTTATGTCCTAGAAAATTCATTGTTAAAAGATTCACATATTATAAAACCGATTATTAATCCATTGCTAGAAACTGGTATATTAGAAAAAATCACACCAGTTGGTGTAAGAAAAAATAACTATAAAGAAAGTAAATATAAAATTAACGATAAAGTGTGATATAATAATATTAGATAATAAGGAGGTAATGCTTATGGGATGTTGTAGTAAATCTTTAACTAGAAAATCTCTTTTATATAAAACAGGAGTAGAATATGGAGATTATACTATAAATCATGTTCAAGGCTGTTCACATGGTTGTAAGTATCCTTGTTATGCTTCGATGTTAGCCAAAAGATTTGGAACAGTAAAAACATATGAAGAGTGGATTTGCCCAGTTATTGTTTCAAACACAATGGAATTATTAAATAAAGAATTACCAAAATTAAAAGGTAAAATTAAAAGCGTTCATTTGTGCTTTACTACAGATCCTTTTATGTATGGATATGATGATATATGCAATCTGTCTATAGATGTGATTAAATTGATAAATAGTTATAATTTACCATGTACGGCTTTAACAAAAGGAGTATTACCAATAGAATTAGCAGATTTAAGTAAAGATAATAGTTATGGTATAACTCTAATATCTTTAAATGAAGAATTTAGAAAAAAAATGGAACCTGGTTCTGCACCATATTTAGATAGAATTAACAGTTTAAAAAAACTTCATGATAAAGGATGTAAAACTTGGGTAAGCATTGAACCTTATCCAACACCAAATATAATTGAGCAGGATTTTGAAGAAATATTAAATGCAGTTTCTTTTGTAGATAAAATAATATTTGGCAGACTTCATTATAATAAACTTGTTAGTCAATATAAAGGTTATAAAGAATATTATAATAACCTAGCAAGTAAAGTTATTAAATTTTGTGAAGAAAGAAATATTGAATATCATATAAAAGAAAAAACTATAACTGACATGCAAAAAGCATAAACAATTAATAAAAAATGTGTTATAATGTTTGTAGTGATTAGTTGTTTATTAACTTTTACTTTAGGGTTTCAGATAACCTTTGTTATCGCCCCCAATTCATAAATTTTTTTTATATTTTCAACAAAACAGATATATTGTGCAATACCATTTTTAATTAATTTTATCAAAACATATAGACTTTTATAAATATTTATAGTATAATTAATTCACCAAGGGAATACTATATATTGTAGTATTTTCTTATCGAGCCCCCCATACATTTGAGATGGCAAGGGCTCGACCTCGAGTTGATGCCGAGCATCAGCATTCCCACCTTTTGGTGGGTTTTTTATATTCTTTTATTTTTTAATGATAACATAATGTGTTTTAATTGCTCATTACTTAAAAAATACTTTTCTGCATTAGTAAGTGAAATATGATTTTTCTTTTTATAATATAGTTTATCTATAAATGTTAACATATCTGACACTTGAAATAATCTTTCTTCTTCATGATCAAACTCTACAATTTTTTCTACATTTGAAAAGGAGGAAAAAGCACTATCAAGTATATAATTTAACTGTTCTTGACCATTATCGTAATATATATAAATTTTTCCAAATTTTTCAAAATATTCCTTATTACCATTTATAAAATCCTCTATTTGCTTAGATAATTCTTTATTTAATTGTTTTCTGGTATTTTGATATCTTTTATCTATAACTATAGTCTTAATTTTTACTTTTGATCTTTTAAGAAAATAATATAATGGCCAAAAAATATTTCTTCTCTTTTCTAGATTATAGTTAGAGTATTCACCTCTTTTGGCCACGAGTAAAGCCATATGAATCATTCCTTTATAACCAATAATATCAAGTTTATCATTTAAATATTTTATTTCTTTTTCTAATGAATTAATGGTTTCATGTAAAGTAAATGATATAGTATATAATTTTGAACCACCTTTAGTAAAACCAGGATCTCCACTTTCGTCAATATAGATATTTAGTCTTTTCATGCAATAAAATCACCTCTTGTTCAAATGACCATTTCTATTTTCATTAACATATACTATAAAATAAATATGTACTTATGTCAATGTTATTTTTAGTATTTTTTCCTATATTTTATAATACCTTTATTTATAATATCTTACAAGACTTTTAGCAAACAAACAAAAGTTTATTTTTTAGACCCTAGGCTAAAAAATACCCTATAGGACCTTAGGCCTATAGGGTAATAGAAAATAAATTATTTATTATTTAATAAATGTTTAATAGCTCTAGTTACAATTAATTTACCATATTTATAACTAATAGAGCCCTGTTGATAAGCAATATAAGGACTTCTAAGAGGACCATCACAAGATAGTTCTATAGAACTACCCTCAGTAAACGAACCCGAAGCCATAATAATTTTATCATCATAACCAGGCATTTCTGATGGCATAATCATAGCACTAGAATCTACTTTAGAATTAAACTGAATACCTCTAACATATTCTATTAAATCATTTTCATTATTAAAAATAATATTTTGAACAATATCTACTCTTTCACTATTATATTTAGGACTAACTTCATATCCTAATCTTTCCATTACATAAGAAGTATATATAGCGGTCTTTATAGCATTTGCTACTACCATCGGAGCAAAGTATAAACCTTCTAATATATATCTATTCTGATTAAGAGATGGTCCCACTTCCAAAGCCTGTCCAGGAACATTTAATCTTTCAGCACATAAATTAATTAAATCTTCTCTTCCAACAATATAACCGCCATTTGAAGTAATAGCTCCTCCTAAGTTTTTAATAAGAGAACCTACACAAACATCTGCTCCTACTTCAGTTGGTTCTTTAGTAGTAACCATTTCACAATAACAATTATCTATCATAACAATTACTTCTTTATCAATACTTTTAATTAATTTAATTACCTTTTCTATCTTATCAATATTAATACTATCTCTAGTACTATAACCTTTACTTCTTTGTATTTCAATTACTTTAACTTTATTATTCTTAAGAAAATCTTCTATTTTAACATAATCAAAGTCATTATCTATTAAATCTATTTGTTCATATTTAACATTAAAAGCCTTTAATGAAGAAGGATTATCATTAAAACCAATTACACTATCTAAAGTATCATATGGTTTACCACTAATTGATAGTAAAGTATCTCCAGGTCTTAAAAGGCCAAAGAAACAAGTAGTAAGAGCATGAGTTCCTGATATAAACTGACATCTAACCAAAGCAGCTTCAGCTTTAAAGATATCTGCAAAAACTCTTTCTATTTTATCTCTACCTGTATCATTATACCCATAACCAGTAGTACTATTAAAATCACTCTCACTAATACTATTTCTAATAAAAGCATCAAGTACTTTACTACTATTGTATTCCTCTATTTCATCTATTTTAGTAAATATTCCTTCTAAATCTTTATTACTATTCTTTATAATATCCTCTAACATTTCTTACCTCCATCTATTCTTATAATACTATTATTTATATAACTAGCATTATCACTTACTAAAAAGAAAACCAACTCTGCCACTTCATTTGGATTACCAAATCTACCTAATAGAATTTTATTTTCTTCTTTATTAATAAATTCTTTATCTAAATTTTTATTCATATTAGTATTAATCCATCCAGGACATATAGTATTTACTCTAACATATGGAGCTAAATAATTAGCCAAATTATTAGATAAAGATATTAATCCAGCTTTAGAAGCATCATAATCAACACTTTCTATATATGGAGTATCTATCCCATTAGTAGAACTAATATTTATTATTACACCATATCTATTTTCTTTCATTTTAGGTCCAATTTTTTGACATAATAAAAAAGGAGCCACTAAATTTATATCTAAAGTATTCATAAAATTATCTTTAGTTTTATCCTCAAATAAGGTATCACATGTAGTAGCAGCATTATTTATTAAAATATCTATTTTATCATATCTATCATAAATAATCCTTAACATATTATCTATTTCTTCTTCTTTAGCAAGATTACATTTAACTACCAATACATCAGTATTATATAATTTATCTAATTTATCTTTTAATTTCATTACTTCATCATAGTTATTATTGTAATGTAATATCACTTCATAAGAATCTCCTAGTAAAGATGCTATTTCACTACCTATATCACTTGAAGCACCTGTTATTAATACTATTTTCTTCATATTTCTTCCCTCTTCCATGGTATTATATCATATTTTATATTTTTTTTAAATAAAATACTTGTCAAAATCAAAAATATATGATATCATTGTTATTGTCTTATGGCGGAATTGGTGAAGTGGTTAACACGGTGGATTGTGGTTCCATTATACGTGGGTTCGATTCCCACATTCCGTCCCAGATAGATTTTAACTAACCATAATGGTTAGTTTTTTTATTATTAAATTTAAAAAGACTTGAGTATTTTACCCAAGTCTTTCTTTTACTAGTTTATTAACCAAAGACATATCAGCCTTACCTTTAACAAGTGGTGAAATATTCTTCATAATAAGTCCCATATCTTTTTGTGATGTAGGCTTTACTTCTTCAAATACTTTATCAATTATTTCAGTAAGTTCTTCTTCAGATAATTGTTTAGGCATATAAGTATTTAAGATCTCTATTTCCTTCTTATTTTGTTCTACTAGATCACTTCTACCAGCAGCTTCAAACTCTTTAATAGAATCATTTCTCATCTTAATTTGTTTAGATATTACTGTAATAACATCATCATCAGTTAATTCTTCTCTTGGATTAGGTTTAGCAAGTTGCATAGCACCCTTTACCATTCTAATTACACTAAGACGAAAACTATCTTTACTTTTCATTGCCTCTTTTAAATCATTATTAATTCTTTCTGATAGTGTCATATCTATCACTCCTTAGTAATTTCTTCTATTTTTCTTTCTAGAATTAATTATATTTTGTTTCTTTTCTTCTCTTAATTTAACTCCACGTGGTGTGTAGCCTTCTGCTCTTTTTTTAGCTCTAGAGAGATCACCATTACGTGCAACTTGTGTTTTGAACTTTCTTAAAGCAAATTCAACATTGTTGTCTTTTACATTAACGGTTACCTTAGTACCTGCTGACATTTTATCCCTCCTTCCGCTTTTTCATTAAAGATTATACCATTATTTAATACAATTTACAAGTATAACAAATATATTTTTTAATAAAATATGACATTTTTTTACTATTTAAAACGGAAAAAGGACTTTTATTATTAATTAAGCCTAAATATCACACATTTTATTTTCTGTTTTACGCCGAATATAATTACCAAGAGATTCCCCTATTTGATAAATTACTTCAAGAGTTTTATATATAGCAGTTAACATACTAGAAGTTAATCCAGTTCCCCCTTCAATACTTTTCATTTCATTTATATTTAATTCTTTCATACTCTTCCTTCTTTCTAATTACATTTTTTAGGATTAGCTATACCATTTAATATTCCTGATACAAAAGCTATAACCATAGTTACTATACCAGTAATTAATATAGGATCTGCTCCCCCTTCAATATTCTTCATAGCAGTTACATCTAATTCTTTCATTACTCCTCACTTTCTAAGTAGATAATCAATTATTTTTTTATTTTCTTTTACTAGTTTTAAATCTAATGTTAAATTATTATATTTATATTTATTTGGCATACCTAAATTTATTGTTACTATTTGATAAGTAGTAATATTATCAGTAAAATATTCACTATCTATTTCTCTTATTTGATAATAATACTTTTTATTATCAATTATAATGATATTATTATTAGTAATAAATTTAATATTATCTAAAGGAATATATAATTTTATATAGTAAAAACTATCATCTTTAGTTACAAGCCCACGTAATTTATAATATGTTTTATAATCTAAAAGCATAAATGCTATAATTAAGGAAAGTAGCATTATAATTATTATCATTACATAAACATATACAATATACTTTATTTTTCTTGTTAATATTATTTCACTATCAATATATCTATTCATTATATACCTCCTCTATCATATTAACTTCACCATTATTTATTTTAATTATTCTATTATATAAATCACTATTTTCTATCCGATGAGAAATAATAATAAATGTTCTATCATGAAAATATCTAAATATATCAAGTAATATTTCTCTTTCTAATTTAATATCTATTTGATTAAAACCTTCATCAATCATAATTATCTTACTATTTTTTAATAGACTTCTTGCCAGTATTATTCTTTGCCTTTGTCCTCCTGAAATATTGATACCATTTTCTTCAAGAATATAATCATATCCCAAAATATTATCTTTAACAATATCATCTATATGTAATATCTTACATATATTTAAATAATCTACTTCATGAACATCTCTATCAAGTAGAATATTATTTCTAATAGTATCATTAAATAATAATTCATTTTGTGATACATAAGTAATACTACTTCTAATATCAGACATACTATAATCATTAATATCATAATTATTTATAAATATTTTATTTCTGTCCGCTTGTAAATATTTATATAATAATTTTAATATAGTTGATTTACCACTACCAGAAGAACCTAGTAATAGTACTCTATCTTTATCCTTAATAAATAAATTAATATTTTTAAGTACATAGTATTTATTATTAAAAGTATAACTTAAATTAACTATTTTAATATTACCATTAACTTCTAATCTCTTATCTTCATATATTTTTTCATCTTCAATATCAAAGAAATCATTAGCCCTTCTAATACTATTTTTAACATAATAATATTCATAAATTAAATCAATAATATTACGAAAAGGATAAATTAAATAACTAGATAAAAAACTTATAGTCATATAATCTCCTACTGTTACTTTACTATTCATAATCAAACTAAAAGTATAATAACTAACTAGCAAGATAATACTATCAGTAATAAACTCTTTTAATAAAAGAATAGTATTATTTATTTTATCAGTATAATAATTTATATTTAATAATTTAGAATAATTCTTACTAAAC